>ENA-OWNT01001596-OWNT01001596.1-seawater-metagenome-genome-assembly--contig:-NODE-1596-length-27604-cov-3.255095_pt1 | contig 27604 bp, 21 predicted proteins | sample MGYA00238136_ERZ651165 | MGnify/ENA primary metagenome ERZ651165 (study PRJEB26861, sample SAMN08777766) | seawater metagenome | isolation source: coastal seawater | place: USA: Florida | collected...
GCGGATCATCGAGATCGAGGAGATGACGGGCGAGGACTGTACCTTCTCCTGCAACAACATCTCGTCCGGCAAGTGGGTCAACTGCGTACCCTCCTTCGCCTCGGCGGAATGCCTTTCGATGGCGAAGAAGCAGGAAGACCTGGACGCGGGCGTCGAGAAGATGCTGGCGATGACGGGAGAGCGCAACGGCGTGACCTTCACCGTCGAGCGCGGCGTCACCCGCCCCGTCTGGGAGCCGGAAATGCCGGGCACCATGGCGCTCTATGACATCGCCAAGGGCCTGTCGGCCGAACTGGGCCTCGAAATGCCGCACGGCAGCCAGGGCGGCGGTTCGGACGCGAACTTTACCGGAGCGCTCGGCATCCCCAGCCTCTGCTCGCTGGGCCTGCAGGGCGCGGGTCTGCATACGCTGGAGGAACACATCCTCGTCGACGGCATCCTGCCTCGCACGAAAATCATGGCGGGCCTGCTGACGACGCTGGCCTAAAACGTGGATCGGGCTGGGTGGGGCGGCGTTCGTCGCCTGGCGGTGACGCCCCGCCCGCCCTCACCTTACCGAGTTGGGCCCGTGATGCGCCCGTTTCCCCTCGGTTGGGGGAAACGGGAATCGAATGGAGGTGGTCGGCAAGCCCTCGTCGACTGAGCCTAAAACGCTGGACTCGGAGCCACGCTCAGGAGACCTTTTCTTGGTCCTTACACCAAATATTACCGCGTGCCACTCAGTGCCTCCGCGCGGAAATGCACTTTCGCAGTGTCGGGGCGCCTGACTGAATTGTGGTCAGAGGACGCACGATAAGAGAACCTCCTCTGCGCTGTATCTACAGGCCGCCCGGCTGCAATTCCTGTTTCGAAAGGCGCTTGGCAGAGAAAGAAAGTCGACCAGCTCTGCGCCAAATAGAAACGCCGCTCCGCCAATCCAGCTGACGCAGCACTCTGTACTTTCGAGCTACTCGGCCAGCACTGAATACGGCGGCTCGTCCGACAAAATACGCCACACTCAAATGCACAACTATCACTGGCAATCTCCAATCCCTCAAAGCACGCATCCTGTGTGAATTCCGGACCCGACCTTATCGTCAAGGTTGCAAAAATTGCGTCATTCACGCCATCCTGTCTGCGAAACCAGAGTGAGGAGGAACGTTGAAATGCCGTTGGACTTGCAACCGGTCGCGAGCGGATTGGGATTCCCCGAAGGCCCCGTCGCGATGAAGGATGGTTCGCTTCTTTTCGTCGATATCGAGGAGCAGTATCTCAAGCGTCTGCTTCCGGACGGACAGATGACCAATGTCGCGCAGCTGGACGGCGGGCCGAACGGAGTGGCTATCGGTCCGGATGGGGCCGCCTATGTCTGCAACAATGGCGGCGTCTATTCCTTCGTTCCATTCAACACTCTGGGCAATGACCCGAAGAAAGACCCGGAGCACACGATAACGATCCCCGACCCCGCTCGTCCGAATTATCAGGGAGGATCGATACAAAGAGTCGATCTGGAGACCCGAGAGGTCACCACTCTCTACACGGAATTCGAAGGCAAGCGCCTGATCGCGCCCGATGACATCGTCTTTGACCGGGATGGAGCGTTCTGGTTCACCGATACGGGAAAGCAGGAAGGTCTGACCAGCGAACTGGGGTCGGTGTACTATGCGACCATCGACGGAAAGACTCTGCAGCGCGCGACGGTGATTCCCACTGCCAACGGCATCGGCATCTCGCCCGAAGGCGATACGCTCTATGTCTCGGATACGGTTTTCGGGCGCCTCTGGTCGATGAAGATCCTTGGGCCCGGCAAGTTGAAGCAAGGCCCCCTGCCGAAGATGCCGGGAGACGTGGTGCAGACCTTGCCCGATTACCAGTGGCTCGACAGTCTCAAGGTCGAAGCCGACGGCCGCATCTGCGTCGGCACGATCTTCAACGGTGGCATCACGATCTTCAGCCCGGACGGCAAGTCAATCGACCACCTCCCCGTCAGCGACCTGTTCACGACCAACCTCTGTTTCGGGGGCGCGGACATGCAGGATGTCTGGATCACAGCGTCGAGTACCGGCACGATCTACAAGACAAGGTGGGAGCGCCCCGGGCTCAAGCTGCAGGACCAGGCTCAAGATTGGCAGAAATCATGAGCTGATCGAGACCCGCGTTTGCCCCCGAGATCCGGGAGTAGTACCCCGGATCACCTCATGCCTCGCACCTTCGAGACGTAGCCTCGGGAATGGCAGTCGTGATAGGATTGAACCATCATGGGTGACTCCACGGCATTAAGGGGACGCGCTGCGGCACAGCATCGGGCGGAACGCCGTCCGGTGTCGGTGCTGTTCACCGACATGGTCGGATACACCGCCATCGTGAGCAAGCTGGGCGAGGAAACCTCGGTCAATTTCACCAGGATGATCTACTCGATGCTGAGCGACATCGTGGAAAAGCACGGTGGCGCGGTGCGCGGTTTCGCCGGTGACAGCATCATGGCGGTGTTCGGCATTCCCGAGGCGCTGGAGGATTCAGCGCTGCGGGCCTGTGCGACGGCGCTTGCCATCCACCGGGCGTTTGCGGATGCGGCGGACGATATCACCGCGCGCTTCGGGGTGCGGGTCGTCATGCGGGTGGGCATTTCCTCCGGTTCGGTTGTGGTGGCGGCGGTCGAGGGCGAAGACGCCCAGATGACTGCCGTTGGGAGCACGGTGAACCTCGCCTCTCGGATCCAGTCGCTGGCGCCCGAGGGTGGATGTTTGATCTGCGGTAACACCAGGGCCCTCGTCCAGTGGCTCGTCGACATGAGTTTCGACGGCGAGCATCAGATCAAGGGCATTGCAAAGCCGCACAAGCTCTGGCGCCTGCTGTCGGTACACGAGGGCGCAACCCGTTTCGACGCATCGCTCGGGCGCGGGTTGAGCCAGCATGTCGGCCGAGGGGCAGAGCTGGCCGCATTGACAGAGGCGCTCGCCTCGACACGGGACGAGCTGCGCGTGGCGGATCTCGTCGCGGAGCCGGGGCTCGGCAAGACGCGACTGGTGTTCGAATTCCTGCGCAGCGCGGCGTTGCAGAATGTGAGAGTCTATTCGGGCCACTGCACCGCCGTTGGCCAGCGCGTGCCGTTATTTCCGTTTGTCGGGGTCGTCCGCGCGGCCTTCCGCATCGAGGGTGGGGAAGAAGCAGAGCAGGTCGAGCAAAAACTCAGGGAAGGACTTAAGCGCACCGGGCTGAACCAGCCGGAAAACCTTGGCCTCCTGATGAACCTGCTGGGTCATGCGCCGCCGGAGGGTACCCTCGACGGGTTGGACGGGGTCCTTGTCGGCCTGCGGTCCCGCGATTTGCTGGTCGCATTGCTTGCAGGGCAATGTGCAGCCGGCCCGGTGGTTCTGCTGGTCGAGGACATCCACTGGATCGACGGCGTTTCGCAGGAATTGCTGCTGCGCCTGATCGGGTCGGGTGACCTGAAGAACCTGCTGATCCTGACGAACCGGCGACCGGAGTACCTGCCCCCCTGGCGCGATGCCCCAAGCACACGCACCATCGAACTCAAACCACTGTCCGACGACGACATTCACGATTTGATACGGGCCCGGCTCAAGATCGACGCACTGCCGGACGAGATGCTCCGGCAGGTGACCGAGCGCGCCGGTGGCAATCCCCTGTTCTGCGAAGAACTCCTGAGCTTCCTGCTAGAACAGGGCCTGCTGAAAATCGGGGGCGGCAAGGTATGGTACGACGCCGCGCAGGGCGAGAACGCCGTGCCTGCCAGCATGCAGGGGCTGCTATCGGCGCGCATCGACCAACTCCAGCCGGAAGACCGCGAGCTGTTGCAGGCAGCGGCGACCATCGGGCGACAGTTTGATCCCGGACTGCTGTCGCAGGTCTCGCCCCATCTGGGCGACACAGGCGCTGCGCTGCAACGACTGAAGGCGCTGGATATCATTTATCCCGAGGGCGCGACGTCCGACTACGTATTTAAGCACGTTCTGCTGCGTGACACGGTGTACCAGAGCCTGCTTGCGGAAAGCCGGTCAAAGCTGCACCTCGACATTGCGAAGGCACTGGAACTGCGCAATGCCAACAACCTGCCCGAAGCCGCCGAGACACTGGCGCATCATTACTCTCAGACCGACCGGGCCGACCTGGCCTTCAAGTACAACGCGCTCGCCGGGGTGAAGAGCCTGGGCGTGTTCTCCCTCGATCAGGCCAATCACTATTTTGACGCGGCCCTGGCGCTCTACGAACGGGAAGCCGACTGCGCCAGTGACGGGGCATTTGCCGAATTTCTTGGCAACTACGCGCTCTGCCTCAACATCTCGCTCGATGTGATGACAATGATCCGCGTGGCCCCGCGCGTAAGGCCGATCTTGTTGAGGATTGGCGACAACGGCGATCATGTCCTGTTCCTGCATCACTACGTCTCCTGCCTCGTCGGCAACAGCCGCTTCATCGAGGCACAGGAGGTGCAGCGGGAACTGACGGAGATGGCGAAGCGGCTGGGTGATCCGAAATCCATCGCCTATGCGATGGTCAACGAGTTGTCGGTGTCGATCTATCGCTCTGCCCTTTCGAATGCAGAGTTCGAGGCCAAGAGGACCGAAGTCGAATCCGCGTTGGCCAAGTTCAATGACGCCTACCTGCAGAACTTCTACCTCGCCACGATTGGCTGGAACGAGCTGACACGCGGCCGCGTGGTCAAGGCTCGGGAGACGGCCGAACGCATGGTCGAGTTGGGCGAACGGACCAACGACCCGCGCGCCCTTGGCTACGGCACGGCAATGAAGGCCCTTGTCGCCGTTGTCACCGATGACCAGCAAAAGGCGCTCGAGTTCTCCGACGAAGCCTGCCGCCTGTCACGGGTGGAGTTCGAGATTGCCATCGCCGAATCCTCGCGCGTCGCGGCGCTGATCGCACTCGAAAAGCCCGGGGCGCTCGCATTGGCGCAGGACTACGTCAGGATGCGCGAGGCCGATGGCTGCACCCTCTTCGCCGGGGTGCCGCAGTCGATGGTGGGTGTGGGACTGGCGATGGAGGGGCGCGTCAGCGAGGGGCTGAGCCAGATCGAGAATACCATCAGGAACCGTGAAACCGAGGGCGCACTAATCGCAGCTGACTGGAACCGGCTCCTGCTGAGCGAGGTATACCTGCAGATCCTCACCGGCGAAGGCGGCGCCTCGCTACAGGTGCTGTTCAGAAACTTCCGGGCGCTAATGGGCGTGATGCTCTCGGGCGAAAAGCGGATCAGGTCACTGATCGCGAAAGTTCGGCAGAACCCGCAATTCGATGAAGACGGGCATTACTTTGCGAGGGGCGAGATGATCCTCGGGCTGCTCTGCAAGCTGAAGAAGCGCAAGGCACAGGCGCGCGAACACCTTGCAACGGCGCAGAGACTGATCGCGCCGACCGGGGCATCGCCGATGCTCAACCGGATCGAAATGGCGCTGCAGGAACTGGCCGATTAAGCCGTCAACTGCGACAGGTAGCGGATTGCGGGCAGACTGGGCAGCAGCGTATAGGCCCCGCCCCGCGTCTTGACGAAACGCGGAAAGCCGGAGAGGCGAATGTGTCCTCCCCCCTTCAAGGTCAGGTCGAAACGGCTGGTTTCGGGCACGTTCGCGCCAAGCAAGGGATCATTCGTTCCGGTGATCCCGGGATCCTGCAGGCCGAAATTGATCCAGTCGCACATCACCGCCTCGAACTGCGCCCCGTAGTTCGCACCGATGAAGTTCCCCAGCAGCCCGTGTTCCCCGGTTTCAGGGTCGGGCCCGTAGGACATGCCACGACGCACCATTCGTCGGGTGTAGTTCGCCACGCGCTGCACGATGGGGCCGCCACGCGGGTTGGCGCGCCGCATATGCGATCCCGCGGGGCAGCGGGAGGACAGCGAATAGTCGTAGTTCGTCAGCGAGATGCCATCCTGCACATCGGAATTGGGGGATGCCTCGTAGGGCGTTCCGTTGCGCCAGCGCCCACACATCTGGGCCGCCACGACCTCGCGCAGCGCGTCGTGCCTGCTCATGCCGCCTCCGATATTCTGCTCCGCCCCCTCGGGAAGGAGCCGTGCCACGTCGCGGTGCGACTCCAGAAAGTGCGCCGCATCGGTCAGATAGGTCTCGAAGGCCCCGGTATCCTGTTGCAGCACGCGAAAGGCGTTGAAGGCGCTGTCACGAAAGACGTCCTCGGGCGTCGGGATGGTGAATTTGATGCCTTCGAGTTGGGTCTGGTAACCCAGCAGCACGGTTCCGAGCGGATCCTTGATCTGATGATCCCCGGCATGTTCGGGATCGAAGACATGTCTCAGTCGGGGCTGCGAAATCCCGTCCCTGTAGCCGAAAAAGACCTTTCCGTCTGGCAGGTTGCGCCCGTCCCGTGTTCCGAGAACGGTAAAGACTTTGGCGACCTTCTTCTCGATATCGTCAAGATGATGGTTCGCGTTGGCATAGGCGGACGCGACGATGTGGATACGGTCGGGCCTGTCGAATGGCGCGGGCCAATGCTCGGGGGCGCTCTCGCCGAAATCTCCCAGTTTGAGCGCGCGGCGTGTCATGCCCTCGGTGTACTCGGTCGGGAATGTCTTCAGCTCATCACTGGGAAGCCCGAGGGTGCGCAGACCTTCGAAGGTGATACCAATGTTGAAACAGACTTCGGGTCTCTCGCTCCAGTTGGCCGACCGCGTGATGCGAGGAACATCCTCCCCTCTGCCATCCGCCGCCGCCGCCAGAAACTCCCTCGCGCGGCGTCTGTCGCTCACTTCAAGGATCATGTGGCGCACCCGGTCCAGGGGGTAGCCGCGCAGGATATTACCCTGAACCTTCTCGGCATCGAAGACGGCCATCACCAACCCACCCCGAGATTGCGTCGGATCTGGGCGGCGGAGTATCCAGGATACCCCCGATAGCCGCCTCCGAGGGAAATATTGCGATTTGCGTGCAACTGAAGGATCAGGGAACGCGGCAGCGTTTGCAGATCATGCGGCGGGTCGTTCGGTTTCCGCCCCGCCTGCTCATCCTGCAGGCCGAACAGGTCGAAGGGATAATCAGGCGCCTGGAACAGGTCGTGTTCGCGCACCCAATCGATGAAGGCCTCGACGTTTTCCTCGCTGGGGTAAAGCTTGTCGCCGCCTTCGACCTCATGCATCAACGCGTCGAAGACGCTGCCGATCGTGGAAATGAAGTCGCGGATATAATTGCTGAAATCCCCGTCGTAGACCGAGATCATGCAGATGTAATCCTCGACCAGAAGAAAGCGCGCGGAGTGGACAGTGCCCACGTTGTCCAGTCCGGCAAAGATCTCGTCCACGTTCTGCGCGAGCGCCATCACGGCCTTGGCCCGGCCGATCGGAGAGGTGTCCTTGAGCGGCATCAGCAGGTTCATCATGCGCTGCGTGTTGTCGCTGGGCTGAGGCGAAGGGCGCGGACCGCCCGGCAGCTTCGGCCGTCCTTCGCGCCAGACCCAGAACGGCACCACCACGTACTTTGAAAGAAACTGGAACCAGCCGCGTTCGGGCAGGCTGTTGATGTAGCTGTTGAGCCATCCGCTGTCGTCACTCATGCCCTACCCTTTCGTGCCGCTAAATGGGCAGGGAGTGCCTTGCCGCCGATTGCTGGAGAAGGCGTAGACGTCCTTGCGAATTCTGAGGACGGGATCGTCCGACGGGTCGATCCCGTCCGTCAGGTGCCACGGGTTGAAACTCAGCTTCTCGAAGTACTCCTGCTGGTCCTCCCGCACCTTGTTGAGCGTCAGTGTCCCCATCATGACCCGCGTTCGATGCGGCGGCCATTGTCGGGTTGAATCGTTGAAGTCGTCCCCGGTCTCCCCGATCTGCATCATGAGCGAGAAGCGTTCGGTGCGACCGTGCGAGAGCCGTTTCTCGAGATCCTTCTTCAGATACCTGTCCTCGGGCGGTTTCTTGGGGTCGGTGTTCAGGACCCCGGCGATCGGCGCCCAGGAGAAGCGGACCCAGCGCCTTTGCCCATCCTTGCCCGTCACGATAAACGTATGCACCGCGTGATAAGTCGCCCGCACATAGCTGACCGGCGCGCCGATCGAGGATGCATCGATGACAGCCGGCTGCGCCCAGACATGTTTGCTGGCAAAGGCGATGGCCCCTTCATTCGGTCGCTCCGTCTGACCGGGATAGGGATCGGGCAAGGGCAGCTGAAGCTGCAGGTAGCTCTTGATCTTCTGCCAGGGCGTTGCGCGCTGACAGGGTTTGGGGCGGGCGTTGAGGGCGAAATCGAGGAAAGTCTCGGGCGTGGGCGCAAAGAAGACCGGCAGCGTCATGGCGACGAGATCGGTGGATTGCCCGTTTTCGAGATAGAAGCGAACGGCCATGCCGCGAACATCCGACCAGCCGTCATGCTCCTCGACCACACCCATTCCATTCGAAAACCGGATGTCGACCCGCACACCCTTTTTCGCGGCCTTGGGCAGGAAATGCTCGGCCACGCAGAATCGTTGGGCCATCGGGGAGGGTTTGAAAAACCCGGTCGCGCCAACCCCGACCGTATGGACGGGGCGCCTTTCGGTCGAACCGCCGTCGATATCAAGAGCATGAACTATGTCTTTAACAAGGTGCTTGTTTTCCATCGGTTTCCCCTGCGCACCGGAATGGATTTGAACAGCAAATGAATTGATCAGCATCGTAGGCACAGGACCCTCCGGATTGCCAAATGGTTTTTTGCTGACCCTGTTAAGCGAATGGGAGCCAGGCTGATGCCCGGATCGCAGGCCGGTGGCATCGACATCCTGTTGGGAAGTTGGTTGATGGAGGTCGTGGATAACCGTCCATGCGGAAGGTTCGGGCCGGGTCAAGGGAGACACGGCCTCCTCCCCAACCGCTGGCGGCGTGTCAGGGGGGATCGGAGACGATCAGAACAAGACGGGCGGATGTTTTCGGTGTCTGCCGGTAAGGTGAGGCGCTGAGCTTAGGGCTGCGATCACGGCGCTCTATCACCATTTTACAATGGGTTGCAGCGCCTTGTTGGTACGGGCGGTGGGACTCGAACCCACACGGGACAAAGCCCTTCGGATTTTAAGTCCGATATGTCTACCATTCCATCACGCCCGCACGCTCTGGACACGAGGTCGCTGATAGCAACCGCACCGGCACCGGGCAAGCGCCGAGCAGCGTGGCGGGTCAGAGTTCCTCGCCCTCCGGTGCCAAAGGGCCACCATCGGCCAGCAGGCTCCGCTCGGACAGCCACGGGTTCAGGGCAAGCGCCTGCTTCAGGTCGGTGCGCGCCTCGTCCTTCCGGCCGAGGCCCAGCAAGGTCAGCGCGCGGCCGGCGCGGGCGGCGATGTGGTTGGGGGAGAGTTCGAGCGCACGGTCGAGATCGACCAGCGCCGATGGGTAATCCTGCCGGATGAACTGCACGAAGGCACGCTGGTTGTAGCCCTCGGCGTAGTCCGGACAGTAGGCCACCAGCCTGTCCAGCACAGCGATGGCGCCGAGGAAATCGTAGCTCCCCCGCTGCGCCATACCGTGGTTCAGCATTTCCTGCGCAATCTCGTCAGGCGCGTCGGTCCAGAGTTCCCACATGCGGTTGGTCACGACCCGCGCAGCGCCCTCGTCCGGTGCGGCCTGAACCTCGGCCAACAGTGCCTCCATCTCGGCCGCATGATCCGGCGCTGCCGGGCATCCTGCCCAGAGGGGCCCGGCCAGAAGACAGAGTATCGCTGACAACATCCACCGCATGGGCAGAAATGATGGCTGCCGCAGCGCGCCGGTCAAGTCACAGTTTCGAGCGGGCCGAGCGGGCCGTCCTCCTTGACCGCCTGCATGGCGACATAGGTCGAGGTGCTGGCGACAAAGGGCAAGGTCGAGATCTTCTCGGCCAGCACGGCGCGGTATTCGGCCATGTTTCGGGTGCGGATCTTCATCAGGTAGTCGAAGTTTCCCGCGATCATGTGCACCTGCTCGATCTCGCCGATCTTCGCCACTGCCGCGTTGAAGGCGGCCAGCGCGGCCTCGCGGGTGTCGGTCAGGCGCACCTCGGCAAAGGCGACATGGTCGAGCCCCAGGCGGATCGGATCGACCAGCGCGCGATAGCCCTGGATCACCCCGTCTGCCTCCAGCCGCCTGAGGCGCGCCTGCGTCGGCGATTTCGACAGGCCGATCCGGCGCGCCAGGTCGGCGATGCTGATACGCCCCTCGCTGGCCAGGACGCCAAGAATCATCCGGTCGAACCTGTCCAATCCATCCCAGTCCGATTGCATCGCAGTCCCCCCATTCTTCAGTCCATTCACCTTCAATTAAGGAAAAAACCGGCATTTGTCCCGCAATTTTCGCGGTATACCGTGACAAAGAGCCGGAGAGCCCCCGAACATGACCGAAACCCCCATCGCCCCATCCTCCCTCGACCTTCACAAGTATCAGGACGAGGAGGCGGCCATTGCCCGTCTCGTCGAGCAGGCCGCCCTCTCCACCGACGACCGCGCGCGCATCTGCGCCGCCGGTGCCAACCTCGTGAAGGATATCCGCAGCCTGTCCTCCCCCGGGCTGATGGAGGTCTTCCTTGCCGAGTACGGCCTCTCGACCGACGAGGGCATCGCGCTGATGTGCCTCGCCGAAGCGCTGCTGCGGGTACCGGACGCCGACACCATCGACGCCCTGATCGAGGACAAGATCGCGCCGTCGGACTGGGGCAAGCACCTCGGCCATTCCGCCTCGCCCCTCGTCAATGCGTCGACCTGGGCACTGATGCTGACGGGCCGTGTGCTCGACGACGAGCGGCAGGCCCCCTTCAAGGCCCTGCGGGGCGCAGTGCGGCGCCTGGGCGAGCCGGTGATCCGCACCGCCGTTGGCCGCGCGATGAAGGAAATGGGCCGCCAGTTCGTCCTGGGAGAGTCCATCTCCTCGGCGATGAAGCGTGCCGCGGGCATGGAGGCCAAGGGCTATACCTACTCCTACGACATGCTGGGCGAGGCCGCGCGCACGGAAGCGGACGCGACCCGCTACCACCTGAGCTACTCTCGCGCGATCACAGCGATTGCCGAGGCCTGTACCTCGACGGATATCCGCGAGAACCCGGGGATCTCGGTGAAGCTCTCCGCGCTCCATCCCCGCTACGAACGCGCGCAGCGGCAGCGGGTCATGCAGGACCTCGTGCCGCGTCTGCGCTCGCTCGCCCTGCTTGCGAAGTCGGCCAACATGGGTCTGAACGTGGATGCCGAGGAAGCGGACCGGCTCGCCCTATCGCTGGAGGTCATCGACGAGGTTCTGGCCGAACCCGCGCTGGCGGGCTGGGACGGTTTCGGCGTGGTGGTACAGGCCTATGGCCCCCGCACCGGCGAGGCCATTGACGCGCTCTACGGCATGGCGGAGCGCTATGACCGCAAGCTGATGGTCCGGCTTGTGAAAGGCGCCTACTGGGATACCGAGATCAAGCGCGCGCAGGTCATGGGGATGGATGCCTTCCCCGTCTTCACCCGCAAGGCGGCGACCGACATTTCCTATATCGCGAACGCGCGCAAGCTGCTGGGCATGACCGATCGGATCTATCCGCAGTTCGCCACCCACAACGCCCATACGGTCAGCGCCATCCTGCACATGGCCGGCGATCTGCCCTTCGAGTTCCAGCGGTTGCACGGCATGGGCGAGGCGCTCCACAACATCGTCAAGGAGAAGAACCGCAACCGCTGCCGCATCTACGCGCCGGTCGGCGCGCACCGCGATCTTCTGGCCTACCTCGTGCGGCGCCTGCTGGAGAACGGCGCCAACAGTTCCTTCGTGAACCAGATCGTCGACAAGTCGGTGCCGCCCGAACAGGTGGCAGCCGACCCCTTCGAGAGCATCAAGGCCCCTGCCCCGCATCTGGCGACCGGAGCGCAGCTTTTTGCGCCGGAACGACCCAACTCGGCAGGCTTTGACCTGACGCACGTACCGACGCTGGAGCGGATCGAGGAGGCCCGCGCGCCATTCCGCACCCATACATGGAGCGCGGCGCCCCTGCTGGCTGGCTCCGCCGCGCCGGAAGAGGCAGTGGCCGTTCAGAACCCCGCAGATGCAGCCGACACGCCCGGCACGGTCGCCTTTGCCAGCGCAGCCGATGTGGCAAGCGCCCTGAGCGCCGCGCGGCCCTGGGCCGTGCCAGCCAGCGAGAGGGCCGCCGCGCTGAACCGCGCCGCCGACCTCTACGAGGCCAATTTCGGCGAGATCTTCGCCCTTCTCGCCCGCGAGGCCGGCAAGTCGATTCCCGATGCCGTGGCCGAACTGCGCGAGGCCGTGGACTTCCTGCGCTATTACGCGGCCCATATCCCCGGCAAGGCGCCCGCCGGGACCTTTACCTGCATCAGCCCCTGGAACTTCCCGCTCGCCATCTTCAGCGGGCAGGTCGCGGCGGCCCTTGCCACCGGCAACGCCGTTCTGGCCAAACCAGCCGAGCAGACCCCGTTGATCGCTCATCTGGCGGTCAGGCTGATGCACGAGGCGGGTGTACCGCGCGAGGTCCTGCAACTGCTGCCCGGTGACGGGCGGGTCGGCGCCGCGCTGACGTCGGATGCGCGCGTGAACGGAGTGGCCTTCACGGGCTCGACCGAGACGGCGCTGAAGATCCGCAGTGCGATGGCCGACCACCTCGCCCCCGGCGCGCCCTTGATTGCCGAGACCGGCGGGCTGAACGCGATGATCGTGGATTCGACCGCCCTGCCCGAACAGGCGGTTCAGGCCATCGTCGAATCCGCTTTCCAGTCGGCGGGCCAGCGGTGTTCGGCCCTGCGCTGCCTCTACGTGCAGGAGGACATCGCCGAGGACCTGCTGCGGATGCTCTCCGGCGCGATGGATGCGCTGAACCTTGGCGACCCGTGGCTGCACCGCACCGATTGCGGCCCCGTGATCGACGCCGAGGCGCAGGGCGGTATCCGCTCCCATATCGACATTGCCCGTCACGAGGGGCGCGTCCTGAAAGAGTTGCAGGCCCCACAGGGCGGAACTTTCGTCGCACCGACGATGATCTCGCTTGGCGGGATCGGGCAGCTGGAGCGCGAGATCTTCGGCCCGGTGCTGCACGTCGCGCGTTTCCGTGCCGGGGAGCTCGACAGGGTCATCGGCGAGATCAACGCCACCGGGTATGGGCTGACCTTCGGCCTGCACACCCGGATCGACGACCGGGTGCAGCACGTGACCGAGGCGATCCACTGCGGCAACATCTACGTGAACCGCAACCAGATCGGCGCCATCGTCGGCTCGCAACCCTTTGGCGGCGAAGGGCTCTCGGGCACCGGCCCCAAGGCCGGTGGGCCGAACTACCTCAACCGCTTCTGTGCGCCCGACCTGCGCCAGAGCGACGAAGACTGGACCGCCGAGGCTGCGCAGATTCCGGCCGCCACTGGAACGCCGCAGGCGCCGCAGGGGACCACCCTGCCCGGGCCGACCGGTGAATCCAACCGGCTGACGCTGGTACCGCGTCCGCCGCTGCTCTGCCTCGGGCCGGGCCGCACGGCCCAGCGTGAGCAGGCCGATGCGGTCAGAGCGCTTGGCGGTCAGGCGATCTGCCCCGACGGCGCCCTGCCCCCCGCGCGCCTGGACGAGATCAAGGCTCTGGCCGGGGTGATCTGGTGGGGAGACGACGCGCGTGCGCGCGCCTACGAACAGGCACTGGCCCGGCGCAACGGTCCGATCCTGCCGCTGATCCGCGAGATGCCGGATGTGGCGCGGGTTCAGGGCGAGCGGCATGTCTGCGTCGACACCACGGCGGCGGGCGGCAACGCGGCTCTGCTGGGCGGCCTCTCCTAGCGGCCATTGCTAGACGAAACGACCCCGGGGACTGGCGGTCCCCGGGGCTGCACTTCCTGCCGAGTTCCGAACGAACTGCCAGTCATGCCCCTTTGGTGATGGCACGACGCCTTCCCGCTTGACCCCGGCGCGCTTTGGGCGAACTCTGCGCCCATGTTTCCGATACGCGATCATAACCCCTCGGGGCGTACGCCCTATGTGACCTATGCCCTGATCGTGGCGAATGTCCTCATATTCATCAGCTACATGGGGCTCCTGGGCGACGATCAGGCGGTGCGCGAGATCCTTGCCGATTACGCGGTGATCCCCGCCAGCATCACCTACGGCGAGGGCTACGGCACGCTGATCAGCTCGATGTTCCTGCACGCGGGCTTCATGCATATCGCGGGCAACATGCTGTTTCTCTGGATCTTCGGCGATAATCTCGAAGACGAGATGGGGCACGTCGGTTTTCTGCTGTTCTACCTCGCCTGCGGGATCGGAGCCGGGCTGATCCACGTGGCCTCGGCTCCGCAGTCGATGGTCCCGACGGTCGGGGCCTCCGGTGCCATCGCGGGCGTCCTTGGTGGCTACCTGCTGCTCTTTCCGCGCGCGCGGGTCGACGTGCTCGTCATCTTCATCATCTTCTTCCGCATCTTCTCGCTCCCCGCCTTCGTCATGCTCGGGCTCTGGTTCGGGCTGCAGCTGCTGGGTGGCGTCGGCTCCACCGCAGACTCGGGGGGTGTTGCCTACTGGGCGCACATAGGCGGCTTCGTCCTTGGCGTGGTGCTGACCCTGCCCCTGTTCCTGAAACGTGGCGGAATCCGCTACTGGAGCCGGACCGATGGCCACCCGCCGCATCCGCAGGCGGACTATGGCGCGGTGCGGTCGAACATCCCTCGGGTGCCGCGGCGATGACCGCCCCCGTTACGGTTCGCGCGTCCTGTCACTGCGGGGCAGTTGTCCTGACGGCCGAACTGCCCCGGGGGCTTACCGCCCCGGCCCGCTGCGACTGTTCCTTCTGCCGACGGCGGCAGGCGGCGAACGTCAGCGCGCGCACCGACACGGTGACCATCGTGCAGGGGGCCGAGAACCTCACGCTCTACAGCTGGGGCACCGGCACGGCGAAACACTATTTCTGCAAGACCTGCGGGATCTATACCCACCATCAGCGCAGGTCGGACCCCGATGAAACCGGGATCAACCTTGGCTGTATCGAGGGGGCGAACCCCCGCGATTTCGATCCGATTCCGTGGAACGACGGGGTGAACCACCCCTCCGACAGAGGGGGCTGATCAGCCCCGGATCACCTTGGCGAACTGTTCGAAGATCGCTTCGTTGGCCGCGATCACGTCGCCGTCCTCGACGACGTTGCCCTCGGGGTCGATCCCCTGAACGAAGCCGCCTGCTTCCTTGACGATGATCACGCCCGCCGCCACGTCCCAAGCGTTCAGGCGGCGTTCCCAGAAACCCTCGTAGCGGCCAGCCGCCACATAGGCTAAGTCGAGCGCTGCGGCGCCCCAACGGCGCACGCCGGCACAGGCCGGCATCAGGCGCGCGAGGTCCTGCAGCGTGAGCGGAAGATCGGCGCGGCCACCGAAGGGCACGCCGGTGGCGAAGATGCTCTCGATCATGCGGTGACGGCTCGACACCCGCAGGCGGGTATCGTTCATCCAGGCGCCTGCACCCTTCTCGGCAAAGAACATCTCGTCCTTTGCGGCGTCATAGACCACACCGGCCACGACCTGGCCCTTGTGCTCCAGCGCGATCGAGATCGCCCAGTGCGGCAGCCCGTGCAGGAAGTTGGTGGTGCCGTCCAGCGGGTCCACGATCCAGCGCCGGGTCGGATCCTCGCCCTCGGCGCCGCCGCCTTCCTCGCCCAGCCAGCCGTAGGTCGGCCGCGCGCCCATCAGCTCTTCCTTCAGGATGTTCTCGGCGGCGATGTCGGCCCGGCTCACGAAGTCGCCCGCGCCCTTCATCGACACCTGGAGGTTTTCCACCTCGCGGAAATCCTTGACCAGCGACCGGCCCGCCTTGCGGGCAGCCTTGATCATGATGTTGAGATTGGCGCTGCCTATCATCGCTTCATTCCTCTTGGATCAGGGCGGGCGTATACGCTGACCGTCGCCTCTTGCCAAGTGGCACGACGCCGCGTTGCGGGCATAGCCCCCTTGCCAAGGGCGGGACCAGAGGTCACCGTCCCGCCAAGCACCAAGGAGGAGCCAAAGAATGACCGAACAAATGCACCACGTTGCACTCGCCAGCCGCCCCGATGGCGCGCCGACGGCGGAGAATTTCCGCTACGAGGCACGTCCCATGCCCGAACCGGCCGATGGCGAGGTGCTGGTCAAGGTGCACTACATGTCGCTTGATCCCTACATGCGCGGCCGCATGGACGATGCCGACTCCTATGCCAAGCCGGTTCCCGTGGGCGGCACTATGGAGGGCGGCGCCGTGGGCGAGGTCATCGCGTCGAAGAGCGACCGGTTCAAGCCCGGCGATTTCGCCTTTGGCATGTTCGGCTGGGCGACGCACGGCTGCCTGCCTGCCAATCAGTTGCGCAAGGTCAACCCGGCGCACGGCTCGATCACCACGTCGCTGGGCGTTCTGGGAATGCCGGGCCTCACGGGCTGGTACGGCCTTACCGAGCTTGGCAAGCCGAAGGCGGGGGAAACGCTGGTGGTGGCCGCCGCAACTGGCCCGGTGGGCTCGATGGTGGGTCAGATCGCCAAGTCGCGCGGGCTGCGCGTGGTCGGCGTTGCCGGGGGTGCGGACAAGTGCAAGATGGCGGTCGAGACCTTCGGGTTCGACGCCTGCCTCGATCACCGCGCCTATGCCACTGCGAAGGATCTGAAGGCGGCGCTGAAGGCCGAGTGCCCGGACGGCATCGACATCTACTTCGAGAACGTGGGCGGTAAGGTTCTGGCCGCGGTGATGCCGCTGATGAACAATTTCGGGCGTATCCCGATCTGCGGCATGATCAGCTGGTACAACGCGGGCGGCCTCGGCGCCGGCGCGGCAGACGCGGACATCACCGGCCCGAACCTCTGGCGGACCATCCTCGTGCGGTTCCTGTCGGTCAACGGCTTCATCATCTCGAACCACTTCGACCGCATGGGCGACTTCCTCGCCGAGGTCGGCCCGAAGGTCGCCAGCGGCGAGATCGCCTATGTCGAGGACGTGGCCGAGGGGCTGGAGAACGCCCCTGCGGCCTTCATGTCGATGCTCAAGGGCGGCAACATGGGCAAGCAGATCGTCAAGGTTGCCTGACCAACGGTGCGCACCGGGTCAGAGACCCAGCGCCGCCTTGACCTCGTCGCCGTCGATGCTGCCGGGGGCCAGCCCCTCGCGCAGCATCCGCGCGGCGAGTGCCATCATGTAGTCGTTCGCCGGGGTCGCCACGCCGTGCAGACGGCCCAACACCACGATCTCGCCGTTCAGGAAGTCGGTCTCGATCGAGCCGACGTTGCGCGCAAGGCTCTGCGCCGTTGAGCTGCCGACGCGGTCGACACCGGGGATATCGCGCATCTGCATCAGCTCCTTGCGGCGCGGGTCGGACGCCCCGACATCCTGCCAGTCGATGCCCGCAGCGCGCAGCACCGCCTCGCCCTCGGCGATCAGCAGCGCGCCGACAGCCTTGGCAGCCGCCCCCTCTCCCAGCGCGGCGCCGGAGATGTTCCTGAGGTTCATCAGCAGCTTGCCGTACTTCGGGCGCATGACGTCCTCGGAGAGGAAGGGCGCGAAGTTGCAGTGCCCCAGCGCCTCGACCAGCGCTTCGTCGGCAGCATCGACGCCGCCCGGAAAGCGGCCGATCTCGAACAGGCCGAACTTGGGTCCGGCAAAGACCGCAACCTCGCCCGGCACCACGTAGTCGGCCGGCAGCATCACCGTCACCCCGTGCACGTTCGGAAAGCGGCGCAGCACGCGGCGCTCGTTCTCCACTCCGTTCTGAGCGCAGAAGATCGGCTGGTCGGTCACGCCCGCAGCGCGAAGCTGTCCAAGAGCCGCCTCGGTGTCCTGCCCCTTGACGGTCAGCAGGATCGCATCGTCCGGGCGGAACGCGATTTCGGCGGGATCACCGACGCAATCGAATGCCTGGGAGTAAGTAAGCTCCGGCGTGCGGACCGTTAGGCCCTTGTCCCGGATCGCCTCCAGCTGGCGGCCGCGCGCGATGCCGACCACCTCCTGCCCGGCGCGGGCCAGTTCGGCCGCAATGGTTCCACCGATGGCGCCGACGCCATGCACGATGACCCTCATGCCTTGATACTCCTCAGGCTGTTTGCAGTTTGCGCGCTTCGACGCGCGCAAGGTCGATGAGCTTGCGCATGAAAGGTTTTTCCCGGTCCTCGCTGCGCACCGCCGCGTAGAGCCTGCGCGTGATACCGGCTGCCGTCAACGGACGGGTCACGTAATCGGAGGAATACTTGACCTCCCGCACCACCCAGTCCGGCAAAACGGCAACGCCCCGGTTGGACGCAACCAGAAGCAGTATGACCGCCGTCAGCTCGACCTGCCGCACCGATCCGGGCTCGACCTTGGCCGGGATCAGAAGCTGGCTGAACACGTCGAGCCGCGAACGCTCCACCGGATAGGTGATCAGGGTCTCCCCCCGGAAATCCGTCGCCTCGACATAGGCCTTCGACGCCAGCGGATGCTGGGCCGATGCCACAAAGACCGGGGCATAGTCGAAGAGTTCAATGAACTCGACGCCGGGCAGGTCTTCGGGATCAGAGGACACCACGAGGTCGACCTCTTCCTTCATCAGCGCGGGCAGCGCGTCGAAGGCAAGGCCGGGGCGGATATCGACATCCACGTCGGGCCATTCCTTGCGGAAGCCCTCGAGCACCGGGAACAGCCATTCGAAACAGGCGTGGCATTCGATGGCAATGTGCAGGCGTCCGGTCTTGCCATCGCGCAGGTTGTCGAACTCGGCCAGCGTCGCCTCGACCTGCGGCAGGATCTGGTCGGCGAGCCGCAGCAGGCGCATCCCCGCGGCCGACAGCGTCATCGGCTTGGACCGGCGCACGAAGAGCTCCACCCCCGCCTGCTCTTCCAAACCCTTGATCTGATGGCTCAAAGCGCTCTGCGTGATGTTCAGCTGATCGGCCGCGCGGGCCAGCCCTCCAGCTTCGTGGATGGCCTTGATCGTCCTGAGATGACGGAACTCAAGATGCATCATGCGGTTCAACTCATGTTGTTGTTGAGTAATATGAGTTTGTCTCACAAACGCCGACATGCAACAAGAGGTCAAATCAGAAGGGTTGAGTCCATGTCCGCGCCTAAAGTTTCTTTCGAGTTCTTCCCGCCTCAAACGCTCGAGGCGTCGTTCCGGCTGTGGGATACGGTCCAGACCCTCGCGCCGCTGGATCCGCGTTTCGTCTCGGTCACCTACGGGGCCGGCGGCACCACCCGTGACCTGACCCGCGAGGCGGTTGCCACCTTGCACAAGTCGTCCGGCCTCAACGTCGCGGCGCACCTGACCTGCGTCAACGCGACCCGGGACGAGACCCTCGCCATCGCCGACGGCTTTGCCGAGGCAGGCGTCAGTGAAATCGTGGCCCTGCGGGGCGACCCGCCGAAAGGCTCGGGCGCGTTCCAGCAGCACCCGGGCGGCTTTGCCAACTCGGTCGAACTGATCGAGGCGCTTGCCGCGAAGGGCAAGTTCACCATCCGCGTCGGCGCCTACCCCGACAAGCACCCCGAGGCTGCAAATGCCCAGGCCGATATCGACTGGCTGAAGGCCAAGCTCGACGCCGGTGCTGACGAAGCCCTGACCCAGTTCTTCTTCGAGGCCGAAACCTTCCTGCGGTTTCGCGATGCCTGTGCCAAGGCCGGGATCGACAAGAAGATCGTCCCCGGCATTCTGCCGATCGAGAACTGGAAAGGCGCATCGCGCTTTGCCCGCAACTGCGGCACCGTCATTCCGCAATGGCTGGAAGACGCCTTCGAGACCGCGATCCGCGACAACCGGCAGGACCTGCTGGCAACCGCCGTCTGCACCGAGCTGTGCAGCGACCTGATCGACGAGGGCGTGGACTCGCTCCACTTCTACACTATGAACCGTCCGGAACTGACCCGCGACGTCTGTCACGCCCTGGGCGTCACGCCCAAGGTCTCGCTGCAGAACGTCGCGTAACGGCTTGTCCATCGCGCACCTCTTGCTAGGCTCCGGCCGCAAAGAGGGAGGTGCGCCATGAACATTGCCAAGAGTCCGGATGACCTGCTGTCCCAGGCCGAAGTGCTGGGCCTGTCGGGCCTCGAATTCATGCAAGGAATTGTGGAAGGCCGCCTGCCCGGGCCGCCCATCGGCGCGACCATGGGCTTTCACCTGCACGAGGTCGAGGAACAGCGGGTGGTGTTTCGCGGCACCCCCGAGTTCAACGTGACCAATCCACTGGGTACGGTGCACGGCGGCTGGTACGGCACGCTGCTCGACAGCGCGATGGCCTGCGCGGTGATGACAAGCATCCCCCGCGGCTCGGTCTACACCACGCTCGAATACAAGATTAACATCCTCCGCCCCATCCCTCTGGGCAGCACCGTGGACTGCATCGGTCAGACCGACCACGTCGGCCGCTCGACCGGCGTCGCCCACGGCGAGATTCGCGGGGTCGAGGACGGGCGGCTCTATGCCACCGGGTCCACGACCTGCATCGTCATGAAGATCGCCTGAGCCTAGTCGAACCCGCGATAGAACCGGTTCCACGTGGGCGAGACCAGGATCTCGTTCAGACAGACGTGGGCCGGGGTCTCGGCCACGAAGCGCACGGTGCGCGCAAGATCCTCGATCTGGAGCATCCGCGCCATCTGTTCCTCCGAGGGCGGCACCGGGCGGGTCTTGAGAATGTCGGTTGCCACTTCGCCGGGCATGATCACGGTCGAGCGGATGCCGTGGCCGCCCTCTTCCTCGTTCACCGACTCGCTGAGCGCCAGCACAGCGCGCTTGGTGGCGTTGTAGGCCGCGCCTGTCAGGCGGGTAGCATAGCGGCCCGCCCAGCTGGAGATCAGAATCAGGCTGCCCCCGCCCTGTGCCCGCATCCCGGGCAGCACCGCGTGGACCGGGTAGAAAACCCCGTTGAGATTGACGTCGACGACCTTGTCCCAGCCTGCCCGGCTCAGGGTGCCAAGCGCACGTTCCGGCACGTTCAGGCCCGCGCTTGCCACGAGGATGTCCACCCGGCCGATCCGTCCGGCGGCATCCGCCACCGCGTCGCCGTCAGCGGTGTCGAGCGGTTCGACCGTCGCACGCCCGCCAGTGGCCCGGACCTCATCCGCCACCTGCTTCAGCGGATCGCGGCGGCGCCCCGAGAGGATGACTTCGGCCCCCGCCTCCGCCAGTGCCCGCGCCGAGCCTGCGCCGATGCCGCTCCCCGCGCCGGTGATCCATGCGCGTTGTCCCTGCAATGTCGACATCCTCTTCCTCCCTGCTGCCGTCGGCGGAGGATAGGATGCCCCCGGCCCCGGCGGCAACAGCGGCAATGCCCTGATCGATATTCGAAGCGCTCAGCCCGGCTGGCTCGCGCCATGGTGCAGGAAGCCGAGCCCGTGCGGCACCGGATAGTCCTGCGGCCGCACGGTTTCGTGCAGGCGCTCGGTAGCATCTCGCCCAACGATCCGCGCCTTGCGCAACAGGAAGATCTTGCCCCACGACCGCCAGGTCCCCACAGAGGGCGCGTCCTTGTCGGTGTAGAAACGGTTGCGCCAGCCATCCGGCAACGGCAGGCCGCACTCCGCCGCGCGGTCCAGCATCCAGACCAGCGAGATATTCGCGAGGGGCCGCGCCGCCTCGAAACCGCCCAGTTGCCCCCCGACATCGCCATGCGCACCGCGGAACCAGACCTGCTCGACCCGGCCCGGGAACACGTCTGGGCACTCCCACATCACCGGCTCGAACACTTCGCGCGTCTCGTTCAGCGCCAGCGCATGAAAACCGTTGCGAATGGAGCGCCCGAGCTGATGGTTGTGAAAGGAATGCGCCTGCTCCGCTGCCTTCCAGAAATAGGGCAGCCGCAGCCCCAGTGCCTTGACCGTGTCCCAGACGCCGACCATCTCGATCGGCACCACATCATGGCAATAGCGCCGGACGAAGGCCTGTTCGGAGTCGCTGTTTCCACCCATCTGGTAGTGGCGATAGGCCGTGCGGATGTTGCGGACATTCGCGTGCTCCGCTTTGACCAGGCCGACCTGGTCAATCACCCCGGCAAGCGAACGCACGGCATAGGCGCCGCGCGAGTAGCCCATCAGGTAAATGCGGTCGCCCGGGTGGTAGTGCGAGGCGAGATAACCATAGGCGCGGCGAATCTGACGATTGATGCCGCGCCCCATCAGCACGTCGAGGGTGCCGCGCCAGCTTTGCCACTGCACCCCGGCCTCGTAATAGACCGACACGGCCGAGCCCATTTCCGAGCACAGCCTGTAGGTCACGCCGGCATGCGTCTCGTAGCCGGCTTCGAGGGTCGACATGGTCCCGTCGAGGACAATGACGATCGTCCGCGGACCGCGCAGCCGTGCCCTTGGCGAGTGCTCCTGCCGGAGCGGGCGCGCGATCCAGCCGAAGAGCCGTCTACTCAGCCGCGATAGGTTCATCCTTCAACAAGTCCCAAACTCGTGACGCGGTAAAGGGCATGTCCACCTGGCGCACACCCTTGTCCCAGAGCGCATCCTGTACGGCATTCGAAATGGCAGCCAACGCGCCCACCGTCCCGGCCTCGCCACAGCCTTTCATGCCCATCGGGTTGGCAGTGGAGGGAACGGGCTCTGGGGTGAACGAGATCATCGGCACATCCGACGCCCTGGGCATACCGTAATCCATGAAGGTGGCGGTCAGCAACTGCCCCTCGTCATCGTAAACAGTGTGTTCCACCAGCGCCTGACCGATCCCCTGAACCACCCCGCCGTGAACCTGACCTTCGGCCAGCAAGGGGTTGATAAGGTTCCCGAAGTCGTCGACGACAGTGTACTTCTCGACCGTCACAAGCCCGGTGTCCGGGTCGATCACGATCTCGCAGAAGTGAGCGCCGTTGGGATAAGAGCGGCCCGGCAGCGTCGCGCGCGCCTCGTGACTCAGGAGGTCGCTGCGCCCGTCGGCCCGCGCCATCTCGGCCGCTTCCAGCATCGTGGGCCGCAGGTTCGAGCCCGGCGCGCTGAACGTCTCGTCATCGAAGCTAACCGCTGACTCCTCCACGCCCATCTTCTCGGCGAGATAGGGGGTGAAGGCCTCGACCATGGTGCTGACCGCGGCCAGTGTCGCGTTGCTCTGCGTGGTGACCGAGCGCGACCCGCCGGTGCCGCCGCCCTGCGCGATCAGGTCGGAGTCGCCCTGCACGACGCTGATCTTCTCGACCGGGATCCCGGATTGATCCGACAGGAACTGGGCATAGACCGTCTCGTGCCCCTGCCCGTTGCTCTGGGTGCCGACATAGATGCTGGCAGTGCCGTCCTCGTTGAACACCACCTTGGCGCCTTCGGAGGGGTCGCCGAGGATACTCTCGATGTAGAAGGAGAGCCCGCGACCGCGCAGCAGCCCATTGGCGGCATCTGCCGCTTGGCGCGCTTCGAACCCGGCCCAGTCTGCCTCTTCGACGCCGCGCATCATCACGCGGGTGAATTCGCCCACGTCGTAGTTTTCGCCCGAAACCGTGGTGTAGGGGAAGTTCGCCGGCGGAATGAAGTTGATGCGGTGCAGGTCCAGCGGGTCTACGCCAAGTTCGCGCGCGGCCCGGTCCATCACCCGTTCCAGCACGTAGATCGCCTCGGGGCGGCCCGCGCCACGGTAGGCATCCACCTGCGTGGTGTTGGTGTAATAGCCCTTCACGTTCAGCCAGGCCGTCGGGATGTCATAGGTCCCGGTCAGCACCCGCGCGAAGAGGTTCGACTGGATCGCCTGCCCGAAGTTGGAGTTGAAGGCGCCCATGTTCGAATGGGTCACGACCCGGTAGGCGGTGATCTTGTTGTTCTCGTCGAACGCCAGCTCGGCCAGGGAAACAAGGTCGCGTCCGGCGTGATCGCTCAGCATGGCCTCGGTGCGGTCAGACATCCAGCGCACCGGGCGGTTCAGCGCCCGCGCGGCCTGTGCCACGGCGAAGTACTCGGGATAAGGCGCCGCCTTCATGCCGAAACCGCCACCCACGTCGGGGTTGGTGATCCGCACCGCCGAGTCCTCAAGCCCCATGGCCTTGGCCAGCGCGCTTTTCATGCCCCAGACGCCCTGCCCGCCAAAGGCCAGGTGAAGCCGACTGCCGTCCCACTCGGCAAAGCAGCCGCGCGGCTCCATCGGGTTGACGATGACCCGGTTGTCGCCGACTTCGAGCGTGACCACGTTGGCCGCCGCGGCGAAGGCCGCCTCGGTGGCTGCCTCGTCGCCCAGACCGAAGTCATAGGCGACGTTGTCGGGCGCCTCCGGGTGGATCGTCTCGCCACCGGGGGCGAGGTCCAGCTTGACCGGCAGTTCGTCGTAGTCGAATTCGATCAGTTCGGCGGCGTCCCGGGCCTGGATCAGTGTCTCGGCGATGACAACGGCGACCGGTTCGCCCACGTGTAACACCTTGCCCTTGGCCAGCATCGGGCGCAGCGGATCTGCCGCGCGGCTGCCATCGCGGTTCTTGATCACCACGCCGGACATCGAGATATCCATCCCGGCGGCTTCAAGGTCCTCCACGGTCAGCACAAGGCGCACCCCGTCGGACTCCCGCGCCGCGTCCACGTCCAGCCCGGTGATGGTCGCATGGGCGACCGGGCTGCGGAAGACATAGGCGTAGAGCGCGCCTTCCGGGGCGATATCGTCGACATAGCGGCCGTGCCCCGTCAGCAGACGGATATCCTCGAAGCGGGTAACGGGCTGGCTTTTGCCGAATTTTTCCATGGGAGGGTCCTTCGCGTTTCCGTTGGCCCGGACAGTAGCCGTGGAACGGGCAATGTCCAGAGCATGCGGCCGGTTACGGCGCGCCACGTGCGAGCGGGGATTGACGCTGTCTGTTTGTTGCCCATTCTTCCTGAAAGCTCCCCTGTGACGAAAGGCAGAGACGATGGATCGCGTCAGCTTCACCGCCATGAAGGACGGTACCGCCGAGGACTACGCATTTCTCAACGAACACGAGGTCGAATATGCCCGAGGCACCGCCGACCGCCTGCTGCGCGCGATGACGGACCTCGACGAGAGCCTCTCGGGCTACCAGATCACGCGACTCGGGCATTCGCTCCAGTCCGCGACACGTGCCTGGCGTGACGGGGCCGACACCGACTGGGTCGTCTCTGCCCTGCTCCACGACATCGGCGACATCTACGCGCCCTACAACCACGACGAATACGCGGCCGCGATCATCCGGCCCTTCGTTCGTGAACAATGCGCCTGGTGCGTCGCGACCCACGCGGACTTCCAGATGCTGTACTACGGCCACCTTGTCGGCGGCGACCAGCACAAGCGCGATCGCCACACCGGTCAGCCCTACTTCGACGACTGCGCCGAATTTTGCGAGCGCTGGGACCAGTCGAGCTTCGATCCCGACTACGACACCCTGCCCCTGACGTTTTTTGCCCCCATGGTGCACGAAGTATTCGCCCGCCCCGCCTATGACCCGGCGGTCATTCGCCCGGGCGAACGCGTGGCGCTGCAAGACCCCGAAACCGCGGCGGTCCGCGCCGGGTAACGCACCCGGCCCACGCCCCGCAGGGATTCACGATCCGGACCGGCCCCGGTCAAGGCAGGGGGAAACAAGCCGGAGCCGGCCGGGATCGTGAGGCCTGCGGCGGCACCGGAGAAACGCCGGTGCACGCTCATCCGTCTTAGCCTGTGCGGATTAAGGAAAGATTACCGCAACTCGCTACTTCAGCAGCCCGATCCGGCGGAAAACCCAGTACTGCAGGATCGCCAGCACCACCAGCAGCCCGCAGACCACCCAGAAGGCATTGCCGTCGGCCGCGCCCGGAATGCCGCCCACGTTGATCCCCAGCAGCCCGGTCAGCAGGCTGAGCGGCAGGAAGATCGCGGTCACCACCGAGAGCACCAGCATCTGCCGGTTGGTCGCCTCGGCCCGCAGGTCCATGATCTGATCGTGCACCACCTCGGCGCGGTCACGGATGGCATCCAGCGCCTCGGTCAGCCGCGTTACCCGCTCGGTCGCCTCGCGCAGCCGCTCGCGCGCATGGGCGGAAATCCACGGCATATCCTCGATGGCAAAGGTGCTCAGCGCGTCTTTCTGCGGGTACATGTAGCGCCGCAGCATGATCGACACCCGCCGCACGTCTGCCAGTTCGGACCGCGCGGGCGGTTCGCCCGTCGCCTCGAACGCGTCTTCCAGGTCGTCGATCTGTTCGTTCAGTTCGGCCACGATCGGTTCCGCCCGGTCCGCCAGCCTGAGCGCCAGACGCGACACCAACTCGCCCGCGTCGCGCGGGGCCATGTTGCGCGCAAACGCTTCGTGCACGTCGGACACGGCCAGCAGGTTGCGCCGCTGCAGCGACACCACCAACCCGCCCGAGGCCCAGATCCGCAGCGAAACCATGTCTTCGGGCTCTGCCCCTTCGGCAAGGTTGACGCCGCGCAGGTTGATCAGCAGGCCCTCCTCGTGGACACTGCAGCGCGGCCGCGTCTCGGGCGCGTCCAGCGCCTCGCGCACCACGAAATCCAGCCCGCAGTCCTTCAGCCAGTCCATCTCGGCCTGCTCCGGCCGGTTGAGATGGATCCAGACAAAGCCCTTCTCCTGCACCAGGTCCTCGGCCTTGCGCCCGGACACGTCGATGGGTTTCGCGTCGCCTTCGCCGTCGCAACGGAATGCAAACATCACCGCCATGCGTCTCTCCTCGTCAACCTTCCGTGCAACTTGGAGCACTGACTGGGGTTTTTCCACGCCGAATTGACACGCACTCGGCCTTTCCCTCGCGCCCCGCATTCGCTAGATGAAGCGCGGACCGAAAAGGGATCGTGACGATGGCGATGGAAAAGACATTCGATGCGGCTGAAGCCGAAAGCCGCCTCTACAAGGCCTGGGAAGAAGCGGGTTGCTTTACGGCGGGGGCAAATGCCAAGCCCGGAGCCAGCAGCTTCTCCATCATGATCCCGCCGCCGAACGTGACCGGCTCGCTGCACATGGGTCACGCCTTCAACAACACGCTGCAGGACATCCTTATCCGCTGGAAGCGGATGCAGGGCTTCGACGTGCTCTGGCAGCCCGGCACCGACCACGCGGGCATCGCGACCCAGATGGTGACCGAGCGCGAGATGGCCACCAACCAGGAACCGTCGCGCGCCGAGATGGGCCGCGACAAGTTCCTCGAGCGGGTCTGGCAGCAGAAGGTCAAGTCGCGCGGCACCATCATCGGCCAGCTCAAACGCATCGGCGCCTCCTGCGACTGGTCGCGCGAGGCCTTCACCATGTCGGGCGCCCCGCAGGCTCCCAAGGGTGAGGACGGCAACTTCCACGACGCCGTCATCAAGGTCTTCGTCGACATGTATGAGAAGGGCCTGATCTATCGCGGCAAGCGGCTGGTCAACTGGGATCCGCACTTCGAGACCGCGATCTCGGATCTCGAGGTCGAGAACCTCGAGGTTGCCGGCCACATGTGGCACTTCAAGTACCCGCTGGCCGGGGGCGAGACCTACGAGTACATCGAGAAGGACGAGGACGGAAACGTCACTGTGCGCGAGACGCGCGACTACATCTCGATCGCCACTACCCGACCCGAAACCATGCTGGGCGACGGCGCGGTCGCGGTTCATCCGTCGGATGAGCGCTATGCGCCAATCGTCGGGAAACTCTGCGAGATCCCGGTTGGCCCGAAGGATCACCGCCGCCTGATCCCGATCATCACCGACGAATACCCGGACCCGACCTTCGGCTCGGGCGCGGTGAAGATCACCGGCGCGCATGACTTCAACGACTACGGCGTCGCCAGCCGCAACGACATCCCGATGTACCGCCTGATGGA
>ENA-OWNT01001597-OWNT01001597.1-seawater-metagenome-genome-assembly--contig:-NODE-1597-length-27599-cov-7.892014_pt1 | contig 27599 bp, 30 predicted proteins | sample MGYA00238136_ERZ651165 | MGnify/ENA primary metagenome ERZ651165 (study PRJEB26861, sample SAMN08777766) | seawater metagenome | isolation source: coastal seawater | place: USA: Florida | collected...
CACGAAGTCGGCGGCGAAGAACATCGAGGGGTACGTGGCGTTCTGGCGCGGCGTGCAGGTCGTGGACTGATGACCGCCCAGCCCTCGGAGGTGCCCGCGCTGAAGGCTGCGCTGCTCGCGGCCTGGGCCCGGAGCGAGACCCTGTTCGGGCTGCTCACCGAGGGCGCGCTGATGGACCGGCCGATCGGCCTGCGTCATCCGTTTGTCTTCTACCTGGGCCACCTGCCGGCGTTCATGTGGAACCAGCTGGGCGGGCTCGTGGGGGCCGAGCGGTTCCAGGCGGACTTCGACCAGCTCTTCGAGCGGGGGATCGACCCCCTGGATGAAGAGTGCGCCGAGGCCGCGACGATCACCTGCTGGCCCGCGATCGAGGCCATCGACGCCTACCGGCGCCGGGTCCAGGAGTGGGTCCTCGAGGAGAGCTTCGACGCCGTCGGGGCGGTGGACGACGTGCTCGCGGAGCGATGGCGGATCCACCACATCGCGCTCGAGCACGAGCTGATGCACCACGAGACGCTGCTGTACATGCTTCAGGAGCTGGGCCTCGATCGAAAGGTGCAGGGCGAACTGCCGAGCGCGGTCATCGGGGCCGCGCGCGCGGCGTCCGAGCCGATCCGGATCCCTGGGGGGCGCACGGTGCTCGGCGGCGACTTCGATGCGCAGTTCGGCTGGGACAACGAGTTCCCGGCGCAGTCGGTGGACGTGGCCGCCTTCACGCTGGACTCCCTGCCGGTCACGGTCGCCGAGTACGCCGCATATCTGGCGGAGACGGGAGCGGCGCGGCCGCACAACTGGGTCGAAGGCCCAGACGGGCTCTGTGTCCGATCGATGTTCGCGCTGGTCCCGATCGAGGACGTGCCGGGCTGGCCGGTCCAGGCGAGTCACGCCGAGGCGACGGCCTACGCAGCCTGGCGCGGCGGACGCCTCCCGACCGAAGCGGAGCTGCAGCACGCCGCCTTCGGAACGCCTGACGGTGGGATGCGCGCGTACCCCTGGGGCGAGCAGGCACCGGAGGGGGGTGTGCACGGAGTCTTCGACTTCTGCCAGTGGTCCCCTGGGCCTGTGGGCGCGCACCCCGCGGGCGCCTCGGCCTTCGGCGTCCAGGAACTGGTGGGCAACGGCTGGGAGTGGACGAGCACGCCGTTCCGCCCGCTGCCCGGCTTTGTTGCGTATGCCCGGACGTACGCGGGCTACTCCGCCGACTTCTTCGACGACGAGCACTACGTGGTGTTCGGAGGCAGCTGGGCGACGGACGCGCGCCTGCTCCGACGGACGTTCCGCAACTGGTACCAGGGCCACTACCCCTACGTGTTCAGCAGCTTCCGCGTCGTCACAGGCTGACGATCCACGCTCGGTCGAACGTCCCCAGGGAGTTCGTCACGTAGGCGTTCCCCACCACGGTCGACCCGATCGAGAAGCCGTAGCCGACCTGCGCCCAGGTCGAGGTGTACTCGTAGACCCAGCCGTCGCCGTACTGGTTGGACACCGTGGCGACGGTGCTGGTCCACGAGGTGGGCTGGGACGCGGACCAGTCCGCGGCGGTGAAGGAGCACCCGCTGAAGTCACTCCACGTGAGGTCCAGCGTCAGTTCCACGACGTAGTAGTAGGCCCAGAGCTGCATGGGCGGCACGGTCTGCGAGGCCGGGACGTTCGTGCCGCTGTAGACGACGGTGCAGGTCACGTTCGAAGTGTAGAAGTGCACCTCGGCGCTGCTGGCCAGGCTGATCGGAGCGCCTGAGGTTCCAGCGCCGTCGTCATCGTCGTCGTCGTCATCGTCGTCATCGTCATCGTCGTCGTCGTCGCCGACGGTGGTGTCATCGTCGCCGGCGGCTGAGTCGTCGTCGTCGCCCGAGTCGTCGTCGTCGCCCGAGTCGTCGTCGTCGCCCGAGTCGTCGTCGTCGTCGCTGGCGATGGTGTTGTCGTCATCGTCGTCGTCGTCATCGCCCGAGTCATCGTCGTCGCCGAGTGCCGGGTCGTCGTCGTCGCCGAGTGCAGAGTCGTCGTCGTCGCCGGTGTTGTCGTCGTCACCCGAGTTGTCGTCGTCGTCGCCGGTGTTGTCGTCGTCGTCGTCGCCGCCGTCGTCGTCGTCGCCGCCGTCGTCGTCGTCGTCGTTGGCCATGGTGGAGTCGTCGTCGTCGTCGCCGGTGTTGTCTTCGTCGCCGGTGTTGTCGTCGTCACCCGAGTTGTCGTCGTCACCGTCGTCGTCATCGCCGATGGTGGTGTCGTCGTCGTCGGGTGTGTCGCCGCCGTCGCCGATTGGCGCGCAGCCGGTCGCAAGCACCGCGCCGAAGCACGCGAGCATCACGATAAGAAGCAGTTTCATGAGGTCCCCCCGTCCCAGAAGCTAGGACCACTGGGCGTGAGGCGGCCACGGTGTTCCTGCTCGGACACATCTCCGGGTCGGAGGTCTGCGAGCTTCCCCCGCTGGATGTGATCGGGGCCTGTGGATCGCATCCATCTCGCCGAGGTCTGCGAGCTCCCCCCCTGTTGGATGCGATTGGGGTGGCCGAGCGTCGTTTGGTGGGGTGAGCTCGCCGTGCTCCCCCTGGATGTGTGGGATCCGAGGCCGTCGAACGTCGTTTCGCTGGGTGAGCTCGCCGTGCTCCCCCTGGATGTGTGGGATCCGAGGCCGTCGGACGTCGTTTCGCTGGGTGAGCTCGCCGTGCTCCCCCCGGATCTGTGCGATCGACGCCCCGCTCGAGCTACTCCAGCAGCGGCAGCGGATCGATCGCGCGCTGCACCCCGCCGTCGAAGTCCCACTGGACCGTCGCGTCCGACTCCCACGGCTCCGTGCTTCCGTCGCTGCAGCCCCAGGACAGCTCGGTCCACGCGATGTCGCCGTTCGTGGGACTCGCCAGCGTGAGCGCCCCGGAGAAGGGGGTCGTGACCCGCGCCGTGTCGCTCGTCCCCATCAGCTCCAGGCTGATCTGGCCCTGGCGGATGTCCCCGAGCGAGCGTCCGTCCGCGCCGCCGAGCACCGGGTCGTACAGGAAGACGTGCAGCTCCAGGTCCACCGCGGGCCCGACCCCGCACGGAAGGAACGAGCCGATGGTGGCGCCGGGAATGCACGCGTCCAGCACCAGCGCCTGCACCGCCTCGCCCCGGTCGCTCACAGCGAGCTGCGCCCGGGCCTCGCCGCCGCACGTCCAGTCCTCCGGGTCCACCAGCAACGCCTGCGTCGGCCCCGGAGCTGTCGTGGCGCCGTTGGGCCCGCCGCCGGTGCTCTCGAACCCGATGTTGAGCTCTCCGCCGCCGTAGACCGTGGATCGCTCCTCTTCGCTCGGGCATGCGAGCAGGAAGACGGCCAGCAGGAGAGGCGAGGGACGCATGGGTCCGATCCTATCCGTGAAACGTCGAGCGAACCGGGTGGACGGATGCCATGGTTCAACACGATGCGCCCCCTCCTCCTCCTGCTGTTGATTCTCGCGACCGGCTGCGCTGGCGGCTCCACCACGAAGACGCTCGACGGTGTCGACACCAGCGGCGCCTGCGACACAGGCACCGATCCGGGCGACTGCCCCCCGGACTTCACCTTGCCCCGCGCCGACGGCGGCGACTTCACGCTCTCGGACCTGGTCGGGACCCAGCGGGTCATCGTCATCGGCACCTCGAACTGGTGAAGCCGCTGCAAGTCCCTGGTCCAGGGGCTCGACGACTGGTACGGCACCGAAGCAGACGTGGAGGTCGTGGACGTCGTCGTGGAGGACGAGTTCTCGGAGTGGGCGGACGCAGAGGCCGCCGCGCGCTGGGTGGAGGACTACGACCTGCGCTGGATCACCGTGGCCGCGACCAACGGGGACTGGGTCGACGCCTGGGGCAACGTCAACGACTCCGCGACGTTCATCCAGCACAGCTACACGATCATCAACAGCGACGGCCGCGTGGCCTGGCGGCGGGACGGTCACACGTCCACCACCGCGGACGACCTGATCGAGGCCCTCGCCGGCGTCGACTGACCCCGAGCGCCGCCGGCGTGGTCACCCCTACGCCTCGGCGGTCGGCTCGCCCGGGTCCTCGTCGTCCTTCGGGCCACGGCGGAAGAAGCTGGCGATGGACGAGCCCGCGCCCTTCACCTCGCGCCGCAGGTCCTTCACGAGCCCCACGAGCGGGTCGGGGGACTTCTCGAAGTCCTCCTTGTAGGCCTCGCCGCCCTTCGCGATCTCCTGGTAGACGCTCGTCTTCGGGTCTTCCTCGCGCCTCGGGTACTCGCCCTTCATGGCGTTGGCGTACGCGTCGCCTTCGGACCACTCCTTGAGCTCGGCGAGCCGCAGCACGGGGAAGGGGTGGGTGCGCCCCAGGAGGTTGAGCAGCTTCACGACGCCGTCCACCACGGAGCCGCCGGCCTTGTACTCCTCGGCCTGGGCGAGGAATTCGTCGACGGACATCTGACCCGTCTGGCCGCCACCCGCGAGCTTCATGTGCGCGCGGAAGGCCACGTCCGGGTCCTGCACGACCATCAGCCCGGCGCGGTCCGCGGACAGCTCGCTCTTGCGGTCCCACTCGAGCAGCGCCGCGAGGATGGCGAAGAGCGCGGCGCCGCCCAGGGGCACGGACAGCGCGATGATGGTCATCCGCATCATCAGGCGGATCATCGTCTTGTAGAGGACGTGCTCGCTGAGCACGTGGCCCAGCTCGTGGGCGAGGATGAACTGCAGCTCGTCGTCGTCCATCAGGAGCAGCGTGCCGCTGTTGATGACGATGAACGGCTTGTCGATGCCGATGGCGCCGGCGTTCACGATGGGGGTCTGGGCGATGTACAGCTCGGGGACGGGCTGGACGTCGAGGATCTCGCAGGCCTGCTTGTACTTCGCGTGCACGTCCGGGAACTGCTTGTCGGTGACGCGGACGGCCGAGGCGAGGAACGCGAGGCGCAGCGAGCGATCCCCCACGAAGCCGAAGATCTTGCGGACCGCGAAGTCGAACCCGGGGACCTTGCGCAGCGCCACCAGGGCGGCGCGATCGGCGGGGTGCTCGTAGGCGCGGGGGGAGAGGCCGGGGAAGCGCACGCGATCCGTCGTCATCAGGGTCTCCTCAATCGTTGACTCTGCCTACGACCAGGACACCCACGCGCTTGCAGACGTTCCTCGTGGAACGCCCGTCCGCCTCCTAGAGCCGCGTGGGATCCCACTTGCGCGGGTAGTTCACCGCGCCGAGCTCCTTGATGCGGAACGGACGCGGGCCCCGCCGGGGGACCTCGGTCTTGTACCCCTTGATCTGGCGCGCCCGGTCGTCGAACTCGATGAACAGGTACTGATCGCTCGGAAGGTGGGACTCGTAGTCGAGGAGGATCTGCCGGAATCCCTTGAGGAACAGTCCGTCGATCCCGCCCTGATCCGGGAAGAGCCAGGTCGTGTAGACCATCACCTTGCTCTGACAGCGGGCATCCATGAGCTTGTAGAAGTCGCGGAAGACCTCTTCGAGGTTCTGGCGGAAGACCTGCGTGCCCGGGCGTTGCCCCTGGCGGCCCCACTCGCACTCGAGCGACAACACGAGCTTGCGGTAGGGCGCGTGCGGGAACTTCAGGCCGTCGATGCCGGCGCCGGTGGGCGGCTGCCCGCGCTTCACCTTGTCCTCCACGCACCAGGCGACGTCCCAGAGGTAGGCGCCGGACTTGCGGCGGTCGTCGGTGGCGAAGGGCACGTACTTGCGGCGGGTCCCCAGGCGCACGAAGCGCGTCTTCACCGCCGAGGTCCAATCGCTGAGCCTCTCGGACGTATCCAGTTCGCGGGCGCGCACCATCGATGCGGCGAACTCGTCGAAGAGGAGCTTGAGGTCCACGGGGCCAGATCCTTCTGAACGGGGGGCTGAACGGGGGGCCGACCACCGTACCGGCAGGGTCCCCTTCGTCGCAAGCGCTGCCGCCGTCAGCCTCCGGCCAGCGCCACCCGCACCTCGAAGCCGCCGCTCGGGTGGTTGCGCGCGGTCACCTGGCCGCCCATTCGCTCGACGATGCCCTTGACCAGCGCGAGGCCGATCCCGGTCCCCTTGGTGCGCCGCGTCAGCTCCCGCTCGCCCCGGAAGAACGGCTGGAAGATCCGCTTGAGCTGTCGCTGCGGGACGCCCGGGCCGTGGTCGCGGATGGCCAGCGCGACGCCTTCGCCCTCCTGGCGCGCCTGCACCACGACGACCTTCGTGTCCGTCTCCTTGGAGAACTTGATGGCGTTGTCCACGAGGTTGATGAGGACCTGCAGCAGCCCGTCGCGCTCGAACCGCACGCTCGGCAGATCGTCGGGCACGTCGAGCTCGATGGAGAAGCCCTTGTCGCGGGCGTGCCGGTCGAGCACGCGGATGGCCTCGTCCAGCACCGGCTGCACCTTGCCGACGGTGGTCTCCGTGGCCGTGCCGCTCTTCTCGAGGCGGCTCAGCTCCAGGACGTTCTGGATCAGCCGGGAGAGCCGCTCGGACTCGGTGGCCATCGTCTCGTAGTACTCGCCGCGCTTCTCCTCGGTCAGCACGTACCCGTCGCGCAGCATCTCGCTGTACATGCGGATGGCGGTCAGCGGCGTCTTGAGCTCGTGGGAGACCGCCGCGACGAAGTTGTTGCGCCGCTCGGCGAAGTGCACGACCACCGACACCATGCGCAGCAGCGCGGCGATCCCCAGCGCGCCCACCAGCAGCAGCATGAGCGTGAGCTGCAGGATCCAGGTGCGCCCCGAGCGGCGGCCCTCCGGCAGCGCCCGCAGGTACGCGGTGGTGGCGAGGGACGTGAACGGGTCGGCGAACGTGTGCGCGTAGACGAAGTCGGCGGGGCTCGGCTCGTCCGCGGGGCCCACGTTCCAGACCAGGTCGAGGTAGGGACCGACCTCGGCGCCCGCGAGCACGCGCTTCTCGAGCCAGCGGGACAGCGCGGGGAGCAGCAGCGCGAGCCCCTGCACGTACTCGGCCTCCCCGATGCGGACCGTGCGGTAGAGCAGCAGGGTGTCGGCGTCCGCGCGGTGGCCGCGCAGGGGCGAGATCTCGACGTCCACCTCCTCCGCGCCCTGGGGAAGCGGGAACTGGGCCTGCTGCTTCGGCTCCGCCTTGCGCTGCTGCTTGCGGGGCGGGTCCTTGACCACTGGGGCGCTCGCGACCACCACCGTCGGAGGCTCCGGGTCCATCGACGCCGCGAGCTCGGCGCCCGTGGTGGCGACGGCCGCGCTGGCGGCGTTCTTGTCTTCCGCCCGATCGGGCCCGGCGGCGGGCGCGGGCACCACGAGAGCGATCTGCGAGGCGGGAGCGGTCTCTTCGGGGGGCGCAGGCGCCTCGGCGTCCTTGCTCTTCCCGGTCGCCTCCTCCTTCTCTTCCTCGCGCTCCGCGGCTTCCTCGGCGGTACGGAACTCCACAGGTGAGTCGGACTCGGTGGCCACGGCGAGCTCGCGCTCCCGCGCCTGCGGTTGCCCGGCCGACTGCGCCGCCGGCGCGCGGTTCTTCTTCTTCGCGCTCTTGCGCCTCCGCCCGTCCTGTTCAGGCGCGTAGTCCGCATCGCCGTCGGCGTCGAGCGCCGCGAAGCGCTCGTCGGCCTCCTCGTTGGTGGCGCCGGCTTCCTGGAGCTCGCCCTCGGCCAGGGCGTCGTCGAGCGACTCGACCCCGTCCTGCTCGTCCGCCGGCTGCAGCTGCTCCACCGGCCGCTCTTCGTCCGCGACGTCGGCGTTTCGGCGCCCGTTGCCGAGGAGCCGGCCCAGCAGGCTCTCGTCGTCCTCGCCGTCGTCGCCGTGCCCGTCCCGGTAGGTCTCTTCCACCGTGTCCGCGACCGCGTCCTCGGCGTTGCTGTCGAAGCCCACCTCCGGCAGCCCGCCGCCCTGCTGCAGCCAGGCGCTGTTGTACTCGTCCGGGTTCTGGAAGCTGCCGAGGTTGTCCGCGCGGGACTTCGTGACGCGCTGCTGGCGGCCGGACCGGCTGACGGCGCCCTTGTTGAGCGAGCTGATGGACGTGTCGTAGGTGCTGCCGCCCTGGTCGAGCTTCTTCTTGCGGCCCGTGGCCTCCGGGATCGGCGCGTCCACCGCGACGTACCCGTCGTCGGACGGCGTGGGCTCGGGGGCCGGCTCCAGCTTCGGCTGCGTCTTCGCCTTCGTGCTCGTGCCGATGCTGATCGTCGCGGGGACGGAGTCAGGCTTCTTCTCGCCGCTCTGGGAGAGCTTGGAGGCGAGCAGGTCCCGCGCCGGCGGGGGCGGCGGCGGCTTGAAGGGCAGCGCCTCGGCCGCAGATCGCACCCGCTCCGACCGGTCCGCGATCCACGCGTCCTCCGACCAGCCGACCGTGCTCGCGAGCTCGAAGTTCTTGGGCTGCAGCGGGGTCGACACGTCGCCGCCGGGATCCACCTGGAACCAGCCGAGCAGCCAGTCCTCCTCTGGCACCTCGCTCAGCGGCGAGCGGGACAGCGCGGGAGCGTTGCCGGGCAGCTGCCCCTCGGGGACGTAGAAGAAGCGGTACTGCAGGAAGGGGCGCGACTCCTCGCGGTCGATGAGGGCCGTGAGCTCCTCCTCGAGCTCGTCGAACACGCGCTCCGCGAGGACCGAGTGGCGCATGGCCTGCTCGCTCTTCACGCTCTCGAGGGCGCGGGCGACGATCAGTCCCAGGCCCCCCAGGAGGAGGGCGGCGAGGACCGCCACCAGGATGGCGATGCGGCGCATGGTTCCGACCGACGTCCGTCAGGCGCGGACGCGGTAGCCGGCTCCTCTCACCGTCTCGATGAGCGCGTCGCCGCCGGCCCCCAGGGGGGCCAGCTTCTTGCGCAGCTTCGCGATGTGCATGTCGACGCAGCGGGTCTCGAGCGCCTCGGCGCGGGCGTAGCCCCACACGTCCCGCAGCAGATCCTCCCGCGAGATGACCTTGCCCGGGGCTTCGCTGAAGTAGGCGAGCACCTCCACGTCCCGCGGGGACAGCTCCTGCGCGCGGCCGGAGCTGCTGGCGCTGAGCGTGTCCACGTCCACCTGGAGCGCGCCGAGCGCGAACTGCCGCTGCGCCTCGGGAGCGGCCCGACGCAGCAGGGCCTCCACCCGCGCGACCAGCTGGGGCACCGAGAAGGGCTTCGCGACGTAGTCGTCCGCGCCCGCCCGGAACCCGTCCAGCACGTCGGACTCGGCGCCCTTGGCCGTCAGCATGAGGATGGCCTGCTTCGGCAGCGCGTCCCGCGCCTTCGTGCAGATGGTGAAGCCATCGACGCCCGGCAGCATCACGTCCAGAATGAGGAGGCGGTAGCGGCCGCTCAGGGCCTCGGCGAGGCCGTCGTCGCCGTTGTCGACTCCAGTCGGCTCCCAGCCGTGGTAGGCGAGGACATCGCACAACCCGGTGCGGATGGCGCTCTCGTCTTCGACGACGAGGATCTTCGGCTTTCCGTCCATGCTCTCAGGGTGCGGACGGGGACCTGGGGAAGCAAGTAAACGTTCGGTAACCGGGGACGGGGGATCAGGCGTGCGCTGCTCGAGCTGCTTGAGCCGGATGGCGCGCACGCGGGGGCCCGCGGGTTGGTTCTGGCTGTGTGAGCTGTGCGGGGGACGGGCGGCCACGCTGGCCCTCCTCCAGCAGTCGCTGCAGAAGCCGCCCCTCACCCGCCTGTGGATGTCGGCGCTCGGCGGGCAGGGGCGATCCGGCCGCGACTGCCCCTCCTGCCAGCTCGGCATGCGCGAGCTCCCGCTGCTCCTGCTGCCGGACGAGTCCCCGACGCTGCACCGGGCCCAGGTGGATCTGGACGTGTGCACGCGCTGCCAGATGATCTTCTTCGACGCGGGCGAGTTCGAGGTGCTCCCTGCGCGCCGCGATGCCCCGTCGCCGCGCCAGCGACCGAGCACCCCGATCGGTGACCTCCCGCCCGCCGCCCGGGATGCGCTCCTGGACATCGAGCTCGACCGGATCGCGGAGACCTACCGGGACGACTCACCGTCGGGCTGGCAGTACGTCCTGGCGTTCTTCGTGCCGGTGGAGCACACGCCGCCGGTGCGGCGCAGCGATCCCTGGCTCACGTGGATCACGGCGTTCGTCATCGCCCTGGTGTCGATCCTCGCGTTCGGGGACCTCCCGGCGGCGGTGCAGGGCCTGGGCTTCATCCCCGACGACGCCATGCGGCTCGGTGGCCTGACGCTGTTGTCCGCCTTCTTCCTGCACGGCGGCTGGGCCCACCTGCTCGGCAACCTCTACTTCCTGCTCATCTTTGGCGACAACGTCGAGGACTTCGTGGGACGCAAGCGCTTCCTGGCGATCCTGTTCGGGAGCGAGCTGCTCGGCACGCTGTTCCAGTACCTGGGCGATCCGTCGTCGACGGTGCCCATGATCGGCGCCAGCGGTGGGCTGTCCGGCCTGCTCGCCTTCTATGCCCTGCGCTTCCCCCGAGCGCGCATCGGCATGGTGATCTTCTTCAAGTGGTTCCTGCTTCCTGCTTGGGGGTACCTGCTGTTCTGGGGTGTGCTGCAGGTGTTCGGGGCGGTGGCCGCGAGCAGCGGGCAGGGCGGGGTGGCGTACCTCGCCCACATCGGCGGCGCCGTCGGAGGCGTCATCGGGTACCTGCGCTGGGGACGGACGGGATGAAGGCGTGGCAGGGCGGCGTGGCGATCGTGGTCATCATCGTGATGATGGTGGTGGGCGTGCTCGTGCAGCGCCGCAGCGAGCAGCTGCTGATCCTCAACCAGCTCGCGGAGGCGTCCCTCGAAGAGGCGCGCCGGCACCACGCCCGCAGCGCCAAGCTCCTGGAGCGGGCGTCCGCCGAGTGCCTTCCCCCGACGAGCCCCAACACTCCCCTTCCGCCGCCGCCGCCGGTGGCCAGCTCGCGCCTGGAGGCGGAGGTGCGGCTGGATCGGGCCCGCGCCATCGCGACGGACCAGTTCTCGCGGTGGGCGGAGCTGATGGCGGTGGTCGGTCCCTGCATCGAGGGCTGGCAGAAGCGTCCGGTGCGCGAGGTGGAGCCCTGGCTGCCGGGTCTCGCCGCCTTCCGCCGACCAGGTGAGGACGAGGGTGCGTCGTTCGCCGAGCGCGTGCGCGCCGTCGAGCTGCTGCAGGGCTTCGTGAGCTCGGTGAGCAGCCTGGAGTCGGCGGCCTGCACGGGCGGGAACCCGTTGATCCCGACGTTCCGGGCGGCGCTCGCTGAGCGGGGGCTGTCGGACTTGTACTGGGCGATGATCTTCGTGACGAGCCAGGAAGCGGACGCCGCCTTCGCCGGGCCCTTCGGCGTCGCGGACGCACGCATGGCCGGGCTGGGCCTGAAGGCCGCGGCGGAGGGCTCCCTGGATCCCCGCGCGGACGGGCCGGACCTGGCGCCGCGTGTGGCCCGCTGGCTGGAGGCGACCCAGAAGCGCTGGACGAAGGGAGGGCGGCCCCTCGGAGAGGCCACGCTGCTCACGCTGCTCTCCTGGCGCGTCGGCGAGGAGCCCGTCGCCGCCTGGGTCGCCGCCACCGCGGAGCGCTTGCAGCGGCACCCCGCGACGGTCACGTTCGTCGAGATCGAGGACACTGCGCTCGCGGACCAGGAGGAGCCCTCCGTGCACGCCCGCGCGTTCCCGTGGGTGCCGCGCGTCGTGGCGGCGGCGATCGTCGCGGACGAGCTCTGCCCCCCTGAGTCCCCGGAGGAGTAGTGGCGCGCTACATGACCAAGGCCGGCTACGACGCCATCGTCGCGGAGCTGGACGACATCTGGCACCGCGAGCGCCCCGAGGTCGTGCGGGAGGTCAGCGCGGCGGCGGATCTGGGGGACCGGTCCGAGAACGCGGCGTACATCTACGGCAAGAAGCGCCTGCGCAAGATCGACAGCCGGCTGCGCTACCTGCGCCGCAAGATCGACTCCGTCACGCCCGTCGACGTGAACACGATCGCGCCCACGGCCCACGTGCGGTTCGGGGCGATCGTGGACGTGGAGCGGGAGGACGGCGAGGCGTTCACCTGGCGCCTCGTGGACAAGGACGAGAGCGATCCCAAGAAGGGGCGGATCTCCATCCAGTCCCCCGTCGGGAGCGCGCTGTACCGCAAGGTCGAGGGCGACGTCATCGAGGTGAAGACGCCGTCCGGGCCGACCGAGTACGAGATCCTCGCGGTGCGCTACGGCCCCGACGGTCCCTGATGCGCAGCGTCGTCGTGCACCGGGCCGGGGGCTACGGCCGCCTGACCCTCGAGGACCACCCCGATCCCACGCCCGGCCCCGGCGAAGTGCTGGTGCAGACGCGCGCCGTCGGCGTGAACTTCGCCGACTGCATCGTGCGGATGGGGCTCTACAAGTCCGCGAAGGAGTACGTGGGCTGGCCCATCACGCCCGGCTTCGACTTCGCGGGCGTTGTGAGTGCGGTGGGCGACGGTGTCTCGCTCCGGGTCGGCGATGAGGTGCTCGGTGTGACGCGGTTCGGCGCCTACTCCACGCACGTCGTGGTGCCGGAGGACCAGGTGCTGCCTCGGCCCTCCCAGCTGTCGATGGAGGAGGCGGGCGCGTTCCCGACCATCTTCCTGACCGCCTGGTACGCGCTGCATCGGCTGGGCGACGTGCGGGCGGGGGACGCCGTGCTCGTGCACTCGGCCGCAGGAGGTGTCGGCGGGGCGCTGGTGCAGCTCGCGAAGCGGGCGGGGGCCACCGTGGTCGGCGTCGTCGGGTCCGCTCACAAGATCCCGACCGTCGAGGAGCACGGCGCGGACGTGGTGATCGATCGGTCCGCCGGCGACCTCTGGGAGCGCGCCCGGGCGGCGTCCCCGGACGGCTACCGGATCGTCCTGGACGCGAATGGGGTCGCCACCCTGAAGGACAGCTACGCGCACCTGGCGCCCGAGGGGCGGCTCGTCGTCTACGGCTTCCACGCGATGTTCAGCAAGGGCCGCGGGTTCCCCAATCCCCTGAAGCTGGCCTGGGGGTGGCTGCGCACGCCGCGGTTCGACCCGCTCGACATGACGTCGGCGAACAAGAGCGTGCTGGGCTTCAACCTGAGCTTCCTGTTCCACCGCAAGGACGTCCTGCGCGAAGCCATGACGGACCTGCTGGGCGCGCTGGACGAGGGAGCCATCCGGCCGCCGCCGGTGCAATGCTTCGCGCTCGATGCCGTGGCGGACGCGCACCGGGCGATCGAGTCCGGCCGCACGGTCGGCAAGCTGGTGCTGGTCCCCTGAGGGGCTGAGGAGGGATCGATGGACTATCGACTGTTGGGCCGGAGCGGCCTGCGGGTGTCGGAGCTGTGCCTGGGGACGATGGGCTTCGGCACGGAGTGGGGCTTCGGCGCCGAGCGTGACGAGGTCGGGCGGATCTGGGACGCGTTCGCCGAGGCGGGCGGCAACTTCATCGACACCGCGGACAAGTACACGAACGGCACCAGCGAGCGGATGGTGGGCGAGCTCATCGCGTCCGACCGCGAGTACTGGGTGCTCGCGACGAAGTACTCGCTGGCCACGCGGGACGGCGATCCGAACAACTGGGGCAACCACCGCAAGAACCTCGTGCACAGCGTCGAGGCCTCGCTGAAGCGGCTCGACACGGACGTCATCGACCTGCTGTTGCTGCACGCGTGGACGTTCGACGCCCCCATCAGCGAGGTGATGCGCGCGCTGGACGACCTGGTGCGCGCCGGCAAGGTGCTCTACATCGGCATCAGCGACACGCCGGCCTGGGTCATCGCCCGGGCGAACACCATGGCGGAGCTCCGCGGCTGGACGCCCTTCACGGCGCTGCAGGTGGAGTGGTCGCTCATCGAGCGGACCGTCGAGCGCGAGCTCGTGCCGATGGCGAAGCAGCTGGGCCTCGGCATCACGCCGTGGGGGCCGCTGGCCGGCGGCGTGCTGACGGGGAAGTACACGAAGGGCGATGGATCCGACACGAAGCGGGCCGGCGGCAACGAGGCGTCGGGGCGGCTGACCGAGCGTGCGCTGAGCATCGCGCGGGCCGTGGACGCCGTGGCGGACGCGGTGGGTCGCTCGCCGGCGCAGGTCGCGCTGGCCTGGGTCCGAGCGAAGGGGGCCATCCCCATCGTCGGGTCAAGGCATGCCGGACAGCTGCGGGACACCCTGGCCTGTGTGGACCTGACTCTCGGAGCCGAGCACCTCGCGGAGCTCGACGCCGCCTCGGCGATCGACCACGGCTTCCCCACGGACTTCATGAAGACGGCCGTCAGCTGGAACACCTTCGGCGACACCTTCTCGCGGCTCGATCGCGGGGACGTCCCGTGGTGATGGATCGGGGAGCGCGACCATGAGCCGCCGCAAGACCATCCTGATGTGGGTCCTTGGCGTCTCGATGATCGCCGTGGGGCTGCTGCACTTCGTCCATCCGGACCCGTTCCTGCGCATCGTGCCGCCGCCGATCCCCGCGGAGCTCGCGGTCTACGCGTCGGGAGTGTTCGAGGTGCTGGGCGGCGTGGGACTGCTGATCCCGCGGACCCGGCGCGCGGCCGCCTGGGGCCTCATCGCGCTCTACGTCTGCGTCTTCCCGGCCAACATCTACATGGCGGTGGAGGGCATCCAGCTGGATCCGGCGAACCCGGCGCCGGAGTGGGCCGCGTGGCTGCGGTTGCCGTTCCAGGCCCTGTTCATCGCCTGGGCCTGGTGGTTCACGCGCGAGGACCCGGCGTAGCGACGCGCAGCTGGGCGGACCCCGGGGGGCGACTACCCGGGCTTCTGCCCGACGTAGTGCCAGTTCAGCGTGATCAGCTCCAGCTCTTCGGCGCGGATGTAGGACTGGCTGTTCGTGTTCATCCGCTGGAGCAGCGCGTCGACCTTCTTCGGGATGACGCGGAGCGTTGCGAGCAGCTTGAACAGCGCCTCGTACTTGTCGAAGAGGGCGACCTCCTTCTTGATCATCTCCACCGCGCTGCGCCCGACCGATGAGACCTGCTCGAAGCCGGCGTCGCGGTAGGCGTCCTCCCAGTAGCGGTAGTGCCAGAACCCGCCGAAGGCGGTGAGCTCGCGGGTGTGCTGGATGAGCTCCCGGTGCCGGGGATCGTCCCGGTCGTAGGCGTCGAGCGCGGCCACGTCGTTCACCACCAGGCGGCCGCCGGGCTTGAGGACGCGGAACACCTCGCCGAGCGTGAACGCCAGGTCCATCACGTACGTCATGGGCTGGATGGCGTAGACGCCGTCGAAGGTGGCGTCATCGAACGCGAGGGGCTTGTTGAAGTCGCCGAACGTGAAGTTCGCCCTCGGCAGGTTCGGGTTCCGCCAGGCCTTCTCGATCTGCGACATGTCGATGTTGATGCCGAACAGCTCGGCGCCCGTGCGCTCGGCGATGTGCTCGGCGATGGCGCCGCAGCCGCAGCCGAGGTCCAGGACCTTGCCGCCCGGTCCCGTGTTCAGGTCCGTCGCGACCATCCGCTCGAAGAGGATCTGGTTCTGCAGGACGGACTGGTCGTTGTCGATGCCCGGCGGCATGTACATCTTCTCGACCGAGCCCAGGGTGCAGAGCAGGTGGATGACCTTGTAGTACTGCTCCAGCTCCTTGCTGCTGCCCTGCCGGTAGCCCTGCATCGGCACGCCCGCGTCATGGTCGGCGCGCGTGCTCTCCGGCGAGTCCACGAAGAGCTCCGAGTAGGTGCCCATGAACGCGTGGTAGTCGTCGTCGGGCAGGCGGACGAGGCCCTTGAAGGCTCCGAGTCGGTCGCGCAGGGTCGTCGGCTGGTGCTTCTGGGTCATGGCTCTCCCCGAGTCGCAGCTTTGCACGCCTCTAGACTCGATCGCGTGGCTGGCATCGGATCCCTCAACGAAGCGCCGCTGCACGCCGATCTCAAGGAGTGGTACCGGCGTCCGGGCGATCGCGTGGAGGCGCCGCTCGAAGGCTTCGTCGCCGACCTGCTCCGGGGCGACGAGCTCATCGAGATCCAGACCCGCAGCTTCTCGTCCATGGCCAAGAAGCTCGACCACCTGCTGGATCATCACCGGCTGCGCCTGGTGCACCCCGTCGGGGTCGAGACCTGGATCGTGACGATGCGCGGGAGCCGCCAGACGTCGCGCCGCAAGTCGCCGCGGCGGGGCATCGCGGCGGACGTGTGCGTCGAGCTCGTGTCGTTCCCGGCGCTGCTGAGCCATCCGAACTTCGTGCTCGAGGTCGCCCTGGTGCAGCAGGAAGAGGTGCGGGTCGCCACACGACGGACGCGCCGGGGGTGGACGGTGCTGGAGCGGCGGCTCGTCAGCGTGCTGGACACGGTGGAGCTGTCCGAGCCGGCGGACCTCCTGAAGCTGGTGCCCGGGGAGCTGCCGGATCCGTTCGGGACGGCGGACCTCGCGCGGGCGCTGGGGCGCCCGCGGGCCCTCGCGCAGAAGGTGGCCTACTGCCTGCGCAGGTCCGGGGCGGTCTGCGTCGCCGGGCGCGACCGTGGCGGGATCCGCTACCGCCTGCCGCCTGGTCAGTTGGCCCAGGCGTCGATGCCGTAGACGTTCCCGCCGAACTGGTCGAACAGGAAGACCTCGATGTAGAGGGGCCCGTCGCTCTCGGCGGTCCACCACAGCGTCTCGTTGTCGTCGGCGCTCGTGCCCTGGGTGAGCTCGTGCAGGTCGCGGTCGAACAGCCGCACGTCGATGTCACCCGCGGCGTGGTTGAACGTCACGTCCACCTGCACGCCCTGCCCCGCGAGGGCCGGCAGGATGAAGTAGTCGGGGTCGCCGGCGCAGGCCCGCAGGCCCTGGATCCCACCCGCGGGAATGGATCCTGCGTCGTCGCTGGTGTCGTTGTCCTCGAGCTCGTCGTCCTCGCACTGCTGCGGGGGGTCGGTGGCGTCGTCGTCGTCGCCGGCCACGACGCCTTCGCAGTCCCCACCGTCGAACGCGTAGACCGCACAGTTCAGCTGGGGATCGCAGCCACCGTCGCCGAGCCAGGAGTAGGGGACCTCCGTCTCGTCTCCCTCGTAGGCCGGGCAGACGTCGAGGGCCAGGCTGAGCTTGTTCTCCACGCTCCAGGACAGGCTCAGATCCAGGGAGTCCGCCCGCGTGACCGGGTCCTCGAGGTTGGAGCCCGTGACGGTCCCGATGTACTCGTCTCCGTCGAGCTGGCCTTCACCGAGGTCCTTCCAGGCGGCGAAGCTCTTGGCTTCGTTCCAGTCGAACATGTGGATCGCCACGCCAGAGTCGGTGTAGGAGAACCCGATCGGGGTGGAGCCGAGGCCGAGCGCCTGCTCGCAGTTGGTGCTCGCGATGGTGGCCGTCAGGGAGAACGCCAGCGGGGCGCTGGCGCTGCCCGTCTGGAACTTCGTGCACTTGTAGCAACTGGGCGCCGGGTCCCCGGTGTTGCTCAATTCGTAGGTCGTGGAGCAGCCCTCGAGGTGGCGCGTCAGGGTGCCGGTGACCTCGAAGTCCTCGGGGCCGCGGCGCGAGTCCTCGTCCTGGAGGAACGGGATGCAGGACGTGTTGCCGAGCACCAGCGCGGCCACGAGGACGACGCGCAGGGCGGTCATGACGTTGGCGACGGGCATGGCTACCACCTCCCCACGATGCCGAGCGCCGCGCCGTCGGGGCCGCCGCTCATCCAGGGCATCACCTGGGCGGATCCGTCGATCCGCGTGGACTTCTTGATCTTGGCGGCCTGCAGCAGCCCGGCGACGGCTCCGCCGACGGCCATTCCGGCGCCGACGCCCGTGACGACGAGGCCGGCGACGTGGGTCTGCCTCTGCGCCTCGTACTCGACGACGCTGCCCCAGTAGTAACCGTAGGTCTTCTCGCGCTGGACGCGCTCCCACGAGGCGACCGAGGTGACGAGGCCGGCGACGGCGACGGTCCCTCCGCCCACGACGAGGATCGCGGGCACGGGCGAGACCCGCACCTCGAGCTTCTTCTCGAGGCGGGCGATGGCCTCGCCGACGGAGGCGTCGGTCTGGATGCCGGAGCTGAGGGACTCGTAGGCGCGGAGCATGGCCAGCGCCTCCTTCTCGCGCCCGAGCTGTTCGAGCGCGAAGCCCTTCACCCGGAACGCTTCCCGCTGGGCCGGATCGAGGCGCAGGGCGGAGTTGCAGGAGTTCACGGCGCGCTCGAAGACGCCGTTGGCGAAGTCCTCCTTGGCCAGATCGACCTGGCGCCGGGCCTCGTCTTCGATGTCGCCCGCGTGAGCGGTGGCAGACAGAAGGAAGACGGCCAACAGGCCGCCGAACAGAACGCGCATGGATCCCACCTCCGGACCTCCATAGCGGCCGGATCTGCGTGGGCTTGAGGGGTTCTGGTGTGGGCTACCTCTCCTCGCGCAGCGCGGGGTGGTCCTCGGCGTCCTGGGTGTGGCGCATTGCGGCCACGAAGCCGTCCAGATCGATGCCGTCCGAGCCGTCGAAGGACTCGTCCAGGATCGTGATCCGGGTCATGCGGTCGGGGCGGAAGTTCCGATACGCCTGCCGGAGCTCGCACCACGCGGCCAACGACCAGGAGCGACCCCAGAAGTAGAGACCGAGGGGACGCAGGACGCGCTCGCTGGTCTGGCCGTCCGCGCGGACGTAGGACACGTCCACCTTGACGCGGTCGTTGGTGGCGCGGCGAATCTGCTGCAGGCCCTGCGTCCTCACGGTGTGCCAGGGCAGGGACGGCGCGAAGAGCGCGGTGTCCTCGATCACGCGACGGAGGGGCTCGGGGAGCACCGCCTGGATCTTCGTCATCGCCGATCGGGTGGCCTTGGCGAGCTCCTCGTCGCCGAACGCCTCGACCATGCGCATCCCGATGACGAGGGCTTCGATCTCTTCGCTGTTGAAGGTCAGCGGCGGCAACTCGAACCCTCGCTCCAGGCGGTAGCCGACGCCCGCCTCCCCGCGGACGGGGATGCCGGAGCGCTGCAGGTCAGCGATGTCGCGGTACACGGTCCGCTTGCTGACCCGCAGCTCTCCGGCGAGGGCCTCGGCGGTGGTCATGCGCCGCGCCCGCAGCAGCTGCACCAGTTGGAACAGCCGATCAGCGCGGCGCATGACGACGCGTCAGGCGGTCTGACCCTGGAACAGGCCGACGGGCCGGCCCTCGGGATCCGCGAAGACGGCGATGGTGCCGCCGTCCGGGAGCGTCATGCTCGGCATGAGGACGGTGCCGCCGTCCGCCTGCGCGGCGGCGAGGGTCGCGTCCAGGTCGTCCACGCCGACGTAGAACGTCGTCCATCCGTTGCCCTCCGGGGCCTGGCCGATCCCGCCGGGGACGGGGGCCGCATCCTTCACGAGGCCGTAGCCGCCCATCTCGGGGAGGGTGTTGTACTCCCACCCGAACAGCTTGCCGTAGAACGCCTTCATCTTGTCAGCATCCTGACCGATCACTTCGAACCAAACGATGGGGTTGGGCATGTTTCTTCTCCTGTTGTTGGCGCGTTTCTGTCGTGATTCAGGGCACCTTGCCCCGGAGCGACGACGAGACAGTAGGCAAGGGCTACTGACAGCTGTTTGTCAGTAGGGGGTGTGGGGGGACGGGTCTGCTGACAGGGTGCTGTCAGGGGATCTGGGAGTGGGATGTGGGCCGGGCGCACAGATGTGGGGTGAGCACTGCGGGCTCCCCGGGGATCTGTGCGATCGCGGCTGCGGAGTCGCACACATGTGGGGTGAGCACTGCGGGCTCCCCGGGGATCTGTGCGATCGCGGCGGCTGATTCGCACAGATGTGGGGTGAGCACGGCGGGCTCCCCGGGGATCTGTGCGATCGAGGCGGGGGAGTCGCACACATCTGGGGTGAGCACGGCGGACTCCCCAGGGACCTGTGCGATCGCCCCCCGTCGAAACCGTCCCCGGCCGACTGCTAGCCTCGGGCGATGCTTCGCCTCCTCTTCATCGTGCTCGCGTCGGGCGCCCTCAGCGGGTGCTTCGTCCAGGGCAACTGGATCCCCACCATCTGGGGCGGCCAGGCCCTTGAGGATGGAGTGATCGAGGGGGACTGCGACGTGCGCGTCGACGCGTTCGTGCTGTCCGTGACCCAGGGCGCGCTGCTGACGGCCGATGGCACCGCGTCTGCTGTGTTGCCCGGCAACCAGCTCTTCGACCTGGCCCAGCCCGGGCCGCAGAGCATGGCCAGCATCGACGTCAAGAAGGGCGTCTACCCCGAGACCGTCTGGTTCCTCGGCGCGGCGGAGGAGCCCGGACCCAGCGAGCTGCTGGGGCGCGGGCAGCTCATCGGGAGCGACAACGCGGCCTCCGACATGAACCCGATCCTGGGCAACGCCACCGCGGAGCAGCGGGACACCATGATCGAGGCCGGCGCGGTGCTGCTCGTGGAAGGGTCGATCGCGTGCCTCTCGAAGGCCGATCGGGACCCCGTCGAGCGAACGTTCTCCTGGCCGATCCAGGACGAGGCGGCCGCACTGCGCTGCCAGAACCCAGACCTGGAGATCGTCGGCGGCTCCTTCGGCGCGAGCACGCTCGCGGTGGCCGGCGAGGAGATGTTCGACGGCAGCGACGGGCTGACGAACGAGGTCCTGTGGGCGTCGGGGGCGGACGGGGTCATCACGTCGGACGATGCCGGGGCCTGGTTCCCCACGCTGATGGGGCGGGTGCGGCTGAGCTTCTCGACGGCGGACGAGCGCTGCGCGTGGGAGCGGCTCGAGGAGTAGCGGCCAGGTTGTGTGGTGAGCTGTCAGCTCGTGGCCGATGTTGTCCGCGCCCCGTTCGCCATCTTCGCCGCCGCCCCCGCTCAGCCCAGCGCGAGGCGGGCCATGAGCGCGAAGGCCTCGATGGCGTCCATCGGCTCGCTGCCGTCCAGCTCCCGGTAGACCGTCGACACGTTGACGGCGACCCGCTCGCGTTCCGTCCATGTGGGCTGGAGCACCGCGTACAGCTCAGCGATGCAGTCGTCGCGGGACATCCCCGCCGCGTGCCGTGCCTTCGTCTCCGCCTCGAGCGTCTGCAGGTACTCGAGCACCGCGCGCACGCCCACGGCGTCCGTCAGCGGACCGTGCCCGGGGACTACCGTCTCGGCGCCCAGGTCGAGGATCGCCTGACAGGCCGCGATCCAGTTGCTGACCGGCCCCTCCCAGGCCACGGGGTGGCCGCCGACGAACAGCAGGTCGCCCGTGTAGACCACCTTGCTGTCGGGCACCCAGACGATCACGTCGCCCTTCGTGTGGGCCGGGCCAAGCTCGATGAGGTCCACCCTGCGGTCCCCCACGGTCAGCTCCAGCGTGCCTTCGAACGTGCGCGTGGGGTCCTGGGGAGCGAGGTCCTCGAAGTCGAACGCCGCGAAGATCTGCTTCACGAACGGCGCCGCCTCTGCCATCCACGCGAGCTTCTTCAGCCCGAGCAGCCCCGCCAGCGCGCCGAGTCCGGGTCGCGCGGGTCCGAGGGCGCTCAGCGTCCGCGACACCTTCATCAGCTTCGCGACCTTCTCGGGCGGCAGCTCCGCCATCTCCGCCGACGCCCGCGCCGACGCGATGATCTCCGCCGCCTCCGCGACCCCGTTGCCGTAGCAGTGGTCGCCGTTCGCGTGCGTGTTCACCAGCGTGTCGATGGAGGCCGCGGCCGAGGTCGCTGCCCGCATCGCATCCACCATCACCTGGGTGCGCTTGCGGTCGTACAGCGTGTCCACCAGCAGCGACTGGTCGCCGTCGACGACGAGGCCGGCGTTGTTCAGGCCCCAGGCGCCGTCCGGCTGCAGCCACGCGAACTGCCCGGCTCCGACTTCGACGAGGTGCGGCGTCCTGCTCATGCGATGGGCTCCAATCCGGGGGCACCGTACAGCGCGCGGGCGTTGCCTCCCAGGAGCGCGGCGAGGTCGACTTCGGACAGCCCCATCTCGGCGATGCGGACGATCTCGCGGTCCCAGGCGTACGGCAGGTTCGGGAAGTCCGTGCCGTACAGGATGCGGTCCGGGCGGACGCCGAGCAGCCAGTCGGGCCGCTCGACGTCGAAGTAGTCCGCCAGGGTCATCGTGGTGTCGAGGTAGAGGCCGTCGTGCCGCTCGAGCAGGTGGCCGTACTCCTTGAACTCATCCACGCCCAGGTGCGGGACGCAGAGGCGCAGCGTCGGGTGCGCGCGCAGGACGCGATCGACGCGGTCGGCGTCGCAGATGGTGTGCGGATCCACCGGGTACGCGGGGCTCCGTGGCTCCCGCCCCGCGTGGATGATCATCGGGCGGTCGTGCTCGACGCAGATGGCGTACAGCGCGTCCATCTCCGGCGAATCCACCGAGAAGGCCTGCACGTGGCAGTGCAGCTTGACGCCCCGCAGGCCTGCGCGGAACGCGTCCCGGAGGATCCCGGCGGCGCCTGGTTCCCCGGGCAGCACGGTCGCGAGCGGCACGAGGTGCGACTGGGTCGCGGCGAAGTCCACCATCCACCGGTTCAGCTCGGCGGCCATGCCGGGGCGGTGGCTGTAGTGCAGGCCGACGACGTGCTCCACGCCCCGGGACACCAGGAACTCCACGACGCGGTGGGCGTGCAGCTGGTAACGGATCGGCCAGCCGTGGGTGCCGAACCAGCGCCAGATGGCGTCGAACACGCGGTCTGGGAACAGGTGCACGTGCGCGTCGATGACGGGCGGCAGGGCGTCGGGGAGGCGGGGCCCCTCGGGGTCGTCGAGGGCGGGGAGCGGTGTGTCGAGCAGCCCGCAGCAGGGGGCCGCGGGCGCGTCGTCCGTCACGCGTTGGCGGTGGCCTCGGCGGCGTCGGAGGACTCCGCGGGCTTCGGCGGAACCTCGTCCTTGGTGGCGTCGTCGCTGGCGGGCTCGTGCTCGCCGCGCAGCACGAGGATGGCCAGGAGGATCGCGCCGCCCACGATGGCCATGTCAGCCACGTTGAAGGTCGGGTAGTGCTTGCCGCCAGCGATCTTGGTGAAGAACGTCGCCATCCAACCGCTGTCCGCGTACACGTCCAGGAAGTCGGTGACCTGTCGGAAGCGAATGCGGTCGATGAGGTTTCCGACGGCGCCGCCCGCGAGGGAGCCCAGCGCGATGGCGGACCACGTGTCGTCCTCTGGGAGCTTGATGATCATCCAGACCATGACGCTGAGCGCGACGAAGCCCATGAGGATCAGGAAGGTCATTCCCCAGGTCTGGTCGCCGAAGAGGGACCACGCGGCGCCCTTGTTCGTGCGGTGCCAGATGCGGAACAGCCCGGGGATCACCATGATGTGGTCGTTGACGGCGAGATTCCCTCGAATCCACACCTTCGTGACGATGTCCAAGATGAGCAGCGGAATGCCCACGGCAAGGAAGGTCTTGAGCGGTCGGGTCATGGCCTCCTCGGGGCGTGTGCAGCGGTCCGATCAAACGGCCGCCGCGCTCGGAACGCCGGAAGATACACGGGAATTCCGGGCGTCGGGAGGCCCGGTGGGGTCCGCGGAGGGGTCGGCGTGAAGCGCGTCGGGTTGCTGCTGCTCGCGCTCGCGGTGGTGGGGGCCGTCTTCGTGCCCATCGGGGCGAGCGATCCGCCCAAGGTCGTCGTCAAGCGCGGGGACACGCTCGGCGGGCTGGCGAAGACGGCCGGCGTGTCGGTGGCGGAGCTGCGGGAGTGGAACGGCATCGACGGCGACCTGATCCAGGTCGGTCAGGAGCTCGCGACAGGGCCGTCGGGGGCGGGCAAGCCCGCGTGGATGGTGCTGCGCGAACGGTTCGCACCGTCAGAGGTCGCAGTCGTCGAGGACGACCTGGCCGAGGCGAAGCCGCCACCCGTGCGACGGCGCCGGCCGCGCGCGAAGGCGCAGCCCGGAGCCGAGGCCCCCGAGCAGTTCATCGAAGAGGAGGCGACGTCCTGGCCGCCGTTGAAGCCACCGGCGCCCAAGGAGTGCCTCGACGCGTTCGCGGGCGCCGACGGCGACGGCGACCGCGCGTTCGGTCGAAGCGAAGGACTGAGCGGGGCGCAGGTGAAGGGCGGAGTCGCCGCGTTCCAGCAGCAGACGCTGCGCTGCGCGGACGGGCACGACAGCATCGCGGGGCAGCTGCTGATCGAGCTCACGATCGGTTGCGACGGCCGGGTCATGGAGGCCGACGTGCTGGACGACGGCACCCCGGCCGACGGGTTCGCCGACTGCGTGGCCCAGGTGCTGACGTTCGCGAGCTTCCCGGCGCACGCCAGAGACTCGGTCACGGTCCAGATCCCGCTGGCGTACGTGGACTGAGGCCGGGCGTGTCTGTTGAGGCGCGGCCACCCTGGCGGGGGCCAATTCGGCGCGGCGGCCAACTTGGCGGGGGAGCTGTCAGCTCATGGGCAGTTCTGTCCGCGTGTTCGCTCGAATCAGCGCTCTCGCGGCCAACTTGGCGGGGGAGCTGTCAGCTCGTGGCCAGTTCTGTCCGCGTGTTCGTTCGACTCAGCGCTCTCGCGGCCAACTTGGCGGGGGAACTGTCAGCTCATGGGCAGTTCTGTCCGCGTGTTCGTTCGAATCAGCGCTCTCGCGGCCAACTTGGCCGGGGAACTGCCAGCTCGTAGGCGGTTCTGTCCGCGTGTTCGCTCGAATCAGCGCTCTCGCGGCCAACTTGGCCGGGGAACTGCCAGCTCATGGGCAGTTCTGTCCGCGTGTTCGCTCGAATCAGCGCTCTCGCGGCCACCTAGGCGGGGGAGCTGCCAGCTCGTAGGCGGTTCTGTCCGCGTGTTCGCGCCAAACAGGTGTGTGGTGGGCCTCCGGCCGCGAGGCGGCCTGCGGGCTCCCGGAGCCTCCTCGGCTCGCGCCTCCGCGCTCCGCGAGCCCTTCGGTCTCGCTCGCAATTCTTTGGACTCACTTGAGTCTTCTTCCGGCCATTCGAAAGGACCTCCCGAGGCCCCATGATGGTGGCCAGTGGATGGCGTGTGCGAGCAAGTTGTCGTCGATTCGTGGAGCCGGGAGGACGTGCCGTCCAGCCAGCGTTCCTCCGCCCGAGCTCACTCGGACTCATCCAGAGGTGCTGTCAGCGTCCCGTGCACTGGCGGGGTTATGTCCGCGGTGCGTGGGCAGGAAGAAGCGCGTCGATGAGAGTCATGACCAGATCTTGTTTCCGACCTCTTGGCATGGCCGCCACAGCCGCGAGCCAGCCCTCAGCACCCCCGTCGAGTTCTAGGAGCTGTGTTTCCAGCAACTGGGCCACTCGTGCGGCTTCGCCCGTGGCTTCCGCGATGACACGCTCCGCCACGAGCGCATCATCGTTGTCCTCAAGGAGCACGATGAGCGGCTCAAGATTGTTGGGATCAAAGAGCATGAAAGGACTCCTCACAGAGGCGGGGCAGTACCGAGGAGAAGTCCACGCACGAGCCAGGCTTGCTCCGGTCAGCCGCATCAGGGCTCGATCCAGGCGAAGACCGGGTCTTCACCCTCGTCATCGAAGGGTACGACTTGTTCGTCGCAGGAACTTCGACCCTTGAGACGTGGATGCCGACCTGACACCTGGAGCACCAGACGTCCAGATATCCGGTCCTGCGCAACTGATCTCCGACATAGCGGTGTTGCACGGGTTCGATGCCACACTCAGGGCACGTTGGGCTACGCCCGAGTTCCAGCGTCAACCAGCGACGATATCGACCGTTCATCTTCGAGCCTCGAGCCGGCCGGTCCGCCCGACGGTGAGACGGTAGCGCGAGAACGCGCTCTCGACGCCGTACCCGGCAGCCTCCATCGCCCTGGCTTGGCCAGGACCGAACGACCGGGAGCACCTTCTCTGGACGACGGGTTCAGCGGAACGGATCAGGTGTGTGTGGGCCTCCGGCCGCACGGCGGCCTGCGGGCTCCCGGAGCCTCCTCGGCTCGCGCCTGCGGGGTCTCCGTCCGCGCTTCGCGAGCCCTTCGGTCTCGCTCTGCCCTGGGCCGAGGTTGCGCTCGGTCAGTGAAGCGTTGGGGTCTTCGATCCTCGAAGGATGTCATCGACTTCCTGCATCACCGTGCCGGCATCAAGGATGCGGTCCTCGCGGTACGCCTTCTCGGCTTGGTTCAGGAGACCAACGACCCGAGCTCGGAGCGAGCTGTCCCGGCGGACAGGAGCAAAGTGCTTGAGGCCCGTTCTGAGCGCCGCGAACGCCATCTTCAGCGTCAGCTGTTCGTGCGGTTCCAGGTAGTCCTCCTCTGGGAAGTCCGGCGCGTAGACCAGGACCATGGAAACGAGGTCGTGCCAGTCCTGCTTGTTGACGGGCTCCCAGGAGTCACTCATGGGAGGAGGCTATACGACCCGCCGAGGCCCTGTGGGCGCACGACTGTGATGTGGGCTCCCCCGGAGAACGCCCGGAAGTCCAGGATCTGGGAACTGGCTCCCGTCTTCAGAGCCAGCGTGAGGTCGAAGATGTGTCCCGGGACTCGGAGGTCGGGGATTCGATAGCTCTGCCCGGAGGGCGACCGAAGGTAGCGATTGACGGCCATGAACCGACCCGCGCCTTCTCCCTGGAACTCCCGAGCGGCCCACCGTCGAAGCCGCTTTCGGGCCACGCCATCGATGTGGTTCCCGATCTGAGTTCGAGGATGGAGCCCACGTTTGAAGGCGAAGTTGCCTTTGCTCGCCCTCGTGATGGTCGCCACCCACGCTTCGTCCGCGTAGCGCTGGTAGTTGGCGTAGGCCACCTGGGAGAACTCCTGCAGCGTCTGCGCCTGTGTTCGGCTCCCGATCAGCGGTCCGATGAACTCGCCACTGGTGGCCGCTGCCGTGGACCCTGCGCCGGAGGCCTGGGCCGAACGCGCCAGACTTGTCGCCCATCGACCCGCGGTCCAGGCGCTGTGGCCGAGACCGATGACCGCCGTCGCGCCCAGCAGCCAGTTCTCGGCCTGGCGTCCTGCCTGGTCCATCCCCGGCGGGTAGTCCGCGACCCGGAACGACTCGAGCACCCGATCCTTCGTCCCGTCCTCGTCGTGTGGGAACGTCATGAACAGCGTTTCGCCGATCATCCGACCGAGCGTGTTGAGCAGGACCTCGCCGTGGATCGGAGGTGGGTCCGGATCGACCGCGGGGTGGTTGATGCGGTCGTTCTCGAAGTCCCAACGAGCCTCCAGGCGCCTGGATCCGTCGGGTTGCCCGACTCCAGGGCCTGCATGATGTCGAAGGCCTCGCTGGCGAATGCGACGAAGTCGACCGTAGTGATGTCGTCCCAGTCGTCCGGGTTCTGGATGAGCGCTGTCCGTCGGACCGGCGGGTCCTTCATCTCCTTCTCGCGCCCCGCTTCGAAGAGATCCATGGCGTGCCAGAGATCGTCCTTGGAGAGCGGGTCGTCGCTCCAGACCCAGCCGGGCCCGTCGTTCTCGTCCTTCGACATGAACGCGAGCGCGCCTTTGAGGCTGGCGGGCAGGCCGCTTCCCTTGTGCCCGGCCCACACGAGATCCGAGTCCGTTTCGATGGCCATCGAGACCGCGGACAGGAACTTCACCTGGCCATAGAGCGCCATCCCTGAGGCGAACTGGCTCCGGTCGTACTGCGACATGGCGAGCCAGTCGTCCGTTGTCAGTCCGAACTGCGCCATCGTCTTCGCGTTGGCCTGGTGGTACCGGAGCGCAGCGAACCGTTCGACGGCTCTTGCTGCTTCGGCCTCCGCAGACCGGCGCAAGGCTTCTCGCCGCTGTTGCGTTGCGAGGCGATGTCGCGACCGGTGGGCCCTGAAGGATCGATCGCCCCGTGCGTTCATCTCCCGCTCGAGCACGTTCTCGCTCTCGCCTCGGCAGTTGACCCAGCCGCCGCCGACCCCCTGGTCGCAGGTCGTCTTCGCCGGACGCATCGCCATGCGTGTGGGGTCGCCCTTGCGTGGGTCCCAGCCGCTGTGTCGCTGGAAGCTGAGCTCCGCCTGTTCGCGCTGCTGCTCGAGGAGCCACTCGGGCGTGTCCGCGCTGACGCAGTAGCCGCTGGGATCGGTGGCGTTGACGGGGTC
>ENA-OWNT01001599-OWNT01001599.1-seawater-metagenome-genome-assembly--contig:-NODE-1599-length-27586-cov-17.081791_pt1 | contig 27586 bp, 23 predicted proteins | sample MGYA00238136_ERZ651165 | MGnify/ENA primary metagenome ERZ651165 (study PRJEB26861, sample SAMN08777766) | seawater metagenome | isolation source: coastal seawater | place: USA: Florida | collected...
CTCGAACGCGCAAAGGGCTACCGTGGACAGCGTTCACGCCTGTACCGCAAGGCCAAAGAGCAGCTGCTGCACTCGTTCGTGTACAGCTACGGCGACCGCAAGAAGAAGAAGGGCGACTTCCGCCGTCTTTGGATCCAGCGCATCAACGCTGCATCCCGCGCCAACGGCCTGACCTACAACCGCCTGATCCAGGGCCTGAAGGCCGCTGAGGTTGAGGTTGACCGCCGCATGCTGGCCGAGCTGGCCGTTTCCGACGCCAACGCCTTCGCCGCGCTGGTCAAGGTCGCCAAGGACTCGCTGCCCGCCGACACGTCCGCTCCGGCCGTCCAGGCTGAGGCCGCTCCGGCTCCGAAGGCTGCCAAGAAGGCTCCCGCGAAGAAGCCTGCTGCCAAGAAGGCTGACGCCGAGGCTGCAAAGTAGTTCCCGCCGCGGTTGAAAAACTGCGTCGTTCAAGAGCCGGCTGGAATAGCCACTAAGGTTCTTATATGAACGAAACCGGGCGCCCGCAAGACTTTCCACTCTCCAACCCCCGAGCTGATCGGATGAGGAAGGTGGCACAGCTTGCCGGGCGCCCGGCCCGTTTAAAGCGCCGCGAGTTCCTGGCCGAAGGCCCGCAGGCGGTCCGTGAGGCCTTGGTCCTGCACCGGAAGAGGATCGCCGCGGGGGAGCCCGGCATCGTCTATGAGGTGTACGCCACCGAGGCCTGCCTGGACCGCCACCCGGAGCTGGAGAAGCTGGCCGAGGGAACCGATGCGCACCTGGCAACCGACGAAGTGATCGCAGCGATGGCGGACACCGTCACCCCACAGGGCATCGTCGCCGTCTGCGGTTTCCTGGACGTCAGCCTTGAGCAGGTGCTCGACGCCGGCCCACGGCTGATTGCCGTCCTGTGCCAGGTCCGTGACCCCGGCAACGCCGGTACCGTGTTGCGCGCCGCCGACGCCGCCGGCGCCGACGCCGTCGTCCTGACCGCCTCCAGCGTGGACATCTACAACCCCAAGGCGGTTCGCTCGACGGCGGGTTCCCTCTTCCATCTGCCGATCGTCCTTGGCGCCGACGTGGCCGAGCTCGTGGCCCGCTGCCGGGAACGCGGCGTCGGTGTCCTGGCCGCGGACGGCAAGGGACAGCTGAACCTGGACCGTCTCCAGGACGAGAACGCGGCCCGCCGCCTGGGGGCCACCGCGGCCGAGTCGGTCTACGCCCTGGAAGACCCCACGGCCTGGCTCTTCGGCAACGAGGCCCAAGGACTGTCCGACGACGAAATTGCGCTGGCCGACCACCGGGTGGCCGTGCCCGTCTACGGGGACGCGGAGAGCCTGAACCTGGGCACCGCCGCCACCGTCTGCCTTTACGCCAGCGCGCGCTCCCAGCAGGCAACCTAGCGCAGGATAAACAAACGGCGGGGCCCGCCTTCCGGTGGGCCCCGCCGTTGTGCTGTTACTGCCTTGCTGCCACTAACTTGCTGTTACTGACTTGCTGCTACTGCCGGTCCACGAAGTGTGCCGTCAGTGCTGCTGTGCAAACTTTATGAAGTCGTCTTGTTGCGTCCTGTGATGGCGCCGTAGATGAACGCAGCCGCGAGGCCACCGACAATGGCCAGGAGCCAGGAACCGAGGTTCCAGAATTCCATCTTGCCGCCGCCGAACAGAAGGTCCCCGATCCAGCCGCCGACAATTGCGCCGACGACGCCGAGCACGAGGCTGGTAACCCAGCCGCCGCCTACCCTGCCGGGCAAGACTGCCTTGACGATTGCACCTACTATGAGTCCGAGAATGATCCAGCCAAGAAAGCCCATGTCTCCTCCTACATATTCGTCGGCATCCAAATTGTGAATCCCGAATATGGCTTCAAGCTAACATAGGCCGGATTACTTGTCAGCAGGGGAATGCCCAATCGTTACGTGGCCGCACGGGTCCCTGCCGCGGTTCGTCGGCCGCCCGGAAACGGGTAGCGTATTCGTTGCGGGCGCCGGAATATTCCGGACCCCCTATACACCCCCGAAGAACCCCTCAAGGAGAAGCTCACGTGGCTGCAAATGGCGGTACCAAGGCGATACTGGCGGCGCTGGCCGCCAACCTGACTATCGCCGTCTTGAAGTTCGTCGCCTACTTCCTGACGCTGTCCTCGTCCATGCTGGCTGAGGCGATTCACTCGCTGGCGGACTCCGGCAACCAGCTGTTGCTCCTGGTGGGCGGCAAGCGCGCGCAGCGGGAGGCCAGCCAGGAGCACCCCTTCGGTTACGGTCGCGAGCGCTACATCTACGCGTTTATCGTCTCGATTGTGCTCTTCAGTGTGGGCGGCCTGTTCGCACTGTACGAGGCCTGGGGGAAGATCCAGCACCCGCACGCCATCGAAGGGGACTTCTGGTGGGTGCCGCTGGCCGTGCTGGTCGGCGCGATCATTGCCGAGTCCTTCTCGTTCCGGACGGCGATCACAGAATCCAACCCCCTCCGCGGGACGCAGAGCTGGGTCAAGTTCATCCGCAATGCCAAGCAGCCCGAACTCCCGGTGATCCTGCTCGAGGATTTCGGCGCCCTCGTGGGCCTGGTGTTCGCGCTCTTCGGCGTGGGCCTGACGCTCATTACCGGGAACGGCATCTGGGACGCCCTGGGCACCGCCATGATCGGCCTGCTGCTCGTCGCGATCGCCGTCGTGCTGGCCATGGAAACGAAGTCCCTGCTGCTGGGCGAGTCGGCCACGCGCGACGACGTCGCCAAGATCCGCACCGCGATCGAGGCCGGCGGCACCAGCATCATTCATCTGAAGACCATGCACCTTGGTCCCGAGGAGCTGCTGGTGGCGGCCAAGATCAGCATTGGCCGGACGGACTCGGGCCAGGACATTGCGAAAGCGATTGACGACGCCGAGGTCCGGATCCGCGAGGCCGTCCCCATTGCCCGGGTCATCTACCTGGAACCGGACGTGCAGCGCGTCAGCGCCCCCTAAGCAGCCCGGCAGTCCGCGGCAGACCATAAAGAAACGGCAGTCCGGCCCAGTACGCTACTGGGCCGGACTGCCGTTTCTGTGACGGGCTAGGAGGCCAGCGGCCGCCTGCGCTCCACGGCGCCGCTGATGGCCGCGACACCGAGCCCCAGGACGGCAAGGACCGCGCCCACGAGCGCCGGTGCGACGTAGCCCCAGCCCCAGGCGATCACGAGGCCGCCGAGGAAGGCGCCCAGGGCATTGGCGACGTTCAGCGCCGCATGGTTGAGTGAGGACGCCAGCGACGGTGCGTCAGGAGAAGCATCCAGAAGCCTGGTCTGCAGGGCCGGAACCAGCATGGACCCGGCGGCGCCGACCACGAAGACCATGACCAGCGCGGACCAGGCCCAATGGGCCGCAACGGCATAGGCCACGAGTGCCACGGCCGTGGCGGGCAGTACCCAATAGATGGTGCCCATGACGGACTTGTCGGCGATCCGGCCGCCAATGATGTTGCCCACCACCATCCCCACTCCGTACAGGGCCACCACGAGCGGCAGCCACGGCGCCGGGAGGCCGGCCACGGACGTCATGGTGTGTGAAATGTAGGTGTAGGTCGCGAAGAAACCGCCGAAGCCGACGATACCGACCAGGATGGCGAGCCAGACCTGGAGCCGCTTGAGCGCGCCGAGCTCCCGGCGGAAGCTGGCATCGGCGTGCGGTTTCTGGAACGGGACGAACTTCCACAGCATGGCGAGCGTGATGATGCCGATCAGGCCGACCAGCAGGAACAGGAGCCGCCACCCGTAGCTCTGTCCCAGCCACGTGGCGAAGGGGACGCCGATGACGTTGGACACCGTCAGCCCGGCCATGACCATCGAAATCGCCCAGCCGCGCTTGGTTGGTGCCACGAGTGAGGCGGCAATCACGGCCGCGACCCCGAAGAAGGCGCCGTGGGGGAGGCCCGCGGCGAACCGGGACACGAGCATGGAGCCGTAGTCCGGGGCGAGAAATGAACTGAGGTTGGCGATGCTGAAGAAGAGCATGAGCCCCAGGGCCAGATGCTTCCGCGGGAGCCTGGCCCCGACGGCGGCCAGTACCGGCGCGCCGATAACGACGCCGAGGGCGTAGGCCGAAATAAGGTGGCCGGCCTCGGGCGTGCTGATGTTCAGGCCCTGTTCAATCTCCTTGAGCAGGCCCATCATGGTGAATTCTGTGGTGCCGATGCCGAAGCCGCCCATGGCCAGGGCAATGATGGCCAGGGCAACCGGACGGGTACCGGTCTTGGAGGGCGCCGGGGCGTAGGTGGTGGAAGTCATTCGTCTTTTCGGGAGATGTGCCGGTAAGTGCCGGGAAGAGTCGGCCAGATAAGTATGTTTTTAAGAACTGGGAGGGGGCGCCGAATATTCCGTAGTCGGTCCGGGCGGCCACCACAATCATTGTCCCCTACCCGGCCGCCCCGCGCCGTACCCGCCCGCCCCTGCACCTCATCCGAGTGCCCGCCTTAGACTTGGGTGCGTGACTGGACTCATCAGCGTCGTTGGCGGCGCAGTAGTGGACTCCCTGGCGGAACCAAGCAAGCTCCTCGTGGCGCGGCGCACGTCGCCCCCGCAGTTTGCGGGAATGTGGGAGTTCCCCGGCGGAAAGGTCGAACCGGGCGAGGCAGCCGAAGCCGCCCTGCACCGCGAGCTCCGGGAAGAGCTGGGCGTGCAGGTGCGGCTCGGGTCCGAGTTGCCCGCCGAAGCCGCCACGGGCTGGCCGCTCAATGACAAGGCAGCGATGAGGGTCTGGTTTGCCGAGCTCGCGGACGGTGAGCCCCGGCCGCTGGAGGACCACGACGAACTGCGCTGGCTCGATCTCCGCAGCCCAGACGACGTTCTGGGCCTGCCGTGGATCCCGGCGGACTTCCCCATTGTCGAGGCCCTCCTGGCGGCCGTCCGGGCCAGCGCCCCGCACGGAGTGGGAGCCGAACTGCTCCGCTGACCGGGACGCTCCGCCCGGCGTCGTGGTGCGCCTCTCGCCAAACCGTCGGGCATGTGCCTACTCTGAACGCAATCGAGAGGAGTGGCCCGTGCAGGTCGGTGTCGGACGAGAGCAGCGAGCCGGAGAACGCCGGGTGGCGGCCACCCCGGACACGGTGCGGCAGCTGACGGCCCTCGGGCTCAATCTCCTGGTGGAGAGCGGCGCCGGAACCGAGGCAGGATTCACGGACGAGGCGTTCAAGGAGGCCGGCGCCACTGTGATCTCCGAACTCCCGCACGCGGCCCTGGACGTCCTGCTGCATGTCCGCCCGCTCACCCCGGAGACCGCGGCCCTGCTTCGGCCCGGCGCCGTCACCATCGGCCTTGCGTCGCCGGCCTCGGAGCTGCCGGTTGTCCGGGCGCTGGCCGCCGCCGGGATCACCTCCTTCGCCCTGGAACTGCTTCCGCGGATCTCCCGGGCGCAGTCCATGGATGCGCTCAGCTCGCAGTCCCTCGTCACCGGCTACCGCGCGGTCCTGGAAGCCGCCGTGCGCTACCCGCGGTTCTTCCCGCTCTACATGACCGCCGCCGGCACCGTCCCGCCGGCGAGGGTGCTGGTCCTCGGGGCCGGTGTCGCCGGCCTGCAGGCGATCGGCACCGCGAAGCGGCTGGGCGCCAGGGTCTCGGCCAACGACATCCGCGCAGCTTCCGCGGACGAGGTCGCCTCGATGGGCGGCACGTTCATCAATCTGGACCTTGATACGCCGGCTGAGGGAACCGGGGGCTACGCCCGTGCCCTGGGCGAAGACCGGGCGGAACGCCAGCGCAGCCTGCTCGCCCCGCACGTCGCCGCAGCGGACGTCCTGATCACGACGGCGGCCATCCCGGGCCGCGCCGCTCCCTTGCTTGTGACCACCGATATGGTGGCCGGCATGCGGGCCGGGTCCGTGGTCGTCGACCTCGCCGCGGAGTCCGGCGGCAACGTGGAGGGCGTGATTGCCGGCCAGGACATCGAGGTGCCGGTCGACGGCGGGTCGGTCACGCTCGTGGGCCTGCAGGACGCGGCCTCCGCCATGCCGTCGGACGCATCCCGGCTCTTCGCCCGGAACGTCAGCAACTTCCTAGCCCTCATGACCCACGCCGGCAAGGTTGCCCCGGACTTCGGCGACGAGGTGGTTGCCGGAACGTGCCTGACCCATGGCGGCGCCGTGCATCATGCCCCCACCGCGGCAGCATTGGGAGAGGACGCATAATGGGCCCGGTCGCGCTCCTGACAGTGGTGGTGCTCGCGGTTTTCGTCGGCTTCGAAGTCGTCTCGAAGGTGACCAGCAAGCTGCACACGCCGCTCATGTCCGGCGCCAATGCCATCCACGGGATCATCCTGGTCGGCGCCATCATCGTGGCCGGACAGGCCAGTGATCCCTGGGTGCTCGGCATCGCGCTCCTGGCAGTGGTCCTGGCCACCGTCAACCTGGTGGGCGGCTTTGTGGTCACGGACCGGATGCTGGAGATGTTCAGCGGACACAAGCGGACCCGCAAACCCGTGCGGACCGGCGCCGCCAAAGCCGGGGGATCCGCGGCCGGCGGAACCGCCGGTGACGGACACTCCGGCAAGGGGGCCCCCGGCGGCGCGGCGGGGGAGGCCAGATGAGTCTCCTGAGTCCGGAGTGGACCGCCCTGCTCTATCTTGCGGCCGCCGTCTGCTTCATCTTGGCGCTGAAGGGCCTCAGCTCGCCCAAGACAGCCCGCCGCGGCAACGCCATCGGTGCCGCCGGGGCGCTGGTCGCCGTCGTCACCGTGTTCTTCTCGGCACGGCTGGAAAACATTCCGCTCATCCTGGCCGCCATCGCCGTCGGCTCCGCCATTGCCGTCCCCGTGGCCCGGCGGGTGCAGATGACCCAGATGCCCCAGCTGGTGGCGCTCTTCAACGGCGTCGGGGGCGGGGCCGCCGCGCTCGTTGCCGTGCTGGAACTCAGCCACAGCGAGGATCCCTGGGTCCGCCTGGCCGTGGTCTTCACGATGCTCGTAGGCGCGGTGTCCTTCGCCGGCTCCGCGGTGACGGTGGGCAAGCTGCAGGAAGTCATCAGTACCCGCCCCCTGCTCTTTCCCGGGATGCCCTGGGTCATGGGCGCGGTCCTGCTGGGGGCGGTCATCTCGGGCGTGCTGGTGGTCCTGACCGGGTCCGTCGGCTGGTCGCTGGCGCTGCTGGTCCTGGGGCTCGCAGCCGGGCTGCTCCTGGTGTTGCCGGTCGGCGGCGCCGACGTGCCGATCGTCATCTCGCTGCTGAACGCCTTCACGGGGCTCGCGGTGGCCGCGTCCGGCGTGGTCTTGGGAAACGTCCTGCTGCTCGTCGCCGGGACGCTCGTCGGTGCGAGCGGCACCATCCTGACCAAGGTCATGGCCTCGGCCATGGGACGCGGGGTGACCGGCATCCTGTTCGGGGCCTTCAAAGGCGGCTCGACGGCGGGTTCCACCGCCGTGAGCGACCGGCCGGTGCGCTCGTCCTCGCCGGAGGACGTTGCCGTCCAGCTCGGCTATGCCCAGCGCGTGGTGATCGTTCCCGGCTACGGGCTCGCAGTGGCGCAGGGCCAGCACACCGTGGCGGAGCTTGCCACGGCCCTGGCCGCCCGCGGCGTGGACGTGGTCTTCGCCATCCACCCCGTGGCGGGACGCATGCCGGGGCACATGAACGTGCTGCTGGCCGAAGCCAACGTCCCGTATGAGTCACTGCGGGAGCTGGCAGAAGTCAACCCGGAGTTCGCCACCACGGATATCGTGCTGGTGGTCGGCGCCAACGACGTCGTCAACCCCGCGGCGAAGTCTTCCCCCGGCTCACCGATCTACGGGATGCCGATCCTGGAGGTCGTGCAGGCCCAGCAGGTCGTATTCCTGAAGCGATCGATGCGCCCCGGGTTCGCCGGGATCGAGAACGAACTCCTGCACGACCCCAAGACCACGCTCCTGTTCGGCGATGCCAAGGATTCACTGGCCAGGGTGCTCGGCGCGGTCAAGGCACTCTAGGGACGGGACACTCCGGGGCGCGGCCCTTCGAGATCAGTCACTCTGGGGCGCGGCGCTCCGAATTCGCGGCGTCCTGATGTCAGGCCGCGTCAGAACAGGCCGCCTCAGAACAGGGTGGGCTGCGCTGTGTGCGGGCGTTCGCTGCCTGAACGGCCGGTGTGCCCGGCACGTGCGTGACCCGCTGTGTCCGGAATGCTGCCCGCCGGGTACCGCGCCTCTTCCTCCCGGGCATCGTCACTGTAATCCCCACTGTAATCCGCACGGTAATCCCCACGGTGATCTCCACTGTGAGCCCCATTGGAAGCCTCGTTGCCACTCAGATCCCGGTGGCTGAAGCCCTGCGAACCGGACAAACCGTGCAGGTCCTTGAAGTACCGGACCCGTCCTGCCAGCCACGCCCGGTATTCCTTCGACGCGTAGGATCCGCTGCCGTAGAGCCGGCGGTACTTGCCCGCCAGCTGCGGATGTTCACGGGCGATCCACTGCATGAACCATTCACGCGTACCCGGCTTCAGATACAGTGCGCCGGCCGTGACGCCCGTGGCGCCGGACGCCGCGAGGGCCCCGAAGAGGGAATCGAGGGCTTCATCGCTGTCGGAGAGCCAAGGCAGGATGGGCATGGCCATGACGCCGCAGGGCAGGCCCGCTTCCCGCAGACGGGAGATGAGCTTCAGCCGGGCCCGCGGCCCAGGCGTGCCCGGTTCCACGGCCTCGGACAGCTGCTCGTTGGTCATGGCCAGCGAGATGCCGACCCCGACCGGCACCTGCGCCGCGGCATGCTTGAGGAGCGGGATGTCCCGGGCCAGGAGCGTGCCCTTGGTGAGGATGGACAGGGGAGTGCCGGAATCGGCCAGGGCACCGATGATGCCGGGCATGAGCTGGTAGCGGCCCTCGGCGCGCTGGTAGGGGTCGGTGTTAGTGCCCAGAGCCACGTGCTCGTGCCGCCAGGAGGGCTTGGCCAGTTCCTTGCGCAGGACGTCGGCGGCGTTGATCTTGACCACCACCTGGCTGTCAAAGTCCAGGCCGGCGTCGAAGTCGAGGTATGTGTGGCTCTTGCGGGCAAAGCAGTAGACACAGGCGTGGCTGCAGCCGCGGTAGGGGTTGATGGTCCAGTCGAACGGCATCCGCGAACCGGCGACCACCTTGTTGAGCACCGATTTGGCGGTGACCTCATGGAAGGTGATCCCGGCAAACTCCGGGGTGGAGACCGTCCGCACGAGTCCGGCCAGCGGCAGCAGGGCAGTCGTGGGCGAAGCGGCGGAAACGGCGGCCGGGGAGTCGCCGCGCTCAAGTGCTTGTGCGTCCCATCTCATGCCTACATTCGAATATATGTTCGACTAAATGTCAAGGATGCCGACGGGGCTTGCGGCCGCCGGTTGGAGCGTGGGGCGGCCCGCACCGGTGCGGGATTGCGGCTTACGAAGCCAGCCGCTCACGGGCGTTGTGATCGGGGCTGGCCGGTTCAATGCCGCGTTTGGTCTGGTTGACCTCGGCCCAGACCGCATCGAGGGAGAGTCCGAGCGCGTCGGCGATAGCGGCGATGGTCGGGAAGGCGGGGGTCGCCACACGGCCCGTCTCGATCTTCCGGAGGGTCTCCGGTGAGACGCGCGCATCGAGTGCGATGTCGAGCATCGAGCGCTGCCCCCTGGCGCGGCGCAACAGGGCGCCGAGGCGCTGTCCGCGCTCGATCTCTGCAAATGTGAGGGGCAACCTGACCATGGCCTCGATTATACCGGGATAATATGACCGGTATAGTTATTGGACGTGTGAGAAAGGCGCCGCATGATCGAGATCCTGAATCCCACCGAACTGGCCCGGGCAAAAGAGACAGGCACCCTCGTCGCTGACATCCTGCAGACGCTGAAGAGCCGCAGCACGGTCGGCACGAACCTCCTGGACCTCGACCGATGGGCGCAGGCCATGATCGCCGAGGCCGGTGCGCAGTCCTGTTACGTCGACTACGAGCCATCCTTCGGGCGCGGGCCGTTCGGACACTACATCTGCACGGCCGTCAACGACGCGGTGCTTCACGGACTCCCACGCGACTACACGCTTGGAGACGGCGACCTGCTGACACTCGACCTCGCCGTCTCCATGCGAGGAGTCGCCGCAGACTCCGCCATCAGCTTCATCGTGGGCGACTCCAAGCCCCCGGAAAGCGTCGCGATGGTTAACGCGACCGAGCGCGCACTGGGCGCAGGCATAGCCGCTGCCCGACCCGGAGCCCGGATCGGCGACATCTCCCATGCCATCGGCTCAGTCCTTGGCGAGGCGGGGTACCCGATCAACACCGAGTTCGGGGGCCACGGCATCGGATCGACCATGCACCAGGACCCGCACATTCCCAACACCGGACGGCCAGGCCGTGGCTACAAGCTGCGCCCCGGGCTGCTGCTCGCGCTGGAGCCATGGGTCATGGCCGACACCGCTGAACTCATCACCGACGCGGACGGGTGGACGCTCCGAAGTTCGACAGGCTGCCGGACCGCACACAGTGAGCACACCATCGCCATCACCAACGAAGGGGCCGAAATCCTCACCCTGCCGACGCGGACGCACTCGTGAGGCCGGAGCGGCACCTGAGGCGCATTGCTAGGCTGGGGCGATGATTCTCCTGACCGGGTTCGAGCCGTTTGGCGGCGATACGGCCAACCCGTCCTGGGCTGCGGCCCTTTCGGCGGCAGGGTTGCTCCAATCCGAAGGGCTCGACGTCCGGGCCGTGGAACTGCCCTGCGTCTTCGGGGCATCGGCCACGGTGCTGGAGGAGGCCATGGAGCGCTTCCGGCCGGAGCTTGTGCTGTGCGCCGGCCAGGCCGGCGGGAGGGCGCGCATTTCCCTGGAACGGGTGGCCATCAATTGTGACGACGCCCGGATCCCGGACAACGCCGGCAACCGGCCCGTGGACGAACCCGTGGTCCTCGGCGGACCGGCAGCCTATTTCACCTCGCTGCCGGTCAAAGCGGCGCTCGCGGCACTGACCGCGGCGCAAATCCCGGCCGAGGTGTCCCAGAGTGCCGGGACCTATGTCTGCAATCACGTCTTCTATGCGCTCATGCACGCCCTGCGGCTGCGTCCGGGCACCAGGGGAGGGTTCGTCCACGTCCCCTATGAGGACAGCCAGCTCCCGGCGGGCAGCAGCACCCCGTCGCTGCCGGCGCCCCAGATGGCGGCGGCGCTCGCCGTCGTCGTCCGCACCGCGCTCGTGACGACGGCGGATCTCAAGCTCGCCGCCGGCACAACGCACTAGCGGACAGCCCGGCCCACCAGAAACCCGGCTCGCCAGAGAACTGCAGGACAGGCCGGACGCGACTCGAACAGTCAGTCGAGCAGTTCCCAGACGACGCCGACTGTTGCGGTGACGCTCGACTCGCCGGCCTCGACGGTGAGCGACTCCGCTGCCACCGCCCGCTGCAGCTTCGCCACCGGGACCGGCGGCTGGAACCCGGTGTGCTGGGTGAGGGAGAGGACCCGGCCCAGGCCGGTCCCGGAGAGGGTGGCGTAGTGCGCGGCGGTGGTGCGGGCGTCCTGCCAGGCGGCCTCCCGGGCGCGTGCCTCGACGGCGGCGGCATCCGCAAAGCCCAGGCTCAGCCCGTTGAGCCGGACGTCGTCGCCGCCGGCAGCAACGGCCGCGGCAAGGATCTGCGAGGACGCGGACAGCCTGCGGATCCTGATGGTGAGCATGCTCGAGGCCAGATAGCCGGACACGGTCTGGCCCCGGCCCTCCTGCCAGTTCACCTCGGCCCGGACGTTCAGCCCGGAGGCGGAGATGTCCGGGCCTTCCACCCCGTGCTGCCGGAGCGCCGACGTGATGGCGGCCGATCTCGTTCCTGCGTCGCCATAGGCCTCGGCCACCGTCTCCCGGCGGCATTCAACGCCGATCGACAACGTCAGGAGGTCCGGCACCGCCTCCGCAGTGCCGGTTCCGGTGACTGAGATGCTTCGCGGATTGTGCGTCATATCAGGCCTCATATCGTTCGCGGGCAGTCCCGCCCGGGGTTTGGTGTGTCCGCGTACCTGTTCCCGTGCTGCCCGGCAGGGGATAGCCGCCTGCTTCCAGGCCGGCGTGGCGTTCGAAGACATTGGCGCTGCCCGGGTTGCCGGTCCGCCAGAGGGACCAGCCGGCGGCGATGAAGTACAGGGGAAGGAACGGCAGCCCGAGGCACCAGGCGTACTGGGTGCTGTGGCGCTCCTCGTGCCCCAGCAGTGCCGGATTGGCGCGGGCGAATTCAGGGCCGGCGCGGAACAGGATGACGTTGCCCACCGTGAAGGCCGCCGCAAAGGGAAGCCGCCAGCGGTAGCGGCTCGCGATCAGCAGTCCTCGCGGACCGGTGCTGACGGGCGTCCGGGCACAGATTGCCAGCAGCAGGCCCAGAAGGGTCGACCCGTTGAGCACGTTGGCGATCTGCCGCAGCCGTTGCCAGGACGTCATGAGGCCATGGTAGCCGGGGGACATGCCCGGAGACCCTTGGAGCGCCACCGGGGCTGATCTGGACTGATCTGTCACGTCGCGCGGCCGTTGCCTTGCGGCCGACAGCCGTCTACTAGACTGGAGTCAGTGCCCGCCGGAGGGATTTCGGCAGGCCCAGGAACTGTGACAATGAAGTGTGACCATAAGCCGTGCCGACAACCCGCGGCCGTGCCCTGTGCCCGGGCCGTGTGCCGTCGGCATGATCCGACTCGTAGCTAAGAACAGTAGATGACTGAAACTTTGCCGGGCGCCGCCGTCCCGAATCCTCTGGATGAAGCCGCCATTACCGCTGCCGTAGACCAGGCCGTTGCCGCCATCGCCGCCGCCGCGACCCTCGATGAACTCAAGGCCGTGCGCCTCGCGCACACCGGTGAGAAGTCCGCGTTGAGCCTCGCCAACCGTGAGATCGGCGCGCTTCCCAAGGACCAGAAGGCCGCCGCCGGCAAACTCATGGGAGCCTCCCGGGGACGCGTCAACAAGGCGCTCGCGGACCGCACGGCCGAGCTCGAAGCCGAGAATGACGCGCGGATCCTCGTCGAAGAGACCGTGGACGTCACAGCGGCGCCGCGCCGGCGCCGGGCCGGCGCACGCCACCCGCTCTCCACATTGCAGGACCGCGTCGCGGACATCTTCGTCGGCATGGGGTGGGAAATCGCCGAAGGGCCCGAGGTCGAGTCCGAGTGGTTCAACTTCGATGCCCTGAACTTCAAGCCGGACCACCCCGCCCGCGACATGCAGGACACGTTCTTTGTCGAGCCTCCCGAGGCCCACCTGCTCATGCGCACGCACACGTCGCCGGTGCAGGTCCGCTCGATGCTGGAACGCGAGCTGCCCATTTACGTGCTGTGCCCGGGCAAAGTGTTCCGCACGGACGAGCTCGACGCGACGCACACCCCCGTGTTCCACCAGTTCGAGGGCCTGGCCATCGATAAGAACCTGAGCATGGCGGACCTTCGCGGCACCCTGGAGCATTTTGCGCGGCAGATGTTTGGTGCCGAAGCCCAGATCCGGCTGCGCCCGAACTATTTCCCGTTCACCGAGCCGTCCGCGGAGCTGGACATCTGGCACCCGGGCGCCAAGGGCGGCCCCAGCTGGATCGAGTGGGGCGGCTGCGGCATGGTCAACGCCAATGTCCTGCGCGCCGCCGGCATCGATCCGGAGGTCTATTCAGGTTTTGCCTTCGGCATGGGCATTGAACGCACCCTCATGTTCCGCAATGAGGTTGGCGACATGCGCGACATGATTGAAGGCGACGTACGTTTCAGCGAGCACTTCGGGATGGAGATCTAACAGTGCGTATCCCACTTTCCTGGCTGCGTGAATTCGCGCAGGTACCGGCCGGAGCATCGGCCGAAGACGTCATGGCCGAGCTCGTCAAGGTCGGTTTTGAAGAAGAAGCAGTCCACCGCCCCACGGACACCCTCCGGGGGCCGATCGTGGTGGGCCAGGTGCTCAGCATCGTCAAGGAGCCCCAGACCAACGGCAAGACCATCAACTGGTGCCAGGTCCGGGTTGTCCCCGAGGGCCAGCCGCAGCCCCTCACGGGCGACGGCATCGACCCCTCCGGAGTGCAGGGCATCATCTGCGGTGCCCACAACTTCGTCGAAGGCGACAAGGTGGTGGTCACCCTGCCGGGTGCCGTACTGCCGGGCGACTTCCACATTTCCGCGCGCAAGACCTACGGCCACCTGTCCGCCGGCATGATCGCCTCGGTACGCGAACTGGGCATCGGCGATGACCACGACGGCATCCTGGTGCTGTCCAGGGTGGGCCTCGACCCGGAAATCGGCACCGACGCCATGGAACTGCTGGGCCTCTACGACCAGGCCGCCGAGATCAATGTGACGCCGGACCGCGGATACGCCTTCTCCATCCGCGGTGTGGCCCGTGAATACGCGCACGCCACCGGCACCGCGTTCACGGACCCGGCGTCCAAGGTCCAGGTCCCGGAGGTTCTGTCCGGCGGCTACGGCGTCAAGCTCAACGACGACGCCCCCATCTACGGCAAGCCAGGCTGCGACCGCTTTGTGGCACGCACTGTGCGCGGCGTGGACGCCACCCGGCCCACGCCGCCGTGGATGACGTCCCGTCTCCGGCTCGCGGGCATCCGGTCCATCTCCCTTCCGGTGGACATCTCCAACTACGTCATGCTCGAGCTCGGTCAGCCGAACCACTGCTATGACCTGGACAAGCTCGCCGGCGACATCGTCGTCCGGCGTGCTACGGCAGGGGAGAAGATCACCACCCTGGACGCCAAAGAGCGCACGCTCGACGCCGAGGACCTGCTGATCACGGACGCCTCCGGACCCATCGGGATCGCCGGCGTCATGGGCGGTGCCCACACCGAGGTCTCCGACTCCACCACAAACGTGCTGGTCGAGGCCGCGCACTTTGACGAAGTCTCGATCGCGCGTGCGCGCCGCCGCCACAAGCTGCCGTCCGAGGCGTCTAAACGCTTCGAACGCGGCGTGGACTGGCAAGTAGCCGATGTCGCCGCCCAGCGTGTGGTGGACCTGCTGGTCGAACTCGCCGGAGGCACCGCGGATGAGGCCGGGACCGACGTCGGAACCGCGCCGGACGCCGTCACGATCGAACTGCCGGCAGGGTACGCCGCAACCCGGATCGGGATCGACTTCACCGACGAACACATCGTGACCTCGCTCGAAGACCTCGGCGCCGTCGTGGTGAAGAACGGCAACGGCTACACGGTGACCGCCCCGAGCTGGCGCAACGACCTCGAAACCAAGGACGACCTCACCGAGGAAATCGCCCGGCTTGTCGGCTACGACAAGATTCCGGCGACCCTGCCGGTGGCGCCCCCGGGCCGGGGCCTGACCCGTGTCCAGCAGCAGCGCCGCCGCCTGATCCAGGCCCTCGCCGACGCCGGACTGACCGAAGTGATGGCCTACCCGTTCGTTTCGAAGGCCGCCAATGACACCTTCGGCGTGCCGGCCGAAGGCACGGTGCGCAAGGCCCTCAAGCTGGCCAACCCGATCAGCGAGGAGCACGGCTTCCTGCGGACCTCCATCCTGCCGGGCCTGATCGAGGTCGCCAAGCGCAACCACTCCCGCGGGTTCCGCGACCTCGCCCTCTTCGAGGCCGGGCTCGTGTTCCTGCCCGGCGAGCAGCTTGGCACCGCTTCGATTCCGCCGCTCGGCGTCAAACCCGGCGACGACGTGCTGGATGGCTTGTACGACGGCGTCCCGGACCAGCCGCTGCACCTTGCGGCTGTGCTCACGGGACACGACTCGCCTGCCGCCCCGGCGCACACACCGCGGGCCTGGGACTGGGCGGACGCACTGGACATCGCCAGGATCGCCGGCGACGTGCTCGGCGTCGACCTTGTGCTCACGCAGGGCCGGCATCAGGCCTTCCACCCGGGCCGGGCCGCGCAGATTGCACTGCGCACCGGCGAAGTGGTGGGCTATGCGGGCGAACTGCACCCCAAGCTGCTGGCGGCCTATGACATGCCGGCCCGCTCCGTGGCGCTGGAACTGAACGCTGACGCCCTCTTCGAGGCGGCCGCCGACGTGATCGTGGCCCGGCACATCTCGGTCTACCCCGTGGCGACCCAGGACGTGGCCCTCGTGGTGCCACAGGACGTCCCGGCGGAAGATGTGCTGACTGCCCTGCGTGAAGGCGCAGGCGAACTGCTCGAGGACGTCGCACTGTTCGACGTCTATGCGGGCAAGGGAATCGAGGACGGCAAGAAATCGCTCGCGTTCAGCCTGCGGTTCCGCGCCGACGACCGCACCCTGACGGCGGACGAGGCATCGGCTGCACGTGAGGGTGCCGTCGCCGCCGCCCACGAACGCTTCGGAGCGGTGCAGCGCTGACTGCTGCGCTGATTGCGGCGCTGACGAGCTGAAAGGGCGGGTCATGGCATCACACCTTGTTGTGCGGGCCTGCCCGCCCTTTCGCGTCCCCGGCGCGTCCGGTGTGTCCGGGCCGGCAGCGGGAACCACGGAGTCCGCGCTGCACTTGGACCTGCAGCTGGAACGCGACTCGAGTTCGCTGCTGGACGCGGCCGAGCTTGAGCGGGCCCGGGCCATGACCCCGCGGACCCGGGAAGACTTCCTTGCCGGCCGGCTCGCCCAGCGGCGGTTCGCCGCCGGGCTGCTCGGCGTACCGGCCGCGGAGCTCACCGCCTGGTACAGCTGTCCCCGATGCGGCACCGGCGCGAACATCTCCCACGGCAGGCCGGGGTACCTGGTCCGGGGGGAGGCGGCGCCGTTGCTGCTGAGCCTCTCCCGCGCGGTCGGCTGGACCCTCCTGGCCGGCGTCGTGGACCCGGATCCTGGCCTGGGCCTGGGGATTGACGTCGAGGATCCGGCCCGGGCTGACTTCGACGGGTTCGACGACGTCGTGCTGACGCCGGCGGAGCAGCAGCACCTCGCGCGCCTGACAGGGACGCCCCTGCTGCGGGGCAGGGCGCGGCTGTGGGCGCGCAAGGAGGCCTGGCTGAAAATGCTGGGTACCGGGCTGCAGACGGCTCCGGACACTCTTGACGTCCTCGACGACGCTCCGCAGACCGGCGTGAACGGCCATGCCGGGCTCCGGGACCTGCCGGCGGCCGAAACCGGCCTGCCCGCGGAACTCGTGGCCGCCGTCGCCCTCGCGGTCCTTCCTTAGCCCGTTGCGGCCTCCGGTCCGGCTCCGGAGCCGGCCGCGGTCAGGGCTTTGCTGTCAGGGCGGCTGTTGGCGGCTTGTCCTCAGAACGCCGGCGGCGCCGGCTGCGCGAGGGGCGGGAGGGCCTCTTCGAACAGCCACGGGTGCAGCAGCGCCTCGGCGTCGAGGCCCGTGGTGTGGCTGGCCGCGAGGATGAAGTCGGCCGTCGTCACGGTGCCATGGCGGTAGTGGTCCGTCCAATCGTGCAGCAGGGCGAAGAACGCCAGGTCTCCGCAGCGTACCCGCAAGGCATGCAGGGCCAGGGCTCCGCGTTTGTAGACGCGGTCATCGAACATCAGTTCCGGGCCAGGGTCGCCCACCACCAGGTCCTGCGGGGCGGCGGCCAGCTTGCGCCAGGCGGCACGGGCGCGGTTGGCTACCGACATCACGCCGGCCTCTTCGGACCAGAGCCACTCCGCATAGCAGGCGAAGCCTTCGTGCAGCCAGATATCTTTCCATGTGGCGGTGGTGAGCGAGTTCCCGAACCACTGGTGGGCGAGTTCGTGGGCGATCATCCGCTGGGACTCCCAGTCCTGCCGCAGGTGATTCGGGCCCAGGATGGACAGCGTCTGTGCTTCCAGCGGGATCTCCAGCACGTCCCCGGTCACCACCACGGTGTACTCCGGGAACGGATATGGACCAAAGCAGTTGGTGAAGGTCCGCATCATGTCCGGCTGCCGCGTGAGGGCGGCCCGGGCGCCCGCCGCCAGCGACGCCGGAACGGCAACGTATTGCGGGACGTGGCCCGAGGGCCGCTCGGTGTTGAGCGTCAGGAGCTCGTAGCGACCGATCTGGACCGTTGCGAGGTAGGTGGCCATGGGTTCGGCCTGCTCATACACCCAGGTCTCGCGGCTGGCCCGGGAGGTACGGGAGAGCAGCACGCCGTTGCACACCGCGCGGTAGTTGGCGTCGGTGGTCACCGTGATGCGGTAGGTTGCCTTGTCCCGCGGGTGGTCGTTGCACGGGAACCAGGAGGCGGCGCCGTTGGGCTGGCCGGCGACCAGCACACCGTCGGAGAGCTCCTCCCAGCCCACTTCGCCCCACAGGCCGCGGCGCGGTGCCGGGTAGCCCTCGTAGCGGATGTCCAGCGTGAATGCCTCGCCGGGGAGCAGCGGAACGTCGGGGTAGACGACCAGCTGCTCGGCCCGCTGCGTGAACCTGCGCACCCTGCGGCCGTCGAGCTGGATCTTGGTGGCCCGCAATCCGGTGAGATCCAGGACGATTGCCGACGTCCGGAGTTGCGTGACGGCGTGCAGGACCGCATGGCCGCCCAGGCGGTTGCTGCTGACCCTGTAGTCGAGGTTGAGTTCGTACCGGCTGACGCGGTAGGCATTGGTCCCGTGGCCCGGCATATAGGGGTCCGGGGCGCCGGCTGCCGGTCCGGTTGACCGGCTGATTTCCCGGCTGATTTCCCCGCCGGTGGCGGCGCCGCTGCTGCTTGGTGCGCTGGTGCTCAATGGACGGACTTTCGGGTTGTGGTGCGGGTGGACGTGCGCTGGCCGGGCCTAGCGGGGCTTGGCCGGGGGGACCGGCCCGTCCCACGGGCTGACCGGGTTGCCCATCCAGTAGGTCCCGGCGGGGACGGTTTCGCCCCGCATGACGAGGGACGCCGGCCCCACCGTGCCGCCGCTGCCGATCCTGGCCTGCGGCAGGATGACGCCGTGCGGTCCCATGGTGGCCCCGTCATCGAGCGTAACAGTGTCGATGCTCATCACACGGTCATGGAACAGATGGGTCTGGACGACGCAGCCGCGGTTGACCGTGGAGTTCCTGCCGAGGGTGACAAGGTCAGCCTCGGGCAGCCAGTAGCTTTCGCACCAGGTGCCCCTGCCGATCTTCGCGCCGAGTGCCCGCAGCCACCAGACCAGCGCCGGTGTTCCCGTGGCCGCGCGCGCGAACCACGGCGCGCTGACCATCTCAATGAAGGTGTCCACCACCTCGTTCCGCCAGATGAAGGAGCTCCAGAGCGGGTGCTCACCGGCATGGATCCGGCCCACCAGCAGCCACTTCGCCGCCACCGCACTGGCCGCGGCCGTCGCGCCGGCAAGCAGGACCACCACCCCGCCCAGGATGGCGGCGACACCGTAGTTGAAGACCGTCGCCAGCGCGTCAAACGCCAGCATCACGCCGACGGCGATTGCGACGGTCAGCATCACCGGGACGAACCGGCAGAGCTCCCAGAGGGTGCGGGCCACCTTCAGTTTCGCGGGCGGCTGGTAGGTCCGCGTGTCGTCGGAGGCGATGGCGGTGCGCCGCAGCCGGACGGGCGGGCTGCCCAGCCACGATGTCCCGGCCTTCGCCTTGGCCGGCGTGGCGGAGAGGACCGCGACGAGGGAGTTCTTGGGCACATTGCGCCCCGCCCCCGTCATGCCCGAATTGCCGAGGAAGGACCGTTTGCCGATCTTGGCCGGCGCAATCCGCATCCAGCCGCCGTCGAGTTCGTAGGACGCCACCATGGTGTCGTCAGCCAGGAACGCGCCCTCGCCCACGGTGGTCATGCGGGGGATCAGCAGCACCGTGGAGGCCTCGACGTTGCGGCCCACCTTGGCGCCGAGGAGCCGCAGCCAGACCGGGGTAAAGAGGCTGGCGTAGATCGGGAACAGCAGATCCCTGGCCAGATCCAGCACCCGCTCGGTCGCCCAAACCTGCCATCCGATCCTGCTCCGGACCCGGTAGTAGCCTTCGGCCAGGCCGATGCTCAGGAGCCGCGTGGTGGCCAGAATCAGGAGCAGGTTGGTCAGGAACCACGCCAGCGCCGCCAGGGGTATGGACAGCGCAAGTCCGGGCAGGGCGGCCGACAGCGAAGAGCTGCCCCTGATGAACGCGAAGATCACGGCGGCGGCCGCGGCGGCGGAGACATAGGGGATGAGCGACAACAGGGCGGATGCGGCGGCAAACCCGGCGAACCACAGCCGGCCGATCAGCCGGTGCTCAGTGGGGGAGTCCGGCCACGAGTGGCGGGCCTTGCCGCGGCGTTCGGCCGGTGAGCCTGCCACGAGCTGCCCGGCTTTGACCTTCCCCATCACGGCCGAGCCCGGTTCCACCTGCGCTCCGGCGCCCACTATGGCGCCGGGCATGAGCGTGCTGCGGGCCCCGACGCTTGCGCCGGGGCCAATCCGGACGGCGCCGATATGGACTCGGTCGCCGTCGATCCACCAGCCGGACAAGTCTACTTCCGGCTCGATGTTGGCGCCGGCGCCCAGGGTGAGCAGCCCGGTGACGGGCGGGAGTGAGTGCAGCTGGACGTCTTCGCCGATCTTGGCGCCCAGGGCCTTCGCGTAGTAGGGCACCCAGGGCGCGCTGGCCAGGCTGATCGCGCCGGCGAGGTCCTGGATCTGTTCGGCGAGCCAGAGCCGGATGTGCACCCGCCCGGAGCGCGGGTAGGTTCCCGGCACAACATTGCGGAGCAGGAGGCGCGCCGCGGCGACGGAGATCACCATTCGTCCGGCCGGGCTGACAAAGACGAGCCAGGATGCGCCGACCCACCACCAGGAGATCGTGGGTGCGGCGCTGAATCCGGCGAGGGCTGCCAGAAGGTTGTTGGCGGCCATGAGGTAGGTCAGCCAGCGCATGCCGACGAGGATATGCAGGGGGACGCCCATGAGCGTCTGGAAGGCCTGGGACCTGCGGGACGTCGGCCGGACGGTGCGCTCCTGTGCGGGAACCGCCCCGCCCTCGGGCAGCGACTGACGGGCCGTGTCTACCAGGGCGCCCACCCTGGGTGTCGCGTAGATATCCGCCACCGTGATGGTGGGGTAGCGCACGCGCAGGGCGGACACGAGCTGCGCGGCCGCCAGCGAGCCGCCTCCGTAGGCGAAGAAATCGGCGTCGAGGTTCGTCACCGGGGCCCCGAGGACAGCACTCCATTGCTCCACGATCCACTGCGCGTCGTCGGGCAGGTTCAGCGGGGCGCCTTCGGCCTCGGCGGCTCCCGTTCCGCTAAGCGGCCAGGGCAGGGCATGGCGGTCCACTTTGCCGCTGGTCTTGGTCGGCAGCGAATCCACGACGGTCAGGAGCGGGATGAGGGGCGCGGGCAGGCTTTCGGCCAGCAGCTCGCGTGCGGCCGTGAGGTCGATGTCCCGGCCCGACACGGCGGCCAGGTAGCCGACCAGGATCTGGTTGCCTGCCGCCGTCGTCTGCACCGCGGCGGCGGCACCTGCGACATCCGGCAGCGACTGCAGGGCGGCGTCGATTTCGCCCAGCTCGATCCGGCGCCCGCCAAGCTTGACCTGTTCATCGGCGCGGCCCTGGAAGATGAGGCCCTCGGCCTCGTACTTGACGAGGTCGCCGGAGCGGTAGGCGCGCGCCCAGCCCAGCGACGGCATCGGGGCGTATTTTTCGGCGTCCTTGGCCGGGTCAAGGTAGCGGGCCAGCCCCACGCCGCCGATGATCAGTTCGCCCACCGCGCCTTCGGCGACGGGGAGTGAATCGGTGTCGACGACGGCGAGGTCCCAGCCGTCCAGCGGCAGACCGATCCGGACGGGTCCGGGAGTACCCAGCCGTGCGGCGCACGCTACCACTGTGGCCTCGGTGGGACCGTAGGTGTTCCACACCTCGCGGCCCTCGACGGCGAGCCGCTCGGCAAGATCCGGCGGACACGCCTCCCCGCCGAAGATCAGCAGGCGGACGCTTTCCAGCGACTCGACGGGCCAGAGCGCGGCGAGCGTGGGGACGGTGGAGACCACGGTAATGCCGTGGCTGATGAGCCAGGGGCCGAGGTCCATGCCGGTCCGGACCAGCGCCCGGGGTGCCGGAACCAGGCAGGCACCATGGCGCCACGCGAGCCACATTTCCTCGCAGGAGGCATCAAAGGCGACAGACAACCCGGCCAGCACCCGGTCCTGCGGGCCCACCGGATCGTCCTGCAGGAAGAGGCGGGCCTCGGCGTCCACGAACGCGGCGGCAGAGCGGTGCTGGACCGCAACGCCCTTGGGCGTGCCGGTGGAGCCTGAGGTGAAGATGACCCACGCGTCGTCGTCGTGGCCGGGAGGCCTGGCAGCGGGGAACGGCCGGGGGTGTTTGCTGTCCGTGACGATCTTCCCGCCGGCGCGCAGGATGCCGGAAACCTTGGCCTCCCCGAACACCAGTTTGGCCCGCTCATCGGGATCGTCCGCGTCCACCGGGACATACGCCGCGCCGACCAGCAGCACGGCCAGGATCGAGATGTAGAGCTCGTTGGTGCCGGACGGGATCCGGACGCCGATCTTGTCGCCGGCACCAAGGCCGGCCATGTGCAGTTTCCGCGCCGTTGCCCGGACTTCGTGCATGAGCTGGGCATAACTGAGCGAGCGGTGGCCGTCGTCGAGGGCGGACGCATCCGGGTAGCGGGCGGCTGTCTCGCTGAGGATCGCGATGAGCGTCCGCTCCGGCGGAGCGGAGAGCGCGCCCGGCAGCTGAGGTGCGTAGACGGGGGTGCCGTCCGCGTCCATGCTCTGCGGGCTACCGGCGTCGGGGGCTGTACTCGGGGTCAGTTGTTGCTCGGTCACTGGCGCATTATCCCTGCAGGAGATGAACGGATGGTGTTGCCGCGGTAGGGGACCGCGGGGTCTAGGGGACCAGGATGACTTTGCCGGTGGTGCGGCGCTGCTCGAGGTCATCATGGGCCCGGGCCGCCTCGGCGAGGGAGTATCGGGCGCCGATCCTGACCTTGAGGCTGCCGTCGGCAGCGGCGGCAAAGACTTCGTCGGAACGCCAGCGGCGTTCCAGGGCGTCGCGAAGGTAGTGGCCCATGGTGGGCCGCGTGAGGTACAGGGAGCCGCCGGCGTTGAGCCGCTGCGGGTCGAACGGCGGGACCGGACCGGATGCGCCGCCGAAGAGCACCAGCATGCCCCGGACGCGAAGCGAAGCCAGGGAAGCATCGAAGGTGTCTTTTCCGACGCCGTCGTACACCACGTCCGCGCCGGTGCCGTTCGTCAGATCCCGGACCTTGTCCGCGAAACCGTCGTAGCGCAGCACGTGGTCGGCTCCGGCCTCGCGGGCCAGCTGCTCTTTCGCATCCGTGGAGACAGTGGTGACGACATGGGCGCCCTTGGCCTTGAGCAGCTGGATCATGAGGAGCCCGACGCCGCCGGCCCCGGCATGGACCAGCACGGTGTGGCCGGGCTCGACCTTGAAGGTGGAATTGATCAGGTAGTGCGCCGTCACGCCCTGCAGCGGCAGCGCCGCGGCGGTGAAATCGTCCAGGCCGTCCGGAACCGGGAGGGCCTTGTCCTCATCGACGAGGGCATAGCCGGCGTAGCAGTTGATGCCTTCCGCGGTCGCCACCCGGTCGCCGGGAGCGAATCCGGTGACGCCGTCGCCGATTTCCTCAATGGTGCCCGAGGCCTCCGAGCCGGGCGTGAAAGGGTAGCTGACCTTATAGACGCCGCTGCGTTTGTAGGTGTCGATGAAATTGACGCCCGCGGCCGCGACCTTGATGAGCAGCTGGCCCGGCCCGGGAACGGGGCGGGCTGTCTCGTCGAGCTCCAGGACTTCGGGGCCCCCGGCCCGGCTGGCGACGATTGCGTGCATCATGTGGCTCCTTTTCCGGGCGGGAATTATCTGTCCCTGTCCCATGGACCATCCTAGGGACACCGGCGGCAACCATGAAGGGGCGGTCCGTAAACAGCCGTCACGTGAAGCGTCCTGCACGTCATGGGTCAGTTCGTCGTGCCTTCTGCGGTGACAGTACCCGCGCGTGCCGCGACCTGCGCCCGGTTGCGGCTGGATTCCAGCGGAGCGAATGCGGCGTGCGGCTAGTAGCGGCGGGTGACGGTCGCCATCGGGCACTCGAAGTGGCGTCCGGCGGAGAGGCCGACGTCGTTGAGGTAACGGACGATGATGCCGTAGGACTGCAGCAAGGTGGTTTCCGTGTAGGGAACCTGGTGCTTGGCGCAGAACTCGCGGACGATCACGGCGGCTTTGTCGAGCTGCGGGCGTGCCATGTCCGGGAAGAGGTGGTGCTCGGCCTGGCGGTTGAGGCCGCCGAGCAGGATGTCCATGAAGCGGCCGCCGGAGATGTTCCGGGAGGTCAGGACCTGGCGGCTGAAGAAGTCCACGCGGCTGTCGGCCGGCAGGACCGGCATGCCCTTGTGGTTCGGGGCGAAGGAGGCGCCCATGTAGAAGCCGAAGACGGCGAGCTGGACCGCGATGAACGCGAGCGCCATGCCCCACGGCAGGAACGTGAAGGCGAGCACGGGCAGGAGGCTGAGGCGGACCACAAGGATCGGGATCTCAACCCAGCGGTGCGTGACCTTGGCGCGCTGGAAGATGAACTTGATCGAATCGATTTGCAGGCCCAGGCCCACCAGGAACAGGAGCGGGAAGAAGAACCAGCCCTGCTTGCGGGTCAGGAACGAGAACCGGCCCTGCCGGGTGGCCGCGGCTTCCGGGAAGAAGGCGATGGCCCCGGTGGCGATGTCCGGGTCCTTGGAAATGACGTTGGGGTGGTTGTGGTGTGCGCCGTGCTTCTGCTCCCACCAGGAGTAGCTGATCCCGGCGACCGAGGTGGCGAGGAGCCGTGCGGCCCAGTCATTGGCGCGGCGGGAGGCGAAGATCTGCCGGTGTCCTGCCTCGTGGGCCAGGAAGCTCAGCTGGGTGCAGAGGATGCCAAGGGCTGCGGCGATCAGGAGCTGGAACCAGCTGTCACCGATCAGCGCGAAGCCGAACCAGGTGGCGGCCATCAGGAGTGCCAGAACGGAAAACACCGTGATGTAGAAACCCACGCGCCGCTCCAGGAGGCCGGCCGCCTTGACGCTTTTCAGGAGTTCCGAATAGCTCAGGACGACGGCGTTGGGCTGGCGGACGCGCGATGGCGGACGAACTGGGGTTGAAGTGGCGGTCATAGAGCGCTTGCCTCGTCACTGTTACGGGCAACGCTGCAACTGACATTCGCAGCTGCACGGTCAGGATCACCCTCCATCCAGCATACGCCCCCGGGTTATCCGGACCGCCGGTCCGCAGCCGAATCTTCTGGCGGCGCAATTGCGGACGCGCGCACAACCGGCCGCAGGCGCAACTTGAGGCGCCACTTCACGGGGGCGGATTTCGGGCCGGTCCCGGGCAGATTCAGACAAAGGGCCATCGATGCATAAATATCGGCATCTATGCATACTCTTGCTGTATAGTCGTGGTTATGACTATTTCTGTTGCCGTTTCCGGGGCGAGCGGCTATGCCGGCGGCGAGGTCCTGCGGATTCTTGCCGGTCATTCCGACGTCACGATCGGCGCCATCACGGCCCACAGCAACGCCGGTTCCAGACTAGGGGAATTGCAGCCGCATCTCCATGGCCTGGCGGACCGGATCCTCGAAGACACCACGGTGGAAAACCTGGCCGGGCACGACGTCGTGTTCCTGGCACTTCCGCACGGGGCGTCCGCGGAGATCGCGGCCAAGCTGCCCGCGGGGACTGTGGTGATCGACGCCGGCGCTGACCACCGCCTCGAGGACCCGGAGGCCTGGCAGAAGTTCTACGGTTCCGCGCACGCCGGAACCTGGCCCTACGGCCTTCCGGAACTCCCCGGCCAGCGCGACGCCCTCCGCGGCGCCACCCGGATCGCCGTCCCGGGCTGCTACCCGACGTCGGCCCTCCTGGCCCTCACGCCCGGCTTCAGCAATCACCTGCTGGAAGGCGACGACGTCGTGATTGTCTCCGCTTCCGGCACCTCGGGGGCCGGCAAGGCCGCCAAGGTGAACCTGATCGGCGCCGAGGTCATGGGCTCCATGAGCCCCTACGGTGTGGGCGGCGGACACCGGCACACCCCGGAGATCGAACAGGGACTCTCCAAAGCCCTGAACGCTCCGGTCACTGTGTCCTTCACACCCACACTGGCCCCCATGAGCCGGGGCATCCTCACGACGGCGACAGCCAAGGTACGTACGGGCGTCACCGCCGAGGAGCTGCGCCGCGCCTGGAGCGAGGCGTACGACGACGAACCGTTCGTCCACCTGCTCCCCGAAGGCCAGTGGCCCTCCACCAAGTCGGTCCAGGGCTCGAACCACACGGTCATGCAGCTTGCCTTCGATGAGCACACGGGCCGCGTGATCGTGTGCTGCGCCATCGACAACCTGACCAAGGGGACCGCCGGCGGGGCCGTGCAGTCCATGAACATCGCCCTCGGCCTGGCGGAAACCGCCGGCCTCAACCTCCAGGGAGTCGCACCGTGAGCATCACCGCACCGCAGGGATTCCGCGCCGCCGGCGTGACGGCCGGCCTCAAGGCCTCCGGCAAGCCGGACCTGGCCCTCGTGGTCAACGACGGCCCGTCCAAGGCCGCAGCCGCGGTCTTCACGTCCAACCGCGTCGCAGCGGCCCCCGTGCACTGGTCCCGCGAGGTAGTCAAGGACGGCCGCGTGGACGCCGTCATCCTCAACTCGGGCGGAGCCAACGCCTGCACCGGACCCCAGGGTTTCCAGAACACGCACACCACCGCCGAGAAGACCGCTGAGGCGCTGGGAGTCTCCGCCACCGACGTCGTGGTCTGCTCCACCGGACTGATCGGCGAGCAGCTGCCCATGGATAAGATCCTGGCCGGGCTCGGTTCCGCCGCCGCCGCGCTGGCCGCCGACGGCGGACCCGCGGCAGCCACCGCCATCATGACCACGGACTCCGTGTCCAAACAGGCCGTCTTCACCGGCACCGACGCCGAGGGCAACGAGTTCACCATCGGCGGCATGGCCAAGGGCGCAGGCATGCTGGCCCCGGGGCTCGCGACCATGCTGGTGGTCCTCACCACGGACGCTGACGTCCAGCCGGAAATGCTCGACGTCGTGCTCCGCGACGCCACCCGGGTCACCTTCGACCGGGCGGACTCCGACGGCTGCATGTCCACCAACGACACCGTGGTGCTCCTGGCGTCGGGGGCTTCCGGCTCCGTGCCGTCCGCCGTCGATTTCGGTACCGGGCTGACGCAGGTCTGCGCCGAACTGGCACGCAAACTGATCGGCGACGCCGAGGGGGCCAGCCACGACATCGCGATCCGGACGTTCAACGCCGCGAGCGAGCGGGACGCCGAGATCGTCAGCCGCGCCGTCGCCCGCTCCAACCTGTTCAAGACCGCGATCTTCGGCAAGGACCCCAACTGGGGCCGCGTGCTCTCCGCCGTCGGGACCACCGATGCGGCATTCGAGCCGGACCAGCTGAATGTGTCGATGAACGGGGTGCAGATCTGCCGCAACGGCAGCATCGGCGATGACCGCAACCTCGTGGACCTGGAGCCGCGCGAGGTCCTCGTCGAAATCGATCTGCAGGCCGGCGGGGCCGAGGCCACGATCCTCACGAACGACCTCACGCACGACTACGTCCACGAAAACAGCGCCTACTCGAGCTAATCCTCCTGGAAGGACGAACAGTAAGGACGAACAGTAGGGACGAGCAGTAAGGACGAATGCCCATGAACACCCAGACACGCGAGACCACCTCCATGTCCGACGCCCGGGACAAAGCCGCCACGCTGATCGAGGCGCTGCCCTGGATCCAGCGCTTTGCCGGCACCACCATGGTGATCAAGTACGGCGGCAACGCCATGGTCAACGACGAGCTCCGCCGCGCCTTCGCCGAGGACGTCGT
>ENA-OWNT01001604-OWNT01001604.1-seawater-metagenome-genome-assembly--contig:-NODE-1604-length-27538-cov-3.994865_pt1 | contig 27538 bp, 27 predicted proteins | sample MGYA00238136_ERZ651165 | MGnify/ENA primary metagenome ERZ651165 (study PRJEB26861, sample SAMN08777766) | seawater metagenome | isolation source: coastal seawater | place: USA: Florida | collected...
CAGCACTCACCCGTGCGGCCCACAAGGGGAAAACCTCAGCGATGGAGCAATTGCTGCGGCGTGGAGCCAACCCCAACTACGTCACACGTTTTGGTCGCACACGTGGAACCACTGCCCTAATTGTCGCAGCTCGCAACGGCAAAGCAGACGCAGTACGATTGTTGCTCGAGTGGGGTGCTGATCCACGAGCAACCGATGCCGACGGCGTCGTTGCCATTTCAGCGGCAAGGGACAAGAACTTCACAACAGCATGCCGAGAACTGTGTTTCCACGATATGTCGTTCTCGGGCAAAGTGCAATCCGAATTTAAGGTTGCGCACGTCAAGAATTTCTGTCAATGGGGATGTGGAAAAGTTCTTGCATCAGACGAAATCGAGGAACACGAAAGTGAAGATTGCCCAAAAGCCATCGTCCCTTGTCCCAATGGCTGCTCGTCACAAGACATATGGCGATCTAAGCTCGGTGAGCATCTCGCATCTCAATGCGACAAGCGAGAGGTCAAGTGCAAGTTTTGCCAAACGAAGCTCCTGTCTGAGGAGATGGGTGCCCACCATGCAAACGCTTGTCCATTTAGAAACATTTCGTGCCTCATGTGCGGTGAGGAAATGCAAGAACGGCATCACCACGATCACAATGAACACCATTGTCCTTTTCGAGTTGAACGCTGCATTGCGTGTGGCTTGTTACACATTCACAACCGAAAGAAACTCGACTGCGCAGAAACTGTGGTTCGTTGCATCCATGGTTGTGGACGGGAAATGCGTCGAAAGTGGATAGGTGATCACGAAACAAAAGCCTGCCCGAAACGTAAAATCGCCTGCAAATGGAATTGCGGCGAAGATATTCAAGCTGACATGTATATTGACCACGTGGAGAATCAGTGCGAATGTCGTCTGATTGAATGTGACTGGAAGTGCGGCAACCAGGTCCCGGTCAATGAACTTGAAAATCACAAATTGGCTCGCTGCAAGCGGCGCTTCGTGTGGTGTCCTTCCGGATGCGGCATGAAAATTCGAGCATGTGACGGCAAGATCCATTTGGAACGTGAGTGTGCCAACCGTCAGCAAAAGTGTCGCATCGGATGCAAAAAAGTGTTCCCGGCGCGAGATATCGAAGAACATGAGACACGCAAGTGCCCACTTCGAATGGTTCCTTGTGGAAACGGTTGCGGCAAAAGCGTCGAAGCTCGGTACCTTGCCAAACACAAAGAACATGAATGCGTGAAACGGCTTGTTCCGTGCGAGATTGGATGCGATATGGTGCTTCCGTTTGATAAATTGGACGACCACCACAGGTGTGTTGCAGCAGCAGTAGTATGTGGTTTGAGTTCACGGTGTCGGGTTGTGACAATTTGCGAATTGTGTGTGCAGGCTGTTTTGTCGCCGGAGGAAGGTGCTGTGTCCTGTTGGATGCGGAGAAGAAGTCATTGCTCAGTACACACCGGGCCACATGAAGAGTCAATGCAAACTGCGTTTCGTTAAATGCACTCTCAATGGTGGTTGTTCTGAGACGTTTCGTGAGTGTGATCGTGAAGCTCACGAGAAGTACAACTGTAGTTGCCGGCACAAAGTGTCGCGGAAGTTCTCTCAATAGAGTTCAGTCAAGACTTTGGCTGAGCCGTTGATAAAATGAATAAATACTATTTATTGTTCCTTCGCAAAGACGAACATTACGACGTTCGGATTTCGGCGCGGGCGCACGGAAATGCACAAATCACACAGCCACATCTTGCTCTTTGCACTGCAAATGATCCAACAACAGAGCTCGCATGCTTCCGCGATAGTTCAACGCAGTGTTTGCATCCTCGGCTATCTTGGACGACAGTCCCCGTAATCCATGGCCGGGGCAAAGAAACCGTTCAAGAAACATGCAAACAAAGACTCCGCAATCGGTGCCATTTTTCTGCCATCGAAACATGTCAGCAGACGCAATGTGACGGATATGAACTGCAACAACTTGAGCCATGCAAGCTGTAGTGCGTGTAGGAACAAAACCATGCCTGCTGAGGGACGCCGTCCGTCATCAAGTGCCCGACTTCAAAGTCAAATTCGTCAGTAAATGCGCTTCTTGGATCACCAAAGCATTCCTGCACACAGAGAGCATTCCTGTTACCGCGTGCGTGGAGCAGCACAACGTTGTGGCCATCGCCAGGCCCTCTGCAACTTACTGTGCTAGCTGCCCTGAGAAACTCTCGCACAAATTGGAATATGTAGTGATAATGCTGCAGATCCGGTGCTCGGTGCGACATTGAGTCATAAATTTCGATTCTCGGGCGGCTCTGAACGAAAGTAAATTTATTAGCACAACACGAAAAAGTGATGAAATTGCCGACGAACACGTACCACGCTCTGTATCCCTCTTGCAGTGCACCGGTAACCCTTCAGGCAGACTGCGACCAGCACCCAATGAATCTTGTCTGGGATGTGGACTGGAATTAGAATTTTGCGGATCCCCGCAAACTTGAGCGCCAGCAAATCTTTTGTCCAAACCCTGGCTTTCTCGTAGCAGAATCGTCCTAGATGCAACTTCCAGCCTTTTGTCAAAGCTGCGAAAAAATATGTCGACAGAACTATGACTCCGTTGCGTCTGGAGTCGCATTTAGTGGACACGTAGTCGGCCCACATGTTGATCACCTCATCGGTGAGCATGCTTCCCGGCTTGAGGCATCGCAGAGAGTTAAGTTGCTGGTCGTGGACAGATACAATTCGTTCATCGTTGTCGTTGTTTGTGGGCCCGTTGTCACCTTGGTCGGTCAGATCAATCACCTGACGGGTGTTGTCAAGCGATGCGACTCGTTCCTCAGCGGCGACAGCAGTCTTCTTGGCAACTGGTGCATCCGGATCCGCAGACTCACTGCATTCGCGTTCATGTGCACGGCGTTTCCGAAACAACCGCGAGAACGACTTGCTAACTGAACTTAGCATATGCCCCAAGGGGCTCGTGGTCTGACCTGTGGACTGATATGACATTTCACAGCACGCGCTATCAACTCGGCCGACCCACAAAGAACTGGTAGATAGTTGCGGCCATCAGATTACGATGGAACACCGCAACAATGCAATCATGTTGGTTGACGCTTCCGAGCCGGCTCAGCTGGGCACTATCAAGGTCTGTCTCGGTCTCGGTCTCGGTCTCGGTCTCGGTCTCGAAACTGCCCTGCACAAATGTGTCGTATTGTGGCCTCCAGACTAAACGCGAATTGTTTGTGTTTACTTTTTACAACCTGTCGAGGATCGCGACTCCACGAGCGGACAAGCCAATGAATCAACAAACTACGAGCACAAAAGCATCTGTTTCCGTCCACCAGTGCCATTGGAGACAAACATGGGCATGTGGTGACCTCAAGAGAGCGACGGCTGCTCTTTCTACAAGCGCCGCGCGTGCACGAGGTTCCCCACAAGCTGCATTGTCACGTCACCCACAACTCCATCCCGAATTAGGCAACATGGTACCAGAACCCACCCAAGAATACGCATGTACAAACAAACGATCAACACTTACTTACTTCACGAGCGAGCGAGCGAGCGAGCTACGGCGCAAGTGCGAATGCTGTGTATGTATGTATGTCATGCAGCATGCAGACAGAGGTCTGACTTGTGCGCAACGAAGGAACGAAACAGTCGCGAATACTCGTTCGAACATATCGAACTTCGAAACGTTCGTTCGTTCTGTCGAGTGGTGGGTGGTGGAGCGTGCGGCCACGCCCACACAGCCCACACCACACGCCACACACCAGCACGCCAGTCAGACCGTCGTTCCTTTCGGTTTTCCGTTGCTCCTCCGTTCGTTTGGATACTTTGAGCCGCATGAGGTTGTTGAGCACACCGCAATTCTTCATGTTGGCCGCAGCAGTGCTATGCGTTGACGTATGTTGGAGGTCTTGCTGGCTTAGTCTTAGTGTGGTCTGCTCTGTGCGTCGCACGCCGTGGTGTTGGGATGCGCATTGCAAGGCGATGCTGGGAAGAGACGACTAAGAATATGGCCATGGTGATGGACTCAACTCGTGTGGCTCAATCTCAGGCGAGACATCACTTTGGTCAACACATTTACAACGTCTGTGCTGTGGGTGGAGGAGCGGTGGTTTTGAAGACGAACTCTTGTTGTCAAAATTGTGGTGGAACAAAATCAATACGAAAATGTGCACACGACTCTGGAATTCTGTGACGTAGCTCCCAACTCATCGAACTGGATGCCAACGCAGCGCCACAGCGTTGGTGCAGACGACCACAAACCACCAAAATGAGGCAGATTTGTTTGGGTTTGATCTGCGCACTTTGGTTGCCCCTCGCCACTGCAGAGCACACGGCGGTGTACGTCGACAATGCCGAGGATATGTCCGTTCATGTGGAGTTCGAAGCCGCAGAGCCACGAACTGAATTGCCGTCCAAGGCCCACGACTGGATTTCCCAACGCGGCGACATTTTCAAGGATGCAGGCGTTCTCGTTGAAGAAGATTGCGTGTCGTTCAGGCCTTGCCAACTCAAGGTGATCTACAATTCCGATGAGGACAGAACGTGGAATGAAGAGCAACCAACAAACTCGACGGTGCGAACAGTATTGACAATTCCGCAGCGCTACTTTGTAGGCACTGCGCGACCACAGTTGCGATCTTCTGAAGTCGACCGGCTTTTGCAAGATCACCTTCTCCGAACTGATATGGTTGCCGACACGTCGCGACTTGCTGTTCGGCTGTTCCTCCTTCTTCACGAACGCGACGTTCCCCTGCCAGGGAGAGAAGAGACCGGTGCTCCGCCAAACTTGAGTGGCATGGACACTCAAGGGGTCATCGAGTGGCTGCAAGCCCCGCAGCAACACTTCCATGAATTCGAGGATGCCTTCCGGAAACTTGGTGTTGATGGACAGACACTGCTGGTAAAAGACACACATGAATCTGTTGCAAGGGCTCTGTTGTTTTGTCCGGATGTGTGACGGTGTACACGTTCACCATGTGTTTAGGCACTTGATCTGGCGGACCTCGATGATTTAGGAGTTGGTCTCCGAATCCAAAGGAAGCGCCTGCTTCGATCTATTGCTGAAGCGGTTTCTGCTTTTGAATCCTTTGTGGTCCAAAGTCATATCACAACAGACCAGCAACATAAGGAAGATGGCCTGCTGCAGCAAAACAACACTGAGTCTGAGACGCAATGCGTCGGCGCAGATTGTGCAGCATCCCTTGATAGCGCAAATGTATCGCGCCGCGCTGTGATAGACTGGTACAATATGACGCTGCACAGGTCCTACGTGCAACAGAGCCTTCTCCAGTTTTCTGCTCGAGATGTCCTTCACTTGCAAAGACATGCCAGAGAACTGCAAGATTACTTCGAACGATATTTTGGGACGATCAACGGGCAGCGTCAAAGAATTGAAGACTGGATCCATGCCCACCGCAGTGTGCTGGATCGCTTTGTAGTCGACGTGGACCGGTTGGTGGATCCTGCTTTCTTCAGTCAATTGTACTCCTTCATACAAACACGAATGGTCGCTTCTCCCGGTTGGAACAATGAAGGCAGTTCTGTGTTGCTGGTTCCGGTATTTACCTTCTGACATGCCACCTGCCGCCAAGTGGGCCTCGTTTACCCTAACTCCTGCGTCAACGCACCTGTAGGGATTAGATTTGTTTAATCATCGAAGTGAGCAACACCGCTCCGAAACACTGCAACGTCTTTACAACTGCAGTTTTCTGTGGTATGGCACTGTAACTGCAGACACCATCGACACCACTGGTCATGAAGCAATACCTGCGGAATTTTTCTTCAATGCAGTGGCCGAGACGGTGGATGTTGTGGCGGCGATCTCGGCGGATGACCACAACGACGCAGAATTATTTCTACAGTACGGTCGACTCAACAACTATCATCTCATGACCCGCTACGGATTTGCGGTGCCATTCAATCAATACGACAGTGTTAAAATCCAACTTGACAGTCTCTCTTCACCAAATCGTGCTCCTGCAGCCGAAGTGGTAGGGAGATAAAGTGTTGTTGTTGTGCCAACTGGAATCATCCTCATAGTCATGTTGTCATGTAGGGACATGCCTGGGCTGCGGTAATTCTACATGCACACTCGGTCCACGCCGCACAAGTCCAGCGAGTTGCCACACGAGGTGATATTCCGCTCCGCCTTGTCCGCGATCATGGTAAACACGCAATCGTTGTGGAAATTTTGGGAACCAAGAATCAGTTGTTTGAGGTAAAATCGCACTCAACCGCATGCGCGTGTGAGACCCAATCGTGGGACCCATGACTTCATCTGCTTGTGGAAATGTTCAGATTGGGTACGACGGCGTACTTCCCGACACCTTGTTGGCTGCAATCCGTTATTTGACCATGGACACTGCTGCTGCTGAGGGTGATGACCATGAGTTAGCAGTGAGTGCCTGTGTCCACCATTACATGTGAGAATGCACGCGATCATAACTCGTCGACCGTGTCTATTCCCACAAGGCTTTCGGAGCACCCGACTCAGATGCCCGCGAAACTGAAATTGCTCGCCGACTAGCTGAGGGTGAACCGGTCAGTCAGCGGTGCGAGAGAAAGACGCTAGCATTCTTGATCGATGCATTCGAAGGAACTCTCGGGGCTTACTCTACCACCCTAAAAGATGACATTGAGATTCTCCGAGGTGTCGGGCAGGTTTGTTGCGCAGACTGCGAGTGAACATCAAATGTATTATCACAAATGCCTCTCTGTAACAGAAACTGCCATCCAGCACCCGATCAGCTGTTGCATTTCGGTTGACGTCGAAAGCTATAATGGAGCTCACAATTATGCAACTGCGCGAGCAGCTGATGGCTATTGTCACAAGTTGATTGGACGGACGAATTGTTAAGCAAATCGTTTGCGAACTTTAGTATTTGTTGTTTTTTTCAATGTGACAGCACTCGTGTTCACAAGTGCTCAGCGACGCCGCCGCGCTTGTTTCTGAGGTGGTCGCCGGCTCCTCGTGCTTCTGCTACGGGTGTTGCGGTGGCCAGCACCGTCATCACTGTCACTGATATCGTCTCCACTGCTCTCTGTCTCGTCCTGGTCGCTATCTGCGAGCGCACGTTGCCTTGCCCGGGCATTCGATCTCGCACTAAATCTTCGCTTCGATGTCACTCGGGCCCTGCGTCGGTTGGCCATGCGTGAAGTGTTCGCAACCACTTCGCTGCTGGCCTCATTCAATACTGCCACTTCTTCGTTCGCAGAATCGCTGGCCTCGTCTGCAGCCGAATCAGCGTCGCCACTACCTTGAACCGATCGCACATATGCTGTAGGGGCGGGCGGAACTCGGTTCTTGCGAAAAAATCTTTTCCCTTGAGGTGGCGATGTTGATTGCGCAGACGGTATTTCTCGCCGATCGAGCTCGATGTCGTTGTCACTACCATCACTGTCTGTCTCACCTGCTACTGAATACCACTTGCCAGGCTGCACGATTTCGGTCACAGGTTCACTCTGTTGTTCATCTTGCTCTTGGTTGTCTGCAGAGACGTCTACCGCTGTCTTTTTTTCGTTCTGAGTGCGCACCGCCTGGGCCCGGTGGCGTCGTTGCATCGACCTAGACATCTGTCGCGGGCGCGACGCCGCAGAAGTGGAAACGCTGGTCGTTGAACTGTGTACTGATGCATCATCAGCCATGTCGGTCTCCTCGTCCTCCATTTCAAGGCTTACATTCGGAACAACAGATGTCCAACCTGATGCAATTGGCTCCTGGACGTTGCGATCTGCAACTTGTTTCGACTTTGCTGACGATTTTGCGGCGTTTCTGGACTCGGCGCTGGAACCTTTCGCGAGGGAGTCAGTGTCGACATTCAACACCGCGAAGGCAATCGTCTCGGCACTGGCGATCACGGGAGATCGTTTTGATTTGGCCCGCTTCGCCTGCGGAGTCAACATTTTTTGCAACATCATTTGTTGCTTTTTGTCCGAGGCAACAATGTAGTCGACGCCTTCTTTTTGCCAAGCTTTCCACGCCTTTTTAATATCCGCCGTTGAGGGCAGTTCGTCTTCCTTTGCCCCAGGCCACACCACGCATCGTCCTTTACCTAGAGTCACCGGTCTGGTAGAAGGGTGGTTCTTTGTCAAAAAGCCGAAAGTGAGGTCCAAGAACAAGGTTTTCCTACGCTCATCTGGCTCCATTGAACTGCGAGTCAGTCGGCCTCTCCAACTGCTCTTCGCTTCAGGAGCAAAGTCTTGCGGCGGTGGAAACTTCAGCATCGCTGTCGACCCCGCCAAAGGTGACTCCGTCTGTACCAATTCAACGACGGCTTGGAGCCAAGACTATTTGGCACAGGTGGAAAGTTAGCGTGTATTAGATCAGTTGTCAACGTGCACGCAGATATGGTACAACAGAACGGACCGGTGCAACTATCGGGGCACACGCCATCAACGCACACAGAACGGTGTTGGTGGCACCGAGCTGTCCCGATGGAACCACGAGGTGTGTGCATTTGTCAGTCCAAGTACTCTGGAACGCGGCTCCAAGCTGAGCACAATTCTTTAGAACTTGAGCCAAACCACTGGAGGCACTCAATCGTGAACTGCACACAACCATCCGAGGCTGCGTTTTGGTGAATTGTAGCACCTTCACAGGGTAGTCGCGACGATGAGCAACAGTCGCAATAGCGAGCTCCGGAAACGGACAAAACCCACTTACCGAGTGCTTGCCAAAAGCAACAGTTTGTCCGGACTGAATTTCAACGGGTACGTGTGAAGGACTCTTCTTTCCGTCGATGTAGGAAGAAAATTTCCCGGAATTTGTCCAATGGAGGGTCTGTAACAAAATGTGTCAGGTCACGAGCATCCCACGCGCTGCACTCTCGCATGTCGTGTGCATACCTGATGAGCTTGCAAATCCTGGACATTGTAATCCGCCGCAATACGAATTGTCCCTTGGTTTTTCGAGACACCACCGTCTCCGATCACAGCTATTTTGAGGGTTGTGAACTTGCGTCCCACCGAATGCTCTCCGGCCAGTAGAAAGTGACGCTGCTCCACGATGGTACGATCATCGCCGTCCTTCGGCCTGTACTTGCTGGGGTCAACACCAACCGTCACAATCCACATCTGCACCTAGTTCCCACGGCACCAAAGGACATACCACGCCGGTGGTTGCGGGTGGTTTAAAACTCCAAGCCCTTTTAAGCACACGTTGTCCGCCAAATCTGTCCAACTTTTCCACCATTCAAAAATTCAAACTTCAAACTTCCAAACCTTGCCACTTCCAATTCCCGCCGAACGGCAACGACCACACTCCTCAAAAACTCTCAATTCCACGCGAACGCACGCCGCGCAACACGCACTTTCCTGTCGTCTCTCAACGCACCATTTACGTGTGAAGCGCCCGCGGTGTTCAAACCGCCGACGACGCGACCACCACCACCAATGTGCACCGAGCCCCCACGCGCGCCAGAAGCCAGAAGCGTCCGTCGCCAACACGCTCCTCCAAGACTCCTGACACGCTCCTCCGCCGTCCGCTGCTCCTGTGCTGGCGCGCCAGGCGTGTACATGTGTACATAATATGTACAGTCTGTTCGTACAGAAATAAATACTATCAGTAAACGCGTAGACATTCGGCTGATTGTGGTGATTGTGAATGTACAGTTTGTGTACGGTGTCCACCGCGTCGACGTCACAACGAACAACGAACAACGAACAACGCAGCAGCGACGGACGGCGGACCGACAACCGACAACGACGACGACGACGACGACGACGATGGAAGAAAAGCGACGGCGAAGCAATGAAGTTGGGTTCGGACGACTTGAGTCCAAAGTGTGAGTGGTGGCTGTTGTAGTTTGCTTACTCGGACCTGGGAGAGTGTTGGCAAACGATGCGCACATCACGTACAACACTGAAGGGGAAAGACGACACGACAAGAACAGTGCGAACGAAGTTCGTTGGATGAACAGGAATTGTGACGTGAGGCAGGTGCGTCCACGCCCAAGCAACACACCAAAGCAAGGCTCCATCATCCGCGCGGGCGAAAGACGGACGTGCAATCCAAGTGAAGTATGCGCTGCATATGGGCATTCGCAGAGATTGTCAGTTTTGAAACAACAGTTTTAGAGTTGACTGCAAACGAGGCATAAAATATATTTGGTCCTCCTTCGCGTGACTGCGACAGTCACAGAAACGCAGCTCACAACCTGCTGGTGTCGCCTGAGAACAATGGTTCGCTTGTGCGATTTGCCGGAATATCGGGACATCAAAAATGTGAACCCTTTCTCGTCTTCAAGCAAGGATGCTGCTGAAGTCGCCAAAAACCATTTTGCGAGCAACTTTACAAGCACAGCCATTCTGAAGGCTGCCGATGGAGTGAACTGGAACACAGAAACGCAAACCGAGACTCAGCAAAAAGAAGCACAAGCAACGCAGCGCAGTCTTGTCAACGGGTCGCAAAGGGTAGGTTCAACGCACATTGTGACGTGCTTGGCAATGCACACATTCGGCGGTACGACATTGTGTGTTTACCGCGAAGTCTTTTGTTGTCTCAGACTCTCTACGACCAGCTCCAAGAAAATAAGGACAAATGGCAAGAGGAGTACGACGAAAACACCAAGTTGCTGCATGCTCCACCAAAGGCTCTCGACGAAGAAGACGTTCAGTTCTTTGATGAACAACGCGCCGCACAGGAAGAAAAAGAGCGATTAAAAAAAGAGCAAGCAATAGCCGACCTTGCTGACTTCCGCTCTGCCCAGGTCCGTCTACTGTCCCTTCGAGTCATGACCTTGGAAAGTATCATTGACCACGGCAGGTGCAATGACTATCATTCGTATGTTGATTCCAACAGGACAATCGTGTTGTCAAGGCTGTTGCACCTGCAGCCCCCAAAGTAGTTTGGAAAGCTCCAACTGCGTCCTCAGAGGAGCCTGCGAACCGTGCATCTGACGCGACTGAACCGTCCGCCACGGCTGGAAGCCCAGCAATAGTCCCCGTCAAAGTGCGGAAGAGGAAAGTTAGCACAACCCAGAATTCCTCGGGACAAACCGTTAAAGTTCAGAAGAAGCACAAAAAGAAAAAGAAACACAAAAAGAAAAAGAAAGCGGTCGAAGCTTCCAAAGGCTCAAAAGGGTCGGAGAGTAGTTTCGGCACGTTAGCTGACTACGGCTCGTCATCCAGTGACGAGGAATGAACGACGGTTAGCAATGTAACCAATGAAGATAACAGGACAATGGGGACGGACACTGCGGCACAGCTGCCTTTTTGATTCCCGGTACATTCTTGCATTTGGTATTGTGTAAGTTTTAAAGTTTATAACCACATGCCGTCCAACCACGCGCAAGTTGCACCTCGGAATGAGATACCTGCGAGGGCTCGCCAACCGTTCCTTTCGCATCTTCACAGTGGGACATCCGGGAAGCCGAGTCCTTGGGCAATGGTTGAATTGAAACATGGAACTCCGAGACGAGGAATGAACGAACAAGCCACCGAAGATGCGTAGGCCAAGATCGACTCCTGGCGTTCATGCGATAAATCTCGACGCGTGCCTGCGTTCAGTTCGATTTCTTTGGAGATTGGGCCAGGATGACGTCCCGCGGAGGAAGACTTGTTTCGAAATGCCGCCGCGTATTGTGCTTGCTTGGCAGCAAGCTGTTCTCTAGTACTCTTGCTCTTGCTCTTGCTTTTGCTCTTCGACTTGGTTTCATGCTTAGACCCAACCATTTCCATGCCATTGACACCGAAATCCAAAACTTCAAGTTCTGGGATTTTGTCAATGATGCGCTGTGTTACCAACCTGGGACTCAACATCATCTCCTCGTAGAGAACATGCACGTGGCGCTCAGAAGGAATAAAAGGCATGCCGGCAATAAGAAGTTCTGCTTTTGCCCCATAGTGCCTGTGCTTCACCTGATTGAAGAAGCACGGATGCCGACCCATCGTCACAAAGTAGTAATTCATGTCATGTGCCTCGAAGTACTCCACTAATTCCTCCACTTTCGCGATATTCGGAGGTGACTTATCCATAAGAAAATGACGGCTCATGTCCCAAGCTTTGGTATGGAATATTTGGAAAGCTTTGTCCCAGTCAGTGTGATTCGGCAGCCAACGTGTGTTGGAGTCAAAGAGACGCGCACGCTGGAGGAGCCACGTGCCTTCGCAAGCCCACGTTCCGGCCCCGCACATGTCGCTAACATGTGGAGAGCTGGCGAGTAGTCCTTCGAGCCCGGTGGAACCCCAGTGTGGTGGAACAGCAACAATGATGTACGTGTGATTATACCGGCGCTTTAAACCCTCGAAGTCACCTTTGGTCTGAGGTAACACCCGCGAGGAGTTCTCCGACACATTGACAAAACTGCGACACAAAAGCTGCACGGGTTTGGATTTGTCCTCGGCTACACTGATGGCCCTCGCCTTTGCCTCCTGAAACAAATCTTCGTCGTAAGGGAGGCCAAGACTCGCAACGAGTTCGAAAGGTCCGGGGCAGACTGTTTGTCCATTTCTGCATTCGGGCTCACTCGTGAGAGCACATTGTACGAGCAGGCAAAGCACCACTGCATGTGGCAAGGCATTGTGGACGCGCATGACTCGATAGTGATTCTCGCTCAAAACACTCTCATATTTTCTTGGAGATTGAGTAAGAGACCCGCTTTGCACAGTTCACCCAAAGTCTATGATCAAAGAGTATAGCACTGGAAACTCGCAATGTTGGGAGCGCAACACATACATGCTTTTGGTTCGGAACGACCAGTTCATACCTGCACATCCGCTGTTGCTGTGACCACGATCAAATCACAACACACACCACAACGCGATATCAGCTGCAAGTGAACGTCAGCATCACCGATAGCAATACGACAACTTTGGGTGGCATCGTTCAAAGTCGATTGCGTGAGTGAGAGCAGGACACTGCTGGTGATGGCATTTGCTTCAACAACCCTGAGAACCACAACAGAACCGCAGCTACGACTAAGTTGGAGCTACTGCGTACAGAGTGTAAATAAACGGCAAACGAGTTGCAAGAAAGGTGTTGGGCGAGTTCAAGGCCGTGTTTGCAGTCACATCAACAAACAAACAAGCAAACTCGTTCAGGTCGTCAGGCCACAACTAACTCACGAACAGCAAAGTCTCAACAACGTTGGACGACGACAACACATTCTGTAGGGTTGGACCGCCGAGTCATGCCATGGGTTGGAAGGTGGACAGTGAGTGACAGGTGACAGGTAGGTGACGGCGACCGCTGCAGACTGAGGAGCTGAGAAGCTGAGGAACTGAGGAACTGAGGCGCTGAGAATGAGAACTCTGAGTGAGGAGCTAGCTGGGTGCTCACTGATGAACTGATGAAGAGCCCGCCTGCCACCAACCAATCACCAATCATCCCCCCGAACCAACCACACCAGGCCAAACAGCCAACGCCCTGCAGACCCCAGCTGCCGCGCTCCACAGCCCACAACCCACAACCCACAACCCACAACCCACAGCCCACAGCCACGCCTTCGATGCCGCTGTCGCCATCGCCTACACTACGAGTACCCGTACCTTTGAGAAATCATCAATTCGCCGCTTGGTTAGCAGGCCATTGCATTGCAGTGCATTGCTTTGTGCTTTGCATTTGGAGTTTGGAGAGAGAACAGAGAACCGTCGACATCGAGATGGATAACTTTCACTGAATGAATAGTGTACAGGCTATTGGTATGAGAGGGTGACGAGAGTGAGTGAGTTGAGTGAGTCCTGCTTCCCGCTTCCCCAAGTTTTTAATTAAGTTTTAAGTTTTTCGGTTTTCAGTTTTCTCTGCGCCTTTATTAGTACACTGGAAAGACCAATTTGGTCATTGTACAGCGTTTGCAACTGCGGTGTTCGGTGTTGTGAGTTCCGTCAATGATCAATGAATGGCTGAACGACTCCCACTGTCAGTCGCGTACATTGTCATCGTCAACGGTCATTGTGTATTCATTGAAAGGTAGTATTCGCGTTTAGTGGTATTTTGTACTATACAGTTTCGGGTAAGTAATACAGGTAATCACCCTTTATGCTCACTTTTCGAAGTTCAATTATGTGCGATGTCATTTACAGGGTTCAAATTGTGATTCATTAAAGGTACCATATATGCATATAAGTGCAGTGTGTATTCGATGAAGTGGCTAAAAAGCAAGGTAGACTCCTTAACAAACGTAATGTAGCTCTCGCAGTTAGTCCCTGTCAGTCACTGCCAACTCGAATCAAAAGTCGAAGCCGCCGTCGTCCGTCGTTGTCGTTCGTCGTTCGTCGTTCGTTCGTTCGTTCGTTCGTCGTTCGTTCGTCGTCATTCGTCGTCGTCGTCGTCTTTCTTTTTGTTGGTGGTGGGTGGAGGGAGGAGGAGGTGGTGGTGGTGGTGGTGGTGGTGGTGATCTGGTGGTGAGTGATCTGGTGGTTTGATGTCGTTCTAAAGTTCCTGTGTTGATTTACGGTGTATGTTTGGAGATAGCGCGTGGCACATGCCACATGCCACCTGGCACACGCCACATTGGCACGTTGCTGGCTGCAACTGTACTGCAACTGCATCACATGGTCTGCTTGTCGACTTTTCTCTCTTCCTCGCCTCGTTGTCTTGGACGCATTTTGGTCGATGCCACAATGTTTCTGTGTCGTTTATTTGGTCAAAACCATTTTTCATTTGTTTGAACTCTTGGAAAGCACAACGATCAAGCTGCCTTTCGAGGCCACAACGGGTGGAGTGGGTTGCGATTGCACCCTTCCTTGTAGACATGGTGCCAAGCGCACTAAGCCTTAGGGCCGTGAGCATACACTCGCGGCATGACGTCCCATCTTTGTAACATCCTCAGAAGCCTCCAATGACTGGACTCCGTTGAGTGAATCGTCGTTCTGACGAGTGGAGTGCCCGCGTCCGCGATGGAGCCGCTACCGCAGGGTCCCACGCGCCAAGGTCTGTCTCAATTCGACAACCTCTTGGCTGATGCTGGAGTTCTCGACAAATTTTCTTCTCTGCCGAACACGCCCGGAGTCACGTCTCTCTTGCAACGCACTGACCAGGTTTGTTGGCCATCTTTCTTTGTCCTTGTGTCGCTGTGTGTGCCGACTAACTCGTGTATGTTCCCATACCTTGCGATGCAGCTGTTGAATTGGCTGTCACCGACGACCGTCGCGCATGGCAGGCGGATGGCCGTTTTCGAGTTTGCTCGGTCCGTCATCCAAGATTGCTTCGGCCCAGGGGCTCGTACAGTTCTTATTGGCTCGTGCGCACTCAAAACATATCTTCCTGATGCCGACATTGACATGAGCGTCTTCGTCCCACGGTCATCCGACCGTTCAACGGACCCGGTCGCCGCTCTCACGGCACACATCTGCAAAGTCATGCAAAAACAGCAGGTCTCCTCTAGGCAGAACGGATACAGACACCGACGCCGCTCCGATTCCTCACAAAGCCAAAACCCTCCGCTGCAGTTCCACAGCGTAACGTGCATTCGTGCAGATACGTGTGTCATCAAGTGTGTCGTGGACAACATGAACGTGGACATCACTTTCGGTCAGGAAAACGCGGTCGCTTCACTGGAGTTGTTCGAAAGATTTGATGCATCGTACATCGGACAAAACCACATCTTGAAAAAGAGCATTCTGCTTCTGAAAGCTTGGTTCCTGCACGATGCGGGTCGTGCAGCCGGAGACAACAGGCAAGGAAATGTCGTGACCAATGGTCGTGGTCGCGGCGGCCATGCCCCCATTTATGGCGCCAAGGATGGGGGTCTCTGCACATATGCACTGAACACAATGGTGACTTGTCTCCTCAATACACACGATATTCGGCACCCACTACAGGCGTTCATACTGTTTTTCAAGGCACGTTGCACAATCGACATCCATTGTCGCCAATGCCTGACGCTGCTTCGTTGCTCATTTGCTGATACCGCTGCCGCCGCTGCTGTGTGCGTTGCAGGTATTCGCCGACTTTGACTGGGACCGGTACTACGTCACACTGTTCGGCTTCGTGCCTTTGCGTTCCAAAAACCCAATGCAGTTCTTGGGCGGCAGCCCCAATAAAGCGTCGCCGGGGCAATCCCTCAATTTGAAAATGGGGGTTCAGCAAGTGGCATGCTTCCCTGACCATGTCATTCGTAGCATTAACATCCAAGATCCTCTGTCAGCATCGAACAATATTGGTGAGTTGGTGGCTACCATGTGAATCGACCATCGCTAGACGTCTGACCCAGATGCCTTCTTGGTGACAGGCCGTAGTGTATCGAGAGCCAGTGCGAAAAGGCTGCGACTGGCCTTGAAGCACGGTCGCCACAACTTGTGTGTGGCGCTGTGCAGGAGTGTTAACTTGGCCGACATTCCTTCGATGATCCAAATATATGACTCAATATTTGCGTCAAGTTTGTCGCAATTCGGAAGGGGTGACGGATGGCGTCCAGATTTGTGCGTACAGCGTTTGCATCTGCGGTGGAGCTGGCCATGAATGAGTTGTACGGTGCGTTTTCACTCACTGATTTGCATGTCGTCTGCCCGTAGGTTGGATCACCCCATGCAGAAATGGAGGGGCCGTTCTTCTCATAGCATACCACACGCGAATGCGTTCGATATGACATCCATGAATCTCATCAACTCCATTCGCAGCGAACTGAGGGTGTTTCTGGATAGTTCCAGTGACGCATCGAGATCGAAGTCGCGTACTCCGCCTCCTCAGTCGTCACAGTTGAAGCGAAGTGACACCAGCAACGACAGCGAAGGATCTTGCGGCGGGTCGACTTCCACCTCGTCCACCGGCGCCAAAGACTCCGACATCGAAACCGACGAAGATCCGTCCTCTCGGTTGCCTCCTCCATCCGTCGTAGATGTTAAGGTTGCTGCCGAAGTTGCGGAGACAGCACGAAAAATGCGAAAGCGTCTCAAGAGCGAGAGCCGATCTTCAGACGAGGCAAAGGAGCCCGTGGCCGCATCACAATTTGTTGGTGAGCCTGACCAAGTAGCCAGGACGATGAAACCCGACGTTGCATCGCAGGACCACGGGCCAACGCCAACATCGCATAAGCACAGTGACCACAGCACACAGACCCCGGATTCCAGCGCCGTCAAGCAGGAACGTACTAGCGCAGTAGACGAGGACAAGATGGTGAATCAGCAGAGCACCCCCTCGACGAAAGGCGTCTCGATCTGGACTGCTGTGTGCGCTTTCGTGCTCGGTGGGGCAACATTTGCTGTCACATCTTGGATGACCTCGCCGCAGTTCCACGGCTTAGGTCGAGACCCTAGACCAGACACGCTCTCGGATGCCGTGCCCGACTCGTTTGCAGCTGAAGTATTTGATGACAACGGATCATCCCAGCACGCTGACCACCATGTTGTGTCTGAAACTGGCGATTCTCCACAGCAAGCAACGCTGCCGGAAGTTACCATCGCAGAACCACTCCAGGACAACTCGAACTCCATTTCGCAGGACCCATCAAGTGGAGTGGTTGTCAGCCCGTCTGATTTCGAAGTTGTTCCTGATTTTGCCGCGAAACATATTGCAGCAAGCGCAGGCGAACCCATTGTAGCACTGCGACACGCGCCGTTTTATTTCTACGACTTTGGTGCGGGCTCGGACGCCGATCAGCAGTGTGTATCCGATACCGGGGCAACCGGAGAGCTTTCATGTGTGGGTGATGGCCAGCTGCGTCGCAAGCCAAAGCTTGTCACCTCGATGGCTGTGGTTGACCCTGGCTCCACGCTTACGCTGAGCATCGCGAGCGACAGCATTCAAGCATGTCCCGGTGGTCCCGGCAAGCAAATGATACAATCGATTTTATGGTGCGCAAGGCATGGTCATGAATTTCAAAAGTTGCTTGCTTCGTAACCACGTGTGTATGTTTTTTCGACGCAATCAGGTATGTTGGCGACACGTTGGTACAGAGATCCAATCGAACCTTCGTGACGTTACGAAATATTGGACCATCGCGACCCAAGGACGCTGCGTTCGCTCAAGTCAACGATCAAGACGTGTACGTTGCACGTACTGACTATGTTTCCTCAGCTGTTCCCCATTCGGTCACCAGCTGTTGGCGTGACTCTTTCTGTCCATTGTTTTGCAAAGATTTTTAGACTCTGACCTCGAAGATTCTAGCAGCAAAGTAGGGGCACTAGTTACCTCGTACATCACATGTGTCGATAGACAAAATCTTCTTCAACGCACAACTTATCTAGGCCTGCGCGTGAGTCGACCCTCCTTGTCACGGTGTGGGTGGAGTTTTTCTTGCTGATTGTCACATGTGTTGTTGTGGTGCATGTCGTCAATGTAGACGCGGCTCAAGACCTCCGAAAAGCCAATTCTGCGCAATCGAGTGGGGCGAGCCGCCGGCCGCATTGGTCAACAGCTCGTGCTTGAAGGGTGCGTGAACTACCTTTGCCCAGTGCTGATGGTGTTGAACGCTAGCTAATGGTACTCTCTCTAAACTGTAGTCCCCTGTGGAACGGCGATCCGAAAAAGCCTGCCAGCAAACTGGTGCGCACTCCGTTGCATTGGTTTTGAGATGTATCATTGCGGCAGCGCGTTCTTGCGTGTGACCTCTAACTTGGCACTTTTGGCGGTGTTTGTAGACTGAGCCTTACGCTTTGCAATGGTCACGGAATGGCGTTGACCTTGAGGGCGAGACAGGGGAACGTGTGGTGATTGAGCGGTTCACACCAGGACATGTCGGCACATACGCGTGCATTGTGCAGACACCAAATGGGAAGACGCGGTGGGGTGAGTGGATCGTGCAGCAAGCAGGCAGTGAGTAGGCCCCGGAGTAGCCCGCGTCGACACTTTTGACGCCCACTGGAATGCGTCGATAATACTTATTTATTTCTACTGAACACTGTGCTTCTGGTCTCAAGAAGGCGGTCAGACCTCTTCGAACGTCGTGGTGCCGGCGTTGGTCGCAATTTTTACCAGCGACCCATTGGCTGGCCTGGTTTGGTCATCACCTGCCCATTTGACGAGTTCGTCCGCAACGTGTGACAGTGGCGTCCAGTCTGACACATCAGCATCAGGCATACCCTGTCGATTGGACTCTGTATCCAGCACCCCTGGTAAAATTGCGTTGATGTGACACGGGAAAGCCACGCCACCGAACCCAGCCACAATACCGTCCTCAAATGCCAGCGACTTGACTAAGTGATGCGTCGCCGCCTTCGCCATCCCGTATCCGAGCATTCCTGGAGATGGCCTTCACAGTCATCGCAACAGCAGTCGGGAAAAGGTGTAACAACACTGCAGCGACGACGATTGAACACAGCAGTAGCATTGCAAGTGGTGGGAGATTGATCTTACCCCAACGCCCCGACAGCGCCTGTCAACGTGAGCATGCCGCCTGGCTCCAGCAACCCCGCGGCGGCGAGTTGTGCTGCGTTCACGGCAGAGTTAAGGTTCACGCGCAGCATGTTGTCGACCGATTGCACAAAGGTTGGTGATGCTGGGCCACCATCGCCGTCGCCTTCCCAGCCACCAGCAACACAAATGATGGCCTTGAATTGTTGGTCCTCCAACTGCTTCAGTGCTTCGTTGGCGGCGCCCACGAGGCTCTGCTCTTTCAGGACGACAGACCTTTCTGCAGCGTCGTTGGGAGCAATGTCAATACTCGTCACGGCCCACCCTTTTTCCCGAAACGCATCCACGATGCTGGCACCGAGTTGGCCGGCACCCCCAATCACCGCCACTGAGGACTTGGCCCGGGTGAACGATGCTGTGGTTGCTTGGCGAACGATGTTGGCCGGAACACGGAGGAAGCCGCGAGAGAGTAGGGACATGATTTCAGACGTTCGAAGGCTACAGTACAATCACGAGTGTCAGTTAGAAAATAATGAAGGTCAGTTCCAATACTTATTGAATTGCCGCGAGAAAGAAAAATCTTGTGGCAAAGCGAAGCAATAAATGTCCTGCACCAGCCTGGTCACTCTCTGGCTGAACGACTTGCTTTTCATCGGTGGCGAGTGGCTGCTTGCCTGGATTGGATTGGATTGGATGGAGGATGTTGCTTCACGTACGGTACGCGTGCTCACTCGCTCGTTCATTCACCCCAACTACTCCTCTTTCAACTGGTTTCTCCCGCCTTCAAACCGCCATTGTTGTCATGCATGTGTGTGGCCTCGTGCTTCGTATCGTGCGCCACACACGACAAACGACAAAGCAGCGATACAGAAAGAGAAGAGCAGCAACACAACTAACGTCGATATTATGCTGCGATCGTCATTCCTCTTCCTTCGCCACCCCAAATCTCCACACGCCGGCGCAAAAGCAAAAGCAAAACATGGGTCGGTAATCATAGTCCAAGACCCAAGTCAAGCCACCAAGGCGAACGAACGACCGCATCAACAGCAACGCAACGTCGAAAATGACGACGAACGAAACCGTTTCTCTGTTTTCCGTTGCATTTATTCGTCGTCGTCGTTGTTGTTCGGCATCGTTCGGCATCGTTCGGCATCGTTCGTCGTCGTCATTCGCCGTCATTCGTTCTTCGTTCTTCGTTCTTCGTTCTTCGTTCTTCGTTCTTCGTTCTTCGTTCTCCGTTCTCCGTTCTTCGTTCTTCGTTCGCCGTCATTCGTTCTTCGTTCTTCGTTCTTCGTCACATCCTTCGTCGTCCTTCGTCGTCCTTCTTCGTTGTTCGTCTCCGTTCGTCGACATTGTCGTTGACCTTCGCCGTCCTTCGTTGTTCATTGCTCGTTGCTCGTTGCTCGTTGCTCGTTGCTCGTTGCTCGTTTCTTTGCTCGTTGCTCGTTTCGTTGCTCGTTGCTCGTTGCTCGTTTCGTTGCTGTTGTGCGAAGTCGTTGTCGTCGTCTTCGGTGGTTGAGGTCGTCGTCGTTGCCTATGCTCTACTTGGTTCGGCGTTGTTGTTGTCGCTGCTGCTGCTGCTGCTGCTGCTGCTGCTGCTGCTGCTGCTGCTTCGTGCGTCATCAGTGTTGTTCGAACTTGTTGTTCTTGTAGCGTTCTTTGCTTTGTCCCCAGATGTTTGCTGCTTCTTGAACTCGCCCCATCCGTACACCCTACGCACTTTGCACGCAGAATCGACCAGGGGCAGAGAAAATAACAAACACAAAAATTTCCGTCGTCAGCACCCAACTTAGACCTGTACGCGGACGGTCCGCGATCCGTGCCTGAACAAAATGGTATGGCAAAAAGTGACAAATGAAGTGGACGGAGAAATGCAGGAGTATTGGTGGGATCCCGACACGGACCAGACGTCGTGGACTACTCCTGAAGGTGTTGTGGACGGATATGGTGACGACAGCGTCACGGTAATATCCGGCCCGGTAAGTGTCAGTGTTGTTGCCGTCGCGTTTGCTCGATAATTGTGTTTGCTGACCCTTGCTCTGGCGTGTGTGCCCAGGCTTCCCACACCGCCGGTCACGATGGTAAGACCGCCCAGCAGTTGATGACAGACGTATACAGCGTATACTTTCGCCTAAAAACAGGAGTCAAGGTCCTTGTTGAAGGCTGCCGGGTTGACATGACCGTGAAACAGTTCAAAGACGAAATTGAGAATTATGAACAAGGAATCCCGGCGTTCATGCAGCGATTGAGCTTCGAGGGCCAGCCCCTTCAAGATTTCAACACACTAGGGTGTGTGGCACTTGTGCAGCTTCCCCCTTTCATTGCGACAACGGCCCGTTGTCATGTGTGAAATGTGTTGGTGCTCATAGATTTTATAGTATTGGACCCAACTGTGTCGTTCATCTCAATGAAAAGTCAAAAGACCAAATTGAGTTCGATGAGGTCGGCAGTCGCAAAGTCGTCGGAGAAATGGGGCGCATCAAAACGTCGGCTGTCGGCATGAATGGCTTCTACGGATGCATGTGCTTCAGTGTGGTGTGTCTTGCGGTCGGAATCCCCATTCTGGTCATAGCCACATTCGTCAATCAATGGGCCGCGTTCGAATGTGTCAGGGGAGCAGCAGTAGAGCTGTCTCCTTGCGATGGAGTTGACGACACCTACTACTGCCCCGTGTCACTGCAACCATCATGCTCCGGCATTCCTTCAAACTGTTCCGTCTCGTTGAACACAACATCTCTTTCTACAGATGACCAGCAAACATTGTACGTGTTTCTGAGCTGGAGTAATGACAAAAAAGGTAGTGTCTTCGTAACAGCTTCCTCTTTGACCACTTCTAGGTATGATATGGCGGAGACCGACGTCGTGACGGTGTACTGTTGTGTCGACGAATTCTGGTGCACTGCTGACTTGTACAACAGCAGTCTAGCAGATGGTTCCGCATTTATATTTGACTTATTATCGGCGGAGGTGCGTGCGTGTGCAGAGCGTATTTTCGTCTGTGCCGACAAATGCGCGTCACAACCGCTACTTGGCTGTCCACGAATGTGCACAGGAGCATCAAATTGCTATTTACGCTGCGTGGGGTGTGATCGGAGTCGGACTGCTGAGGTAGGCCATACCGTATGATATTGAGTGAGAGAAAACAATTTTTACCCCTCTGTCGCCATTTCGCTCACATGTGCGTGTGTGTGTGTGTGTGTGTGTGTGTGTGTGTGTGTGTGTGCGTGTGCGTGCGTGCGTGTGTGTGCGGCCAATGTTGAAAATTCAATTTCCCCTCTCTCGACCCTCAACCACAAGCTTTCTGGTGGCCATCATCTTCGTCATCGCCGTTGCAGCAACCAAAAAGTATGCAATGGAGAAAAAAGTACACGTCATCAACACACGTCAAAAGGGTCTCGTGGTCGGGGATTAGTTGTACGACCACACAATAAACATATTTATGTCTTGATTGAAGTGATAGCAATGCCTACAGTCACGCGCAAAACAAACTACTGTGTACCCAATCCCAGCAGTGACTTGTACGTTCACATAATTTATCGTGTCAAACAAGAATCGCTCGCTCGTACGTGTCGACTATCGATGCTGTGTCTTGACACTTCTATACGATCTCAAGCGGTATTCAATACTTCCGAGACCGGCGTTGCAGCATGCGCCGCATCAATTTGTCGCAATAAAATCCCACAAAGCGTTGGCGGTCGCGAAGGAGTCGTGGTGGTTCGCCCACTCGAACGACTTTACATTCTACACAAATCAGCAAGCAACTCCCTGGTCACCCATGTGTCGAGTACACGAAACACATTTGCGCACATCTGCAGCCCACTCACCTTCTTCTTTGCATCAACTGTGTATCCTGCCAAGTTGTTGACATTATCGTAATCGAACACCTGACCACAAATACCATGCACAAAACGTTGTCAGATGCGGGACCATCGCGACTTCAATGGGTGCGGAACACGAACCATGTTAGTGATGCTGAGGTACAGACTGAAATAGTTCTTGAGCTCACTAACGATCGCAGTCTGCGAGGAGTCAATGTCACTCAGTTGCCCTGCACGACACAACGTCACACAGTGGTAAGAGACCCTTTTCGACTTTTGACACTCCGCTTCACACTCTCAAGGTGTTCCACTCACCGTTGGCCACGACGATCTTGCGGCGGATGTCAGCCAATATTTCCCGGTTCTGATTGTGTGAACTGTTTTGATGCAGATTGCGAATTGTGGAGTGAGTGTGTGAACACCGACGAGGAGGCTACGTGCGTAGATGGTTTAACGTACGTTGTCACCTCCTGCAGAGCTGTTGTAGAGGCGACCTTTTGTTGAGCCAATGCCTCCATGTGCTTGCGGTGGGTGTCAACATCGTGCTGCGTCTGCAATTTGGTGTCCTCCACTTGGTGAGTCAAGTCTGCGCAACACAGCAGCAACAATGAGTGGTGTGGGTGGTATGTTGGGAGTCACAACCGGTCACTCGCGCACGGTTGGATGCAAACTTCAAAGAGTGGACGTACCTTTGATGGCCTGCTTGGCAGCAAACTCATTCTGCACAATCTTGTCGGCGATCGCTTGAATGGCAGCTTTGCAGTTCTGCAGTTCTTTGCCGGTGTGATCTGCGGCAAGCATTCCGGACACCTCTTCCATCATGTCCGCACAGGCTTGGCGCTTCTGGGCAAGTTTGTCACTCATCGTTGAGCTATCAATTTTACACTGGCTGGTGCTTTGGTGTAGATCAGCGTATCGACTGAAGTCTAATCGACAAAATTTTGAATGTGAGATCTAGAAAAGGCACCTGCCCGCACAAGAAGCGTGCTCGAATCCCGCGTGTTGGTCGGTTCGTCAAATGCTGGCGCGATCTTGTGGCAATGAGCGTTGGTCGGACTCCAGGTAAGTGAAGAGGAGGAAGGTTGTGGAAGGCACGCCAAAGGCAGGTAGCGTAGCACGGAGTGACGCTATCGTCTGTATGAATTTGTCAGCATGTTGTTTGACTCCGACAGCTGCAACCTCCTCATTGGCGCTTCGTTCGGGCTGCCTCGCTCGGCATTCCACTGTATTGCGGCGGATCCGTGGCAGCCATGAGCATCAAAGCAAGTAAGCACCGATCGCCTCGACACGCTGCAGCAGACACGCGGGGTGACCAGCATCTCCACTCAATTGAGACACCACGCAGCCAAACAGCTCAAAAACACACTGCAAACAGTCGTCGGCGAGGACGGACGGACGGGGCGGGCATCCAATGCCGCTCGTGTCCATTGTTCGACGAACAGGCAGACAGAGCGGTCAATCGAAGCACACAAACACGCCAGACGACAAAGACTGGCAACGTCCCGCGAAAGAAAGCGAGTGCGTGCAAGTGCTCCACAAACAGACAAGCAGACAAATAAAAGCACACCACGGACACACAGTCAGGAAGAGTTCGTTGATTCCCCGACAAACAACGGCGACGAAACAACAAACACACAAACAAACGAACGAACAAACAACCTACAATCGACGACAGCAACAACCAAACGACGACGACGACGACGACAAAGACGACGACAAAGACAGCGACAACCAACGACGGTAGCAGCGCCCAACAACGACAGCAACAACAAACAACCAACGACGACGACGACCAACGAACGACCAACGAACAACCAACGAACGAACGACGGCGAACGAACGATGACAACGAACGACGACGACAACGAACGAACGAACGAACGACGACGGCAGTTTGTTTGGTTGCCAGCGCCTCGCGGCTGCGGCTCCTCAGCTGAGTGAGTGAGTGAGTGACTGTGAGTGAGTGAGTGACTGTGAGTGAGTGAGTGACTGTGAGTGAGTGACTGTGAGTGAGCGTCGTGGAACTTCGATTCGTTCGTTCGTTCGTTCGTTCGTTCGTTCGTGCGTTCGTTCCTTCCTTTCGCGGGTTCGTTCGATACGAAATTTACAAATTCAATTACGTAAATCGTTGTACTGTCTACATACAACATTCAACTTCTTTATTAAAACATCACAATGCGTATTACGGAACGATTTCTCCATTTGTAAATTTCGCTATTTGCTCTACAGTACCGCATATTCAAATCCGTTAAAACTAAATTTCGCAGCAAATCATGAATACTATACAGTACTGAGAACTCAACACTGCCGAACGCCGAACGCCGAACACCAACGCCGACCGGAAGGAAGAAGAAAGAATCTTGAATATACGAACTTGTGATTCATTGTACTGTGCACTCCAAATTACTCCATTTCATAAACCTTATTTCACTGTAATCAATACGGAACACTAAAATATTTATCCAACTGTACAGTAGTGTGTAATTTACAAACGAGCTGCACGTGCGGGTGCGGAGAATTTGGTTCAGAACAACCCATTATCCTAAAAGAGGATACACAGCCCCATGGGAATGACTCACGAACAACAGTGAAGGAAGTTATCGTCATATGTAGCCGGATGCAGGAATATACCAGAAATGAGTTGGCCGCCGCGACGCCCACCACACCAGGCTCGACTCAGCGACGTCGTTCGGTGGTGTTGTTGTTGTGTGGTGATTGCACCCCACCCTGTACAATACTGTGGTCGCAGGTTGGAGGTTGGAAGGTTGGAAGGTTTGGAGGTTGGAAGTTGGAAGGTTGGAGGTTGGAAGGTTGGAAGTTGGAAGGTTGGATGTTGCAAGGTTTTGGAGGTTGGAAGGTTTTGGAGCTTGGATGTTGAAGGTTGGAGCAAGGGGCCCAGAGCTATTACCCCTTGGTTGGAAGGTTGGAGGTTGGAAGGTTGGAGGTTGGAAGGTTGGAAGGTTGGAAGGTTGGAAGGTTGGAAGTTGGAGCAAGGGGTATGACCATAACAGATCTGGACTATCTATTACCTTGGTTAGAGATCCGAGCAAGGGTATGCCATATAATCATACTGCTCTTGCTACCCAAGGGAATAGTCTAGAGCTATTACCCCTTGGTCGGAGGTTGGAGGTTGGAGCAAGGGGTGATAGCTCTGGACTATTACCTTGGTTGGAGGTTAGAGGAGGAGGTTGGAGGTTGGAGGTTGGAGGTTGGAGGTTGGAGCGCCCGAGCAGAGCAGCAGCAGCGGAGTCCATACTCGAGTATTATCATATTGTCAATGCATCACAGCAACACAGCACACAGCACACAGGGCGCTGCAAGCAAAGATGCACGCTCCCATTCGGAATTCGGAATCAACTTAAGGTACAGTAGATACTCGAGTCCTGCAACACAACGCCGACCGACCGACCAATCGACCGGCTCGAGATAGGCCATGCGATAACATCAATCGCAGATGAAGCTGCAATGAGCATTTCAACACACATTTTGAATGAGGAGCAGAGACTCACAACCGGAAAATTGGAAGCGGCGTTGCGGTGGGTGACCTGGGTCGTTCACGAAAGAAATCATTGCTGAATCATCTCAGTTCATGGCATGCGACAGTCGATCCTAGCGCAGTCCTACCTGTGTTGACGCTTTTCCCCATGGAAATTTAACTTCGTTCTTGTTTTTTTATGGTAATCCACGGATGGAATGCTCGTGCCTTTCTTTCATAAGTGAAGATGTCTACGATGCTAAACGAGACCCAAGACAGCACGCACGTACGATAGTGATAGTTGAGCATTGGTTTTACTTATGTTGGTTTTAGATTTATCACAACTTTGACGGGCTTACTTACGACAAAACATCTGCCGTTGCACCCCGCCACATGCACGGAGATCACCACTTGACTCTCAATCCATGCCGGGATTAAGAGAGATCGATTACATCATCCTCACCGATCGACTCGACGACCACCGGGGAGGCGTCATCTACAAGACTTACAACAGTGTCACTTGTCGCAGCGGAGGGACCCGCTACTCTATTTGCGCGTGATCTCCTCGGCACTTTGGACTCGCGCACCTCCACAACGCCATCGCTTGCAGCTGCACCAGCACGGGTCACAGCGGCTTTGCGCTTCGGGCTCTTCGCTTTGGACACTTCCACCGCACTGGCAGAGCCGGCGGAATCAATCTTGATGCCATGCTTTTTCGTAAACGCTTTCGCTACAAGCCAAAGAAGGGTGTCGCAAAACAGTCGTTGTGGTTAGTGGATACAGACAAGGAGTGTCCTTCACACACATTCCACGGGGAAACGCTGCCATGACGCAAACAAAATACAACAAACATACAAACCTTTGCGGAGAGCGGTAGCCTTTCTTGTGCGCCACAATTTCCCGATTTCAGGTTCGAGGGGATCGTCTGGGTTTGGGACAGACAACAACGCTTGGAGACTCACCAATACCTTTGCAATTGTGAGAGCTGGTGACCTGCACACCCGGGACCAGAATGTGAGCGCGAAATACAAGGAGCGAGGGGGGG
>ENA-OWNT01001605-OWNT01001605.1-seawater-metagenome-genome-assembly--contig:-NODE-1605-length-27526-cov-5.168786_pt1 | contig 27526 bp, 34 predicted proteins | sample MGYA00238136_ERZ651165 | MGnify/ENA primary metagenome ERZ651165 (study PRJEB26861, sample SAMN08777766) | seawater metagenome | isolation source: coastal seawater | place: USA: Florida | collected...
CTCATCAAATAATAAATGTGCCAAGCGGCCGTCGGCCGGCCGTCGGTGGCCGGTGGCCGGCGAACGCACAACGAACGCGTCGTTGGTTTGTTGGCCAACGAACGAAATCGCGAACGCAAATCACGGCGTGGTTGTTGTCTGTCTGTCTGTCTGTCTGTCTGTCTGTGGACGTCGTTGGGCTGAGCAATTGTCCCGATGCGGTACGCGAGTGGTCGTGTGCAAGAGCAAATTGTCGTCGTCGGCTGTCCATCGTAATTTTCGCTGTCGCTGTTGTGGTCCTTCGACGAGGCCAATATCGTACTCGAGTAGTTTGCTCTTTGTCTTCGTCATCATGGTTGTTGTGTGTACTCGAGTTAGTTTGTGTGTTGAGGCAGTATTCCAGTCTAGTTCGAAGGTTGAGTTACAAGGAGTACGCATGATCAGGGCCTGGATGGGTTTAACAGACGTGGTGGAAAGCTCGAAGTGTTAACAGCGCGCAACTCGCCACCTGTTGACCAGCAGGACGGTGGGGTGGAATTGCAGTGTTCCATTCTTTGAGTTCGCTCCACATTGCATCGTGACTGGGCTGTCCGAAGCAGACAAAGATTAATCAAGCAGCTTTTGATTCGCACCTATAAAATTTGCTCTCATTCCACTGCGGGGTTGTTTGTGCGCCAGTTCACGAAGAAAAAGTATTGGTTGTGATCTTGCGAGGGATCTGCGACTCCACTTGACGAAATGAGCCAGGCACAAGCAGGTCCAGATAGCTCTGCAAGCGCAGCCACCACGTCAACAGCCGAAGATGTTGGACAAACAGTAACGAAGAAGTCATGGATGGGCGAGGTAAACGAATTAATTGCGCGAGTGAAGCTCGACGAGGATGGAAATGTCCCAACGAAGCCCTTCCTCGATGTCGCTGAACGATTCCCACACTTGTTCGAAATCGTGTTTGGAGAAGGTCGTGTTTCCAACCACTTGAAGTCGGACGTTGGTGGGAATGTCGAGTCGCTACAGACAATTCACAAAGAAGACCCATCAGCGTTCGAAACACTGGATCAGACTCCGGAGCTGGCAGCTGGAATAGAAGGACGGGTGAAGCTACTCTGGCTGCAGCGCGGCCTCATGTGGTTATTTAAGTTGGTCCAGGATCTTTTGAGCAAACCACAGGAAGAAGTCACCACTGTGGCATGGGAAAGTTACGAGAAATCACTAGGAAAGCACCACAACTGGTTCGTGCGAAAGTTCGTCGGGGTGGCTTTCTCAGTGGCACCAGATCGAAGTGATCTGTTGAAGGCGTTCGGTGTTTCGGAAGAAAGGTTTCAGAGCGAAGGAAAAATATTTGTGGAGTCGTTTGCTCCGATCATCATTCTTGTGAACCGATGGCTTGTTCAACAAAAGCTGGAGGTAGATTGAGAACGCTTGATAATGCCGTGCAGCATCAGGCTGTGGCGGGGTAGAACCGCCAGTGTGTTCGGTCTTCCTGATGCATATTTTGTCCGAACGTGACATTTGTTACGGTTTAAATTACTTGGTTCTACACAATGGTTACACGAAGTGATCTTTCATTAAACGTGGCGAAATTGTCGAATGCAAGTCGACGGCATGCTTCGGTAAGATCGGATGTCTCCACTTCCACATCACTTTGTTCTTGCAAAAACCCGATGATATCGTGCAGCGAAAAGGATTTTCCCCCACTCTGTTTCTTGAGCTCCAGAATTTCTTGCACTGCCTGTTTCAGGTTCTCAATTGTCTCGCGTTCACGTGCGCTCGTGCCGGTTGTAATCATGTCCATGTCGATACGTCCAGTTCGAGGATCGGTGGCTGTTTTCTGGGTTGCAACATGCATCAAGCGCACTGCTTCATCGACATCGTCGCGTGTGACAACTTCTGACGACCTAATTTTTGCAATTGCTTCTGACAGGCGGATCAAAGATTCCAGCTGGCGTGGTGTCGCAGTTACAATTCGTTTTGAACTCCCAATGTACCTGCAAACCAAAGTTACTACGTCAGCGCCGTCTACATACTTTACCCTGCACAATCGCAGCAAGTATATCTTACCCAAGTTGACGCATATCAAGATATCCTTTTGCCAATGCTTGGCCGGCTTCGTCGCTGATTTTGGGGCTGATAGTTTCCTTGACGTGCGACAGATACATGGAGATATCTTCCTTCGAGTATATCACACGGTCTTTACCCACACTGGGGTCCTCATAGTACAACGAAACTAAATGTTGTGCTAGGCGCCGGTCACGGTTGGAGTCGGGTTTGTCAAGAATGAGGTAGATAAGATCAAATCGAGACAAGAGCGACGGTGGGAGCCTCAAGTTTTGCACGACTGACAGATTTGGATTGTATCTTGACTCCACTGGATTCGCAGATGCCAGAACCGACGTCCTGGCATTCAACGTACAGATGATTCCAGCTTTCGCAATCGATATTGTTTGCTGTTCCATCACCTCGTGCAGCACACTGCGAGTAGCATCGCTCATTTTATCAAACTCGTCGATGCAGCAGATTCCACGGTCACTGAGGACCAACGCTCCACTTTCAAGCACAATTTCTTTGGTTTCCGGGTCTTTCATCACGTAAGCTGTCAGACCAACAGCTGACGAGCCTTTGCCCGACGTGTAGATGCCCCGGGGAACAAGTTTGTTGACATATCCTAGTAGCTGAGATTTTGAGGTGCCAGGGTCACCGCATAATAAAACGTTGATTTCCCCGCGGAATTTTCCTGACGGCAGTACTTTGTTTGTACCGCTCACAATTTGGCAAAGGATGCCTTTCTTAACATCTTCCATTTCCCAGATCGACGGAGAGAGCGAGGAAACAAGGTTTTCATAGATATTTGGGTCCCTCGCCATTTCTTCACATCGGCGTTTGCGTGCTGAAATCATTTCCCGCGTCTCATTGCCCTCAACGAAGTCGACGTGAAACTCATCTGGACTTCTTACACCTACGCATGCATTAATAAACTTGATGACCGAGGCTGTCAACCCACACAAGAATGTTTGCGACAACGATCGCCTCATAGCATCACATCATGGCTGACCTCCATTTTCGGCCGTGGAAACTCGCCCCGATTCCTCTTTGCGAAAATGCAGGACATCGATGTACGTGCGATAAACGGAGTGCACCGTCCGGCGGCGAGAGTTTACGCGCTGCGGGACAGCGCGGTAGATTCCGGTGACCTCAACTTTGTCGCCAGGCTTCGTGACGTCGACGAGCTCGTCGAACGCAAACAGCGTTGTCGTCGCGGGCGTTTCCCCTTCAGGGATAGACTCCGGAGTTTCTTGAAGCTTGATCATTTGCTTGTCGGAAAACAAGCATCGATTGTGAATTACGGTCAACGAATGCTTTGTGTTGCACGCTGCACAATGGGTTGGTTCGTCAATTCGTCCGCGATCCACAGACACGATTTCAGGGTTATGGCAAACTGTGCATTGATAAAAGGCCTGAGCGCAGACATCAAGAGCTTGAACAAGGCTGATTTGTTGACGAATGCCACCAACAAACACACCCACCTGCTGCATGTCCGGGATAATGGCACCGTTTCGAATTATCATTCCGCGAATGGAAACAAGGCGGTCGATATCCATTGGATCCAGGTCACGCATCTTTTTGTGCTCGTGAAGGTTGAAAGTTCGAACTTGAATGCGGGAATTACCCTCGTCTTCGGCGGACACAGACGGATTAAGTTGGCTGAGTGTCTGGGCAAGCAACACACAGTGCAAAGTAAATGTTGATGGTGTCTACCCGACTCACCAACCCGGCATCAAGAAATCGCGCATTGAGACCACTTACCTGTCTTCGTTCTTGTCTTTCTTCGTCGACCACCAAATCGATCAACGGAATGATTTCTTTGGGATACAGCAATAACTGGTTGTACAATCGTTGAGTGGGCCCAAACGCGCGCAAATGTGCGCAGTCAATATTAAGATTCCGCGAGCCCGTGATAATGATTTCATCGAGCTTTTGGATGTAAAATGGGTCGTCACTGACATCTGCGTCGACGAAGTTGCGAATGAACCGTCGAAATCTGCTGAGGACATCGTCCACGGACACCGATGTCCCCCAGATGACGGCCCGCGCAATGTCACCATCAAGTGCGCCGTCTCCGTGGTCGGGAGGCAACACTGAAAAATTGGACCGAGAGCTGAAACGCGATGCAGTCGATTGCGGCGTGCCCGGAATTCGGCCAGCGGCACCATGGGGTCCGTCGTCGTTGGGTAGCGGCCCGAGCGGTTGACCTCGACTCACCGGAGTGGTAGGCGTGGCAGGAGTTGCAGGAACAACCCCGTGAGCCCCCACACGGAAGCTGCTGTTCGTATCCGGCGTTCCTGGTGCGGAACGACGTCCAGCGGACTTACGGCTTTCAGGAGTGCCGGGAGTGCCGGGCACGACGTGCCTGCGTGGGTTGCCAGCGACAAAGGCTGCGATTTGAGAACGCCGATCGCTGTGACGGGACATATTCGAGTCCGGGGTGCCGGGAACAGAATACCGCCGTGTGCGGTCGTCGTCAACGTCGTCAACGTTAGAGGTTGGCGTACTTGGACGCTCATCGGGCCGCGGTACTCCTAGACTCGCCAGGTCAATCTCTGCGGCAGTGTGCGTGTTGGTGCCGCTGTTCGGGTCAACGGCGCCATCGCCCGGATTGCGTCGCGGCGAGTCACCAGCTTCAGGATTTGGCGCCCGCCCTGGCGAATCGTCTTCACGCGATTCCATTGCCACAGCACGCGTCGTTACCGGCGCAACCTCAAAGCCAGTCTCGCGCGAAAAAAGAAGAAATAATCACCTTGTTTGATCCCGGACTATTTGTTTCCTGGCTTCAGAGGGAAGCACACCTCGGGACTCACAAACACACAACATTCAAACAGTGTCCCCCCGGTTCAACAACAGGATGAACACAACGTCGTGAAACCTTACCACATCCACAAACGCGGTGACGCTAACTAGCATGAAGCGACGCCAAAATACCCAAGACGCCAACGCAATCACTTTCCCGTCCCACGTCCCGCGTCCGGCGTCTTCGTGCGTGCCGCCACCGTGCGATCCGTCATCGTCCGATCCGGGCATCTTCCATCCTGCATCTCTCCGTTGCCTCCGGCCTCCTTCGTCCTTCATCCTCGACCCTCGGACCCCGTCCTCGCGAGGCGGAAACGACGCGGAACCACCACCACCCCAACCACCACCACCACTGTGTCGTCGTCGTCGTCGTCGTCGTCGTCGTCGTCGTCGTCGTCGTTGTTGGCGAGGAGTCGACGACGAGCGTGTCATGACACCAACAGCGCCAACAACAACAACCAAAGTTGGCGCGCAGCACAGCACAGCGACGCCGCTGCCGCCGCCGCCAGCCTCCTTCCGCCTTTCCCCTCCCCACACTGTGTACTTAAAGTTCCACCGATTTCGAACGCGGAACGGCGTTTTACAACGCCCACAACAGTGGAAATACATCTATGCCGGTATGTACAATACTGGATGAAAATGGAAAGTACAGAGTATTCCGGGATTGATGCAAGTCACCGCCACAAGGTAGCTAGCTGGCTGACATTTCAAATCAACATCTCGATTCAAAAACTTTGTTTGAATTGCACACACACACAGTCACTCACTCCCACCCACGCACTGAGCGTCTATCTATCTGAGCAGCAGTCACTCACAGTCAGTCAGTCACAGTCAGTCAGTCACGCTTCAGAGTCGCAGCCACACGAAGGATATTTGGAAATAGCGGTTTTAATTGTACTGAGTACTTATACGGTGTACAAGAGGTACGGCTACTTTCGGAATACTATATGTGTCGTGGGTGGACAGTCACAGTCGGACGTGTGAAGCGTTGGTGGATTCGCTCGCGCTTGTCGCAACGTTGTTGGTTGTTGGTTGTTGGTTGTTGGTTGTCGCAACGTTGTTGGTCGTTGGTTGTTGGGTTGTTTGGTTGTTGGTTACTGGTTGTTGGTTACTGGTTGTTGGTTACTGGTTGTTGGTTGTTGGGTTGTTGGTTGTTGGTGGATTGACTGCTGACTTTGTGATTGTTGGAGGACTATTTCACTTTGTTGTTGGTCGTGGAGTGACTGCCTTTGTTTGTTTGTTGTTGGTTGGTTGTTGTTGGTGTTGACGAACGTAGTGACGACCGACGAACGAGATGATGAATGTAGCGCTGGTTCGTTCGATGGCGTTGTGTTTCGGTGATGAACGTCTTCGGTCGTTTGGTTGTAAGGTCGGTGCTTCTGGGACCGCACGGCGGCGGCATATACATTGACGTGATCCCTGGGTGTGCGGTTGAAGTGGTGGTAAAGGCTGCTGTTGTTGCGCGCGGGAACTGCGTGCAACTTCCTGGTCGATGCGCGCGGGAACTATCGTCTTCACGAAAACTAACCGTCAACTGACGTTGTTTGAGTTTTTCTTGCGTGAGTGTGGACAAAGAAATGGAACCCATGGATTGAAGTGAGAACAACAAGCCCCTGCATGTTTCGCAACCATCCAGGCCGACGACAACAGGAACAAAAATGAGTGAAGGCGAAAATGGACCGGACGAGGCGAGCTCAGAACCAGAAATCGAAGTACTTTTCCCGACTAAGTCGACGCGACGCCGACGCAGGCAGAAAAAGTCGCGCAAGGCTGCACCGGCATCGCAAAGTTCGGATGCGACTGCAAATACGTCACGACCGGAAGACCAGGACCTTGATCGAAATCCACAATATGTTGAACTGCACAAGAGTGTGCGCAAAAACAATCTGGAGCAAACAAAAGCTATAGTGAAAGACATTTCCAACATCAATGTTGTGAGCCTACCAGAATACCAAACCCCGCTGCATTTTGCCGCCTCGTTGGGGTTCGACGGAATCATTGATATTCTGTCGGGGCATCGAACATTCGAGGTCGACATTCGCGTGCGCGAAACCGGGTTTACCCCTCTCTTGCTTGCTGTGTCAAACGGACACGTCGCATCTGTCGAAGCCTTGCTCGCGCATAAAGCCTCCGTGGAGCGCAAAGCAAACAATGGCACTTCCCCGCTCACAATGGCTTGTCTCGTGGACGAAACAGAATGTGCCATCGCGCTGCTGCAGAGCAAAGCAGATCCAAACTCAACGCGAGGTCAGTACTCTGCGTGTCCAAGTATTCCGTCTCTGATGTCAGTTGCGCACCACCAACGCTGCTTTCCCATTTCTGCTTTGTGATAGATTCTGGATCAGGTCCCATCCATTTCGCTGCACTGCACAACAATGCAGATGTCCTTGTCGCTCTTCTTGAGGCAAAGGCGCAGCCGTCATTGGAGAATGGCCAAAATCTGACAGCGTTGAAGGTACATGACACGAGTTTCCCACAACTTTGTTTTGGACAGCATCGTTTCGTTGGGTGTTGATTGTGGAGATTCTTGCTTGTAGATTGCGGCTGTGCAAGGATCGATGCAATTTGCGAAGGTTCTCGTGCAACACCAGTCTAGTTCGGCTGCGACGTGGACTGATTTAGAGGAGGAGCAGCTCGAGGGTTCGTCGCCTCCAGCGCTGAGGTCTCGACGGAAACGATTTTTTGCAGAAGATAGCTCACCCTCTTCTGGTTGGGTCGTCGAAGGGCCAGAGGGTGATGCCAACGAAGAGGGGGATGGCGAAATAGAGAACGAGTACGGAGGCGAGGAAAGTGAGTCTCAAAGGCAGATCGCAGAGGCCCTGGCTCTGGCGAGAGCAAGATTGCAGCAAGACAACTTATGCAACGGAAGTAAAGCGTCCCGGCTGTCTGCGGCGCTGACTGCTCTGGCGTCTGTTCTCGCGATCTTGGTCGCAGTCTTGCTGAAAGAGTGGTTTCGACAAGGATATCTCGTTACAAACCTGCAGGCGGAGCTGTCCCGCTGCCGTGTTAATTGCCGGCCCCGCTAGTGGCAGGCATTCTGCCACCAAATTGACAAGTGAACAACGTTCCTTACAAGCTTGCTCTTGGCTCGTCGTAGTTTAAAACGGAGAAAGGCTAAAATCAATTATCACAGACAAATTTTGTTGTTGCTGCGTGCGTTGCCAGTTCGGTTGATGCCAATTCGTGATGCTACTCGCGCTCATGGTGGCGAAAACGTTGTTCCTGAGGATTCGAAATCCCCTTCGGCAGTGGTGATGGTTTGGCCGACAAGGACACGGCACTGCGACAAATAACGCTGCAGCTGTAACAATGTTGCGTCCAGATTCTAATGCAGTGCAAGTGGCGTGGGTAAGTCAGTGCAAACTCAGTCAGTGAGATAGCAAACGATCGTTGGCAGTAGCAAGGTGTGGCGAAACATTGCACACACCTTGATCTTGGAAAGGTATTGCTGCACGCCATCGGAGGATCCACTGGGAGTTGGAGCGGGATCTACTGCCGCACTTTGGTTTGAGTGCACATTCGCTGCACTAACATCAACGGAACTGAGATGCTTCGATAACTCGGCGGAACATTCCTGTCGGACACATTTGGATTCAATCACTGATGATTCACCGGCGGCGAAAATGCACGGAACAGACACCTACCACGTATTGTTGTCTCAAAGTTTGAAGATCTCCAGAAGAACACGATGGGTGGCCGTCGGCCGTGGCCTCTATTTGGGCAACAATTGCCATTAACTTAGACAACAAGTGCAAGCCCCCAGTCGAGCTCATTGTGAGAAAGTTTTGGCTCAGGAAGCCTTGCAATTTTTCATGACTTCGCCGGCACCTTGCAACGTGACGGTGGAGTGTGTAAACTAGTCTTACGGTTTTGTCCTTCTAACAACAAAGAGCAGCGAAGAAAACAAGGAAAGAAAGAGACACACGAAACACAAATTCGCAACAACAGCGGCAACGACGCTTTCAACAACACCAAGCGCACACAAGTCATGCTACGACAGACCAGACGCGGAGGGCATTGGGCGGACGGCAAACAACGGGACGCCGTCCAATAATCTCTCCCCTGTCGGTCCGTCGCGACGTCGCGGCCGTCACTTCGTTAATTTAAGAGACAGCAGGCGATTTACGGAGGACGGGAGACAGCAGGCAGACCACACTCAACGGACTCCGTACACCAAACCCACCCATGTTGAAAAGTCGCGACACGGGACACGGGACACGGGACACAGCCATCGTCGTCGTCGTCGACATCGTCGTCGTCGTCGTCGTCGTCGTCGTCGTCGTCGTCGTCGTCGTCGTCGTGGTCGTCGTCCGTCGTCGTCGTTGTTGTGTTTGCGATGCGCATCCGAGCCATCGCCAGCTGCTCCCAGTACTATCAGTACAATGAACGTGAATGTATGCATTTGCGCCAGCCATGGCATCATAGTACTAATAGTACCACTCATTCTTACCGTACTTCCAGTACAATCTCATTGGCTGTATAAATGTATGGCGTTTGTGGTGGAAGGCGGTATTGTACCGGGAGTACTGCGATTTGTACAATAGAACGATGTTGAGGATGGAGGCGGGATTCGAATCGTCGAATCGTTGGTTTTGAATGAATGTCAATGAGTGACAGTGAACGAGTGAGTGAGTGAGTGAGCGGGGCACGTGCGGTGGGCGTGTGACGTGTGAGTGGGCGTGTGAGTGAGTGAGTGAGTGAGTGAGTGAGGGAAAGGAAGGCGAAAGGATTTGGATTTGACTGTGAGGTCGCAGTGAGTGAGTGAGTGAGTGAGTGAGAAGGTTCCATCGATCGATCGTTCGTTCGTTCGTTCGTTGTGTTTGATCGTTTGTTCGTTCGTTCGTTCGTTTGTTGGTTGGTTCGTTCGTTCGTTTGTTGGTTGGTTTGTTCGTCGTTCGTTCGTTCGTTCGTTCGTTCGTCGTTCGTTCGTTCGTTCGTTCGTTCGTTCGTTTGTTGGTTTGTTGGTTTGATGTTTTGTTGGTTTGTTGGTTTGTTGGTTGGTTCGTTGGTTGGTTTGTAGGTTGGGTGGTTGGTTCGTTCCTTCCTTTGTTCGTTCGTTGTGTTGCTTTGTTGGTTTGTTGGCGTCGTTCGTTGGTTCGTTCGTCGGTTTGTTTGGTTATTTGTTAGCTGGTTGGTTGGCTGGTTGGCTGGTTGGCTGGATTGACAGGTTTGTTCGTCTGTGTGGTAGCTTGTTTGTTTGTTGGTTTGAGAGCTTGATGTGAGAGACTTAGTGTGCGCTGGCCGGTCCATTTGTTTGCGCGTGCTTCTGTGCCGGTCCCTTTGCTCGTTCCTACTTTGGCGTCGGAACGTGAGACAGAGACGTCCTTGGCCTGGATTTGCAATTGCTGCTTGCTGCCGGTTGTCGGTTGTGTCGACAAATAGCAGACGAGCCGCGCGATGTTGTGCGGCGGTGTCGAGATGGGCAAAGCTCTGCTATGGGTCGAACTAACTTCTTCGAAATTACGCATTTCTTCTGGAAAAACCGTGACGCCCGCTGGGTTATTCACATCTCGGACTTGCTCGCGTTAGTGACTCAAGCAACTAGCGTTGCGGCCGTTCGTTTAGCATCGACACTACCCGTGCCAGCGGTTCACGCCAACATGAGCATGGCGGCATCCACAGAATCTCTTGGCGAAGAAATTAAGGTGCTGGAGCGCACCCTTACTCTCGGAAACAAACTGCACAAGTTGAAACAAGACGAATCATCCTTGTCTAAGAAAGTGAAAGGCCTTGAGAGCAAGCTGAAATCTGCTCGCAACATTGATCTTGCGACGTGCCAGAAAAAGCTTGCGTCACTGCAAGAGGTTTCTGACACATTTGGTGATGACGATGACGATGCCGAAGTCCTGGAGGTGACGAAGCTTTTGATTCCGAAGTGCGTTACAATTGTTCACTTTTCCCGTTGGCTTCATTCGTTGACATTTTGTTGTGCATTTTTGCAAATAGATACATCAAATACATTTCGTTGAAAAAGTCCGTTCCCGACTTGCAAGCAAAACGGCAAGATTTGCTGGCTCAGCTCAAAGTCGTGCGAGAAGAGCTTGCGCTCGCTGAAAAAGTCGACGTTCAGTCGGCGCAGAGGTGGCTTGATGCTCACCGTGCTCTGTTGAACACTTACCAAGAACCAACACCCAAAAATCTCGATGTCAACGAAGATTCGAAGAAGCGCGCGTTGCAGGCAGCATTGGCCGCCGAAAATCGCCGTGTAAAGTGCGCACAGGGCCGCATTAAAGCCCTGCGTCTGTCTTTGGATGCTTTGATGGGGGCAGAAGGCGCTGGGGCAAGCTTTCTTGTGAGAAACGGCGACGATGACGATGATGAACCATACGACGACGGCGATGGCGACGGCGATGGCGACGGCACGCAGAGCAAACACGATGAGCAGGATTTTCGTGAAGCTTCTTCTGTGAACCACGGTGGTGACGCAGGGGAAGCTAACAATGGTCCATGGAATGGGTGCGTGCCCCCTAGTGCGCAACCTTTCGCTATCACCATTGACGTGTTGCCCGCGGTTGTATGTGCCAGGCCCAACCACCAACAGTACGGCGATGCAGACAATGAGGTGAGGTGTGAATGCGGTGTTGTTTCGTGAAGAGCTTTGCTCATCTTGGACGCGTGTGCCCGGTGCAGAAGAACGACAAAGCACGGCAGTACTGGCGAAGGTGTGTTGTATGCAGTTGATGCGCAAGCCGCTGGAAGTCAGTCACCTGAGCGCTTATGTTGCAATGTCCACAGATACACTGTGGATGGCGATTCAGTGTTTCTGGCCAAACAAAAGCTGAAGGCAGCGGCCTACGGCTACAAAAATGACTGGGATACTCTGTTTGCAGCCATTGACCACGACGGCAGTGGATCGCTCGATCAGGTCAACCCTTCGTTACTGTTCGGAACGCACCTTGCACCCGACCCCTGATGAGTTTGCGTGTCAACAGGAAGAGTTCCGCTTGGGATTGCGCACTCGGGCTCGAATTCCACAACGTCAGCTCAGTGACCAAGAGGTTTGACAAGATCATGCACATATGCACAAGTGTGTGGACCATTTCATGACTGTACCACGCACGTCAATAGGTGCGGAAGTTGTTCGCCGCAATTGATTATTCCCACGACGGTAGCATTGAGGTATGTCGACATTTGCAAATTGCCAGCCGGTGAAGTTGCTTAACCTCGAGGAAATCACATTCTTTCGCAGGCACGTGAATTTTCGGACTTCATGAGCTTAACGGCCAAGGATTACGACGAAGAAGATGCGGCGATTGCAGCGGCTGTTGCCGAGGCAGCCAACGACAGCCACATCATTGCAACGTTGAAAAAGTTTTACGAGCTCGAACAACCAGACAAGCTTGCCATTGGACTTCACGCGATTAACGGTATGTCCTTCGTGACCGGGGTAGGTGCGCACTGTAACTCAATGCTGACGGCGCATGCCGACGTGCCCTGATTGCTTGTCAAGCACATGCTGGCCGCGAGGATGAGCTGATTCATAAGTTAGTGGATCGCTATGGAGACAATGCCCGGTTTTTCTTCCGCGAGTTTCTTCCTGTAAGCTTCTTCCGCATGTTGCAAACGGCAATTGCACACGTACCTCAACGAGGCTACGATGTTACATGTTGTAGGCAACGGATGACCTCCCCGCAACGAAGCATTCACCAAAGCCCACCACAGACAACACGGAAAACACGGAAAATTTGTCTTTCGAAGCCGTCGATCTCAACGGAGACGGCGTGATCGACGCAACAGAGTTTTCGGCAGTACGTTATTGACCCATTCATTCACGTATCGTGTGTGAAAAGTTTGCTCAACGGCGTTTGCAACAAATTGGCAGATGATGGAGAAGCAACAGCAACAGCATACCCAAGAGTCTCCCCGGGTCGTCGACATCGTGGAGAATTGTGTGCGAGAGCTGTCAGAGAAGCTTGCAGCCTGCGAAGCACACCTCGTAAGTTTGCTCCTTGCGCCTCACTCGCCACGGTCGCTCGCTGTGTTCTTAACTTGTGTTGTCCACTCCATAGGCGAAAATCCGCACATTAACGGAGGACGACGTTGATTACCTAATGTCGGAAATGAACGCGGCTTTGGAGCCGGCTTTTGCAGTGTTGCCGCAAGATCACGAAGTAATGCTGCAATGTTTCGAATTTGTAAGCCGCGTGGACGATTTGTTCTCAGGTGGCAAAGGAGGTATGGAAGATGCCACCAACAGCGTAGACATTGAGCCGCTTAGCTTGGGCCAAGAAATTCAGCCTTTGGACAGTCCCGCAGACAACTCTGTTGACGCAACGCCAGTCGCGGCGGCAGCAGCCGATCCAGCACTGTCCACCTCTGAAGCTGTGTTGGCGCGGGTGAGTGTGTCATGGTTGCCCATGGGAGGGTTCCCACATGCGCGGTTTGCTAACTGTCATGCTTTGAATGCGACAGGCGTCACAAGTGTCTCCGAAGGCCCGCGGCCTTGCCAGGGCGGCAAATGTCCTTGGTGACAAACTCCATGAGCAGCGTTCGAGCATGAAGGACGAAGGTTCCAAATCATTGGAGGAAGCCATCGACGACGCTGTGTCGTCTGTGTCTGAATCTGAAGAAGATTCGGAGGATGATGCTCGTCAACTCGCAGAAATGGAACGTGCGTACAAAGAAGAGCACGGAGAGTCACCCAAGAGTCACGTTGGGTTCGATGATGGCCCTGCCGCAGACACTCCACCCCCGCCACCACGCAACCCGAAGCCCTTCAGCCGTGGAGAGGTGATTGCCTCGTCGTTTCCAGTTTTTTGGCTGAAGCCCTCTTCAACACTCCGTTTATTTGTTTTGTACAAATAGGTGACTTTCGGTGATGAACAGGCATCAGAAGAAGATGAAACAGATGGCAGTGTCACAGATGAGAACGATGACGAAGATGGTGACGACGAGGATGGCGAAGACGAAGATGGTGACAACGAAGACGGCGACGATGCGGATGATGGGAATGATGACACTACAGACGCTGCTCAAACAGATCCGTCGGGTGACGAGGAAGAAGCTGCCTCGGAGGGAGAAGATGTGTCAGCTCAAGTTGACGCGACGCCTGACGAACCCAACGAACTCGTGCAAAGCTTAGTCGAAGAAGCAGCCGCAGAAGCATCTGCAGAAGAAGCTGATGAGGATGCCGAGTACGACTCGTGGGACCCATTCAAAGCCGAACAGCTGTCGCCCAAGTCTCAGCTGACGAGAGCGCAGAAGCAAAAGGCACGGAAGCGTGCGAGGAAGAAAAGGAAGAAGAAGAAATGAAGAAGCCTCATGAATCGCCACAATTCGAGGAGCACAAGACGACAACTGTGTTGAGGATGTTGATCGTTTTTTTACAATTATGTTTCGGTTTCCTACTTGTTGTTGTGCATGTGTGAACGTTGTAATGGTTCAATGAGGAAATTTCCTGCCTCCGGTGCTTACTTCGTGTGCCGTTCATCAGGAAGTTTTGCCATTTCTGCTCGATCACCCGCAAACCAACGAATCATGTCAATGGCATCCAGGCACAAGCTACCAACACCGAAGAACACAGCGGAAGCCAGCCACAATTTGTACGGCCCACTCAACGCCGCTGACTCAGGCGTTGACTGCAGCACGTTTGAATGAAGCTCCCGAACGGCTGTCCACATTGCCGGTGTCCAGGCCACAAGGTGTGCCACACCAGTAATTCGACTCAGTCCAAAATAAGAGTACAACAAAGACCCGACACCAAAGTTCAAGCACTGGGCAGCCAACAACATTTGTGCAGTGCGGTGGCCGAGAAAGAACGCAGGGCCCATCATTACAGATGTCCCGAGTCCACCTAGCCAAATTCCGAGGTGGGGCTTCAGTTTGCCGAGGATGCGCTTGATCCTGCTGATGGATGCGATTGGTGGATGTGAAGCGTCTGTGCGTACCAGTGCAGCGACTGCACTGACGATGGAAAACACAGCAACTTCACCAATCATCGCAGACAATTTCCATTCCGGCCGAATCGCACCAGGCTGCGCAAAAAAGTACGTGAAGTAGCGCCCCAGAGCAAGCCCTGCGAATGTGATGCTCAAAGGAGCGGCAGTTATTGCCGATGCTTCTGGTTTCCGTGACACAGCAAATGAGATTGCAGCCAACCCCAAGGCAATAGCGCCACCGCTAGCAGCTATGTACGCAGTTTCCGTATTCATGGGACTGAATAATGGCAGGGGTTGATCGTGTCCGAGAAGGACGGAAGGGAGTGGGATCGACAACATTGCAGCGGTGCCGAGGAATACTCCTGCCATACCACGGTAGACAATGCGCACCAAACTAGAGCTCGCGCCGGTGGAGCTACCAACGTCGGCTGCTGCCATTTTGGGAGCAAACAATGAAACGGTACGAAAAAAAATCTAGGGTCGGAAATTGTCGGAGGACTGGGCGAAAACAAAGAAACAAAAACCACGTTGGCGCAATGAACAGGCTGCAAAACTCGCAGTGAACTCGCCACAACGGCCGTCGCATATGGCCATACTGATGCGGCAACAATCTTGTCTCCCCCAAGAGTACTTGAAACTATCAGACACACCCCACCATGTTGCCATAAGTGGTGACAGGGGCGACAACTGAGCAAATCCAACCGTGGTCACCACAACCAACAGCGCAGCGGCATTTACGTCACATGGTGACCCACTTTGGCGGTCACCACAACCAACAGCGCAGCGGCTTTTACGTCGCATGGTGACCCACGTTGGCGCGACTCACAAACCAGTTGTCCCAATCGTCCTCTGCCCCCTGTCCCCTGCCCCTTGTAGTAGCCGCATGACAATGCATACACACACACACACACACACACACACACCGCGTGGCGCGTGCCGTACTCGAATATGTTACGCCGTGGATGTGTGCCACGTGGACCGGCGGATGCGTTGTCGCGCTGTCGCAGCGGTGTGGTGTGGTGGTGGTGGTGGTGGTGGTGTCGTGTGATGCGTTGTCACAGCGCCACAGCGGTTGAGCCAGCGAGCCAACAAGCAGCACTTCCACAACGACAAGTCAGCTGACTGTAGGCGTTTATGTAGCCTAGCCTGTAGGTGTCATGTTCCAACTTGATCGACCTGTTGTTGTTGCATCGAAGCAGGTCCGCAGCCCAGAGCTGTTATGATACCCCGTGATCGAATCATTCATTCCGGCGCAAGGTTAGTGGTCATGCAACGTGTCGGAGGGCAAGTAACCCTTGGTTCACGTGTTCACTGGGAATTGATTTAAAATTAACAATCGAGGTCAAGTCTCGCTAAATTCGACACGGCATGTCGCAAAGGAAGTGGACCCTTTGCTGAGAACATGGTCGCATTGTGGTCCCAGAATTGTCTGCGGTCAAGCTCTAGTGGTCAAGTCCTCAAATTCCAAGCACTTTTGTGCGTGGATAAATAATAATCAGACAAGCTTACTCTCAAGTGCTGCTCGCCGATAGGTATGACTGGCAGACTGTTAACACTCGAAACACTTTAGACTGCGTGCTTTCTCGCAGTGTCTTCTCTTTGCGAGTGTTTGTGTTCCGGGCTGCACCTTGCACATTGGAAAAATAAAAGCTTAGCTAACGAAAGGTTGATTTACTACCAGCCTAAGGTGCGCATGTCTCGATAACGGAACTCTGTGCTGGCTAAATCAGAAATAGTGTTGAGATCACGGGGATGCTCTTGCAGCCAACATGCGCTAAACGCCAATACACAAAGTGAAAGTTACAGTCACGAACGGGCGCCGACAACAGTGCACGGGCGTGGTCGCTACCTGTGACAACGCGATTCCGTAACATCGCCTCTACGCCCAATGACCTGCGCGCCACATTTTCACGACATCAAAAGAAAGAGTTGCGATGAGCATGGGTTCTGCAGCTTGTTCGTGAAATAGACTAAGAAAGGCAAACTCACAACGGCTTCGCCTTGAGTCAAGAACAGATTGCAAGTGCTGCAGCGCGTTCGGCGGCCCACGTGGCGCACTAACGATATCGTCAGGGGATCGCCTGGCGAAGCTTCCGGCGACTGTGGTGATGCCACAACAGCAGCAGGTGCTTCTTCTTTCCGCTTAGCAGTGCGCTGCTGGGCGGCTGCGTACTCTTGCTCCCACTCCTGAAGACGTTCTTGGTATTCCTGTGCAGCGTCATCGCCGAAATCTTTAGTCTCTACGATGCATTTCCACAGTGTCTCATCGAGTACGGAATTTGGAAGTGGTGGACTCGTGACTGGAGTTCTGCACTTCGGGCAAACATTGTTGACTGCCAGCCATTCCTCGATGCACGCCTGGCAAAACGTGTGACCTACGTCGACGAAATCACCCGTGACGAGGACGCAATCCACCTCCCACACACCTCCCCAACACTACTCACCACACGCTAATAGCCTCGACTTCACAAGGTACTCCGTGCAAATGCAGCAAGACCAACTGTATTCGATCATGTCCGCTTTGACTTTGGCAGCTTTCTCTGCCTCGGCTGTTGCGGCTTGATGTTGTTGCTCTAAAAGCGCCATCTTTTTCTGAAGCTCCTCGTGGGCTTTCTGCAATTTTGCATGCTCGGCCTCAGCCTCTGGGTCCTTCACAACCTTCTCAACCTGAACCAACATAATCCATGCCGGTCAACGAAACCGATTTGTTGGATGTCGTTGCGCCGGACTTGCGCACGTACTTCTTTGATCACTTCCTTGATCACTTCGCGATCGACTACTTTCTCCACAGGTACTTCTTTTATTACCTCAACCTCTTTTATCACTTCTTTGACCGCAGATTGCACAGCAGCTGCTTTCACCTGTTTCTCTAAGGCCTCGATTGTGGCTGTTCAAAGTTGACAGGTCAACATCAGGCAACACACCGTGGCACAGCGGTACGGCACACATGTGCGACAAACCTTGTAATTCCACTTGTTTTGCCTGTAACTCAACGTTTTTCGCTGTTGTTTCGGGGTCTTTTTCTACAACTTTCTGAATGACAACTTGCTGCTTGTGATCTTCCGCCTTTTCAGCGACAGAGAGAACCTGTGCCTCCAGTGCCCGAACTTCTGCCTCAAGTTTCTTCTTTTGCATCTATAACACAACAATGCGGGTCACAATGCTTGAAATACCAGCTTCTTACACAAGCGCACACAACCTGCAACGACTCTGTGCTCGCATCATCAGATTGAGAGGATACTTGTCGTTGACGTAAGTCGATTGGTCGCGCAGTCCTGCGCTTCGGGCGCGCCATCTGTGGTGACGACCCCAAGGATCCTATGCCACGTCCTAAACATTGGCAATGTTCGTGATCCACAAAACGACATGTGCGACGGAATTTGACCAGTGATACACTTACCTACAGCACCCGCTACGTATTCGAAACGAAATGTGACTGCAGGGTCGTTTGGATTCCCAAGAGCGATGATGTCTCGATCGGACTGCCCACCACATATCGAAGCATCCGTTATTGATAGCAATTCGTTTCTTTCACAGCACGAACAAGCACCCTTCGTACCAAGCGGTGCGCCGTAGTCGCCGCAAGTTGTTGTCCGTTGAGGAACGTGCCATTGCGACTGACGCGATCCATCACCATCCAATGGCACGTCGCAGGAACAGAACCTTGTGGCTTTGCACCGCAGTAAGCAGGCGAGCCAGTCGTGCGACCGTGTAAATATTGTGAGTTGTAGACAAGCTGTTGAGTCACCGGTTCACACACAATCGGAGTCAACGCAAGCTTGCAGTGAAAAGGTCTGAAGGACAATGATTAAGGCAAACCTGCAAGTGAACGCGAGACAGCTGAAGGTGGGGGACTGCGAATTGCACGATTGCTTGGCTTCGACCTGTTGCGCAAAACCACGCGATGTCAATGCGATATTGGCGCAGCGTTCGCCGAGCGAACTGTGCACTCACCAACTGAAAACGAGCGACGAATCCGTGCGTCTAAAATGAAAGAGCTCTTGAGGTTCCGGAGTGCCTCTGTGTCTCGCTGGACAACCACCAAACGAGCCAGTGGGCTTGTCCAGCACTCGAGTGTGAACGTGACCGTGGGGTCCTTGAATCCAAAGCATATCGTGTCGTGAAGCTGCACAGGATATCCAACTTCCCCATGCTGCGCAGACTTGGAACTTTTGGGGATTCGGCGGTCATTGACCCACACTCCAGCTGAGCTCAGGTCAATGAGGTGCCATCGAGCTTGTTGAGCGTCCCAGCGCAATTCGGCGTGCTTGCGACTTACGAACTGTCCGCGGAGTACGAAGTCTACGATGCTTGGGTTTCGACCAACAGCGTACACAGTCTGGCGTGCTGTGTCCAGTGGGCAAACATTTCTTCTATCACGGACGTTGGCAAGGCACAAGATTGGGTCTCGGATTGGAGTGTCGTCCGGGACACAATTTGCCTGTATCCCATCCTTCGACGATTGCGACAGTGGTTGGGACTGGGACTGAGATTGTGTGGCCACATCTTGCGACAATACCGCGGAGGGTGCACCACCCCGAGGTCTTTTGGGATCCACAAAAGTCACGGCACGCCGCGACGAGCTGTCATCAAGCTTGCGCTTGTGTGCGCCCCCGTCGGGCATTACGACGCGCGTCTCCTGAACTCAACGCCGGGACATGTTGGCGTGTGCATTGTTGGGACTGACGTCCATTTTCGTCCGAAGGGACGTGGAAGCAGGAAAAATGTAGCTTGTAAATCACAAGATTTCGACAAATCAAAAGTGCTGCAAGAGTGTGAGCTCCTCGAGTTGAGCTTCAAACACCACCATTGCATTCCCCAAGAAGGCACGCGCGCTCCAACAGCACGTACCAGCTAGCTACGCAGCTGCCTCAACGAAGCGGATTCGCGGCCACGACGCACGTCATTAAGAGATCGCTGACACTATATCACGAGACAAACGGCACAACATGCTTCGGTGCATAACGGTGTGCAAGCTGGGGTCGAACATCAAACACACCGCACAAACAACCAAAAAACCTCACTTCCCACGACGGTGAGTGGTCAACGAATGTGTTGCTTCCATCCCCCACCTCATCGTCACAAACGTCCTCCCGCCCTCCCGCCCTCGCGACCGCGCGAACGTCCTGGGTCGCCGGCCCTCGGCATCGTTTACCATCACAAGATCACAAACTGCCCATCCTTCGTCACTTCGTCACTTCCTTCATCACTGCATCACTTCTTCGTCAGAAGCGTCCATGCAAATGCAAATGCAAATAAATGCAGTCGTCGACAACAACAACAACAACAACACAACAACCCGCAGTCACTTCTCTCTCTCTCTCCGTCCGTCGAATGAATGAATGGATTGATTGATTCGATTCATTTCAAACGAAAGCGAGCGCGCCAACAACAACAATCAACTCAACACGCTCCCTCACACGCTCCCTCACACGCTCCCCCTCACGCTCCCTCACTCACTCACTCACTGCCATTTGGCCGTCACTCACTCACACACAGTATGTCCCGCTCCAGATCATCGTCAAATTGTGAAATTGTGAAATAAGGTGTGGGTGGAATAGGATGTGGAGAGTTCTATTTTGAAATTGCACGAAACGCGCACCGCACTCTCTAATTTTCTCCGAGCCGACTGACTCCGTGCATCAATGCCATAGTAATAAGTACTTCCTTCTTGACACATGGTACTTTTCACAGTCTACTCAATCACAGTGAGTTGTTTATGTAAGTACTTCTGGTATTAGTAGTACCTGAATTGATAGATGTAGGCACTGCTGTGGCTGGCTCTCAGGCAGTCAGTCAGGCAGGCAGGCACTGTCGCTCACTCTGTCAGTGCGGCGTAGCTCTCACATTCGCTTCGCCTTCCCTCGGCCATCGTCGCATCGTCGCATTGTCGTTCGTCGTTCGTTGTCGTTCGTCGTTCGTCGTCGTGACTTTTTCTTTTTGGTCGGGTCAGCCACGTCGTCGTCGAGGTCGTGGCGTCCGTAGCGGCAATGTCTGCCCGAAATCGCCAAGGGATGCAGTGTGGGAACAGTGACTGTGTGTCAGAGAGCAGAGAGAAGTGTTTGAAGTGGGGAAAAGCGGTGTATTAGTGGCTTGTTTCGGGATCAAACGGTGCATACGCCGTCAAAGGAGGTCGGAGATGGACGTCGGACAGCATCGCTAGAGCGTGTCAATAGCGGCGCCAACGACGGCAGCTGCACCGAACAAGCGCGAAATGCGCATGGAATATCACCATGGTTGGTTCCAAAACTTGACAATTATTTGATTTGAACGTTTTGATCGTTTGATCTCTGTATCGAAAAACCACCCGGCGGTGGCGGACCTTTCGACTGTTGGGGCCGAGTGGCCGCTATTTACGGTTATCTTTGGGGCCCACCTCTGCGGTCGCATCCGTTGCCACCATGAGCTCACGTGACGACTCATTCACTTTCACTCACAGTACCCATGTGCGCCTCAACAAGAAAAAGCCGGAACAAGTCTACGCCATGAAAACGTTGGAACGTGGACTTTTGCACGACATGCTGCAGAACTGCCGAATGAAGTTGATCCACAACGACCCAGAGGAACATTTAGTCAAGTTCGAGCTTTCCAACTGTGATGTGTCCCTTGCCAACGCACTTAGGCGCATCATGATCGCAGACGTGCCATGTTGTGCAATCGACGACGTCTACATTCTGAAGAACAGTGGGGTGATGCAGGATGAGATGCTCGTCCACAGATTGGGGCTATTGCCTATCTTGCACCCAGGCATCGCCGACTTCAAGCAGTACATAAAGACAGACCCAAACGCTCAGAAAACCAGTGAGAATACATTGGTGTTTCGCTTGAAAGTTGATGCAGAAATGGACGACCTTAAAATTGGCCACAACGACTGCTTCTTCAAGAATGTTATGAGCTCTGACTTGAAGTGGGTTCCACAAGGCGACCTGCAAAAGAGCTGGGGCCCCGACGAACAACCGCGTTGTACGCTGGACGACATTGTGATTACGCGGCTGGGCCTTCATCAAGGAATAGAAGTAGAAGCCCACTGCATTTTAGGAGTAGGTTCAGACCATGCGAAGTGGTCTCCAGTTTCAACGGCCACCTACCGAATGTTTCCCGAGATCCGCTTCAAGAAGAAGGGCGGAGTCACCGGAAACTTGGCGCGCGAACTAGTGAAGCTGCACGGCGATATATTTGATTTGGACGAAAATGTTCCGAAGGAAGAAGGTAGGTGGAGTTGCAGTTGTGGCAGCGCAATGTATGTGAACCTGTGAGCAGTTTGTCACTCTCATCGTCATTTGTGCAGGTGGATGCCGCGCCGTCATCGCCCGTCCCGAGAATTGCACATTCCACACGTGGCGCGACGAAAAGTTCAACGATTACCTCGAGATTCTCAGAGTGAGGGACCGCTTCATATTTTCTGTAGAGACCACAGGAGTGTTGTCTCCGAAAAAAGTTCTATTGCAAAGCATCGCTCTTCTCAAAGGGCGGGCCCAGAAACTTTTAGATAGCTTCAGTGAGTGGGGAGGCCGTGAAGAACCCCTGCCTGAGGCGGAGTAGACTGTCCACTTCTCGTTCCTGGTTCTTGCAGCATTTTGAGTCGAGAGTGCTCTGCACTGCATTTACTCCCCGAACGTGACTCAACGTCGTATATTGCAATAGCGTAATGTAAATTTATATGGTTTTCACATGGACCACGTTCTAGATGCCGTGGGTAATAAACTTCAATGGCATGTCATACGATTTGGCTCAGTATTTTCCCGACAACTCTGTGAGCACTTCATTGATGATGTCGTCAATGCACGCTTCACGCTCATCCTCGATTCCTTGTGCGCTGAGCCAACGTTCAGCGTCCAAGGCAGCAGCAGACCCGGTCCCCGCTGATGTTACAGCTTGACGATACACGTGGTCCATCACATCCCCAGCTGCAAAGACTCCTTCAACGGAAGTGTGAGTTGACTTGCCTTTCGTGATCACGTAGTTGTTGTCATCTAGTTCAACTTGTCCGTCCAAGAGTTCGGTGGCGGGGTCATGACCAATTGCAACAAACGCCCCCTTGACGTACAAAGTTTCCAGGTCATCGAAATTGTTGTTTTTCAGGACTACATGTGTGAGACGGTGGACGTCTTCACCGGTCTCCTCGTCTTTCGTGACTTCGCCATGGAATGATTGAACCGTGGAGTTCCACATTATGGAAATTCTATCGTGGAATTTCACCCGTTCGGCCAAAACTTTTGATGCGCGGAAACTATCGCGCCGATGCACCAAAGTCACATGTGACGACGTTCGAGCCAGAACAAGGGCATCTTCCATTGCGGTGTCGCCTACACGAACACAAGACAACACGCCAGCAATCATGTTATGAAATGAACATGGGACAGGACAGCTCTGGTGCCTCTCACCTCCCCCGATAACCACCACGGGTTCGTCGCGGAACAGGAAGCCGTCACAAGTTGCGCACGTAGAAACGCCCCCGCCTCTGAAGTCGTCTTCGCCTTCAATACCCAACCAGCGGGAATTGGCGCCGGTGGCCACGATGACGGAATGAGTTGGGACAGTTATATTGCCCTTGGTTGTGATGTGGAAAGGCCTGTTCCAGGGCAAGTTGCCATTAGACGCGGTCACGTGTTCAAGTGCAGAAGAACGACGGCGAACCGTTTGCTTAAGTCGTACGACACAACTTCGTCTTGCAGGAAAGTGCATCCTACTTCGTGGGCTTGCTTGAGCATGAGATTAACAATGCCAGGCCTGGTAATGCGCAAACAACCAGAGTGATGCAAATGTGTTGCACTTCATCGCAGCAATGTCAGCACGTACCCGGTGTCACCGTGGACGCCTGGATAGTTCTCAACTGTCACACCCTTTCCCTGCAACTGTCCTCCAAGAGGGGGCGCAATGATGACAGGTCCCAACCCAGCTCGTGCAGTATATATCGCGGCGGCGAGACCAGCTGGGCCGGCACCCACGATGACAACTCGCTCCGGAAACTCGTCATCTTGTGTGTACAGTGTCAGATCCAGTTCGTCGTCGTCGTCGTCATCATCATCATCAACAATATCATCATCCTCAGCCTGTCGGCGATCAAGCTCAGCTTGCAATTCCTCGATCGAAGCGAGATGAAGATTTGCGGTTTGCGGTTCTTGCTTTTTGGACGGACGTGACGTCGAGGGACTCGGCGTCGGCGAAGCAGAGGGCTTCGACTTCGACTTCGACTTCTTGTACGGAACTGTTTTCGGCGCAGAACCGTACTTTTTCTCCAACTTTTTCGCAAGCTTGTAGTGTCCCATCCTTGGTTCATGCTTAGCCAACAGTGCTGCGATGTCTTCTGGTGTTTTCGTTGGATCGTGCTCGGAATAAAAGTCGATGAGATCATCTTCAGTGATCATAATTTGAAAGTTTGAGCCGGCGCTGGCGAGAGACCTTGAATACTGTTGCAGACGAGCGCTGTCGCCGCCGCTGAATTCTTGTTTCTTCTTTCCCAGGTGATAAAAATGGAACGTTGGCATAGACCGAATGCCCATTCGCGAAGAAATTTCGTGTCCAGTTTGGACGTTGACCTTTGCGAAAACAACCTTGCCTTTGTATTGTTTTGCAAGCTGCTTGTACAGCGGAGCAATTTGACGGCAGGGACCGCACGAGTCGCTGTAAAAGTCAACAATGACACCCAAGCCGGTTTTAGTTTTGTGGTGCTCGATCAGTGCCTGAAATTCACGGTATGACCGCACTTCGCGCACTAAGTGGTGCTTGCCGAGCACTGTGGTTGCGCAACATGCCACCAGCAAAGTTTGCAGCAGAAATTTCAGTGTGAAGTTCATGGTGAGTCAACAACGAAGGCAGGTGCCTTCGAAAGACCACAGCCACGGCCACGACGGCACACTAGTGTTTGGAGTTTTCCAAACAAACAAAATACACGCTTCCAAAACAGCGCAAAAACTCTCGCTCCTAATTGGGCACCGCGTGAAGAACGCATGAGTCACCGCCAGCGGAACTATTGCGCTGGAATCCCTCGTCCTTGGACGTCAACATCCACATCCCCCAAGCAAAGCCCCGGTCAGCAAGGTCACTATGATACACTGCCAGAGTGACACACCATTGCGCTAGGTGTTCTGTGGAGGCGACGACGATAGTGATGCTGGGACGACCACCACAGTAACGACAACGCGATCGTGCAACAACGATGGACGACCCGGGCAGGCGACATTCGAATACGAATAGACACGAGACACGACAGCCACACCACCAACGACCACCACGACCACCACAACCGCCACAACCACCACGACCGCCACAACCACCACAACCACCGCAACCGACACAACCGCCACAACCACCACACCCACCACAACCACCACAACCACCACAACCACCACAACCACCACAACCACCACAACCACCACAACCACCACAACCACCGGCATGATGACCACCACTCGCGACGCCATCGTGTATGCACCCCTTGAACTATCACGGGAGCTGCCGTGAAATGAACGGGCACACCGGGTGTCGCTCCAACACCACTGCGATTGCACCGAACACAAACACTATCTGTTGAACGTGCCCCGTCGCAGTAGTATTCACAAAACTATTGTTGATAACTGTGTACTCGTCAGTTGGCGCTTTTCTACTCTTCGTTGATTGATAAATGCATTTCCAATTGTTTTTTGTGCACTCCGATTGCATCAAGAATTGGAAACTCTGGATCTTGCTTTCAGTGAAGATATGTGGCGCAGACTGCTGGAATTCTTCGGCATCCGTCGGGCTAATCGCCAGAACGCAAACCCACAGCAACCGGAGGATCAACCACAACGCACCGAAAGCAGCATCAACGAAGTACAGCCACCCCGCACGCAGGCGCAAACGGGATGCCGTGAGGGGACAAGTGGCGCCACTCGTCAGCAACCAGAAAATCAACAACAAGCCAGCGAAGGCAACATCAACGAAGAACATCCACCAAGCGCGCAGGCGCAAACGGGATGCCGTGAGGGCACAAGTGGTGCCACTACTTGTTGCTCTGGCAAATGTGATTCCAACCACCAGGACACCACGAGCGACGAGAGCGACGGCCCACAACAGGAGTGCTCCGCGAAAGACCTCCGCGAGCAAACATCGTTGCCAACACCACAGACATTGTATGCCCGTGCACCTGGAGACGTGTTGAACAACCGCAACTTTCAAGTGGGCTGCTCGAAATGCATGACTCTCTTCAGCACGCCAAGCGCACACCGAGAACAAAAGGGCCACGAGCCGACGCCGGAGGCAGCGGTAGTGAAGTGTAATGCGTGCGAGCGATTCACGGAATGGGGGAAATTGGAGTGTAAGCACTGCGACGCCAAGTTCGGAGAGTATGTATGTGGTTTATGCATGTTCATTACGTTTGAGACAGCATACCACTGCGACAAATGCGGCAAGTGTAAACTCGGAGACCGCGAAAAGTCGTTCCATTGCGACGGGTGCAACAATTGCTTGCACATTTTCTACAAAGACAATCACAAATGCCGCCCGTACGACCCGTTAGAAAAATGCTATATCTGTCTGGAGAATGTCTGGCACCACGGTAAAATAGTCAAGGGATTGCCCTGCAGTCACGTCTTGCACAAGAGTTGCTTTTACGAGTACGCCGAAGCGACCCCCTACTCCATGTGGAAGTGTGGATTGTGCCGAGCACGTGTCCCCTTCTAGTCTGTCGTGACATCGTGCGATGCCATCATGCTTACATATCAACTCATAACATAATACCTCGCGCGCCAGACGAAGATAGCAAATAAATGATCGCTTTATGTGCATTTTTACAGTAAACAAACATCGCTTCGAGCGTGGCACGCGCACTGCCTGTCGTGACGCAAGGCTCAGCGCATTCCTGACATTGCAGTGAATCTAGCGCCTGCGTCAAACTTGCTGCCAAATTAGGTGAAGGGCAAAGAGGTATTCGGAGCAAGTAATGCCGTGACGACCGCTGGCAATGCACTTACTTGCTAACAATAGTTCTCGGCAAGGACAAACACAAGACTGGTGCTCTTTGCGAGCAACGATCGAGGTCATTTCTTTTGCTCAACACTTGGCATCACCTTGTTCATCAAGTACGGTATAACGACATCCTGCAGCCCTAAAGCTTCCACGGATTTGGAATGCCGTCCGTTGCTACAACTGCGCGGCAAAACAGGTCTTGGCTAGGCAGGCGGTGGTGCACTCATCCAACCACCAAGCACCATCAGTCAGCAGGCATTTCAACTCAATAACTAGACTACATTCAACAATAACAACAGAAGAGACAAGAGACAACAACAGACAACAGTTCGAGTAAGCTTAGTATACTCGAGTACTAGTACGATACCGAAGGTTAATGATTATGTTGCCTGTCGAGCAGCACTGTAAATACGTGCTTTGCATTCCACGTACATTGCACGGCACTCCACTTGAGCATCTTGGAAACCGCACGACGAATGACGACGATGCAGTGCACGTGAAGCGTCTCGGAAAAATCGGCAGTATCGACCCAAAACTTCAAAAAATGAAAAAGGGGCCTAGCGCATTGCTGGCAGCTTTGAAATTGTTTGCGTGCTTTTAGAATGCAAAACGAGGAAAAATTGGAAAAGTTACAGCTCTGTAAAAAAAAATCACTTTATTTTAACCAGCTCGATTTCCACCGACTTGCCCGATTTTGTCGTGTTCGTATGAATGAAAGCGAACATGCCATACAAGCTCATACGACACGAAATGCTACCAATCGCGTTGACGCGGACGTCTGCAGCGGCGAGTTGGCGCCAACGCCAGCCTATCCGCAGGAACGCCCTTCAAGGTCGTGATGCGTGCACCAGTTTTGCGCCCATCGCTGTCCAATTCCCATT
>ENA-OWNT01001608-OWNT01001608.1-seawater-metagenome-genome-assembly--contig:-NODE-1608-length-27450-cov-5.002082_pt1 | contig 27450 bp, 26 predicted proteins | sample MGYA00238136_ERZ651165 | MGnify/ENA primary metagenome ERZ651165 (study PRJEB26861, sample SAMN08777766) | seawater metagenome | isolation source: coastal seawater | place: USA: Florida | collected...
AATGACGCGCGCAGAAAGACGGACCCGTCCGCCAAAGCCAAAGACGCACCCCGATACCCCACGGCAGAGACGCTGAACAGCAACCCCGAGGCAATTCCATAGCCCGACGCCACGTTGAACAGCCGCGCCCGCCACGGCAACGCCACGTCCCCCTTGGGCGGGTCCGACAGCAACAACACCCCGACAAAGCCAAAGCCAATGGCGATCACCACAGGCATCGACACCGCGTCACCCAGAACCACCAGCCCAAGCAGCGCGGTCAGGATCACCTCGGTCTTGGCCAGTGTCACGCCAACGGGGAAATTGCGTCGCGCAAACAGCGCCACGACGCACATGGTCGCCACGATCTGCGCCAACCCGCCCGACAGGATAAAGGCCCAAAAGCGCAGGTTGGTGTCGGGCAATGCCTGCCCGGTGGCGGTGGCGAAAATCAGCACGATCCCCAGAACCATCGGCGCGGAATACAGAAACCGCGCCCAGGTCGCGCCCGCCGTGGACAGGCTGGTCACCTTCAGATGCCGTTGCAGCAGGAACCGCAGGTTCTGCATGAAGGCCGCAAAGATCGTAACGGGTATCCAAAGGGGCATGGCGTTACTTCACCCGGCCCCACGGGCTTGGCAAGTCAAATCACCCGCGCGGCCACAGAGGATGCGGCACCGGATCTTTGGCGCGCAGAAAATGCCGGCGGAAGATCTCGCCATAGCTGCGATAACGATAGCCTTCGTTGCGGGTCAGGTACGTCTCGCGGTTGGCAAAGTAGAGCCCCGGCAGCCGATACCACGGCGTGCGCGGATGCATGTGATGCACGACATGGAAATTGTTGTTGAGGAAGAGGAAGGCCAGCAGCCCCCGATCCTCGACAATCACCGTGCGCCCGCGCACCTTTTCATGGGCCTGATGTTCCAGAAAGGTACGGATTTTCAACACCCCTAGCCCCGCGTAACAGGCCAGCAGATAGGCCCAGACCGGAACCGGCGACAGGCTGACGATCCACAGGATCAGCCCCATCACCGCCCCATGCCCCAGCCATGATATCAGAACACGCCGGTTGCCCGCCCGGATCTGTCGCAGATCGCCCGCCATGAAACTCACCTGCCCGATGGCAGGCCCCAGAACCATACGCCCAAGCAGCGTGTTGTTGGCCCGCAGCAGCGCCCGCATCGGCCCCGCCAGCCGCCCCCAGACCGCCGGGTCCAGATAGTTGCTTTCCGGGTCGTCATAGGGGTCGGTCAGGGTGCTGTCCAAATGATGTGACAGGTGGGTGTCGCGGAACCGGCCATAGGGAATGGCAAGGTTGAGCGAGCCATAGACCAGCACCGCCCCCCATTTGCGCCCCGGGAAGGGGTGGCCATGAATAACCTCGTGTTGGAGAGAGCTTTGCAAGGCAATCGACAGGATCAGCGCCAGAAAGGCCAAGGGCATCCAGATCTCAGGCAGCCAGAAAAGCCCTGCCCCCCAAACCGCATAACACGCCAAAATCAGCCCAAGCGTCGGCCATTCGACCCGCATCATCGTCCCCTTCACTCTTCAGTGCTTTGATCAAGTTCTTATCAGCGCTTGCTTTTTCGGGGCAGTCAGGGAATTCTCACCATTAATTCAACAGTGGTGAGAATAATCATCAATGCGCACAATGCTCAATAAACTCGATCGCGCCGCCCTGTTTCGCGACCGGCTGGCATGGGCCATGACCCAGACCGGCACCAGCCGCGCGGCGCTGGCGCGGGCCACGGGCGTGGACCGGTCAACGGTGACGCAGCTTCTGGCCGATCGCGATGCGCGTATGCCCGGCGGGCATCTGGTGGCCGCCGCGGCCGCGGCGCTGTCCGTTTCGACCGACTGGCTCTTGGGTCTTTCCGACCGGCCCGAAGCCACCGCCGATCTGCTGACCGCCACGCTGACCCAGGCCGAACGCGCAACCTCTGCCGATGACCAGATCTTTGCCTGGCATCAAGAGGCGGCGGGCTACAAGGTCCGCCATGTGCCCGCCACCCTGCCCGACATGCTCAAGACCCGCGCGGTGATGGAATGGGAATATGCCGCCACGATGAACCGCAGCCCCGGCCAGGCCATCGCCGCCGCCGAGGCACGGCTCGATTGGATGCGCGCGTCAGAAAGCGATTATGAGATTGCCCTGCCCTTGCACGCGATGCGCAGCTTCGCGGAAGGAACCGGCTATTATTCGGGCCTCATGCCCGAGGCACGGCGCGAACAGATCGACTGGATTCTTACCGTCCATGATCAGCTTTATCCCACCCTGCGGCTGTTTCTTTATGATGCCCGCCGGGTTTACTCTGCCCCGATCACGGTCTTCGGACCAAAGCTCGCGGCGATCTATCTGGGCCGCTACTATGTCGCCTTCCGCGACCGCGACCGGGTGCGCGCCGTGACACGCCATTTCGACTGGCTGGTGCGCGAGGCCACCTACACCGCCCGCGACGTGCCCCCGGTGCTGACCGCGCTGCGCGACCGTGTCGCCTGATCTTCATTGTTCCTTAAATATCCCGGGGGAGTCGCCTGAAAGGCGGCGGGGGCAGCGCCCCCCTTACAACCTATCTCCGGCCCGTCCCCCCGGCGCCCTCCGGCAGGCCGAACGCCGCATGGGCCTCGGCGATCCGCCGGGTCAGATCGGCCATCTCGGCGGGTGGCTCGCCCGCACGGCGGGTCTTCATATCGACATGGATCAGCAATTGCTCCACCGTCGCTGCCACAGCCCCATTACAATGGATCGTGTAGAACAGTTTCAGCTTCTTGCCCTTCGTCTCCAGCACCTGGGTCGTGGCAGTGATCCGGTCGCCGATCATCACTTCAGCCAGATAGCGCACGTGGTTTTCCACCGTGAACCAGCTGCCGGTCGTCGCGATATAATCCGGCGTCGCCCCGATCCACAGCAAGAACCGGTCGCTGGCCTCGGACATCGCCTGCACATAGCGGCTTTCGTTCATATGCCCATTACCATCGACCCAGTCGGTGGGCACCTGCCGGTCCAGCGTGATCATCGGAACCATCAGGTCCGGCATCTGCGGTTCAATGGTTTTCTCGTGTTTTTTCAATACCTTGCCAACAGACGCTCCGCGCGCCTTCAGACTGCGCATCATGGCCGTAAGGTTGCCATCGCGCAGGCTCTCCAACTCGGCGATGCTCATATGCCCCGACTGCGCGTCGGACTGGCTGGCAATCATGTCGATCAGTTCATCGGTCAGGTCCGGCACATCCATCAGCTTGGTCCAGGGCCATTCCAGCGCCGGGCCGAACTGGCTGATGAAATGCTTCATCCCCGCCGGGCCACCCGCCACGCGGTAGGTTTCAAACAGCCCCATCTGACCCCAACGCAGGCCAAAGCCCATGCGGATCGCGTCGTCGATTTCCTCGGTCGTCGCAATGCCATCCTTGATCAGCCACAGCGCCTCGCGCCAGACGGCTTCCAAAAAGCGGTCGGCGATATGGGCGGGGATTTCCTGACGTACCTTCAGCGGGAAAAGCCCAACGGTTTCAAGCAGACCCCGCGCGCGATCCAGCATCGCATCATCGGTCTTGTCCGACCCCACAAGCTCGATCAGCGGCAGCAGATAAACCGGGTTGAACGGGTGCGCGACAATGATCTGCTCGGGCCGCGTGGCGCAATTTTGCAGCTCGGACGGCATGAAACCCGACGTGGACGATCCGATGATCGCGTCGGGGTCACAGACCGATTGCACCTGCTGGTAGAGCTTCTGTTTCAGCTCCAACCGCTCTGGCGCGCTTTCCTGAATCCAGATCGCGCCGTCCACCGCCTCGCTGATGGTGCCGTGAAAGCTGAGTTTTCCCTCTGCGGGCAAAGCCACGTCATAAAGTGCAGGCAGCGCCTTGCGCGCGCGCGCCAGCATTTCATTCAACGCCTCTTCGGCTGTCGGCGACGGATCGAACACCCGTACATCCCAGCCCATCAACAGGAACCGTGCCGCCCATCCGCCGCCAATCACGCCCCCGCCCAGAATTGCCGCTGTCTTGGTCATTTCAATCCCCGTTCGATTCCGTGTGCCCGTCAACAGCCATCGCCTGCCCCGAGACCTTGTTGCCCATATCCGACGCCAGGAAGAGCGCCATATTGGCGATATCCTGCGCGGTAACCCATGTTTTCATCGAGACGCATTGCACATAGCTGCGCCGCACCTCGTCCTCGCTGACGCCCCGCGCCTTCGCCTCATTGGCGACGACCCGGTCCATGCGCGGGCCTTCCACCGCCCCGGGGCACAGCGCATTGACGCGGATATTGTAGGGGCCAAGTTCCATTGCCCAGGTCTTGGTCAGCCCGATAATACCCCATTTCGCCGCCGCGTAGGGTGAGCGGAAGGGGTGACCAAACAGGCCCGAGGTCGATGAGGTCAACAGCAAGAGCCCGGACTTCTGTGCTTTGAACACGGGCGCCGCGCGGCGGGCGACCAGGAAGGCCCCGTCGAGATTGACGGCGAGCGTTTCCTTCCAGCCGTCGAGGGGCATGTCCTCCACTGGCGCCGCCGGTCCACCGATCCCGGCATTGGCGGCAGCAACGTCGAGCCCGCCAAGCGCGTCTAACGCTTCATCAAAGAACCCGTCCACCTGACCTTGGTCGGTCACGTTGACCACGCGCGTCAGGATATCCGGATTAGCCGCCGCCATCGCCGCGCAGGCGGTCTCATCCACGTCGCACACCGCGACGCGCGCGCCCTTGGCCTTGAAGCTTTCGGCCATCACCCGACCGATCCCCGCCGCACCCGCCGTGATCAGAACGCGCTTGCCCTGCAATCCGTCCATTCGCCTTGTCCTAGTCTACGCAGATCGACACGGCCTGCCCATTGTCATCAAGATACGCGCCCTCAGACCGGGTCGCGCTTGGTCAGGCCAAGCTTGTCGCGCACCTCGGCGGGGCCCATGATGCGGCTACCCATGGCCTCGATTATGCCGCGCGCGCGGGTCACCAGCTGTTCATTCGTGGCCAGCACGCCCTTTTCCAGCCAGATATTATCCTCCAGCCCCACGCGCACATGACCGCCCGCCAGAACCGAGGCCGCGACATAGTTCATCTGGTTGCGACCGATGGAAAAGGCCGAAAACGTCCAGTGGTCGGGCACGTTGTTGACCATCGCCATGAAGGTATTCAAATCATCGGGCGCCCCCCACGGCACGCCCATGCACAGCTGTACCAGCGCCGGGTCTTCCAGAATGCCCTCCGCCGCCAGCTGCTTGGCGAACCACAGATGGCCGGTGTCGAACGCCTCAATCTCTGGCTTCACGCCCGCGTCGGTCATCATCTGCCCCATGGCGCGCAACATGCCCGGGGTGTTGACCATGATGTAATCGGCCTCGGCGAAATTCATCGTACCGCAATCAAGCGTGCAGATTTCCGGGCGGCAGTCCAGCACATGGGCCACCCGTTCGGATGCACCCGCCATATCGGTGCCTGCCTCGGCGGGGGGCAGCGGGTTTTCCATATCCGACAGGGTCAGGTCGCCGCCCATGCCAGCGGTCAGGTTCAGCACCACATCCACATCGGCAGCGCGGATGCGCTCCGTCACTTCGCGGAACATACCCCGGTCGCGGCTCGGCGCGCCGGTTTCGGGGTCGCGCACATGGCAATGTACAATGGCCGCCCCTGCCTTGGCCGCCGCGATGGCGCTGTTTGCAATCTGCTCGGGGCTGCGGGGCACATGCGGGCTGCGATCCTGGGTGCCGCCCGATCCGGTGATGGCACAGGTGATGAATACATCGCGCGAAGGGGTAAGGGGCATGGGGGTCTCCGTCCTCTGATTTCAGCCAGAAGAGCGCATGTTGCAGGCAAATTCCTTGCGATATACGAAGCATTCATGACAATTTCCGCGACTCGCAAAAGAAACCCGGGCGATCCGCCCTTTCGTATCGGCCTGCTGGTGTTGCCCGATTCCAATCTGCTGTCCATGGCAGCGGCGCTAGATCCGTTCCGCGCCGCGAACCGGCGGGCCGGGCGGCGGGTCTATGACTGGCAGGTGGTGTCGCCAGATGGCGGCATGGTGCCGCTGACATCCGGGCTGAAGGTGATGACCGAGGCCCTGCCGCTCCATGCCGATATGGACCTGATGGTGATGGTGGCGGGTTTTCGTCTGGATGCCCATGCCACCCCGGCGCTGCGGTCCTGGCTGCGCCAGCTGCGCGCGCGCGGCATTCCCTATTGCGGCGTCGATGGCGGACCTTGGGTTCTGGCGCGGGCGGGTCTGCTGAACGGCCATCGCGCCACCACCCATTGGGAGGATCTGGAGGCCTTCGGCAATGCCTTCCCCGAGGTTGATCCCCTGCCCGACCGCTACGTGATCGACGGCCCGGCGCTGACTACCGGCGGCGCGGCCCCCTGCCTTGACCTGATGCTGCATCTGATCCGGTCCCATCACGGTGCCGATCTGGCCGGGCAAGTCGCCAACGCCCTGCTTTATGACCCCGAAGATCGCCCTAGCCCGCAACGGCTGGTCCCGCAGGCGCGGCTGGCGGCCCTGACACCACAGGTGGCGCGCGCCGTGGCCATTATGGAGGACCGGCTGGAAGAGCCCCCCGCTATGGCCGAGATCGCGGCGGCGGTCGGCCTGTCCCCCCGCCGCCTGGAAATGCTGTTCCGCAAGCATCTGGAAACCGGCCCCGGGGCTTTCTTCCTGCGCCTGCGCCTGAACGAGGCGCGCCGTCTGACGCTGGACACCGGGCTAAGCGTGCAGGACATCGCCGTCAGAACCGGGTTCTCCGGCCCCTCGACCCTCGCCCGCGCCTTTCGCAAGGCATTCGGCCAGTCGATCTCGGACCTTCGGGCCGCGCGCTGACACTCAGTAGGGCATCGGATGCGCCTTGTGCGCTTCGGTAATTTCCTCCAGCACCTCAGTGGACAGCTCCAGATCCGCCGCGCCCAGAATCCTGTCCAACTGTGCGCTTGTGGTCGCACCGAAAATGGCTGAGATCGCAAAGGGCCGCGCCTGCTGCCAGGCCAGCGACATATGGATCGGGTCCAGCCCGTGACGATCCGCGATGTCCAGATAGGCCGCCGCCGCATCAAGAACCCGCGCCGAATTGCGCCCACCCATCTTGGGCACCAGCGACATACGAGACCCCGCAGGCACCGCGCCGTTCTGATATTTGCCGGTCAGAAAGCCCGCCGCCAGCGGCGAGAAAGACAACAGCGTTACGTCTTCGTTCACCGACATCTCGGCCATATCCGTGTCATACATTCGGCACAGCAGCGAATATTCGTTTTGCATCGCCTGCACGCGGGGCAGGCCCCGGTCTTCGGACAGGCGCAACCATTGCGCCGTGCCCCAGGCGGATTCGTTGGAGAGGCCGATATGGCGCATCTTGCCTTCCGCGATCAGCTTGCCGGCCTCTACCAGCACATCCTCGATATGGGCCAGCGTCTCGGCCTTGTTCTGGCCAGAGGGGTCGTAGGTCCAGTTTTTGCGGAACTGGAACGATCCACGGTTGGGCCAATGCAGTTGAAAAAGGTCCACATAATCGGTCTTGAGCCGCTGGAGCGAGCCTTCAAGAGACTGCCGCAGCGTGGCCCCGGTGATCGGTGCGCCCTCTCTGGCAACGCCGCCCTCACCACTGATCTTGGTGGCAAGCATATACTCCCCGCGCCGTCCCGGGTTGGCCGCGTTCCAATCGCCCAAAATGGCCTCTGACCCGCCGATGGTCTCTTTCGAAACTGGGTTGACCGGGTACATCTCGGCCGTATCGACAATGTCGATCCCCGCCGCCAACGCCATATCCATCTGCCGATGCGCGTCATCGGGCGGGGTCTGCGTGCCCCATGTCATCGTGCCAAGGCACAGTTCCGACACCGTCTGCCCGGTCGCGCCAAAGGGAACCTGTCGCATATCTTTCTGTCCTGTCCGTCATTTCCTTGTGTTGACCCTAGGCGCTATGGCCCCGGACGCAAGGCAGGGAATGCAGAACATCTGGGGTGCCGCCTGCCGTGAACCCCCATAAACGACCCCGCAAAGGTCGCCCGGGGCAAAGCGCCTGGCCAAAGGCGGCACCAGTCTGAAGAAAAAGTCAGATACCCTGCCCCATGCGCCTGCTTATTTCCTTCGCCGCCCTGTTCCTGTCGATCTTCCTTTTGCAGATCTCCTCTGGCGGTGTCGGACCGCTCGACGTTCTGTCGGGCACGGTTCTGGGGTTCACCAACAGCCAGATCGGCCTGCTGGGATCTGCCCATTTTCTGGGCTTCTTCATCGGCTGCTGGTGGGCGCCCCGGCTGATGGGCTCGATCGGTCATTCGCGCGCCTTCGCGGCCTTCACCGCCACGGGCGCCATCGGCCTGCTGGCCCATATGCTGGTGCTGGATCCCTATGCCTGGGCGCTGATGCGGGTGGCATCCGGGCTTTGCGTGGCGGGTTGCTACACGGTGGTTGAGGCCTGGCTGCAATCCAAGGTCACGAATGAGACCCGCGGCCGGGCCATGGGCGGCTACCGGATGGTCGACATGGTGGGCTCGCTCTGTGCACAGATGATCATCGGCTTTCTGGAGCCCGCGCATTACGTCAGCTACAACCTGCTGGCGCTTTTGTGCTGTGCGACCCTGCTGCCGCTGACCCTGTCGCGCGCCGAAGAACCGGTGACCCCGGACGCGCCCCGCCTGCAGCCGCGCATGGCCTGGGACAAGTCGCCCCTGGCCGTGGCCGGTGTGATGGTCGCTGCCGTTTCTTCCGCATCCTTCCGCATGGTGGGCCCGCTTTACGGGGCCGAGGTCGGCCTGCGCGCCGATCAGATCGCCATTTTCCTGTCGGCCTTTGTGCTTGGCGGGGCGCTGGCGCAGCTGCCCGCGGGCTGGCTGGCGGACCGTTATGACCGCCGATGGGTGCTGATCGGCATGTCTATCGCGGCCCTGCCCGCTTGTGGTGTCACCATCGCCGTCAGCGATATGGGCACAGCTGCGGTCATGGGGGCTGCCTTCCTGTTCGGGCTGATGACCTTTCCGATCTACTCGATCTCGGCCGCCCATGCCCATGACTGGGCCGCAGATCACGAACGGGTAGAGCTGTCCGCCGCGCTCATGTTCTTTTACGCGCTTGGCGCCATCGTCGCGCCGCTGCTGACCTCGAACCTCATCACGCTTTACGGCCCCGGCGCGCTATTCACGTTCATCGCCGCCGCGCATCTGGGGCTGGTTGCCTTCGGCCTGATCCGAATGCGCCGCCGGGCCAGCGCCACCACCCGCGCGCCTTACGTCTGGGTGCCGCGTACCAGCTTCCAGGTCGGGCGCATCTTCCGCCGCAACAACCGGCATTGACCGCCCCCCGCGTATGGGTTCTGGCCCTTGGCCAAGTCCTGCGCTAAACGGGACCGCGCAAGGACGACAAAAGGCACTCCGATGGCACGAATCCTCATCACCTCGGCCATTCCCTATATCAACGGGATCAAGCATCTGGGCAATCTCGTGGGCAGTCAGTTGCCCGCCGATCTTTTCGCCCGTTACCAGCGCGGTCGGGGCAACGAAGTGATGTTCCTCTGCGCCACTGATGAACACGGCACGCCCGCCGAACTGGCGGCTGCCAAAGCTGGTCAGCCGGTGGCCGAGTATTGCGCCGAAATGCACGCGGTTCAGGCCGAGATCGCCAAGGGATTCCGCCTATCCTTTGACCATTTCGGCCGATCCTCCAGCCCGCAAAACCACAAGCTGACGCAGCATTTGGCCGGCAAGCTGGCCGATGCCGGGCTGATCCGTGAAGTCATTGAAAACCAGATGTATTCCAAGGCAGATGGCCGTTTCCTGCCCGACCGCTATATTGAGGGCACCTGCCCGAATTGCGGCTTCGACAGCGCCCGTGGCGACCAATGCGACAACTGCACCAAGCAGCTTGACCCGGTCGACCTGATCAACCCGCATTCCACCATCTCGGGCTCCACCGATCTGGAAATGCGGGAAACCAAGCACTTGTTCCTGTGCCAGTCGCAACTGCGCGACCAGTTGCAGGACTGGATTGATTCCAAGACCGACTGGCCGGTGCTGACCACCTCTATCGCCAAGAAATGGCTGAATGACGGCGACGGGCTACAGGACCGGGGCATCACCCGCGATCTGGACTGGGGCATTCCGGTTAAACGCGGGGATGAGGATTGGCCGGGCATGGAAGGCAAGGTCTTCTACGTCTGGTTCGACGCCCCCATCGAATACATCGCCTGCGCCGCCGAATGGGCCGAGGCGAATGGCAAGTCGGATGCCGACTGGGAACGCTGGTGGCGCACCGACAAGGGCGCGGATGACGTGCGTTACGTCCAGTTCATGGGCAAGGACAACGTCCCCTTCCATACGCTTAGCTTCCCGGCCACCATGATCGGGTCGGACGAGCCATGGAAGCTGGTCGATTACATCAAATCGTTCAACTACCTCAACTACGACGGCGGCCAGTTCAGCACCTCGCGTGGGCGCGGTGTGTTCATGGATCAGGCGTTGGAGATCCTGCCGTCTGACTATTGGCGCTGGTGGCTGCTGTCCCATGCCCCCGAAAGCTCCGACAGTGAATTCACCTGGGAAAATTTCCAGGCTTCGGTGAACAAGGACCTGGCAGACGTGCTGGGGAACTTCGTCAGCCGCGTCACCAAGTTCTGCCGCTCCAAATTCGGCGAAGTGGTGCCCGAGGGTGGCGACTATGGCGAGCAGGAGTTCGCCCTTGTGGCCGAACTGGAAGAGAAACTGGAAGCCTATGAAGCCCACATGGAGGCGATGGAGGTGCGCAAGGCCGCGGCCGAACTGCGCGCCATCTGGGTCGCGGGCAACGAATATCTGCAAGCCGCCGCACCCTGGTCGGCCTTCAAGGAAGACCCCGATCGCGCCGCCGCCATCGTGCGGCTGTCATTGAACCTCATCCGGCTTTATGCGGTGCTGTCGGAACCCTTTATCCCTGATGCGTCGGCCACAATGCTGGCGGCGATGAACGCAGACGGCGCGGGCTGGCCCGATTCCATCGGCGACGCACTGTCGACGCTGGAGGCAGGCCATAGCTTCACCGTACCAGACGTGCTGTTCGCCAAGATCAGCGACGAGGACCGCGAGGCTTGGCAGGAAAGATTTGCAGGCACCCGGACCTGACCGGGGCCTTATGCGGGCGTGATGGAATGGTAGACATATCAGACTTAAAATCTGAAGGGCCCTGTGCCCGTGTGGGTTCGAGTCCCACCGCCCGCACCATTTCACAACCATCCCCGGCCTGTGCCTTTCCTGGCGGCGCCGCTATCATGCGGGGGACCGTCCCTTAGATGTCAAACCGCGCCGGGCGTTTTTCCATATAGGCGCGAACGGCCTCGGACTGGTTCGCGGTGCCGACCAGGGCTTGTTGTTCGACCCCTTCCGCCAGAAACATCGGCGCATACCGGGTGTCATTGCCCAAGACCGCCACGCGTTTCAACGCGCGGACGGCATCGGGGCTTTTCGCGGCAATGTCCCGGGCTGACTGCCATGCTGCGGCCAGCGGGTCATCGGCTAGCCGCGTCGCAAGGCCGTAGTCATAGGCAGCGCGGCCATCGAATTCCCGACCGGTGAACATCAGATCGCGCATGATATCCCCGCGCACCAGATCGCGCGTATAGACGGTGCCGCCCACATCCGGGATCAGGCCCATAATCACCTCTTTCACCGCAAACTTCGTATCCGGGGCCACATAGCGCATATCGGCCCCAAGCGCGATTTCCAGCCCCCCGCCAAGCGCATAGCCGTGCACTGCCGCGATCACCGGAACCGGCACTTTCTGCCAGACATAGGCGGAGTACTGGAAGAAGTTGCAGATCCCGTGGGTGGGCGTGCTGATGTCGCTGACGCCACCAATTCCCCCCCCCTGCATCGCGTTCAGCACCTCAAAATCGATACCGGCGCAAAAGCCCCCACCGTCGCCCGACAGGATCACAGCGCGCACGGACCGGTCGGCCATGATCTGTTCGCCAGCGGCGATCAGGGCCTTGAACATCGGGACGTCCAGAGAATTTGCGCGGTCGGTGCGCACCATGCGGACATGGGCAACAGGGCCGTCCCGGTCGATGACTACTCGGTCGTTCATGGCCGGTTCCTCACAATCGCTTTGCAATTTCTTCCAGCATGACTTCGGACGCGCCGCCACCGATGGTCTGGATGCGCGCATCGCGGGTCATGCGTTCGATCGGGGTGCCGTGCATGAACCCCATACCCCCATGCAGTTGCAGGCAGGCATTCACCACTTCGACATGGGTTTCACAGGCGAATATCTTGGCCTGCGAAATTTCAATGATGCAGTCGAGGCCCTGCGCATCCATCTGTGCTGCGTGATAGGTCAGCGCGCGTGCTGCCGACACTTTGGTTGCCAGCATGGCAATCTTCTGCCGCGTCGCCTGCAGATCCCACAGGGTTCCGCCAAACGCCTTGCGGGTGCGGGTGTGTTCCAAGGTCAGTTCCAGCGCTCTCATACAGGCGCCGAGGCTGAACCCGGCCAGGACCATGCGTTCGTTCTGAAAATTGTCCATGATCGCGTAAAAGCCTTTGTGCAGCTCCCCCAGCAAACTGTCCGCGGGCACCCTAAGATCCTCAAAGAACAGTTCGGCGGTGTCGGAACACAGATCCCCATGCTTGCGCAGCTTCTTACCGACGATCAGCCCCGGAGTGCCCTTATCCACCAGGAACAGGGAAATGCCCCGGCTGCCCTTGGCCTCGGGGTCCGTGCGCGCGGCAACGATATAAAAGTCGGCGTAGATGCCATTGGTGATATAGATCTTGGACCCGTTGATGACGAAATCGTCGCCATCGCGCACCGCACGGGTTTTCAGCCCGGCAACATCCGATCCGGCGCCCGGTTCGGTCACTGCTATCGCGGCGATTTTGGTGCCCGCGCAGGCGCCGGGCAGGTATTTCTGCTTTTGCTCGGGACTGCCCCGGCGGCTGATATGCGTGGCCGACATGTCCGTATGCACCGTAACCGAGGCAGGCACGCCGCCATAAGTGCTGCGTCCCAGCTCCTCGGCCAGAAGGATCGAGGCCACCGGCCCGAGATCGGTGCCGCCATATTCGACCGGGTGGCGCATTCCCAGCACGCCCATGTCACCCAGTTTACGAAAAATCTCTCGCGGGATCATTTCCGCCTCTTCCCAGGCATCGCCATTGGGCACGATCTCGGTTTCGACAAACCGCCGGACCTGATCGCGCATCATCACCAGTTCTTCGGGCAGATTGATCGGGTCGGCAAAGCTGAGTGCAGTCATGGTCAAGGTCCTTTGTTCATTCGTTGCGCGCCATCACATCCGTCTGGCGACTTGCTCCAGCAGCACCTCGGTCGCGCCGCCGCCTATTGTCATGACCCGCGCATCGCGGCCAATTCGTTCAATGGTTTCGCCTTCCAGAAAACCCAGACCACCATGCAACTGCAGGCAGCCGCGTATGACATCCAGCAAGGTTTCACCGGCCAGCGACTTGGCCATCAGAACCTCGGCGGCGCAGTCTTCGCCGCGCGCCAACCTGATCGCGGTTTCATGGACCAGGGCGCGCGCGCCGTTGGTCTGTGCGTTCAACCACGAAAGCCGTTGGCGCGTGGCCTGCAAATCCCACAGGGTGCCATCAAACGCCTGCCGCGCGCGAACATGGGTCAGGGTCACCTGAAGCGCGGTCTCGGCCATGCCCACGCTCATCGCCGCGACGGCAAGGCGTTCATCCTGAAACCGAGCCATGATCGCGCCGAAGCCCTGGTTTTCCTCATACAGCAATGCGCCCGCCGGCAGGGCGGCATCGGCAAAGTCCATCACAGCGATATCCGAGGACCGCATCCCGTGTTTTCTGGGCATTGGCCGTATGGTGAGGCCCGGCAGATCGGTCGGCACGGCAAACAACGACACAGCCCGGGTGGGTTTCGCATCGGGGTCGGTTTTGGACGCGACGATGATCAGATCGCCATGCACCGCATTCGTGACATAGTTTTTGGTGCCGTTCAGCAGATAGTGATCCCCCCGCTTCTCGGCCCGGGTGGACAGGCGCGCGACATCCGACCCCGCCCCAGGCTCTGTCACTGCGACGCCGCAGATCTGATCGCCCCGGATCATCGCGGGCAGATGTCGGGCACAGATCGCCTGTGACCCGCCATGGGCCAGATGCACCGCCGACATATCGGTATGGATCATCACCGCCTCGGCCATGCCGGAATAGGTGGACCGGCACAGTTCCTCGGCCAGAATGACCGAGGCCACTGGCCCACGCGCCGTGCCGCCCCATTCGAGGCTGTGCCGCAGTCCAAGCAGCCCCGCCTGCCCCAGGCTTTGATAGACCAGTCGCGGAGTGGTTCCACGGGCTTCCCAATCGGGGCCTTGGTCGGGCGCCATGCCCTGAACCCAGGCGCGCACCTGGTCGCGCAGGGCGATGGCATCGGGTTGGTGGAAATCTGTCAGCGTCGAGGACGTCATGACGCGGGGCCTTCCACACCGGGCAAGGCCCTGATCTGCCCAACCGCCCTGGGGGTGATGCCCGGCTTCAACCGCCAGTCTTTGGTGAAATCCTCTCGGTCATTGAACGGCAGCGGTTCATCGTCAAACAATCCGCGCAGGCGGGTCGCGTAATCGTCGATCATCTGACGGCGCTGGTCGTGGGATTTGTAGTTCACCGAGTGGCTGATATGGGGGGGCAGCACGTCAAAGCCGGTGAAGCGCAGAATGCCGTTCTGGATCGGCCAAAGGATAATTTCCATATCGCCATTAATGCCGTCCGGCCCGCACATCGAGGGGAAACATCCGGTACTGAAGGCCAGCATCGCGCGCCGCCCCTTCAACGCGCCGCGATTGTACCATTGCCCCTGCCCGTAGGCCGCGCCCATGGCAAAGACCTTGTCGACCCAGCCCTTCATGATCGCGGGCAGGCCGAACCAGTACCACGGGAACTGAAGGATCAGCGCGTCGCACCACATCAGCTTGTCCAGCTCAGCCTGAACATCCGCAGGCAAGGTGCCGGTCTTCACCGCGTGGCGCTGTTCGGTGTCATAGCGGATATGATCGGGGTTTTCGGGGGTGCTGAAATCGGTCGGGCGGGTGACCGGATCGAAATTCATCGCATAAAGGTCGGACACCCGCACCTCATGCCCTTGCCCCTTCAGCGTTTCAATTGCAGTCGTCAGCAGTGACGCGTTGAACGATCCGGCGTCAAAATGGGCGAAAACGATCAAAACATTCATTGGTTTTCTCCGTAGCCCGTCACAGCAGCTTGGCGACCTCGTCCAGCATCACCGCCGTGGCGCCGCCGCCCAGGGAATGCGGGCGGGTGTCGCGCCAGATGCGTTCGATCTCGGTGCCCTGCATATAGCCCGAAGCGCCATGCATCTGGACGCAGCCATCCACCACCCGTTTCAGCAGCTTGGGCACGCTGGCCTTGATGATCGAGGTTTCCAGCCGCACATCTTCGCCCCGGTTCTTTTTCTTGGCGGCCTGGTAGATCAGCAATTTATTGGCGGCCAGATCGCCAACATATTCAGCCATTTCATGGCGGATGGACTGCAGATCCCACAGGGTTCCGCGATAGGCCTGGCGGGATTTGACATGGTCCAGCGTGATCTCGATCGCACGCTCCATCGCCCCGATGCATTGCGCACAAAGGCTGAGCCTTTCGCGTTCCAGTCGACTGAGCAATGTGTAAAAGCCCCGGCCTTCCTGACCGATCAGGTTCGCGGCGGACACGCGGAAATCTTCGAAAAACAGCTCGCTCATATCGCCTGACTTCCAGCCGGTCTTGGTGAACGGTTTGCCCGTGCTAAAGCCCGGCCCACCCTTTTCGATGACGAACAGCGAAAACGCCCCGGCCCCGTCTGAATCCGGGTCCGTCTTGGCGACGGTGATGAAGACATCAGCGGAAATGGCGTTGGTAATGAAGGTCTTCTGCCCATTGAACACATAGTCATCGCCATCGCGCCTGGCGGTTGTTTTCATCCGCCGCAAATCGGACCCGCCACTGGGCTCGGTCACGGCAAAGCCCATGATCCGGTTACCGGCGGCGATGTCAGGGATAAACCGGCGCTTCTGGTCTTCGGTTCCCGCGTGCACAATGACCGGCAGGGCCATGTCCGCGTGATCGGTGATTGATGACGCAAAACCGCCAAAGCCCGACCGCCCCAGCTCCTCGCCGAAGATCACTGTTCCGAAGGCGTCAAGATCGGACCCCCCGAATTCGGCCGGAACAGAAAGGCCAAGAAACCCCAGATCGCCCATACGCTTATAGACGTCGATCGGCGTACTGCCCGCGTCTTCCCATTTCTGGGCATTCGGAACGATTTCATTCTCGACGAATTTCCGCAGTTGCGCCCGGAATTCCCGATAGTCATCGGTCAGGTAGTCACCATCATAGTCAATCATCGCCTGGCACCCTTATTCGTCTAATTCGACCGACGCGTCGGTCGGTTACATATGCGATAGGCCCTAGTTTTGCTGTTGTCAACACGCCCCACCACATCTTGGCCGCCAAAAACTTGACCTGTCGGAAATCAGTGGATAGTGGAGAGGGAACAGTTTGCGTCGGCACCGGGCAGGACCGGCGCGGGAATCGCACCCGGTCTATGGCCGGGACCATGAATCAGGACGCGGGGACAACCGGCGTCTGCCGTGCGATCATGCCACCGGCGGACAAGCCAACCCTCAATCCACCACAGCGGGGCATCACGATTTGCGCAGTCCAAGAGCCGAGAACTACGGCGAAAAAGAAGCCAGAATCCTTGACGCTGCAGGCACGTTGTTCGCCAGTTCCGGCTATCCGTTCGTGAAGATGGAAGACATCGCCAAGAAATGCGAAATCAAGAAATCCACCCTCTACCACTATTTCTCGACCAAGGATGACATCCTTCGCGCTATCATTGACGATCACATGAACACGCTTGTGCATGGGCTGGAAGATGCGGTGGCGCAGCATGACGACCCGGAAGATGCATTTCTGGCGCTTCTGGAAGCCTATACAATGAAGTCTGCCCAATCGCGGCGGCGGCATCTTGTTTCGATCAATGACCTGAAATTCCTGCCCGCCAAATACCAAAAAGAGATTGCCGAGCGTCAACGTCTGGTGGTTGACCTGATCGTCGACAGCCTAAGCCGACTGAATGACAGCTATCCCCAGGATGCGCTTAGGGTCTATGCCATGCTGCTGATCGGGATGCTCAACTGGACGGACACCTGGTATCGGCCCTCGGGGCCGATGAAACCCCGCGAGCTGTGTCAGAGGGTCGCCAGACTGTTCACCACCGAGATCATGTCCGCCGATCCACCCTGACGCCGCGCCCCACAACCTCAGGGTTTCGATTTCGACAAGAACGCCTCACGCGCGGCGCTGTGTTCGGGCGAGTTGAGCAGGGTGATGTAGGACGTCATCTCTCGATCAAGCAGCGCAGCAAGGTCACCCCCTGCCGCAGTGATCAACGATTTGACATGACCTTTGGCCTCTTGCGAAAATGCCGACATCTCTTTTGCGCGCGCGCGCGCCGTTTCCAATAGCGCCTCAGGGTCTACCAACGCATCCACGATCCCAAGCCGCGCCGCGTCCTCAGCCTCGACAATGGCGCTGGACAACAGAATCCGGCGCGCGGTGCCGTCCCCGACCCGGCGCGGCAGTGTGAAGGGCAAAGCCAGGTCAGGCGGCAGACCGACCCGCCCGAACGAGGCCGAGAACCGCGCCGTGCGATCCGCGACCACCTGGTCACAGCACAGCGCCAGCGAAAATCCGGCCCCGAACGCCGCGCCGGACACCGCAGCGACCGTAGGTTTGGTTCCAGCAACAAGCTGTATTACCACATCATGCAGGATCTGCATCCGGCGCCGGGCGATGACGGGATCGCCGGTCATGGCGGAAATATCCCCGCCCGAACAGAACGCCCCCCCCGCCCCGGACAGGATGATCGCCTTCACCGCCGGGTTGCCTTGTGTTGCGGCAACCACGTCGCGCAGTTCGGTGCGCAACGCATCGGTCAATGCGTTCTTCTTTTCTGGGATGTTCAGGACAAGATGCAGAATACCGTCGTCATCCAGCGTTTGGGTCAGGATAGCCATGACATTACCTTTCGTCGTCTCGGCGGGCGCGGGCCTGAATTGCCCTTGCACGGGCCAGCACCGGGGCATCGACCATCATGCCATCGACCGATGCCGCCTGCCCGTCTGAGGCGGCCAGAACCGTCTTGGCCCAGTTCAACTGCGCCTCGGTCGGGGCGAACCCCTGTCGGGCGGGCTCAATCTGCGCGGGATGGATCAGCAGCTTGCCGCCAAAACCCAGCATCAACGCATGGGCCGCATCGCTGCGGATCAGATCGTCGTCCCGCAACGCGGTGGTCACACCGTCCAGCGGCGCAGGCAAGCCGGCAAGGCGCGATGCGATCACCAGATCCTGACGCGGCCGCAACAGCGCCAGTCTGTCATGGTCGCACCCCAGATCGGCGCAGAAATCGACCGACCCGAACACCAGCCGGGTTGCCACGGTTGCAATGTCGGGGGCATTGACGACGCCCCGCACCGTTTCGACAAGGGCAAGCCGCAGCATGTCCTGCGGCAGCGCATGGTCCAGCGCCTCAAGATCATCTGCCGTTTCGCTTTTCGGCAACATCACCCCCGTCAACGGCAGCCCGGCACACACGGCCAGATCATCCTTATGCCATGTGGTGGCGCGGGCATTGACCCTGACGAACACCGATTTTCCGGTGTCCGACAGCAGGCCCGCCTGATCGGCCAAGGCATCGCGCGCGCCCGGCTTGTCCGGCGCTGCCACCGCATCCTCCAGATCAATGATCACCGCGTCATACGCAACCGACAGGGCCTTGGCGTAGCGATCGGGCTTGTTCGCCGGCACGAATAACGGCAGATCATAGCGGGCCGTTCGGCGGGGCGGGATCAACAGACCGCCCCGAGTTTAAGGGTGCCTTGAATGACCTTCGTCCCGTCGTCTTTGCGCACCCAAACGGCAAAGCCCTCATCCGTCCTTTCCCCGCCTGCGGTAATCCGCTCGCCCACCTTTACGGGGGCGGTGAACCGAATATCCAGACACTCGCCCCCGGGCTGGCCGAAACTGGCCTCGATAGCGTTTAAAAGCAGATCAAGCGCCATGGCCCCGTGCGCGATAGGCTGACCAAAAGCTGTGGTGGCCGCGAAATCCGCATCCAAATGCAGCGGGTTGTAATCGTTGGACAGTGCTGCATAGGCCGCTGTCATCTCGGCATTGGTTGTCAGGCTGAGTTCAGAAAGTCTGTCGGTCATGTCCATCCCCCTTACGCCGCCCAGATCGACCGGATCGTTCCGGTCATCACCTGGGCGTCACCAACATGGGCCTCGATGCCAAACCGTACCCAGTAGCGGCCTTTTCTTTCTTCTTTCGCCACAAGCGAAACCGTCACCAGAACGGTGTCGCCCCAATTGGCCTGTGCCTCAGTGAACGCCAATTCCTGAGACGCGTGAACATTCCCATCGGGGCGCGGCTGGATTGCGCGTATGTAGGCTTCCATCATCGCGGTGACCAGCATTCCGCGCGGCAGCCGGTCGCTGGTCGGGCCGAACACACGCCCCCAATCGGCACGCTTCCCGGCATCCGTCTGGATGGGAATCACGCCAAAGACATGGCCCGGCTGGAACCGTTCATATGTCCATAGATCGCCCTTATGATCATCCTGCGGCATCGTCCCCTCCCCAGGCCATCCTGTACTGTCTGGCCCCGCCATTAAAAATCTGTTTGTCCGGTTTAATACGGGAACCCCGACGGAAAACCAAGCCCGTGAATCGCGGAGGACATCTAATGTTGTAAAGACAATCAGTTAGTGGCGCGCCCTCCGCGCAGAGCAGCCTGGGGTTCGGATCATGAGTGGTGGCTATTGCGAATTCCGTCTGTCCGGTTTATTTATGAGCCGCGAACAGGGAGGAAGTCAGTGCTAGAGAATAAGGTAGTCATCGTGACAGGTGCCGGTGGCGGCATCGGCAAGGCGCTTGCCGTGGAATGCGCGCGCGCGGGTGCGGCGGTCGTGGTCAACGACATTGGCGTTTCACTGTCCGGCGCGGCCGAAGATCTTGGGGCGGCAGAGAAGGTCGTTCAGGAGATCGAAGCCTTTGGCGGGCGGGCCGTCGCCGCAACGCAAAGCGTGTCCGAACCGGGCGAAGCCGAGGATATTGTCGAAACCGCCATCAATCACTTTGGCCGCCTGGACGGGGTGATCAACAACGCCGGCATCCTTCGCGACGGGTTCTTTCATAAGATGAGCGCCGAGAACTTCGACTCGGTGATCAAGGTCCATCTGTACGGCAGCTTCAATGTCAGCCGCGCCGCCGCGCCGATCTTCAAGGAACAGGGCTCTGGTGCGTATGTCCACATGACGTCCACCTCGGCCCTGATCGGCAATTTCGGACAGGCCAACTACATGGCCGCCAAGATGGGCATCACCGCCCTGTCGAAATCCATCGCGCTGGACATGGAACGCTTTGGCGTCAAGTCCAATTGCATCGCCCCCTTCGCCTGGAGCAGGATGACCAGTTCCTTGCCGACCGACACGCCGGAACAAATCGCAAGGGTCGAGAAGTTCAAGCAGATGGTCCCGGAAAAGATCGCGCCGCTGGCCATCTCTTTGTTGTCGGGTGATGATCGGGCGCCGTCTGGCCAGATCTTCTGCGTCCGCAACAATGAAATCATGCTGATGAGCCAACCGCGCCCGATCCGTTCTATGCAGCGCAGCGATGGCTGGACCGCGCAAAGCGTGCTGGAACACGCCCTGCCCGCGATGACGGCAAACTACACCCCGCTCGAACGGTCCGAGCACGTGTTTACCTGGGATCCCGTCTGAACCGGCCCTGACGCGAAACGGAGCAAGAGATATGAGCGATGACTACGATATGATCCGCGACGAGGTGCGCAAGCTATGCGCCCACTACCCGGATGAATACTGGCGCAAGCTGGATGCAGAACGGAAATACCCTTCGGAATTTGTGGATGCGCTGACCCAGGCGGGATACCTTTCGGTGCTGATCCCCGAGGAATATGGGGGCACCGGTCTTGGGCTGTCCGCCGCCGCCGCGATCCTTGAAACCGTGCAGGAGGCCGGATGCAATGGGGCCGCCTGTCATGCGCAACTGTATGTGATGGGGACCATTCTGCGCCACGGCTCGCAGGCGCAGAAGCAGCAATACCTGCCCGGCATCGCATCGGGCGATCTGCGACTGCAGGCATTTGGCGTGACCGAACCCACCAGCGGCACCGACACCACTTCGATCCGCACCTTTGCGGCGAAAGAGGGGGATGAATATGTGGTCAACGGCCAGAAGGTCTGGACCAGCCGAGCCGAACATTCCGACCTGATGATCCTGCTGGCACGCACCACGAAAAAGGATGAGGTCAGCAAGAAGACCGACGGGATTTCCACCTTCATCGTCGACATGCGCAAGATCCCGGACGCGCAGATGAAAATCCGCCCGATACGGACGATGATGAACCACAACTCGACCGAGATTTTCTTTGAAAACATGCGCATCCCCGCCGATGCGCTGATCGGGGAAGAGGGTAAGGGGTTCAAGTATATTCTGACCGGCATGAACGCCGAACGGCTGCTGATCGCCGCTGAATGCGTGGGCGATGCCAAGTGGTTCATCAAGCGCGGCGTGGATTATGCCAAGGAACGTTCGGTCTTTGGCAGGGCCATCGGTCAGAACCAGGGTGTCCAGTTCCCCATTGCCAAATCCTATGCCTCAATGCGCGCCGCCGAACTGATGGTGCACGAAGGCGTTCGCAAATATGAGGCGGGTGAGAATTGCGGGGCCGAGGCCAATATGGCCAAGATGCTGGCCGCCGATGCCAGTTGGGAAGCGGCAAATGCCTGTATCCAGACCCATGGCGGCTTTGGCTTCGCCGAGGAATACGATATTGAACGCAAGTTCCGCGAAACGCGGCTGTACCAAGTGGCACCGATCTCGACCAACCTGATCCTGTCCTTTATTGCCGAGCATATCCTGGGTCTGCCCCGCAGCTATTAAGGAACCGCCATGACACGCCGCGCCGCCATCGTTGCCCCGCTTCGCACCCCTATCGGCCGTTTCGGCGGGGCCTTTCGCGACCTGCCGATTGAGGATCTGGGGGCCGCCGTCGTCAGGGCGGTGCTGGACACATCGGGCATTGATCCGGCCCTGATTGAGGACCTTGTCTTCGCCCAGTCCTATGCCAATTCCGAAACGCCCTGTATCGGGCGCTGGCTGGCGCTGTGCGCCGGACTGCCTGTCGGAGTGCCCGGTATGCAACTTGACCGGCGTTGCGGTGGCGGGCTGCAATCCGTCGCCACGGCGGCAATGATGGTGCAGTCCGGGGCCTGCGATGTGGTGCTGGCGGGTGGCGTCGAAAGCATGAGCCGGATCGAGTATTACTCCAATGACATGCGGTGGGGCAAACGCGCCGGGTCGGCACAGTTCTATGACCGGCTGGACCGGGGCCGGGAACGCTCGCAGCCGGTGGATCGGTTTGGCGTGATCTCGGGCATGGTTGAAACCGCCGAGAACCTGGCCCGCGACTATGGGATCAGCCGCGAAGCCTCGGACGCATTTGCCGCGGAGAGCCATCGGCGCGCCGCCGCAGCCTGGGCCGACGGGCGCTTTGGGCAAGAGGTGGTGCCGGTCACCGTGCCGCGCCGCAAGGGCGATCCGGTCGTGGTGTCCGAGGACGAAGGCATTCGCCCCGACAGCACCCCTGACAGCCTTGGAAAACTGCGCGCGATCATGAAAGACGGGGTGGTTACAGCGGGCAATGCCAGCCAGCAAAACGATGCCGCTGCGGCGTGTCTGATCGTGGCCGAGGATAAGCTGGAGGCGCTTGGTTTGGCGCCCGACGCCTTCCTTGTCGGTTGGGCCGCCGCCGGGTGCGAACCATCGCATATGGGCATCGGGCCGGTTCCAGCCACCGCACGGGTGATGGCGAAAACCGGGCTGACGCTGGACCAGATGGACCTGATCGAGGTGAACGAAGCCTTTGCGTGTCAGGTCTTGTCTGTGCTTCAGGAATGGGGCCTTGGGGCCGATGACCCCCGGTTGAACGTCAATGGCTCTGGCATTTCCCTGGGCCACCCCATTGGCGCGACCGGCAGCCGGATCATGACCACATTGTTGCATGAAATGCCCCGTCGAAAGGCACGCTACGGGCTGGAAACCATGTGTATCGGCGGCGGCCAGGGCATGGCCGCGATCTTTGAGCGGCCCTGATGCCCCGCACCATCGCGCCCGAAGACCTGGACCTTTCTGCGCTGATCCATCCAGGCGAGGCGATCGCCTGGGGCCAGGCCTCGGGCGAGCCACTGACACTGACCCGCGCGCTGATGGCGCAGCGTCATGATCTGGGCGGTGTGCGCGCCTTTGTCGGGGTCAGCTGGCACGACACGCTGGACCCCGCCCATGCCGACGCGATCGACTTTATGGCCTATTGCGGCACCGGGCGAACGCGACTTTTGCACAAGGCGGGGGCGCTGGACATCCTGCCGGTGCATTATTCGCAGTTCGAACACTACCTGAGCCCACGTATCGACGTGCTGTTTTTGCACCTTGCACCGGGGCGTGCGCCCGGCAGCTATAGTTTCAGCATGGCGTGCGAATATTTATGGCCGCTGGTAAAATCGGCCCGCCTGGTGATCGCCGAGGTCAACACCAAGGCCCCCGCCACGCCCGGCCTGGTTGAGATCGATGCCGGGGATATCGACGTGATCGTGCCGACCGCCCGCGATCTGCCGACCCCGCCAAACGCCCCGGTCACCGAAACCCATCGGGCCATCGCAGGGATCATCGCCGGGCTGGTGCCCGATGGCGCGACACTTCAGGTGGGTCTTGGCGCGATCCCGGCTGCGATCCTGGATGCGTTGTCAGGGCATCGGCACCTTGGGGTGCACACCGGTCTGTATGTCGACGGATTTACCGATCTTATAGACCGGGGCGTGATCGACAACAGCCGCAAGGGGCTGGACCAGGGCACCTCGGTCGCCGGGCTGATCACCGGCACCGAACCGACGCTGCGCCTGTGCCACGAGACCGATCTGATAACACTGGCGCCGACCAGTCACACCCATGCGCTTGGCAATCTTGCGCAACTGAACGCGTTCACCTCGATCAACTCGGCCATTGAGGTCGATCTGACCGGACAGATCAATTCCGAACTGGCGGGGTCGGCTTATGTCGGCGCTGTCGGCGGCGGGCCGGATTTCGCGCGCGGCGCCGCCTTGTCACCCGGTGGCCTGCCTATCACCGCGTTACCTGCCGCGCGCACGGGCCGGGATGGGTCGCTCGTGTCGTCGATTGTGCCCACACTTGGCGGGCCGGTCAGCATTTCACGCGCAGATGCAGGTATCATCGTGACCGAGTTCGGCTGCGCCGATCTGCGGGGCAGGACAGTGTCAGAACGCCGGGCAGCGATGCTGGCCATCGCGCATCCCGACCTGCGGGATCAACTGGCGGCCGCCGGATAAGACCCGGCCACCTGCACGTCATGCGGGCATGTCGGGTCAAAAGTCGGCCCGAGCCGACATCGCCATGCCACCGCCCGGGCGTTCGGCCCAGAGGATCTCTGTGTCGTCATCTGACCGGGCATTCAGAGTAAAGGCCGCGCTGTCAAACAGCGGGCTTGTTCCCCGGAATGAAAACGCTTTCAACGGCGCACCTGCACGAAGGGACCGTGCGAACCCGGCCAGAAGCGAGGCGGTCAGCGGCCCGTGAACCACAAGCCCCGGATAGCCTTCCTCGCTGGTGGCATAGGTTCGGTCATAGTGGATTCTGTGGGCATTGTAGGTCAGCGCCGAGTATCGGAACAGGCGCACGGGGTCTGGCAAAACCTCCACCCTGTGCTGTGTCCCTTCGGGGCAGTCCGGGGCTTTGGCGGCGCCTTGCGGTCCGGTCGCAGCCTCTCGATAAACGATATCCTGCTCCTCCCTGCGGCACAGAGTGCCATCCTGCGAAATCAGATGTTCCACCTTGACCAGACCAAGCGCCCCGCTTTTCCCCTGCTTGAGATCGACGGACAGCACACGAGAGGTTTTCTCGGCGATCTTCCCGGCCAAAAGCGGCGTATGGAAGGTCAGGCTGCTGCCCCCCCACATCCGGCGCGGCAAGGCGAAGGGTGGCAGAAACCCGCCCGTGATCAGATGCCCGTCGCCAGACAGATCATCATGCGCCGTGGCGGGATGAAAAAAGCACCAGTGCCAAGTTTCATCAACCGGATCGCCCGGGGCAATCGCCGTGTCCCTGTCAAAAAATGCGCCGATCCGGCGCAGCGTGCCGATGTCGATCAGATCGGTGGCGGTTTCCTCTCTCCCGACCCAGTCCCTTAGATAGTCCACGTCCAGACTCTTCTTTGTCGAAGCCATGGAGCCCTCCTCGTCGCGCTATAACCAAGAGTATATAATACCGGCTGTCCGGTTTATACAACAGGCCCGAACGCGGAAACTGCCCCTGCCCTGGCCCGACCGCCATTGCATAAATTCATTTCATTTGAGACAAATTAGCCCAATCCATGCCTCTCCCTTGAACAAAACAGGATGCAATGATAGCCCGAACCTAAATAATCCGACCAAACGGAAGAAAATTCCAATGGCACGAACCCAGTCCAAGCACTATCCGGAAATCCGGCAGAGCATCCTAAAGTCGTCGGCGCAATTGTTTGCCGCGAAGGGTTTTTCGACGACAACTATCGTCGACCTCGCAGAGGCCTGTCATTCTTCACGAGGCGCGCTTTATCACTACTTCTCGTCGAAGGAAGAAATTCTGGCGACGATCCTGGAAGAACATGTCGCCTCCATGCTTCACGTTCTGATGGGCATCGGGGAACAGCGCCTTGAACCGCGGGAACACCTTCACCTGTTCGCCCGCAGCCTTATGCAAATCAATGCCGAACATCAGGCCGAGCAGGTCGTTCTTCTGAATGACTGGAACCAGCTAGACCACAAGAAGCAGCTTGAAATCGGCGCCATGCAGCGCCGGATCGTGGCCATTTTGCGAGATATCCTGTCGCGTCTCGACAACCAACACCGCATGACACCGCGCCTTGCCACCAGCTCTGCGATGTCGCTGCTCGGATCCCTGAATTACACGTATACGTGGTTCAACCCGGAAGGCCCCGTCTCTGCCGAGGAATATGCAGACCATGTGGTCGAAATCTTCCTGGATGGGTTTCTGGGGAAACCGGCCTGAACACTGCGAGAGAACGGATGAGCAACGCACAAATGGATGCGGTCCGTAACCGGATTACCGCAACCTTTTCAGGCTGGGGCCGTGGAACCACGCTGGATGAGATGCGCGATGGATTTGCCGGGCTGGTATCGGGCGGGCGCAGGCCGGATCAGACCCCGGTTGATGCCAATGGCATCCCGGCAGCCTGGTTCGGAACCGGTGAGGGCGTGGTATTCTATTGCCATGGCGGCGGCTATCAGATGGGCTCAATCGTTTCGCACGGGCCGCTTATGTCAGATATCGCCGAGGCGGGAAATGTCCGGGTTCTGGGGTTCGACTATCGCCTGGCACCTGAGCATCGCTATCCTGCCGCGCTGCAAGACAGTGTGACGGCCTATCGCTGGCTGCTCGATCAAGGGACCGATCCATCCCGCATCGCCTTCGCCGGTGACAGCGCCGGGGCCGGTCTGGCGCTGGCGACGATGCTGCGGGCAAAAACCGAGGCCCTGCCCCTGCCCCGGGCTGCGGTGTTCCTGTCCCCTTGGGTCGACATGGAGGCGCGGAGCGACAGCTATCAGACGCGGGCAGAGCTGGATCCGCTGACACAGCGCGACAAGGTTCTGGCCATGGTGCGCAGCTATCTTGGCCGCGAAGGCGACCCGGCAGACCCCGGCGCATCCCCAGTGAACGGAGATCTGACAGGCTTGCCCCCGATCCTGATCCATGTCGGCCAGAACGAAACCGTTCTGGGCGATACCGAATTGCTGGCAAAGCGGGGCCGGGCCGCAGGTGTCGGGGTAGAAGTCGTCATCTGGGACGACATGATTCACCATTTCCAGGTCTTCCCGGAACTGGACGAGGCGCGCCAATCATTGGCCCAGATCGGCGCCTATCTGCGCGCGACCCTTGGATGATGCCGCCAGGCACTCACCCCTGAGACAGCCCCATCCCCCCGGACACCCCAAGCGTTTCCCCGGTGATGTATCCCGCTTCGCGTGAGGCGATGAAGGCGACGGCCGAGGCGACGTCTTCGGGCGCCCCCAGGCGGCGCAGCAGCGTGGCGTTTTCCATTGCGGTCAACAGTTTGCCCCCCCCCTCTTCAACCGCGCGCTGTAACAGCGGCGTGTCAATCGGGCCGGGCAGAATGTTGTTCACAGTGATGCCGTAGCGCGCATTTTCCCGGGCGATGGATTTGGTGAACGCGATCATCCCGCCCTTGGCGGCCGCATAGACCGATCCGCCTTTCGACCCCAGTCGCCCCGCTTCGGATCCGATATTGACGATCCGCCCGAACCGCGCCGTCTGCATCGCCGGCAGCACCGCGTGAGTCACGGTAAAGACAGCCTCCAGGTTAACCGCCAG
>ENA-OWNT01001610-OWNT01001610.1-seawater-metagenome-genome-assembly--contig:-NODE-1610-length-27431-cov-3.814067_pt1 | contig 27431 bp, 25 predicted proteins | sample MGYA00238136_ERZ651165 | MGnify/ENA primary metagenome ERZ651165 (study PRJEB26861, sample SAMN08777766) | seawater metagenome | isolation source: coastal seawater | place: USA: Florida | collected...
CCTGACACTACACTGACACTCCACTACACTCCACTGCACTACACTGCACTGCACTGCACTCCACTCCACTCCACTCCACTCCACTATTCGCCCTGCTCGCGCGTGTCCTTCCTTCCGATTCATCCTTCCCACAACTCAACGCACAACTCACGCATGCGGATCAAGGTTCACGAGAAAGATGCACGTACAAACACCCTTGCAAGGTCCTTGCCATGGTCGATCGGACATCACTGGCAGGTCGTCACATGTCATACCCACGTTGGTCATTGTATTGTTCTCGAAAGGGGTACTATAATTGATAAAAAGCCGTCTGTCGATTCACACCTCTCTCGCAAGCACAGATTCAAGGTTCATGATTCACTGTGCTGTCCAGCACGCCGTATGGTATAGTCGCAAGCTCTCAGTGAAGCTGTCAATGCTGCCCATCACACGGTGCAATTCTGTATTATGTGCACGTTTCAGTCAGCAAGCAGCGTTCGCTTCGTATCCCACTTGCCATATTATGGTCAAAAAATACAATTCTATGTGAACTCGTTGTGCAACTTCAACCAGCAGTGCATGGCTCCTCACAACATGGAAGTTACTTCTTCTCTTCCTTGACTCTTGTGGCTGTGACTTGCACTGCGTCTGTCTTTTTCTCAATCTTGACTCTCTTTTTCTCTGTCTTGACCGTTGTCGCCTTGACCTCGACTACATCATTTTGATTTTGAACTGTTTTGATAGTGGCATTGGCTGCCTGTTCCTTGAGCTTTTGTACCTTCGGAGACCGACTCGACGTCCCGTGAACTGCTTGGAGGACACGATCCAGTGCTGCCCTGTTCAGAAAAGTCACACAGCACATTCTCAGAGAACACTGGTCACACGATCTTAGCTATAAAAACGAGTGCGTACTTGGCTTCGGCCGCGAGATCGTCCATCCCGCTCAAAATGAGAACTTCGGCAAACATTTGAAGTTTCACAATGCAATGTTGGCCAAGAGCACGCTCGATAACCTTCACTCGGGTTGACAGCCTCTTCTTGCTCATGGTTCGCACTCTCATCCAAGTGTGTTCATACGTAGCTGTTGGGTTCTATGAAGTGCATGAACAGGTCAGCAAGCATCGTCGCGGCCACGGAGCACGGTTGCGGTGGCACATGCACAACGACGCGGCGACATCAATGGTGCAACACGAGTACTGCGCGCTAGTTACAACAACATCAGGATGAAAAAACCCACCTTGTACGCGGTGCCATTTTGCAAGTGCAGCTCCTTCAAAATTGCTATCTTGCGTCTTACTCTGATATCATCCCAACTCGCCCCACGCTCGTCAATCTCCAAGCGAGTACGTTGGCTTCGAGCTTCCGCCCGTTCGTCCTTCACTGCCAAACCATCTTGCAGCTCGATATGAGCCGTTTTCTGTGCATGCAAGGACACGAACACGCTGTGATGCTGCAACTGAAGGCAAGCAAGTGAGCGCGAGCAATTGTCAACCAACCTCTCCTTTTAATCTCGCAGATCGACGGACAGGTCCTTGGGGTGCCTTGCGTTTTCTTGGGGCAGGTGCCCGTTTCTTCGAATTGTTTGTTCGTTCAACCTTGACTTTTGGTTTCGAACCCGCTCCTATGGGTGCGGACCCGCCGTTGCTTCCGAGGCCAAGAGATTGTAGCATGGCTTGGTTATCTTCGATTAGCTTTTGACGTGCCACTTCGTAGGCACTCAAAAGCAAGTCGTCTGCCATGCGTGTCGCCGGCTGGGTATCACACAAAAGACACGAGTTTTGCGTACTAAGACCCAGTCGTGCGTGAACTCAGAAGAAAACGGGCGATATTCCACCTGCGCATTTCTAACGCAACTCGAAAACACAGCCACAACTCCCATCACATAAGAACCACTACTCCAGCACGCACCGGTCGCTTGCCACGGCAGCACATGAGTGCTTCCGGAACACCGCACAGAGCGCGGAACCCGGGACACGCATTAAAAACCGGCACACGGACGAAGAGCATGGACAGACAAAGGAATGGAACACGGAACACGCAAAACACGGAACGCAGCACCTGGAACACCAATCACAGACACCATGCAACATGGAGCAAGGGACAACAACAAACACACGCGATGCCGCAAGTAAGCGAGGGAGAGCGGACGCGCGGACGTGCGAACGCAAAGAAGCAAAAACGCAACGAAAGCAACGACATAGCGACGCAACGACGCAACGACGCAACGACGCAACGACGCAACGACGCAACGACAACGACGTTCCGACGTTCCTTCCGACGGACACAGACGCAACGAAGCGATGATGCAACGACGCAACGACGGCCGCAACGACGAGCGAGGGATGCGCAAGGACGCGAGGACGCGAGGAGGAGGTCACTGCGGACAAAGATACGGTTGCCAGACTGCAGCGACGGAGTGTTGACTACAGCCTGTATACTAACGCCTGCGCTCTCACGGTCACTGTGAGAGCACCCAATTTTGTAGTTCTAAGTGTACAGTAGTTGTATTGGAATTATATTTTCAGTTGGTGTTAGTGAAGTGAAAACAGAAAGTGAAGAGCAGTTGAAAAGATGGGAACAAGCTCAGCACAGCAATCGTGTGGCCGGCCGCCGGCTTGGGGAGGTCCGGATGCCATGACGGCGACGACGAGGTTCTTAAATGTTGTTTTGTATACTGTATATAAGTTTTCATTTAGTATCACTGTGCTATATCAGCGGTAACTATTATGTGTTCAAGTGACTAGTACGTAAAATTGAAAATCGTAAAATGGGGTCTTGACTCTTGACCTCCCCAAGTGTTTCGTCGTCGTCGTCGTCGTCGTCTTCGTCGTCGTCGTCGTTGTTTGTCGTCGTCGTTGTCGTTGTCGATGCGTCAAGTTGCGTCCTTGCTTCCTTTCTTGCGACCCTTGTGCCTGTAACACTTCTTCGCGACGGCCCTTACCTATCAGGAATGGCACAGTGAACCGGTGTTTGTTGTTTGATTGGTGCGATAATGTGGTGGTGTGGCGGGTTGGTTGGTTGACCTTCCAAACTCTGTTCCGTGTGATTGATGATGTTGCGTTGTTGGACTTTGCGTAACGTCCGTCCATGTTCGCTTCTGTCTATGTTACCTGATACCCGGGTACCGACGACAGATGAAACGTTGCTTTGTGCCGACACTGCCTCTGTTCCCTATAGTCGCCATCGCAGAGTACCTACCGCGTCATCGTTTCGTGTGTGTGGGCAAACTCAGGCAATGACAACGGCAGCGTCGGAGGGAAAGAGACCTGCCACACGTTGGCGTGCACTCGCGTGGCTGCATGTCGCTGCGCTGCTTCAAAATATTAACGGTGCTTGTCGTGTTGGCAGTTGGTAGAATCGTAGGCGAGTAGCAGCGTGGAATGTGCCTCAACGAGTCGAACCTTCGATGATTGTTCGTACTGGTCCTCAAATATTTGAAGCCGTGTCGACGTGGACCTCAGTGTTGTGCTCCAGCTCAATCTGTTTGGCTCAACTGACAGCACTCGATGTCGACAGGAACCTGTGCTAACACAACGCACCGGCGACGTAGCACGACCATGGGCTACTACCAGTGGTGACACACACACCAATCAAACAAACAACAGTTCACTGCGCCATTCCCGACAGTGGAAGGTGGTATAAGTGTGCCGAATCAGGAGGCCGGGACTACGAATATCACTCTAGCCACAAAATGACAGATGGCATTTTACCGCATTTTTCAGAACGTTTTCGTTTGCTCTATTCATACAACAACCTTGAGGCGCCGCATTGAAAAGATGGCAACCACAGCAAACGATGTATTGCTGTTCATCCCGAACATCATTGGATACACTCGCGTGTTGATGACGCTTCTGGCGTATTATTTTGCTCTTCCCGGAAACGAGGAAGCATTCGCCGGCCTCCAAGGCTGGCAGGTGTGCATGATTTGCTACTCCATCAGCTTCGTTGCGGATGCAGTTGATGGTATGGCGGCCCGCCACTTCAAACAATGTTCCGACTTTGGAGCTGTGCTAGACATGGTCACAGACCGATGCTCCACGGCCGGTTTCCTCCTGATTTTGAGCCACTTGTACGTATTGTCTATTGAATTGGCTGACTGGTTCTCCGCCATCCTCACGCTTTATTGTCTCTGTCATTTATTGTCTGTGACTTAAAGGTATCCCGACTACAAGCTGGCATTCACTGGTCTTCTGGTGCTTGACATTGGTAGTCATTGGTTCCAAATGAAGCAAGCCGGCGAAGGTGAACATCACAAAGAGGGCAACACAAACCCAGTCGTCAAGTTATTCTATGAGAACCGGCTGTTTTTCGGATACCTTTGTGTGGGTGCAGAATTCTTCTACATTTTCCTCTATTGTGTACGTCATCCTTGGAGAAACAGTGACGACAAAGTTCATCGTTGCTGTTCTCACGACGCAACATTGTTTCATTCGCAGGTTTACTTCCTGGACCCGTCAACCACTGCGTATACCGTGGTGTACGCATTGTGCTTTTACGTCTGTCTTCCTGGCTGCCTCCTCAAGCAATTCGTCAACTTTGTTCAACTCGGAGCTGCTGCGACTTCCATTGCGGAAAAAGATGCTCGACAGCACAACAGTTCCAAAAAGTAGATCCTTTCGGCCATATATTATTTTACCAAAAGGTTCCCGTCACTTATCTCGGCCTCGTCCGTCCCACCGTCTGCGTATTGCCAGTCACCGTCGACGATGCAGAATGTATGTCAGTGTGTCCAACGAGCTACTCGTAACCTTTGCTCGTGTTTGACGAATGCACACGCATGCATCACACTTTGCATCACACTCAACATCACACTTTGCAACGTCACAGTCACAGCATGGCGACAATCCATTCTCTTGCGTTGATGATGCTGCATCGTGAATCGTGAACTGTGTGATGTCCGTGTGCCTGACGCGATGTCAGGATGTCAACCAAGTTGGTTGGTTTGTACAGGTTGTAGTCAGTGGCCTCACACTGTGTTGTGGCCGCAAAGTTCGCCGACGACGTTTTGTCGTTTGTTTGTTCGGAAACCTCGTTCGTGCGTTCGGTCGAGCGATCGTTTGACTGTCGGCGTCAAACGTGTCAACGAAACAACGTGAACAATGTTTGCTTGTTGGGGTTGAGGGTTGCACTGAATCAACAAGACGTGGAGTCGTCGTGAAGCTGCAAAACGTCGATCGGATGTCTGTACGGTGGGGACAGGAAGACCACATGTCACCGCACATGTTGCACGTTGTTCATACAACAAAGCACGAGTGGTCGCACGCAGGCACCATTTTGCTGTTGTGCGCGCAGTGTCTGCGAAAATATGTCAGCCGCAACACAAACGCGCAAATATTAGTCGTTCTACAATTTTTAAACGCTCCGCAAACGTGTGCGTCGCAGAAATATGACGATTCTGCTGGGTTAGAACGTGATGTTGCGCCTTTCGAGCAGCGTGGCACGCGATATCGTCCGCAGGTGCGGCGGCATTAGTCCGGTATTTGCTCGAGCTTTGAGCAGCCGCGGCGGTGCAAGTGGCGTGGCGTTGACCAACGAGTTGAAAAATGACGAGATGGTAGAGTTTGCAAACAATGTTGACGTAGAACACATTCGAAACTTCTCCATCATTGCTCATGTTGATCACGGAAAGAGCACGCTCGCTGATCGACTCCTGCTGCTCACGGGAAAACTCAAAGGTCACGACCACCAGAAGCAGACACTAGACACTCTCAGAGTTGAACAAGAACGTGGTATTACGGTCAAATCGCAAACAGTTTCGCTACTATACGAACATCCGCAGCCGAAAGACCAATCGACAAGATATCTTGTGAACCTTATCGACACTCCAGGCCATCATGACTTCAACTTCGAGGTCGGACGTTCGCTTCAGGCCTGCCAAGGTGCGCTGCTGCTGGTCGATGCCTCGCAAGGCATACAAGCGCAGACGTTGGCGAACTATAAAATTTGCCAGAAGTTGAACATGACAGTAATTCCAGTCTTGACCAAACTAGATTTGCCCAACGCGAGGCCGGAGGACATCAAGGACCAGCTCGAACTCGTCCTGGGCTTCGATCGCGAGGAAATTCTTGCTACTTCAGCAAAGACAGGGGAGGGAGTTGAAGACATATTGCCAGCGATAGTCGAGCGTATTCCGCACCCATTGGGCGCGAAAGACGACTACGTCGACGGCACGGCGCCTGAAGATAATGAGTATAACTCGCGCCCATTGAAGGCGCTCCTTTTCGACTCGTGGTACGACCGATACCAGGGCATTGTCTGCCTGATTCAAATTGTAGAAGGCACTTTGAGGGCCAATGAGAAAGTGAGATTCTTCCACGCTGGCAAAACTTTCGAAGCACAGGAAGTGGGTTTGCTTGCCCCGGAAAGATTGTCACTTGACCAGTTGCGGACGGGCCAAGTCGGATATCTTGTTCCTGGCTTTCGTGAAATGGCTGACGCTCAGTGTGGCGAAACAATATGCTCTCCGAATTATAGAGATGACACAGAGGATGGCGCCGAATTTGAGCCACTACCGGGATTTGCTGCAGCGAAAGCAATGGTATTCGCCAGCATTTACCCTACCGATGGCCAGGCTGGGTCTTACGAAGCGCTTTTAAACGGTGTGAGTAAACTGTTGCTCACTGACCCGAGTGTTTCCACGCAGCGAGAATTCAGCAAAGCCCTTGGACAAGGTCTGCGTTGTGGATTCCTTGGCCTTCTTCACATGGACGTCTTTTCGCAACGTCTAGAGCAAGAATACGGCATTGACGTTCTAGTGACCTCGCCAACTGTTCCCTACAAAGCCGTGTTGGAATCTGGAGAAGAAATTTTGATCGAAACCCCCGACGAATTTGATCAGAACTCCAAAGTAAGAACGTACTTGGAACCAATAGTGTCCGCGCAGCTCGTGATTCCCGCAAACTACCTGGGCCCCATCATCACACTGTTAGAAGAGAAGCGTGGCGATCAGGAGGATTTGGTTTTTCTTGATGAAGACACAGTCATGCTCAAGTATCTGCTTCCGTGGCAGGAAGTCGTGACAGATCTAAACGACAAGATCAAGTCTATTTCAGCTGGCTACGCTAGTTTGAACTACATTGATGGTGGATTTCGTGCAGCGAAACTGGTCAAGATCGACATTCTGATCAACAAAGAACCAGTTGATGCCCTGAGTTTTATTTGTGAGAAGGGCTCCGTCCGGTCTCGATCTACGGAGGTTGTCGGGAGGCTGAAAGAGAACATCGACCGCCAGCAGTTCGAGATAGTGATTCAGGTATGCTTCGTTAATTGTGGATTGCTCGTCTTTTTTTGCGTCGAGCCTGATTCGTGCGGTTGCTTCAGGCGGCAAACGGCGCGAAAATTGTTGCCAAATCTAGAATCCCTCCTTTCCGCAAGAACGTACTCATAAAAGCCGGGAAAACAGTTGGTGGCGGAGATGAAACGCGAAAGAAGAAGCTGCTACAGAAACAGAAAGAGGGTAAGAAGCGAATGAAGACCGTGGGAAATGTTCAGCTCAGCCAGAAAGCGTTCATGGCAGTAATGAAGAAGGAGTGATTTCTCGCACCCCGCTCGCTGTACGAGCCCGCTGGTGCATAACGTATTTACGATTTACAGTTAGTGTATTCCTGTGTCATCGATCTGCAGCATGACGGTACCAGTTCTTCGCTCCTTGTTCAACTCCGATGCAAAATGGCGCACCTAGTAGCAGAGACACACTTGAAATACGCCTGTGTACAATGACCGATCACTTTGTCTGCAACAAGGACCAACCTCCACCTTCACAAAAGTTTTGTGGTGGTCCATTTTTCGCGTGTCTCCTGCACGCGTCAACCTGATATTCCAATTGCGAAGACCAGCCCACAATGTTGGTTCAAAAACACGTGACCCATCTGCCATCAAGCTGACAGGTTTCGAAGCTATGATTGGGATCCGATGTCGGCTCGCATAGCCTCGTAGGAGCGAGTTTATTTGTTTGTGGGTTCGCTCCACCTACCAGCAGATCACATAAATTGGACGTAATTCGTTGAGCAACCATTACACAGCCGACCAACCTCCGCCCGCGGGCAGCCGACGTCGTGGAGATGAAACGAGGCAAGTGAGTCAATCACGATCTGGTCAGCAAACACAGTCAAGTCTGTGAAAACAATGTCACGGCAACTAGTGCACCGTCACACCGTCACCGCACCATAGCAATACCCTCGCTGCTTTGAATTGCTGGAATGCGGAACAAAGTGCTCAGTGATACAAGAAATTCGAATGAGCTTCTGCATCGGAGGACAACAACACGACTCAGGCAGTCGCGGACAGCTGTATCTTCCGAAGGAATTACGCTCTCATCGTCATCGAGCAGATCAAGGTCAAAATCGGCATCGGCAAGCAGATTATCGTCGTCCAGATCATCATCGGAAGTGTACCCAGTATCTTCACTGTTGTCTACTTGTTGAAACCGCTCCGTACCTGAGGGAGGGTTCAGATGCGGGCTGGCTTGTATTTGACTTTTATCACCGAGCGCTACTTCCGGTGACGACCTCACCTGCGCTGGCTTCGACCTCGACGCCAATTTTTGTTTGATTGTGCGTTCCAGCTTTTCCAAACCTCCAGCCCAGTCGTTATCGAACAGAACAACACACTGTTCAGAACCGCCAAAGGATCGTCTGTGACAGCGTCATCAAAATTCAAAACCAGACTTTAACGGTAGAGTCGAACTGCAACAACACGGCAATACTTCACGTACGGGAGAACGGCTTCGGCAACGATGGCGTGCAGCAGAGCGGTCTTACCGCTTCCATGATGACCTGTGATAGAGATACTTTCTCCGATCGGGAACCCATTTCCATTGTTAATAAATCTGTCGAGACGGTGCAACCCAGTCTTTGGATTTGGCCGACGTTGGCGGACGAACATGTCGAACGCCGTTTCATCGGGGGTCATGAAAGCTTTCAGATTCGCCGGCAGGTCGGCGGAAGATGCGTTCATGTTCACCGCATAGTATGTACGGTCATGCCCATAGCATTTGTGCCTCAACCAAATGTGCGGTGGTCGTTACCATCACCTCAAAAAATGTGGACGAGCTCGCCAGACAGCCATTCCGCAGGTCACCTTTCACCACTGGTGTTTGCAAACCATTACCATCCGAGTTCTCTTCTGAAATATTTTCCTTCGTTCCTTCGTCCCCTTATGACCATATTCTATTTGGACTGACTCCCACTTTATCCAACGAAAATACGGCATTATAACTTCGAGCCACTGGACACTGCATTACTTTGGCGTGGACGCGCCGTGACTTTTGTCATTTTACTCGACTCCCTCCCCTCAATGTTTCTTTCTCGAATAACTCCCCATCCGCACAATATTTTCTGACCCGACAACTCTAACCATACCCCACTCCAATCACTCCAATCTTCTTTTTCAAATCCCGTCGTCCAGCCCTCACGACGTCGCTTCCGTGTGGTTGGTTCGTCTGCGTCCACTGCCACGGACGCCTTTCCCTGTCGTTGTGACTGACGTCCGACCTCGACAACTTGTTCGTCGTCGTTCGTCGTTCGGCGTGCGGCGTGTTACCACCAATTTGGCGTTTGGCGCGCGCCGAAACTTCTCGGAGTTGAGATCCGGACCAAGTTACACAGGCTAATGTACACATTTTCGAAGTCATCTCAATCGACGGTTCAACGTCTTTTCAGGTCGTGTTCTCAAATCGCCAAACAGCAAAATCAGCAAAATTGCAAAATAGCAAAGTAGCAAAAAGTTTTTGAAGTGATGTACAGTTAGGAAATTTGATTCTCCACAGTGAGTACGAATGCCAACGCAGAAATAAATAATCGTGATTCTGAAAGTGTTTTTATTTTGAATGTTGAAAGTTGAATGTTGAATGTTGAATGTTGGAGTCGGTGCGTCGGAGTTGGATTTTGGATTTTGGATTTGGATTTGATTTTGATTTGGTGAAACAAGCAAACGACGACCAAAAGGAAAGCAAACAGCAAACGGCAGGCAGGCAACCTGCCACGCCGCGGGCACCAACGTCGTCGTTGCTGCGTTTTGTCACGCCGCAGGTGGCGACCGTTTTGGAAGCCTCTGCACGGACGCGTACGCCAAAGGTATCATGACGTGAACGTGTGCCTATCCGTCCGCCATCACGTACAGTTGAGGCAGAAGGAACCAAAAGACTGGTTTGTCACGATCGAATACGGATGCATGGGACGGAGGATATGCAAATGGGGGTTGAACAAAATGTATCTTTGCGTCATTGCGGGCACGACGTTCACACCGCGGGACGTGAAGGTGCAGTACATTGAAGCACAGGTGAACTGCGAGCGAGGACCTGGGAGAATATGTCATGGTTTTGGTCCATGGGGGAGAGATCAGGTGGAGAATCTGGTGGGTTTTCAAGTATTTTTTGAATATAAAAAGTCGGCCTTGATGCGTATCTGAATCTGTCGCGATGAATGACCCGAGAACACACCGCTACAGCGACCAGTAGATGTGACGGCCACACTCTTCTTCGATCACAAATAGCTCTTCAATAGATTAGTCGTTCGCGGACGAAGGAGGACGAGGATACTCGGAAGATCGCAACAATGTCGACAACGCGTTCACCTGCGTTGTCCGCTGCCCTTTCAGAAGCAAGCCACTCCGGAAACAGGTCCACCGCACTTTCTGAGGCAGGAATGGAGCCCCCAGACAACAATGCCGACGCGTACCAATCGAACGAGACGTATAATAGCGACTACTATTCGTCAGTTGACATGTCTACTGTCAATAATCGCAACAATTGCTGTGCAAGTGGAAAATGCAAGGTGAGTTGGAATCTGTGTTGCTCATCGACGTCTTGTTTCGTTTTGGGTTGACGACATGAGCTGCACTGTACTGTCCGTAGGTCAAGAACCCCATCCATTTCGTTCGAAATTTGTCTTCAGCCTTTGGGTGGCAATTTTTAGTGATGATTCTATGCGCATACCTTTTCGTGAAGGGCGCTCTGTACACTTTCATCGATGTCGGTAAACTGCCGTATTTCCAGTCTATCAATGTTGGAGGGAGTGATTATCAGCGACTGTCAATTGCAGCATCAACTCCGTGGGCCATGAAAGCACTCTTTGGCGCTGTTTCTGATGCGGTTCCACTGTGTGGTTATTCAAAGTCGGTTTACATTGTATTCACGGCCATTGTGGGAACTGCCGCGTTCGCCCTGTTGGCAACCGTTGAGCTAAACCAAGATTCGGCCGAAGTAGCAGCAGCCATGTTTTTCTTTGGCTCTCTTGAACTGGCAGTTGTCGACTTGTTGTGCGAGGGCCGGTACGCAGCACTCATGGTACTGCATCCGGAGACTGGTGCTGGGCTGGTGACCTGGGTGTGGGCGTGCTACCAAATTGGGACTCTCATTGCTGCTGCTTGCATCGGTCCAATTACAGACAACTGGAATGTGCACTATCTGTTTTGGATATGCCTCCCATTCTCAGTTCAGATACTGATTCCAACTCTGCTTGGGTATCTACGCGAAGACCCCAGTGGACGGCACCACTCGCGGAGCCAGATTCGCCAGAGCATTGGCCGCAGAAAATCTTCTCGTTTGTCAACACACAAACAGTTCGCGAAAACGGAGGGTTCCCCCCCTCTCTTGGACTCAAAGCCAGCGTATGAAACAGCATCTGCTACAGACGAACTATTCGTTGCTCACCCAGTCGCATCACACGATACAGCTGGCGAAGCTGCGGGGGAGGTTTCACCTTCCAGTTATGGAACAAGTGGATCTGACGCGCCAGCAAAGACCATTGATGTGGAGGATCAAGTTTCTGACGATGCAGAACCGCTGAAGGAAGCCCCGGCCCCGAAGTGTTTGTGCCGCCCCGAGAGTTGCCCGGGCGTACGTGTCTTTCCACGATTGTGATATCGCCCCCAGTTTACACATTGAATACCATAGTCTGTTTTGCTGCTTTTGTTTAGTCGCCATGCTGCGTCGTCGATTGTTCCAAAATTGTCCAGCAAAAGAAACTGTTCATTCTCGCAGTGATTATGGCGGTCGGCTCCCTCGGTACAAGTTTTCGTGCTTGCAGTGATCCCTTGATCGCCGTCGTTGACGTCAAGTTGTTGCACGCATCAGGTCTCAGCATCGTTAGCTTGATGGACAACGACATTTTGCAGATATCGTCCGTAATGCTGCATTTATCTTTCCATCGCCCGTTTGGGACACAGCTTCTCACTTGCTCTGTTTGCTGTAGGTACGCGGCTGGAATATCTGTCGCTTTATGCGTTACGGCCTTTTTCTGTCTGCCCCGCACCCTGGCAAGAGTAAATTTGTACATGTTTCTCCAAGATGTACTGTATGTCCAGATCTATGGAGCAATGGACTATTACTACACGGTATGTTTACACGATGTTGTCTGCTTGTCGTCCACGAAAGAACGTGAGAAACCTCATTTCGTTCTCCGTGTTGCGTGTCGCGTAGGCGGACTATTCGTGCCTCCACGATGGCCCTCACTTTTCGTATTCCTTTTATTCGTCCTGGTCGAACATCGTTGGCGCTATTACGGGATATTTGGGAGTAATTTTGTTCCAGACTGTCATGGGAAAATGGAATTTTCGAAATGTCTTTTGGGTGACTACCATCATTCGCGTGCTTGCTTCCATTCTGGATATCGTCATTGTCGAGCGCTGGAATATCGCAATCGGAATACCTGACGAGGTGCGTTGCAGTCAAAATATCCGAGAATAGCATCGACCAACCTCACCCGTCGGAATTTTGTGTGATATTTGTCTGAATAGTGGATGTATATGCTCGGAGACAACATTATGTACGATTGCTTGCATGCGTATCAGTAATTGATTCAGCACAACATCGGACTTACCCATGTTCATTGCCCCTCTTTCAGATATCAAGTATGCTACATGATGAATTTCATGCCAGCTGTCGTTTTAACTTCGAAAGTATGCCCCGAATCCATGGAGGTGGGTGCAGATTTTCCCCTTTGCAAGACTCTCCGCGCCAAGTTCTAATTGCGGTGTGGATTCCGTTGGATTCCATGATTGTAGGCCACTGTGTACGCTCTGCTGGCTGGTTTTCAGAATTTCGGACAGTTTGTCGCGGTGAGCGTCGTGGGTGGTGTGCATTGATGACCCGCGAGTATCGCTCACTCTGTCTCCGTTGTTCGACATGGAAGGCGAGTGTTGGCGTTTACATGATAACCGCATTTGGAATATCAATACCATCGTCAGAGCCCTCGACGAACTTCACAACGATGAGTCCAATCACAACTGTGGCATCGAATTACACTGGGGTGAGTGTCTCAACGGTCATGTGTCCATTTTAGTTGACAAAAAGTCTGGGTGCCAATGTAACCTCGAGTGATGGTTATAGGATTGTAACTTTGACAATTTGCCGTGGCTGATCGCCGTGTGTCACTGCTTCCTTCCTATCTTGGCAATCCCGCTGACATTCGTGTTGATCCCCAATGCGAAACTCACCGATTCGCTCATCGTCGACGAAAATGGCACGTTTACCGGAGTCGCTGCAAGCAAGGCCACAACTGAAGGCCAAGAGGTGTGAGCCTCACTTTTTGACGATGCGTTTGTGTGTTGGTGTGAGAATAATAATTGCAATCGCTGCCATTACTTAGGTCGATTCTGCGGGTGACAACAAAACTAAGGACGAGTCAGGCACTACGAGCACCGTGCGCAGACGCCGCAGAGGAAGAGGCAAGCAATCGCCGTGTGCCTTGCCACATAGTTGAGCCCATATGTTGTTTTAATTCTTGCTTTGGATTGTAGGACCTGTGCGTTCGAAGGCCTCGTCTTCGCTCTTGGCAACAGGAGCCTTTATAAAGCGAGCAAGTACCACTCAAAGGTGACGTATGGATGGCCGCGGAAACGAAGCGCTATTTGTCTGCTGTTGCAGTAGAATAGCCGCGCAATTAAAACTTGAACACGATGACGCACAACGATATCGCGACCTCGCACTGATCATCACATCGCAACGTCGTTGTGTCTCAACGACGCAGTATCATCAACAATCATCATCAAAATCGCAAGCAACGTCGTCGCGTCGCAACAGTGTCGCGAACATTGCAAAGTCACCACAGTTGCATTGCATCCTAGTGCATTCATTTCGCGTACACCACTCTCGATGCCGCTGACACTTACTTCCAACAACTTTGAAGACGCCAACGAAAGCGCGTTATTCCACTATAGGAAACATGCTAGTATACTCAATAAGTGCACTGGACAATGTTATCTGTATTTAGGTTTCGCAGTGGTAGTCGAGTTTGGTCATGGTTCGTTCTGTGCGGCCGCCACGGACTGTCCACGTCGTCGGTCGTCGGTCGTCGGTCGTCGTCGCTTCAGCGAAGTCGTCGAAGTCGTCGAAGTTGGGCGTTCGTTGGTCGTCGTTGTCGGGATGTCGTTGTCGGGACGTCGTTGTTGTTGCCGTCGTCGTCAAAGTTATCGCAGTCGTCCTCGTCGTTGTTGTTCGTGCTAGGACGCACGTTGTTGTTGTCGGGACTTCATTGTTGTCGGGACGTTGTTGCTGTTGTGAAGTTATTAATGCTGTTGCGATGCCGCAGTGCTATCAAAATGATGCTGTTGGAGCGATGTTGATAGAACGTTGTTGTCGTCGTTGGTGCTTTGTTGTTGGGACGCGACGATGCAGCAACGCAACACAACACCGACCAGGCAACACGGTGCATGTTGTTACAGCCATTGTCTGTGTTGTTGCAGCCATTTGACCCACATCTCCAACAACAAAAGGTTCCCAGATTCTCAACTGATTGGGTGCATCGCTAAATTATCGGAAGAGTTTGCGGGAATGGTCGTTTTGAAGCTGGTTTCCAACACACGCTCAGTTGCTGCCGTACGCCCCCGAGTTGCTACGTGGCCAAAAAACCGCGGTATGGTGATGAGGTGGATATATTGCGTGCTGGTTCTACTTGGTGTCGTGACCGGAAACGGCCATGCCGCTGGGGACAATGATCTGTCCTACGACGAAGAGCTTTATTTCCGCCAGCTCAACAAAGACCACGTTCTATCGGTATTCAACTTTGCTCTCGAACTGACGACAGGCGACGATGGCAAGTCCGCGTTGAACCATGGCAATGGATTCCCGCGACCCTACGCCAACCTGGCTTTGAGCAACAAAGTGCAAGAGTTAGACCTCAGCATCACGGCCGGTAGATGGCAAACCCCCAAATGGGGGTCGCCGGAACCCAGGCTACATTTTCCGTACGGGGCGCGGGTGTCTGCGAAATTCGCAGAACGAGACTTGGAAGGCACTCTAGAGTCCACTTGGTCGGGTTTAATATCGGAGTTGGCTGGCCTGTTCTGTGCGTCTCTTAGCGAAATGAGACTGGAAGAGGCCCTCGTCAGTAGAAAACGTGGTGCTGACGGCTCGAACTTCGTAGTCGTGGAGTCCGTCCTGAGCCGCGAAAGAGTTTGCACAGAAAACCTTACACCTTTTACCAAACTTATGCCTTGCCGAAACAAAGCGGGACTCGGCCAACTCGCAAACCCTCGAACCTTGTTTGGTGGACCTTATCATGGAATCTCCGTGCAGGTTCGGCGACACAGTTCTCAAGATGATGAACCTGGAACGAAATTTATTGTGGATCAAACAGTGGCGGCTGTACTGTTCGCGGAAGACAGCAATCCAAACTCAGAGTCGACTCAACGTGAAGTCGCACTTGCTCCTCTTCTTGGTATGACGGAAGAGTTTCGATCGTGTCCGGTAGCAACATCGAGCACGTTGATTCGCCACCATTCGTGGGGAGATGGGTCATTGGTGGAGGAAACTCCAATGGCTTCTGTCCACACCAACACTCTCCGCGCGTCCAGGTCGTCACATGATATTAGACAAAATCTCGTCCACAACCTCCAGTTGCATCGTTTTGCGTCGCCACGCAGCAAAGAGCGTGGAACGATATCGACCAGGGTGCTCAATGCGGATCCATCCCAGAGTGTTGTGATCAATTACCGAGAACAATTTCCGTGGAATATCAAGGTCTACATGCATACATGTAAAGTTCTCCTCAACGGTGAGGCAGTGGACTTGACAGTAAACTCGAGCTCGGTTTCCTTAATTAGTGGAGGAGATGGATCACAGTCAGGATGGCCTTTCGTTTCGAAAGGGCGTGCTCCCGCCGTGGTTCAATTAACCAATGTTTCACTTCGCCCTGGTGGAACGTTATTCTTTTCGATAGAGTACGAAGCACGTTTCCTGAACGTTGACGATTTTCCGCCGGATCCGAACTACGGCTTTGACATGCCTCCGGCCGAAGTCGAGGTATGCTGTGGTTACTTTCTTGTTGGTGCATCGTGTGTGTGTGAGAGAGCGCTTTATGTGCGCGGGGCGTGTGGGTTGTTGTTTCTCACTTTCGCGGTTTTGACGCTGTAACAGATAATTTCCCTCGACGGCAAGGCCACTTCCATAGAAGCTGATCTCGTGTCGAAGAGCAAAATTGTCCATGCCGTGACGAGGCCTCCTTCGAGCGCAGATCCCGTACGAATTTCGCACAATACTCTTGTACAACTGGTGCTTCGTGCTGACCGCGACGAATATTGTGTTCTGTTACAGATCCGCATATTTTCTGAAGGCGTCCTTCTCGACTTTCCACTTCCAGACTTTTCGATGCCCTTCAACGTGCTATGCCTGTCGGCCACAGTTGTTGCAATGAGTTTTTCAGCCATTTTTAGAACAATTGGGCCTATCCCGTTGGCACCTACTCCTACCGACGCTGTGACATCCGACAAGTAAGGCTGCTTCGCCACTTATTTATCATGATTCGGCCTCCTGGACATTTTTGCAGTTGGTTTGCTGTCAAAATTAGCGTTCAAATTGTCCAACGCCATGGACTTCGCACATCCGAGAGCATGTTGGTGAGCAGCGGCATATTTCGCTGACAATTGTCAAGCGAACAGCAATGGATATCTAGTTTTATTGCACTAAATCTGACTATTATTATATTATCATTGGTACACCACACCTTGAACGGCGTCGTGACTACCGCCACCATCGTGCCTCGGAGGGGCTGTGAATGGGAGATGGTACACGGAAATGACCCGACTGTGGTGACTCCGCATCTGTGGTCTGGAGGTTGCGGCGCTGTTGGAAGCGACGGGCCACTAAAATCAGGACCGACACGAAAAATAGTCCAAGTGTCACCGCAAGACCAACTATGAAGGGACTCATGCGCCCCTGTTGGCTAAACAAATTGGATGAGCCCAAGCCCTGAACCACCTGATCACGTTTGCTTGAGTTGTGGTTCAGAGTCATGGCTACCATGCCGATTGGCAGACAAGATTCGCCCCCAAAACCAGGTGCGCAGAAGCAGTTGCCTTGATGGCAAACGCCGCGGTTATGGCAATTGTTCGGACAGCTAGCTGCGACTTCACACTGTTTTCCGGTGAATCCGACGTCGCAGGCACAAGCACCGTGTGCACACACACCGTGACCGCTGCACGCAAATGCAGACAGTGGTACCTGCGTCGAAACGGCTGCAATCGCATGGCCAGAGTTGGCGCTAGGGTCGCAGACAGAAATGTCTCGCACATCACACGCCTCGCCGACCCATCCGGGGTCGCACAAACAAGACTGGCCAGCACACTTGCCGTGCTGGGCGCTGCAGTAGCCCAAGGGACTCGATGGACAGGGCTCTTTGGTGACGTTGCCGCTAGTACTCACCTCGGCGTGAGAAGACGACCGCGTCTGCTGAAATCTCGGCAAGGAGCGGGGAGACTCAAATGCACACGTTGCTCCGGAGTGACTATTCGCAACCAAAAACAAACAAAAAGTTACATAGCGACAACACAAGGCGGCAAGATAACATTGGACATGAGTACGCACCCATCATCACAAGCACAAGTCCCGTTGACGCAAATCCCCAAGCCAGAACAGGGCAGTGGGGCAGAGGAGCGAAAGTTTGAGCCAGCTGTCACAACAGCGCGTCGGTCACTTGGGGCTTCGTCGTCACAAGCAACCACACCCCACTGTGCGCATGCCGGACCAGAAAAGCCTGACTTGCAGACGCAGAAGTGGCGCTGCGACAGAGGATTCCAGGTGCAGACGCCGAAACTGCTGCAACCCCTTGGGCACTTAGTGCTGTTCGTTTGTTTACGAATGGGACCACCCCTACTCACTTGAGTGGACGCACTCAACTTTCTGAGTCCATCCGCGGTCAGGTCAGCACACGTCGGACCAGAATATCCTGGATCACAGGCACAGCGGCGGCCAAACTGACAAGTCCCATGCCCGGAGCAGTCGTCAGGACAGACGAGACTCAAGAGGTTGTCACTGGTCCTGGAGTAAACTGTTGTATCGAGTACGTTACAGCTAACACCACGAAAGCTCGGATAACATCTACACACGCCGATATCACAGATTCCGTTCCCACTGCAAGCATTTGGGCAAGATTTATCGCCCACCGTCGCGAGCTGACACATAGACCCTCCATACCCAGGCTCGCACATGCATACTGGTGGAGTGGTCTGGCGGCCCTTGATATCCACTGGTCCACTCACGCAAAGGCCATGACCCGAGCAAGCATTTTGGCACCCAACAGACTTGGATAACTTCTCGGCTGCGTACAACGAGAGCGATGGCCTTGACGACGCGGTTGCGGCAGGGAGGGACAATGCTTGCGAGGCCATTGCACATGATTCGCCGATGAAACCAGGGTCACAAAAGCAGCTGCCGCGGTGGCAGAGACCACGCTGATGGCAAGCGTTGCTACATTGCACTCGCGCAGTACAAGCAGGTCCTGAAAATCCGGGCTCACAAATGCAAAGCCCGTTTACACATTCGCCGTGTTCAGAACAGCCTGCCGGGCAACGCGGCTGAACGCGCGCCGCGCAGTCCGCACCGTTGTAGAATCTGTCGCAAATACAGGAGCCCAACACACATGTCCCATGATTGGAACAATTGCCAGGACACACTTTGTCGTGAATGCTGCCTTCCCCGGACAACTGGCTACAGTCATCGCCTCCAAACCCAGAAATGCAAATGCATTTGTTGCCTGGAACGCAAATTCCTCGATTCGAGCAATTGAGTGGGCATACAACGGGCTCGTCACACAACTTGCCTTGATGAGTCTTGTCACAGTGGCATTGTCCAGCGACGCACACGCCGTTGTAAGAACAGTCCTCTGTCAAAGCTATCGAAGAAGATGCATTTACCGCATGCAGCTTGCCGTCGCATCCAAGCCGTTGGTCACAACCATCGCCAGAGAATCCAGCGTCACAGAAGCATATCCCCATCATGCATGCCCCATGACCAGAGCATTGCAACGGACACTCGCCAAATTGTTCGCGCACTGTTGCATCCTGGCACCGAGATCCTCGCCATCCTTGCTCGCAAACACAGCGTCCGAAGGAGCATTGACCGTGTCCAGAGCAAGCAACGCCAGAATGTTGTGACGAATCAATCGCATCACAGCTTGCATCCACAAGCGAGCGCGCCAATGCAGACAGCGACGCGCAATCCTCTCCAGAGAAGTTGGGCTCGCACTCGCATTTTCCATTAAAGCACACCCCGTGACCAGAGCACTCAGACGGGCAGCTCTTCGCGTCCACCAGTTCGCACGCCCTTCCTCGGTACCCAGGGGCACAATAGCACTTTCCATCATGACAGATGTGCTCCATACCAGCGGCGACTGCGAGTGGAGTGTTCGAGCACATGTTCGGACATCCGACGGATTTGTCGCACACATCCCCACCGAAACCGGGATCGCACAGGCACTGTCCATTCTGACACCGTCCATGACCCGAGCATGGGGGGGAACTCTGGAGAGTCACGTCCCCAGCAAGGCAGCCGTTGAGATCCGAGCAGTCGGGGCCAGCATACCCAGCATGGCAGCGGCACTGCACGCCAAGGAACAGTCGCCCACTCTTGACATTGTTAGCTACTGCAGAGCGCGTGTATGTTGCAGTACAATCACCATGCTGGCTGCAATTGTTTGGACACGGGTACTCCTGAAATTTGGGCGTTGAGACGAACGACGGCGTCGGAGTTGGCAGCAATACTGGCGAATCACGAGACGTAATGATTCGTTTCGAACTTTCCGGTTGGTACTTTGCGATGTTCGAGCAGCTGGAGCCATTGAGGCCGCGCCCACAAACCCGAGAGCCTTTGTCATCAGCAACCTCAACTACTGTTCCCCAAGCCAATTGAAGCTGGGGGATCAGGTCCGATAATGTTTTGTTGCCAACTAAACTGCTCGTCTGTCGCAAGCTGTTCGTGCCACTCGGATTCCATACGCACAAAGTACTTGCTGAATTGTTTGCCAAAAGTGGATTTGAGGGTCCACGCTTGCACGAAGACTGGCACGCCTGTCCAGTGAATCCAAGTTTACAACGGCATTGGCGTGTCCGCGCATCGCAGGTGCCACGGCTGGAGCCGCCACATATCTGCAGTCGGGACAATTCTTCGGCGGACGGAAGCCCAGAATGATAATGGGGCGGAAATGGTGTGGCTATTTCTCTTGCAACGTCCGCAAATATCTTGGCTACGCGTTGCACAGCAGCAGTCACGGCCTTGCCAGCACTGCTAACATTTGTGGCACTGCGAGGCGGGAAGTAAACGGCGGGGCATGACGCGACACTGCAATCAGGAGATGCACTCCAACCAGAGTCACAGCTGCAGTGGTTTGGTCCCAAACACACGCCGTGGCCGTTGCAGTTGTTGAGTTCTGGCCCGCTACAACCAGCACGGGACTGGCATGCGGCGCCAACCCAGCCAGCGTCGCACACACAAGTACCTTGCGCAGAGCAAACACCATGGCCACCACAGGGCGTGACATGGCTTGAAGACACGCCAGTGGATGCGTTCTGCTGTACTTCGACATTCGATGCGGGCAGCTTGAGTCGAGGCTTCAAGCCAATCGAAGCCGGTGAAGGGCATGTCCTCTGCAGGCATCTCGTACCCGTCCATCCAACGTTGCAGTTGCACGTCCCGGCTGCGCACCGTCCGTGACCAGAGCAAGCCGCAGTTGAATTTGTCCCAAATGGTTCAGGACACAGTCGGTTGCTCGAACAATCCTTGCCTCCCCATCCGTTCAAACACTGGCAGAACAGAGGGGCAGAGAGCCCGCTTCCAGTCGTGCATCTGCCATGTGGGAACGAGCAATTTCTTGGGCACAGGTCCTCATTTAGCTGCTTGCAAGAATCGCCATAGTATCCAGGGAAACAACTGCACCGCCACGAGGATTTGTTGGCCTTGGCAGCCACATCTCCACTTATTGGTTGACAAATCCCATTTCCATTGCATAGGTTTGGACAGCGAGGCTTCTCACACGTTTCTCCGTCGAACAGAGGGTCGCATTGACATCGAAACAGATCGCGAAGCGACGAAACAGGTACGATTGCCGTCGACGACGAAGCTGCTGGGATCATTCGTTTGCACTGCCCGTGTCCGGAGCAGTCAAGCCATGGGGGTGGGCACAGAGCATGTTCACAGCTATCGCCTGAGTATCCCGGTTGGCACTCACACACGTCGTGATCCTTGGCAGCGGTACACGAGCCATGCCCTGAGCAAGCCCGAGGACACGTATGGTTGCAAGTCGACCCATAGAATCCGGAATCGCACGCGCATGTTGCGACCTCCTTTCGGTATGACGCAACGACGCCGGCGTCTGCTGCTCGCTGCCAATGAGCCAAGGCTGCAGCTGCAGTCGAGGCGTCCCCGACAGCTCGTGCGCGTCGGGCTGCTTCAGAGGACAGAAGATTGACGACAGGAGTCGACAAGGCGGCAACCACTGGAGGGCGCAGGGTTGCTTGTCCATGTTTATCAAATCGGAAGTAAGCGTCAACATCGTCGAGTAAAGCAGGGGCGGTGGCAATGCTTCCGCTGCTCGAGCATACGCATTGCCCATAACGGGCGTCAATGTCCCACATGCGGTGAGCCAAGGGGGCCCTCTGCAAGTCAGCCCGGCAGGTGACGACTGCTGACGCAGCGCCGGTCTCAGCTTTCGCAGCAGTGGAGTCTGGCGCCAAAGAGCTTGAAGGGACACCGCGACAGTTCATGCCAGCGAAGGTCACAGCCTGCCGTGCACCACGCGACTGCAACAGCAGTCCCGTGGCTTGGAAAAGAGCAGGAATCTGACGATTGCGACCCGACGAGTGGGCATCAAAAGCCACAGAGGCATCATACGGGCGTCTCGTCGTCCAGGATCCATCCACGTCGACCCAAAACTGCTTGGTGTTCGCGCCATTACGAGATTTCGGGCGTACGACACGTAACTGCAGTTCGTGCAAATCGTCGTAGCATACGCCTTTCTCGGTATTGCAGCCACCATAGAGGAGCATGGAACCCGGACCTACCATCACTGCCGTGTGTCCCTCGCGGGATGCGGGAGTTTTTGCAGATGACGGGAGCAGGGTGACCGCTGCGCCCTCAGTGGTGGCAGGGGCCATGGCGATCACGGTGGTGTCGCTGAAACATTTCCTGGTGGCCTGCGCGGTCCAGCACCCGCCGAAGACAACGACAAAGTCTCTCGAAGGGCCTTCTTGAGGCCGATTCGTCCACAGAGCCGCAGAATGGCCCACGAGCGACTTCTGCGCGCGCGAGAACCCGCTTCCGGTTCGCGGAGCGACTCTCACCCAGTGTCGTGCGCCCTGCGGTGGAATCCCAACAAATTCGTTGGGTTTTACGGTTGGCGGCACTCGATAATTAGTTTGAAGCACGTGAATTTCCTGCAAACTGGGCTGCACCATCACACTAGAATACGTCGCTCCACCGATGAGGACTAAACGTCCGTCAGAGAGGGCTGTCAGTGTCGCACCCGCGCGCGGGGATGGTCGTGTAGCGCCGGCGACAACAACCGGTGAGAACACTGCTGTTGCGTCATTCACGAGATCCAGCTGGTGAAATTCATCAAACAGCGTTTCTGCTTGGGCATCCATGCCACTGAAGAAGTACGCTGTTGTCACTGATGTCACGTTGGAGCGGTCTGACGCGCCTCGCCGAGCGAATGCTTGGAATGACGCAATGGCGGCTCCTGCTCGTGGTTCAGGAATCTTCGCGGACTCTGTCTGCGCAGCTTCCACGCGCACATGCCTCCACACTCTGAGTTCCGGGTGATACGCAGCGACATCTTGAAAGTTGGCAACTGTGCCCACTACTGACGAGGCCTTCAGGGAGCCCCCAGGTTCGACTGTAGGTGCTACCAGCGGTGTGACGAGGCTCGCTGTGGCCCCAACCACGATAACCTCAGGCACATGTTGGGGAAATTGGCAGCTTTTCGTATGCTGAGCGCACGCATCTGTCTGCCGAAGAAAAGCAGTGGCCACTGCCCGATTCAAAGGGACTGCTGCTTCGACTGAATGCTTGTTGAAAATGGCGGCAGGTGCGGGCGGTTCTGTCCACTTAGCACACGTCCACAGTCCTTCTTCGAATACCGACGGAGCCGCAGGCGGCGACCCGTGGGATACCGTGCTCAAAGTCCCTGACAACGAGTGCGTTCCCGCGGATAACACTTGCTGCTCATCCGCGTGAGACTCCGCAAAGCACTGTCCACGAAGCAGAACTGCCGTCGCCTGCAAGAGCAACAACCGCACGAAAGCGGGCATCGTTAGACCTTGGATGTCACATGCGACCGAATTTTGGCGCAGAACCTCGACACTTTCAAATTCCTCGAGCGCATTTTTAGCCCGAGAAAAGCTCGCTCCAAGTTCTTCCAATCGGCTCAACAGCACGTCACACGCAGTCGCAACACCCACGCCTCCTCAATGCGTATACAGATGCGTGCAAACTCGAATATCTTTCCTGTGTGTTCCGTGTGCTACTGCTGGCGGCGGTGGGATCTTGGCGTCCACGTCGACTCGCAAACACGCAAACAAGCCACCAACACACACAAAGCAAGATCTCTCCCTATTCCAGACAACCCCGTGAACCAAGCCACCACGTAGCGACCAAGAAAGACTTCCTACACTCAACGTAGAACAACCACCACCACACCACACAACCTCGACAACAACACAGCACAACAACACAGCACAAAAGAAGCAACGACAGCGAGCAGTGCGTGAGCACAGTGACCCCAAAGAGAGACAGACAGACCGACGGACCGATATTGCCTGCACACCGCCAAACAGAGACTCCAAGAATCAAGCCAGGCAGACTGGCAGACTGGCAGACAGACTCCAAGCACCAAGCAAGCAAGCCACGAGTCTCAAGGTTGTACAAGCAAGCAAGCAAGCACGCAAGCAAGCAAGCAAGCAAGCAAGCAAGCAAGTGCAAGTTAGTCGACGAAGTAAGTAAGTAAGTAAGTAAGTAAGTAAGCAAGCAGAAGTAAAGCAAAGTAAAGTGAAGTGAAGCAAACAAAAGTTGGTCAAGATTCGTTCGTTCGTTCGTTCGTTCGTTCGTTCGTTCGTTCGTTCAAGTGTGGTGTGGCGTGGTGGCGTGGTGGCGTGAGAGAGCGTTAGAGAAGCGTGAGAGAAGCGTGATGGCGGCGTGGTTGGTGGCGAAATGGTCTCTGTCTGTCTGTCTGTCTGCCTCTCTCTCACACGTAGAATATCCGCACGACACTCTTGGAGATCAACATATCTGCGTCGTAGAATGATGTTTCGAACGTCACGTTTCCACTCAAAATTTCCGCAGGGTACCTGCGCCAGCACCAGCACCACACCGTCACCACTACTACAACACAATAACAGACATTTCCTCGAAAGACATTGACGGCATTCTGATGTCAACAGAACAACTTTTAATCAATAAGCCTCTGGCCGATTCACACAGAGACGTATTTTACGTCATCGACTCCTTACAAGGCCAAGACCGTATCACCGAAAATCGAAACTACGAGATGATGCACAATAACAAATTGAAAAAAAACTCCCCTCTTCTACAAACATTGCCAGATAATCCAGAGAAACGTTTCACATATCAATGACGAAAATAGTTACTCTGTGATACGAACATGTCTTCGGCGCCTTCAATCGTCTGTTGCCACGAGTTGGTGGACCCCGGAATGACGAACCCGAACTCGAACTTCCACTCTTCAATACACTGGCCCTGGAAGAACACGCGCTGTTCCAGACGGAAGTTTTTCATTCTGTACCTGTTGATGTTGCGGTTTCAAGTTGATTTAGAATGAAGGTAAGAAATTCGATAGAACACCACGACATTGGATGTTGTTTGTGACTGTGCAGAGAACCAAAAAAAAAAGCTGAAACTTCACTATACCGTCGGTGCCATCATCGTATCATCACTATCAACATCACTCATCGACAATGCAACTCAACTTCAACACAATGACATTCTTCACCAACTACGTTTACTGCACTTACTCTGAAAAAAACTGGATTTCCCTCGACACAGCTTTGCACTGCAGGATACTCTTGGGCACTTGCGCGGCCTTCTCCTTCTGAAAATCTTCTTTGGTCCATTCTTCTCCAGACTCCCACAGCACAGTACCAGTATCAGCGTCCGACATTTGCATTTTCACGATCGAAAACCCATCCATGATCTTCTGCGCCTCGACGGTCGGCGGCAACAAAATGTTCCCTTCCTCATGCTTCACGCCACTGCTGTTTTTCGATTCAGTGCTACTGGTGCTACTATTACTACTATTACTGGTATGGTTGTGACTATTACTTTCCTCCTGGCTCACCTTGGTCTCACTGCTGGTCTTCACTTTATGTTCTTTCTGTTTGGTGTGAGTGTGTTTGGCTTCTAATTGTTGTTGCCGTTGCAGTTCTCGTGCAGCCGCCAAGCCTGTGCCGGCAGTGAGGACGGCTGGAGCAGCATCGACAGACGACGTAGATGGAGTTTTCGTCGACTCTGTGGAAGCTGAAGCAGTTGCTGGTTTTGTGGGCATGATTTGAGTGGTTGACCGTCACTCTGTTCTCGCTCTTAGAGCAAAAACGTTCCCACAATTAACCAAAGCAAAACTTGGTGACCACTTCTTTTGCAATTTGAAAATTTGAAGTTGGCAAAAAACGAACAAACCAAAAAAAAAGACAGGATATAAAACGCCAAATGAACTTGTCCACAATTTTTTTATTTTCCAAACCTTTTATCGTCTTTGACTCATCCCAATTTTTTCTCAAAATGTTCGGCTTCTGTTTGCGAAACATGAGCAGCGTAAGGAAATTTCGTCGCACAAAACACACCGCTCTCACCGCAACTGTCGTCTATGCACTTCTATAAATTCATGTACAGGCTGGTATATGTTTTCAAACTTGCCTTGCAGTTGTACACTAGTACATTACAGCTTGTCCGTGTGTTTACGTACTTCTCCGCCTTTCGTTGGGTAAACTAGTCACGCCGAAAGACACGTTTGTCAGTATAAGTAGGACTGCTTGAACAAACGAGCAAACAGACGGTACGGCATCGACGTAAACGCATAGGCCTGTACAAAAATAGCCTTATTTTCCGTCTTGGCTCTGTGCGCGAAACCGTCTCAAAATATTCAAATTACTACACATAATCCTGCAAAATTGTATTGTGTTAGTTGAATTAATTCACATCAAATTCTCAGCCGGGAGCCATATTTTAGTAAGCTGATCTTGCCGTTTCAGTCGTCTTGCCAATGGCAGTTCATTATTGTCGCAAGCACGCAAGCACGTGGCCACTGTTGTTGATGTTGCTTGAGGATCTCTGATGTTGTTGTGAGTAGTGTTGTTGCTGAGTCAAGTCCATCGTACCAACAACGACGTCGACTACCCTGCTACACGGGAAAGCCGATCACGAATGAGCAAACTGTCAAGTTTCTTTTTTTTCCTTTTTTCGCTCGTTTGGTTGTTCTTACCAAATGGAGATTGTCTTTGCGACCATTAGTTTGTCGGCAGAGCAACATCATGTTTGCACCGAAATGAATGCTTGAAGATTGAGCACAGGGTTGTTTCGATCAATCTGCTGCATGATGTTACGGCGTGTGTGTCGACGATATGTGCCGAAGATGGCCCGAGGGTTCGTGGGTCCAACACCCGCTGAATTCATTGTCACCATGAACAACACGTTGCTCGAGGAAAACAATTTCGCTTTCTTGCCTCGCAAAATGGTGCAGGAAGTCACCGCCACATACCAGGCCGACCCGTCAAATGAGTCGGCATCTGGAATGGTTTCATACTGGAACGACTGTGTTCCACAAACGGATGAGAAAGGACGAGCAGTATACCCGCAAAAAAAATCGCTCGTGTCGTATTTCGATGCCGTGACGCTAGAGCGCACCTCAGGCCCCAGTACCTCCATTGAACACATTGACGACACGACGGTTCATGGAAAAGGTGGCTCCGCCTTGCGAATCCACAAAGCCTGGCCAGTTGAGAGTGACGATGACGTTGTGTTAAAATCTCTGCGTCAGTTGGTGTCCAATATCTTCACTACCCGGTTTGGTAGTGCGGAAGGTTTTGAAATGATGCAAAGCGCTTATCGAGTCGTGGCCGATCCCGCTGCCAAAGGCAGTGACCCAGGCCCAGAGGGGGTGCATCAAGACGATGCAGATCTTACTGTGATTGTACTGGTCAACAAAGACAATGTCCAAGGGGCTGACAACAGGGTG
>ENA-OWNT01001612-OWNT01001612.1-seawater-metagenome-genome-assembly--contig:-NODE-1612-length-27412-cov-6.891604_pt1 | contig 27412 bp, 23 predicted proteins | sample MGYA00238136_ERZ651165 | MGnify/ENA primary metagenome ERZ651165 (study PRJEB26861, sample SAMN08777766) | seawater metagenome | isolation source: coastal seawater | place: USA: Florida | collected...
GGCTTCGACGGCCACGTCCTCCGCCTCACGGACACCGCGATCACCGTCGTGGCCTCCGAGCCCGCGCGCGTCCGGGTGCGGGTCGGCGCCGGCCGCGACTGGGACGACTTCGTGGCCTGGACGGTGGAGCGTGACCTCGGCGGGATCGAGTGCCTCAGCGGGATCCCCGGACGCGTCGGCGCGGCGCCCATGCAGAACATCGGCGCGTACGGCCAGGAGGTCGCCGAGGTCATCGCGTCCGTCTACGCCGTGGATCGCCAGGACGGGTCGGTCCGCCGCTTCCCCCCCGCCGCGTGCGGGTTCGGCTACCGCACCAGCCTCTTCAAGCACGTCGAGCCGGACCGCTGGATCGTCACCAATGTCGAGTTCGACCTGACGCGGGACGCCGCGCCGACCCTGCGCTACGGAGATCTGCGCCGCCGGGCCGAGGCGCTGGACGGGGCCCCGACGCTGGGCGCCGTGCGCGATCTCGTCCTCGCCGTGCGCCGGGAGAAGGCCATGGTGCTGGATCCCCTCGACGCCAACGCACGCTCGGCGGGCTCCTTCTTCACGAACCCGATCCTGTCGGAGGATGATGCCGAGACCGTGGCCGCGCGGGCTGGCGCGGACGCGATGCCCCGGTGGCAGACCGCCTCGGGAGTGAAGCTCGCCGCCGCCTGGCTGATCGAGCAGGCCGGGTTCCCCCGTGGGTACGGGGACGGTCCCGCCGGACTCTCGGAGCGCCACACGCTCGCCATCGTCAACCGAGGCGGCGCCACCGCCCGGGACGTCGCGGGCCTCGCGGCGACGATTCGACGCGGTGTGCGCGACGCGTTCGGCGTCACCCTCGTGCCCGAGCCGGTCTTCGTCGGCTGGCTCGGAGCCTCCACCGACGACTCCACCGCAGTGCTCGACGCCATCGACGCCGGAGACCTCTGACCTCATGAAGCGCGCCGACAAGGCGGTCCGGATCATGGAGATCCTCGATCGCCTCTACCCGACCACCGAGATCCCCCTCGATCACACCGACGCCTTCACGCTCCTCGTGGCGGTCGTGCTCTCGGCCCAGACCACGGACAAGAAGGTGAACGAGGTGACGCCCGCGCTGTTTGGGCGCGCCGGCACCCCGGAGGCCATGAGCAAGCTGAGCGTGGAGGAAGTGCGCCACCTCATCCGGCAGATCGGCCTGGCGCCGAGCAAGTCGAAGGCCCTGGTGGGGCTGTCGACGATGATTCACGAGCTGCACGGAGGCGAGGTCCCGCAGACCTTCGCCGAGCTGGAGGCGATGCCGGGCGTCGGCCACAAGACCGCGTCGGTGGTGATGGCCCAGGCCTTCGGCATCCCCGCGTTCCCGGTGGACACGCACATCCACCGGCTGGCGGCGCGCTGGGGCATCTCGGACGGCAAGAACGTCAAGAAGACCGAAGAGGACTGCAAGAAGGCGTTCCCGAAGGACCGCTGGAACGACATGCACCTCAAGATCATCTACTTCGGGCGGGAGTACTGCCCGGCGCTCTATCACGACCTGACGGAGTGCCCCATCTGTGGATGGGCAGCCTCCAAGAAGACGATCGCGGCCGAGGCAAAGCTCGACCGCGACCGTCGGACGCGTCGCAAGCGGAAGAAGTCCTAGATCGCGAGCGCGTTGATCTCGGCGCGCGCGGCGACCCGGTTGGCCAGATCGTCGGTGGCGCGGGTCAAGGCCTCGAGGGCCTCGGCGCCGGTCCCCTGCACGTGCAGGGCCGCCAGGGCGCTGACCACGCGGTTGCAGTCCGCCTCGAAGCGCACCCGCCGCTCCCGTGCCTGCTCGGCGACGCCAGCCAGGCGGGGATCCTCGCTGTCCGCGAGGCGGCGGGTGGCGGCGCGCAGCCGATCCACCTGGGCCAACCCCTCGTCGAGCTGTCCCAACAGCTCACGGCGCTCGTCGGCGTTGATCATGTCGCTCGCCTTCACGGCCTCGACGGCGGCGGCGTGCGCGCGCCGGCTGGGGGTCGAGCGGCCTGTGGTGTGGGTCCGCCGCATGCGCTCGGGCCGGCCGGTGTCGCGGGCATCCCGCTGGCTGCGGTTCCAGCGGATGGCCATCCAGGCCACGAGGATCACCAGCAGCGGGTGCTTCACCACGATCGACAGCGCCATGCTCGTGACCATCAGGAAGAGGAAGAAACCGAACATCTCGTCTCCTTGACGCGGGGTCTGTCCCGCGCCCTGTGTGGAGACCTACGGGCCCATCCGAGACGACCTTGCGTGAAGAAGTGCAAAGCTGGCCCGCGCATCTGCCCTTGACGAGTCCTTGACACACTGCGAGAACGGGGCCGGCCAGACGGAGTCTCCATGCATCCCCGCTCCTTGCTCCTGTTGACGTGCCTCCTCTCCACCGGATGTGCGCAGCAGGTCGTCAGCAGCTTCGACCTGCCCCCGCAGGCGACGATCCTCGAGCCGACTCACGAGTCGGTGTTCGACGCGCCGGGCATCAGCTTCGCCGGCAGCGCGGACGACAACGATCCCCTCGACACGCTCAGCGCGGTGTGGACCTCGGATCTCCAGCCGGATCCGCTGTGGGTGGGGAACCCCGACTCCAGTGGCTACATGGAGTTCACGGTGTCGACGCTGGTCGAAGGCACCCACGTCATCGAGCTCCGCGTCACCGACTCCGAGGGCCAGGAGGACGCAACGACGATCACCATCACGGTGACCGCAGCCGTCGATCCGCCCACGGTGACGATCAACGAGCCCCAGGCGAGCTTCCAGCTCTTCGCCGGCACCCCCATCGACTTCCAGGGCGTCGTCATCGACTCCGAGGGCGCGCCCGGCGTGTTCAACGTCGAGTGGGCGAGCGACCTGGAGGGCCCGCTGTACACGGGCGTCACCACCGCCGACGGCTTCACCAGCTTCGACACCCTGTTGGGCGGCGGCACCCACCTCATCCAGCTCCGCACCTTCGACGACAACGGAACGACGGCGTCCGACAGCGTGTCGATCGTGGTCGAGGACCTGGAGCCCGGGCAGCTCGACCAGGACGGCGACGGCTTCTGCCCGGACGGCATCGACGCCGACGGCGACGGCTTCTGCGTGGACGACGAGGTCACCGGGCCGGACTCCCAGGACTGCAACGACTTCGCGGCCACGGTGTGCCCCGGCTGCCCGGAGATCTGCGACGGATACGACGACAACAACTGCGACGGCGTCCTCGACCTCGAGGACCAGGACAACGACGGCGACGGCTTCACCCCGTGCGCGGGTGACTGCGACGACGCCGCGCCCTGGAACTTCCCGGGGAACCCGGAGATCTGCGACGGCAACGACAACGATTGCTCGGGCCTGCCCGACTTCGACCCCGCCGGCGAGGTGGACGCAGACGGCGACAACGTGCGCTCCTGCGAGGACTGCGACGACAACCAGCCGCTGAACTTCCCGGGCAACGCCGAGGTCTGCGACGGCGTGGACAACGACTGCAACGGCGTCGCGGACGACGGTTACGACAGCGACAGCGACGGCTTCACGGTCTGCGACGGCGACTGCAACGACAACCAGCCCCTGAGCTTCCCCGGCAACGCAGAGGTCTGCGACGGCATCGACAACGACTGCGTCGGCGGCATCGACAACGGCTTCGACCAGGACGGCGACGGCGTCACCACCTGCGCCGGCGACTGCAACGACAACCAGGCCCTGAGCTTCCCGGGCAACGCAGAGGTCTGCGACGGCATCGACAACGACTGCCAGAACGGCGTGGACGACGGGTACGACAACGACAGCGACGGCTGGACGACCTGCGCCGGTGACTGCAACGACGTGAACCCCCTGGTGTTCCCGGGCCAGGCCGAGCTCTGCGACGGGTTCGACAACAACTGCGTCGGTGGGGTGGACGAGGGCTTCGACACCGACGGCGACGGCGTCACCACCTGCGCCGGCGACTGCAACGACGGCAACTCGGCCATGTACCCGGGCAACGTCGAGATCTGCGACAACCTCGACAACGACTGCGACACGCAGATCGACGAGGGCTTCGACAACGACGGCGACACCTGGGCGACCTGCGAGGGCGACTGCAACGACGCCAACCCGAGCGTCTACCCGGGTGCGCAGGAAGTCTGCGACTACGCCGACAACGACTGCGACGGCCTGACGAACGAAGACCAGGCCGGCCTGTACGAGATGTGGGAGACCGGGCCGAGCTCGCCGGGATACCAGCTGAGCTCGCTGGGCCCGCAGCTCGTCTTCGGGACCGGTGGCTGCTCCATCGGCGGCTTCCTGGTGCTGCAGCCGGGCTCGGCGTCGATCAACGGCGTGTTCAGCTCGCCGGGTGACCTGTGGGACATCTACGAGTTCGACACGGGCCTGACGAGCAACCTCGGCGCCTGGCTCGCCTTCGTCGCGAGCGGCAACGGGCTCCCGGCCAGCTGCACGACGGGGCAGATCTCCTGGTCCGCGTCGGCCCCCATCGCGGTCAGCGCGGTCATCGACGGCACGCCCTACTCCAGCAGCGGGACGTCGGGCTCGATCAGCTTCAACCTGTCGATTCTGCAGCTCTTCGACGTGGACTACCGCATCACCGTCCAGCCGCTCGCCAGCTGGAGCAACTGCAACTACACGTACACGCTCAACTTCCTCATCCCTTGAGCGTTCCGGCCGCGTCGTTCGCCGTCCAGACGCACGACGCGCCCGGGGCTGATCACACAGTCCCGCAGAGCCCGATTGCGGGTGCTACGCTCAACCGGAGAAAGGGGACGATTTGATGGGCATCAACGCCTCCACCCGGACCGCCATCGACGACCTCAACGGCTGGTGCGAACGCGCCATGCGGAGGTCCAAGCGACAAACGGACCGGCACGGTGGGCTCGTCCCCATCGCCGAGCAGGCGCTCCTGGATCCGACGCTCTTCGACGAAGCCTGGTTCCCGACCGAGCTCGACCACGGCTGCGCCGCGGACCACTGGGTCTTTCAGGACCGCTTCAGCCGCGAGCAGAAGAACGCGTGGAGCCACCTGGTGTGGCTCGTGGAGTACATGACGGTGCGGGAGGGGGAGCTGCAGCTCCTCGTCCTGAACAACCTGGCGGCGCGGCGCTACGCCGACCAGCTGCCGGCCGTGGTGGACCTCCAGGAGCGTGAGACGGAGGAGGAGCGGGACCACGCAGAGAGCTTCCGGCTCCTCGCCGAGGCCGCCTGGGCAAAGCACATGCTCCCCGGCGTCCCGCAGCCCTCGACCCGCACGTCGGGCCTGGCGAGCCCCGGGCTGAACCGCATCTTCCGCCGCGTCGCGGGGGAGGTCGCGGACAGGCTCCTCGGACCGAACTTCCCGGTGTTCTTCTTCCTCATCCGCGGGATGAAGTCGCACATCTTCAAGCCGTTCGAGGCGAGCCTCGGCCGGTGGGACGAGGGGCACCCGACGGTGCGTCGCATCTCCGTGCTGCACGGACAGGACGAGAGCCGGCACATCGCCACCGCTCACTACCTGGCCTCCCGCTCGACGGAGGCGCTCAAGGCGGCGCCGATCGAGCACACGCGCCTGCTGCGCCTGGCCACCCGCGCGGCGTTCCCGGCGGGGCGGATGGAGGGCAACCGCCAGACGTTCTGGACGACGGTCCTGAATCACTCCCGGGTGTTCAGCAACATCCCGGCGGAGGAGCGCGAGCAGCTGCTCCAGCACGTGCTCGCCTCACACCGCGAGAGCTTCCACGAGCTGCACCACGCGAACCGCGCGTTCATCCAGCGCAGCAACCGGAAGATCCTCGCTGACTGCAGCTTCAGCGACACCGCGAAGACTGCCATCGTCGACGCGCTCCGGGCGGATCCCGCCACGGCGTCGCTGGTCGACGGACTCGACCTGCCGTGGGAGCTCCAGCGCACCGCGAGCTGAGTCGAGCGACGGAGCTCCGCTGAAGAGGGTCGATCACGTGCCCGTCAGAGTGACATCGTGAAGCGGGGCGTGCGGCTCCTGCTCGCGACGCTGGTCGCCGGGATCGCCCTGGTCTTGGCTTTCCACGGCGTCAGCTTCGAGCAGTTCGGAGGGGCCGTGGCCGGAGCGGACTGGGGGCCGCTGGTCATCGCCACCTCCCTGGTCGTCCTGCTGATCCTCGCCCGGATCCTCCGCTGGGCGATCCTCGTCCGGCAGCTCCAGCCCGTGCCCACGGGCCAGCTGTTCGCCATCGCGAGCGTCGGGTTCATGGCCATCGACCTGCTCCCCCTGCGGATGGGCGAGTTCGTGCGCCCCGTGCTGCTGACCCGCAACGCGAAGATGCCCTTCGGAGCGGGCACCGCGTCCATCGTCGTGGAGCGCATGCTCGACCTGATCGCGGCGGGGACCTGCCTGCTGGTGGCCCTCCTCCTCGCCGACATGCCGGAGATCATCGTCACGGTGTTCGACACCCCCGTCGATCTGGCCGTGCAGGGGCGGAACGCGATCCTGTTCGCGATGGCCGTCCTGGGCGGCCCCCTGGTGGTCCTGGGGCTCGCAGGCCCACGCGGCATCGCGCTGCTCATGAGAGGGCTCGACCTGCTGCCGGCTGCGGTCGGCGGGAAGATCCTGGGCCTCGTCGCCTCCTTCGGGGAGGCCGTGCGCGCCATGGCCTCGCCCCGCGTGGCGGCATCCACCCTTGGCCTCACCGCGGTGGCCTGGGGCTGCAACCTCGTGGGCCTCTGGTTCACCCTCCGGGCGTTCGGCGTCGAGATCGGCATGGCCGAAGCCAACGTCGTCATGCTCACCGTCACGATCGCCCTGATGCTGCCCGCTCCCGTCGGCGGACTCGGCGTGTACGAGGCCGGCGCGGTGGCCGGCGCGATGCTGTACGGGGTCCCCCAGGCGACCGCGTCCGCGTTCGCGCTGTCCCTGCACGGCACCCACTTCCTCCCGGTGGTGGTGTTCGGGCTGCTGTGCATCGGGAGCCTCGGGATCGGAGTCCGCCAGCTGTGGGCGCTCCCGAGCGAGGCGTCGGAGCACGCGGAGGCGGCCGGGAACTAGCGCGGCCGTGCAATCATGCCCTCGGGGGACGGAGACGACGCGGTGGCCACTCCTCTCTTCGATCAGCCGATGCTGCTCATCATGTCGCACGCGGTGAGCCTGCGCGGGCTCCTCAAGGGCATGCGCGAGCAGGAGGCATCGGACATGTTCCTGCAGACGGGCGGCCCGGTGCGGCTCAAGAAGGGCGGCCGCGTCGTCACGATCGAGTCGCAGATCGTCACCCGCGACATGATGCGCCACGCAATGGCCTGCTTCCTCAGCGAGGAGGAGCTGCGCGCGTTCCAGCAGAAGGGCGTCGCCGACGTCGTGCACGTCGAGGGCGAGAACCGCTACCGCGTGCACTTCGCGTTCGGACACACGGGCCCGTACGCGGCGATCCGCATCATCGGTTCGACGATCCCCCGACTCGAGAAGCTCGGGCTCAACCACCGGATCGTGACGCGACTGACCGCGACGAAGGCCGGCCTGCTCATCGTCTGCGGTCCCACCGATGCGGGCAAGACCGTGACGTGCTCGTCGTTCCTGGACTGGATCAACCGCGAACAGGAGCGCGCGATCCTCACGCTCGAGGACCCCATCGAGCAGGTGCTCAAGGGGCACTCGTCCCTCGTGATCCAGCGCGAGGTGGGGCTGCACGTGAAGACGTTCGCGGACGGCATCCGCTCCGCCCTGCGGGAGAACCTGGACGTCGTCTTCGTCGGCGAGCTCCGCGACAACGACACCATCGAGCAGGCGCTGCGCGCCGGCGAGACAGGCCACCTCGTCATCACGACCCTGCACAGCGACGACGCGCTCTCGGCGGTCCTGCGGATCGTCGGAAGCTTCACGCCGGCCGAGCAGCCGCGGATCCGCCAGTCGCTGGCCGCCACGCTGTCAGGGGTGCTGTTCCAGCGCCTGCTGCCGCGGGCGAAGGGCGGCCGCGTCCCCTGCGTGGAGACCCTGTGGGCGAACACCGCCGTGCGCGCCATCCTGCGCAGCGGGGAGCTCGGCAAGCTCGCGAGCTACATCGGGCGACCCACCGGCGGGCTCGGCTACCGCGACTGCCTGACGGAGCTGAACCGGGTCGGCGTCATCGCCCCCCAGACGTTCCAGGACGAGCTGCAGCGTCTCCAGCAGGGGTGATCCCGCGCGCGCGTGAGCGCAGCCCAGGTAGAACACGTTCTAGTTTCCTGTGATGACCCATGGCGAGGCGGGTTTCAGGCGAGTACGCTGCCGCCGCACTCGCATCCAGGGGCAGCCGTTGACCGAAGCCGCACAGACCAGTCCACCGTCGGAGGAGCTCGCCTCCGTCGTGATCCGGTTCGCCGGAGACTCCGGCGACGGCGTCCAGCTGACCGGATCGCAGTTCACCACCACCTCGGCGCTCGCCGGCAACGACATCGCCACCCTGCCGGACTACCCCGCCGAGATCCGCGCCCCCGCCGGGACGCTCTTCGGCGTCTCGGGCTACCAGCTCCAGTTCGGCAGCGTCGCGGTCCGCACCCCGGGCGACCAGCCGGACGCCCTCGTGGCGTTCAACCCAGCCGCGCTCAAGACGAACCTCGCGCGCCTCCGCCGCGGCGGCCTCATCGTCGTGAACACGGACGCATTCAACAAGCGCAACCTGACCAAGGCCGGGTACGACTCCAACCCCCTCGAGGACGACAGCCTGGTCGGCTACCAGCTCGTCAAGGTGGGGATGACGGAGCTGACCCGCCTGGCCCTGGCGGACAGCCCGCTCGGCAAGAAGGACAAGGACCGCGCCAAGAACTTCTTCGCGCTCGGGCTCGTCTACTTCCTCTATTCGCGGGACCTGCAGCACACGATCAGCTGGATCAGCACGAAGTTCGAAGGCAAGCAGGACGTCATCGACGCGAACGTGAAGGCCCTCAAGACGGGCTACAACTACGCGCTCACGACCCAGATCTTCGTCAGCACGTTCCGGATCTCCGAGGCCCGCATCACCCCCGGCCGGTACCGGAACCTCACGGGCAACATGGCCACGGCCCTGGGCTTCGTGTCCGCCGCCCGCACCGCCGGGATCGACCTGTTCCTCGGCAGCTACCCCATCACCCCGGCGTCCGACATCCTCCACGCGCTCAGCTCCATGCGGTCGCAGGGGGTGCGCACGCTCCAGGCGGAGGACGAGATCGCCGCCGTCTGCGCGGCCATCGGTGCCAGCTACGCGGGGCACCTCGGCATCTGCAGCACCTCCGGCCCGGGCCTCGCGCTCAAGGGGGAGGCCATCGGCCTCGCGCTGATGGTCGAGCTGCCCATGGTGGTCATCAACGTGCAGCGCGGCGGTCCGTCCACGGGGCTGCCCACGAAGACGGAGCAGTCGGACCTGTTCATCGCCATGTACGGCCGGAACGGCGAGAGCCCGCTGCCCATCGTGGCCGCGAGCTCCCCGGCGGACTGCTTCGAGGCCGCCTACGAGGCCGCGCGCATCAGCGTGAAGTGGCGCACGCCGGTCATCTTCATGAGCGACGGGTACCTCGGAAACGGCAGCGAGCCGTGGAAGATCCCGGACAGCGCCTCGCTCCCGCCCATCGATCCCGCGTTCCTCGGGGCCGACGCCGCCGACGGCTTCCAGCCCTACAGCCGGGATCCGGAGACGCTCGCGCGCCCCTGGGTGAAGCCCGGCACGCCGGGCCTCGAGCACCGCATCGGCGGGCTCGAGAAGGAGCACCTCACCGGCAACGTGTCGTACGACCCGGCCAACCACCAGCGCATGTGCGAGCTGAGGCGCGACAAGGTGAACCGCGTCCGCATGGACATGGGCCCGCTGCACGTCAGCGGCGAGCGCACCGGCGACGTCCTCGTCATCGGCTGGGGCAGCACCCGCGGCGCCATCGCCACCGCCGTCGAGGCCGCGCAGGCCGAGGGCAAGCGCGTCACGCACAGCCACCAGCGCTACATCCATCCGCTGCACCCGGACCTGGACGACCTCATCCGCGGGTTCGACAAGGTGCTCGTCCCGGAGATCAACCTCGGCCAGCTCGTGAAGGTGCTGCGCGCCGAGTACCTGGTGGACGCGCGGGGCTTCAACAAGATCACCGGCCAGCCGCTGAACGTCGGCGAGATCCGCAAGGCGATCGACGACCTGCTCTACGGAGACGCGTAGCTCATGAACGCTCCCATCCAGCTCGGCCGCAAGGACCTGATGAGTGACCAGGAGGTGCGCTGGTGCCCCGGCTGCGGGGACTACGCGATCCTCAAGTCGGTGCAGGGAGCCCTCGCGGGCCTCGGCGTGGCGAAGGAGAACATGGTCGTCATCTCGGGGATCGGCTGCGCCGCCCGCTTCCCGTACTACATGGACACCTACGGCTTCCACAGCATCCACGGCCGGGCGCCGGCCTTCGCCACGGGCGCGAAGATGGCCAACCCGGACCTGTCGGTGTGGGTCATCGGCGGCGACGGCGACATGATGTCCATCGGCGGCAACCACCTGATCCACCTGCTGCGGCGGAACGTGGATCTGACGGTGCTGCTGTTCAACAACCGCATCTACGGCCTGACCAAGGGCCAGTTCTCGCCGACCACGGGCAAGGGCGTGAAGACGAAGTCGAGCCCCATGGGGTCCATCGACGAGGCCTTCAACCCGCTGTCCCTCGCGCTCGGCGCCGGCGCCACCTTCGTGGGCCGGAGCGTGGACGTCTGGGGCAAGCACCTGGAGGCCATGGTGTCCGCGGCGCACGCCCACAAGGGCACCTCGTTCATCGAGATCCTCCAGAACTGCATCATCTTCAACAAGGACGTGCACGACGGCACCGTCGGCCGCGCCACCAAGGCCGAGCACAGCGTCGACGTGGTGCACGGGCAGCCCGTGATCTTCGGCGCGAACAGCGACAAGGGGATCCGCCTGAACGGCTTCACGCCAGAGGTGGTGAACGTCGCCGACGTGGACGCCTCGGAGCTCCTCGTGCACGACGAGACGGCCGGCGGGCTCGGTCAGCTGCTGGCGGGCTTCGATCTGCCGGACCTGCCGATGGTCACGGGGATCCTGCGGCGCGTCGAGCGTCCGACCTACGAGGTCGCGATGGACGCCCAGGTCGCCGAAGCCCAGGCCGGCGGCGTGCCCTCGCTGGACGACCTGTTCGCCCAAGGCGACACCTGGACCGTCGAGTAGCCACCCGCAGGGTAGGTGAACGGCGAGGCGCGACGTAGCATCCGCCGATGCGCTGCCTGCTCCTGCTCGCCCTGCTGCTGTTCCCCGCCCTCGCCCAGGGGGCCGACTGCCCCGACGGCAAGGTCCTCGGTTGGGACGGCGCCACCTGCTGCTGGCCCGGCCAGAACGTCGGACCGTTCGGCTGCACTGGGCCCGCCACGTCCTGCCCGAGCGGCCTCGTGCCCACCGACGAGGGCTGCTCGCTCGCCGACTCCCTGGCCGCGCAGCGCGCCAGCTACCACCCGGCCCTGCTGGACCCGCGGCTGGCGACCCTGCAGGCCCCGGAGACGTACGCGGTGTCGCTGCAGACGACGAAGGGCGAGATCGTCATCGACGTGACCCGCGCCTGGGCGCCGCAAGGCGCCGACCGGTTCTACAACCTCGTGAAGATCGGCTTCTTCGATGACGTGGCGTTCTTCCGGGTCATCAACGACTTCATGGCGCAGGTGGGCATCCACGGGGACCCGAAGGTCGCGGGCGTGTGGCGGGAAGCACGGATCCTCGACGATCCGGTCACCGAGTCGAACCTGCCGGGCTACGTCAGCTTCGCCACGTCCGGCCCGAACACGCGCACCACCCAGGTGTTCCTGAACATGGCGGACAACCACCGCCTGGACCACATGGGCTTCTCGCCCTTCGGCAAGCTCCGGGACCTCACCGTGCTCGAGGCGCTGTACGACGGGTACGGCGAGGGCGCCCCGAGCGGCCGGGGCCCGAGCCAGCCGCGCATGCAGGACGAAGGCAGCGCCTACCTGCGCGCCGGGTTCCCGCTGCTGGACTGGATCCAGAGCGCCACGGTGGTCGGCGAGGAGCCGCTGGAGCAGCCGGCGCCCGCGGCGGACGAAGGCGCGCTGGTGCCCCTGAACGGGACGAACCTGTGGGTGCGGCGGATCGGGAGCGGCGCCCCGATCGTGGTGGTGCATGGCGGACCGCTGCTCGATCACGGCTACCTGTTCCCGCACCTCGAGGCGCTGGCCGCGTCGCACGAGCTCATCTTCTACGACCAGCGGATCTCGGGCCGGTCCGACGCGGAGGTGCCGGCGGGGACCGTGCGGATGACGGACTTCGTCGCCGATCTCGAGGCCCTCCGGGCCCACACGGGGCACGGCGCGATCCACGTCCTCGGCCACAGCTTCGGCGCCCGCATCGCGCTGGAGTACGCGCTCGCCCACCCCGCGCGGGTCACGTCCCTGCTCCTGCTGGACCCGATGGCGCCGTCCGCCGCGCTCTGGGCCGAGGAGCGCGCGGCCATGCCGCCGTCCCAGCCGCACGTCGACCGCATCAGCGCGATCATGGCCACGGACGCCTACCAGGCCGGCGATCCAGCGAAATACCAGGACCTCATGCGCGTCATGTTCGAGCGCGAGCTGCACGACCCGTCACACGCCGAGCGTCTGCGGTTCCGCCGCCCGTCGGACCTGGACGCGCGCAGCAACCGGCTGACGGAGCTCATGCCGGACGTACAGACCTACGACCTGGTGCCGCGGCTCCCGGAGATCACCGTCCCGACGCTGCTGATGTACGGCGCAGACGAGCCGGCGAGCACCATCAGCGGTCCCTCGCTGGACGCGGCGCTGCCCCGGTCGCAGCTGGTGATCGTGGAGAAGGCCGGCCACTTCCCGATGGTCGAGCAGCCGGACGTCTTCCTGAGCACGGTGCGCGCCTTCCTCGCGCGCTGACCGTCAGCGGCCCCGCGCGCCCTTGACCCGGCGGTTGTGGCGCAGCACGGCGCGCGCGATCTCGCCGCGGGAGTGCAGCAGCTCCCACCCGTTGCGCCGCAGGTGGTACGCGTAGCGACCGGCGCGGTGCCAGTTCTTCGCGCCGACGCCGACCAACGGGACGCTCAGCACGATGCCCGTCACGCCGATGATGCGGGTCCCGATCTCGGCTCCGACGCTGTCCGCGTACCCCACTGCGTTCACCTGCGGATCCGGCCGCGTGAGCCCGATCCAGCCCGAGGCGATCAGCATCCCCAGCCCCACGAAGCCGCTGGCGATCCCGGCCAGCGCGTGGGCCCGGCCGTAGGCCTCGAGCTCCACCTTCTGCGCCAGGAGGACCTCATGCCGGTGCACGAGCTCCGCGTCCTGCAACACCGTCAGCCCGTCCGGGATGCTCAGCCGCTCGCCGTCGAGCTCCAGCTTCAGGTTTCGCCACGCCTTGCGGCCCTGCTTGCCACCGACGTACTCGGTGGGGTTCACGATGCGGTCCTTGCGTCCCAGGAGGGTGATCTCGCCGGGGCCGACCCGGGGAACGGTGCCCGCCCGCCGGCGGACCGGCGGCACCACCTGCGCGCCGAGACCCTGCAGGACGCCGAGCAGGTCATCCGCGTCCATCGCGTCGAAGAGATCGTCCGCCAGGACGCGGAGCATGTGGTTGTAGCTCTCGGCGCGGCGGCCGCCGTCCCACCCCGCGGACGTGTACCGCAGCTCCGTGGACCAGCGCACCAGCCCCTCGGCGGCGTCCCTCAGCTCCAGCTGGAGCTTCGCTTCACACAGCTCGTCGTCCCGGGCGGGGTTGTCGCACCAGAACTGCTCGACGTCCACGTCCAGCCGGGCGCGCGGCGGCTCGGCCGTCGCCCCCACGGCGTGGATCCCCACACCTCCGGCGGTGTCGGAGACGAGCACCGTGAGCAGATCCGGCACCGACCGGAACTCGACGTGCATGGGCTGGCGGTCCGAGCCGATGCCCAGCGCGATCAGCTTGAAGAAGCTGAACACCCGCCCGCTACCGATCAGGTCGCCGTCCTCGTGCGGAGGCACGACGTCCCGGTAGTCCCGCACGTGGATCTCGACCGGGCCCCAGAGGTCCGTCGCGATCTCGGCCGCAGGGACCTGCAGCTCCAGCCTGCGCGCATCGACCGGCGCGGCCAGGATGACGCCCAGGAGGACGGTGACGATGAAGACGTGTGTGCGCATGCGACCCCCGCTCACAGTCTGGCGGTTGATCGACGGGCAGATCAAACGCCGCGACAGGTTGGATCGATGCGCGACAGGTCACCAGGTCAGCGCGACCCCCGCGACTCCACCCCGGCCCCGGGGCGCCCCCCACGGCACCAGCGTCGGGCGCCGCAGGAGCCTGGTGATGGACGCGCTGGTCGTGGCCGGCAGGGGCGCAGCGGCCTTGATGCCGCCGTAGATCATGAAGCCGAAGCCGATGATGGCGATGGGCCCGTACGCCGGCGTCGTCACGTTCGGGTAGAAGCTGAGGCTCGTGGCTCCGGGGGCGATGGGGATGCCCCGCTGGGTCTCGATCGCACCGCGAATGAGGGACGGAAGCGCCATCAAGTACGCCCCTCCGGCCATAGAGGCTCCGCCCATGAACCAGCCCAGGCCATCAGCTTTCGGAACCTCCGCGAGCAGCGCGTCCCGGAGTGACTCGCCGTCCGCGTGACGACGCAGCGCGCGGCGGATCCCCACCACCCGCCATGCCGGCGCACCCGAGAAGTGCGCGCCCAGGAACGGCAGGCTCGCGGGACTCGCCGCCGCCGGCGTGAATGGCCAGAGCGATGATCCGATGCCGGCGCCGATGGTGTAGACGGACCAGATCCCCAGTCCAATGAGGCCACCGGTGAACCGCGGCTGGTCCGAGAACACCTGGGCCGTCAGGGCGGGCCGACAGATCGCCATGGCCTCCGAGTCGAACGCGAGCAGCCCTTGCCAGTGCGCCCGGGCCCGCGGACGCAGCGTCCGGAGTTCCGCCTGGTGCTCGGGAATCCCGATGGGAACGACCCCGTCACGGGTGCGCCGAGATAGGGGGCCCTCAGGGAGGGAACGCAGGCAGTCGTGCCACACCGCGTCCTCCACCTCTCGGACGTCGTCCCACTGGGCCGCTGCGCCGGCGGGAGCGAGCAGCAGTCCGAGGACGCAGGCAGCGAGCCAGCCGCGCACCTAGTCCACCCAGCGGCTGAGCACGCCGTGGAAGTGGGCCGCGGCTTCCTCCTCGTCGTGCAGGCGCTGCAGGCGCACGGCGTCGGTCCGCACGCCCTCCTGGAAGGCCTTCAGGATGTGCAGGTCCTCGCGGAGGATGTAGCGGGACGCGGCCCACGTCCCGACGGCCCGCGCGAGCTCGATCCCCCGGGCGCCCTTCCGCCGACAGAACGCGTAGTGCAGCTCGCACGTGTGCTCGTCCACCGGCCACGACTGCATCACCGTCAGGTGGTACGGCAGGACGTTGATCAGGAAGTTCGGGAACAGCAGGTACTTGTGCAGCGCCGACTTCTGCATGGTCGTGTACGGACCGCCGCGGCTGCACCGATCGTCCAGCCACGCCCGGAACCCGTAGGGCGCGATGTCCAGCGTCTGCCGCGTGTGATCGCCGTAGCTGGTCATCGTCGGACCGACCGGCACGTGCCGGCTGATGGTGGCCGCGTGCACGAAGGGCACGTGATAGAAGTCCGTGGCGTTCTCGAGCACGGCCTTCCAGTTGGTGGGCAGCCGGAACACCTTCTCCTGGATCGGCCGCATCTCCTCCAGCCGGTACGGCGCGAGCTCCTCGTCGATGCCAACGAGCGTGTCGCGGAGCGGGGGCGCGTTCGCGCCGTCCAGGTTGATCCAGACGAAGCCAAGCAGCACCTCGAGGCGCACCTTGTGCAGGTGCATCTTCGCGCAGTCCAGGCTCTCGAAGCCGTCGGGGCGGGGCACGTGGTCCAGCGTGCCGTCCAGCCGGTACCGCCAGCCGTGGTATCGGCACCGGATCTCGGGGAGGTTGCCACCCCCCTCCAGCAGCTTGCTGCCGCGGTGCAGGCACGTGTTCTGGAAGGCGCGCAGCGTCCCCTCGCCGTCCCGCAGGATGATGACCGAGGCGTCCACCTGCTCGAAGACGAAGAAGTCGCCCGGCTTCTGGAGCCGCCACGCCGGGCAGGCCACCAGCCAGGCCCGGCGGAAGACCTTGTCCTTCTCGGTCTGGAGGAAGTCCGCCGAGGTGTACCGGGTCCCGGGAACGGAACGCATCAGCCCCGGCGCGCGCAGTCGGGTGACCTTCGGATGTTCGCGGAGAGGTCGGACCATCTGCACGAGGATAACCGGCGGCGCACCCGGCTCGCTGATCCCCGCCCGGTCAGCCGGTGGCGCGTCGCATCAGGATCTCCAGCGGACCCCGGTCCCAGCGCCCCCGCCACCAGGCCGCGAACGCGACGGCGGCCGCCATGAACACCGTGGCCGCGCCCAGCGCGAAGGGCAGCGTCTGCCCCTCCAGGCGGCCGAGCAGCAGCAGGGCGCCCATGCCGAGCACGACGTGCGCCACGTACAGCGTCAGCGCCAGCTGCCCGGTGGCGACCAGGGCCCGCCCGACCGCCGTCCCCCGGATGCGGTGCTCGAGCTCGATGGCGCACACGATGACGACCACCGCGGCCGCACAGCCGGCGCCGATGGCGAACACGTTGGGCGGCATCGGCACCGTGCCGAAGAGCGCGACCGTCGTGTCGCGGGTGCCGTCGATGCCGTCGCCGACGGTGTGCACCAGCCAGCGCGACGCGGCCGTGACGCCCAGGACCAGACCGACGGCGCCGGCGCCGATCCGCCTCCGGGTCCCCGTGTCCGCGAGGTCGCGGCGACCCAGCCAGATCCCCAGGAGCATGTAGGTGATCCAGGGAAACACCGGGTGGAACCCGTTGAAGAACAGGTGGCGCACCAGGCCCCGCGGCGTGAAGAGGCCTTCGTAGGTCAGCGTCTCCCAGTTCCAGCCGGCCTCGTAGTCCAGCACCAGGAGCATCCCGAAGAAGAGGACGTTCGCTCCGAGGGCGGCCGCCGTGAGCGCGACCCCGGGCCAGGCGAGCACCCAGACCGCCAGCAGCATGTAGACGCCGTAGAAGTGGAGGATGTCGGCGTTCCACAGGGGCGTGTAGGCCATGCCCACGACGAACAGGAACAGGGCGCGCTTCAGCAGACGCCGGCGCACCGCCCCGAGCGCCGCGGGATCGCCAGAGGCCACTGCGCGGCGGGACATCAGCGACATCCCCACGCCGGCGAGCACCACGAACGTCGCCGCGGCCTTGCCGTCGACGAGGCCGGTCACCGCGACGAGCCAGGCGACACCTGCCTCCTCGGCGCCCATGGCGACCTTGAAGTTGACCAGCACCATGCCGAACACCGCGACCGCGCGCGCGATGTCGTACCCCTCGATCCGCGTGCTCACGGAGCCACGATACGAACGATCAGCCCGCTACGGAGTAGTGAGAGAGTCGCAACTTTGTATCGAGTTGCTGCCAGAACGGGTCAGGAGTGTCCCGATGGGGCCGACCCCGCGTGCCATCCCGCTGGAGGGACGTCGGCCGTTTCAAGCCCAGCCAACGCCTTCGTGGCACTGATCCTGCAGCCCCTCGGGCCCATGAGTGACCGCGATCCGCTCTTCGATCCCCCCGACCCGGATGGCCTCCGCGCCCTCCGCGAGGGGATCGCGTTTCGCCTCAGCGCGAGCTTCGCGAGCCTCGGCCGCCCCGGCCGCACCGCTCGGCAGCGCCTCGAGTCGACCATCCCCCTCGAGCTGATCGCATCGAACGCCGACTCGATTCCGACCCTGAGCGACTCGCTGGTGCAGGCGCTCACGGACTCGGCCCTGATGGAGGCGAGCTGATGGCAGGACGCACGCTCGAACAGACCCACGCCTGGGACCCGACCGACCTGAGCCGGACCGCGCCGAAGCGACGCCGCGCACACGACGAAGGGCCGGGGATCCTCCCCGACACGGACTCACGTCCGAACCTGCAGGCGGTCGCGCGACCGACCAGCCAGCCGAACGCGCCCGTCCCGGCGCGCCAGGCGCCCGCTCCCTGGGAGCGCTAGGAGCCGCTACAGCGAGCGGCAGCCGCAGCTACAGCGAGCGGCAGCCGCAGCTGCACTGGTTGATGAAGTACTCCTCATCGGCGGCGCAGGTGAACCGGATGACCTTGCACTGGTCGGCGTCGGTGCTCACGTAGCTGAAGTCCGGGTCGTTCACGGCGCCGCAGGCGTTCCAGCCGCAGCTGTACTCCTCGCAGCCCCAGAAGCCCGGCACCATCGGGTGCATGACGTTGCTGCAGTCCGCCTGCGCGCTGGCGTCGCTCTCGCACCACAGCTCGGTGTGGCAGGAGCCGGCCGCGTCCGCCACGTCCACCTGGACCGCCTTGCACCACAGGCCCGGCTGGCACTGCAGCGTGGCGATGCCGAGGCAGGTGGCGCCTGCGCCGTCGCCCCAGCTGTAGGTGACGTCCGCATCCCCAGCCTCGTAGCCGTAGGCCTTCATGATGAGGGGGCGCGTGACGGCGCCGACGATCTCGATGCTCTCGTGGCCCCAGTTCCCGTTGATTCCGTTGTAGCCGGACCAGACGATCTCCATCCCGCGGTACATCGTGGAGTCCGTCTCGGGGCCGTTCAGGATGCCGTTGGGCCACGCCACGATCTCGGTGCCGTCGATGGCGTCGATGAGCTGGACGTCCACGTCCTTGCCCAGCCCCGCCTGCAGCTCGATCGCGATGTTCACCTTGTTCTGGGGGATCTCGCCGACGGTGACGACGTCGCTCTGGGGGACGTACTGGGAGAAGGAGCCGTCGCCGACCTCGTAGCAGGTGGGCACGGCGTCGAAGCTGTAGGTGACGTCGGAGTCGCCGGCCTGGTAGCCGAACACCTTGAGCTCCACGTCGCGGTTGCTGTCGCCGTTGATGCGGATCCACTCGTTGCCGAGGGTCGCGCCCGTCTGCCCGCCGTTGTAGCCGGACCAGCAGTACGTCACGCCCTCGTACGTCGTGCAGTCCTCGGTGGCGCCGTTCAGGAGGCCGCTGGGCCAGGCGATGATCTCGGTGCCCGTCTGGACGTCGATGAGCTGGATGTCCACGTCCATGTCGGACTCGAGCGCGACCTCGACGCTCCGCTTGCCCGCGGGGATCACGCCGACGCTCATGGTCTGGTTCCGGGGCACGAACTCGGTGAACGTGCCGCCACCCGAGGAGCAGTCTCCGCCCCACTCGAAGCCCGCGTGAGCGGTGACCGGGACGAGGAGGGACGTGGCGAGAGCGAGGAGAGCGGCGTGACGCAGCATCGGGGAACCCCTGAGAGAAATCGCCGCGATCGGGCATTTCCGACCGCGAGGCGCCGGGTGTGTAGGTGAGCCGCGCAGGCACGTCAACCCGCGTGCGCTACCATCCCGCGCTCCGAACGAAAGGACCTCCTCATGCGCATGCGCCTGCTCCTCCTCTCTGCTGCCCTGCTCCTCCCCCTGGCCGCCTGCGGTGGCGACTCCGCGCCCGAGCCCGAGCCCGAGCCCGAGAAGGTCGTCGAGAAGCCCAAGGTGGCCCCGGTCAAGGAAGTGAAGCTCGACCCGCCCGCCGCGGAGCCCGCGACGCCGGACCCGCTCGACGCGAAGCGCGCCAACTACTCCGAGGCCATGCTCGACCCCAGCAAGGCCACCGAGACCGCGCCGGACACGTACACGGTCAAGTTCGAGACGTCCGAGGGCGACATGCTCATCGACGTGACCCGCGCCTGGGCCCCCAACGGCGCCGACCGCTTCTACAACCTCGTGAAGACGGGCTTCTACGACGACACCGCCGCGTTCCGCGTCATCGGTGGCTTCATGGCCCAGCTCGGCATCAACGGCGACCCGAAGGTCAACGAGGTCTGGCGCACGGCGAAGATCACGGACGACCCTGTCAAGGAGTCGAACAAGGCCGGCTACGTCACGTTCGCCATGGCGGGGCCCAACAGCCGCACCACCCAGATCTTCTTCAACTTCGTCGACAACTCGCGGCTCGACGGCATGGGCTTCGCGCCCTTCGGCAAGCTCCAGAACATGGACGTGCTGAACAAGCTCTACAACGGGTACGGCGAGGGCGCGCCCCGGGGCCGCGGCCCGCACCAGGGCCTCCTGCAGAGCAAGGGCAACGCCTACCTGAAGGAGAAGTTCCCCGAGCTCGACTACGTCATCAAGGCGTCGATCGTCGAGTAGTCCGCCTCAGCCGCGGCGCCGCCGGATGACGGCGGCGGCCGCGAGCACGAGCAGCCAGGCGCTGCTCCCGCCGTCGCCCTGCACCGCGCAGCCGCCGCGACGGCCACCACCACCGCGACTGCCGCCACCGTCGTCGTCGTCACCGGCGGCGTCGTCGTCGTCGCCCGCGTCGTCGTCGTCGCCCGGCGGCTCCACGCCCTCGCAGTCGGCGTCCGCGCTGTCCACGTCCCCGTCGCAGTCGTTGTCGAGCTGGTCGAAGCAGTAGTCCGGCGTGTCCTCCGTCAGGGTCGGCGCGACGTCCGCGTTGCCGTCGTCGCAGTCGCCCTCACAGGCCGACGTGCCGTCGCCGTCGACGTCCACGTTCTCGTCGTCCGACGTGCCGTTGCAGTTGTTGTCGATCCCGTCGCACAGCTCGGGCGCGCCTTCATGGACGGTGGCGTCGTTGTCGTTGCAGTCGCCGTTGCAGGGGAAGACGAGGTCGAGGTCCTCGTCCTCCTCGTCCGCGGGGATGTACGCGTCGCAGTCGTTGTCGAGCCCGTCGCAGATCTCGGTGGCGCCGGGGTACACGGTCGCCTCGCCGTCGTCGCAGTCGCCCTCACAGGGCAGGACTCCGTCCGAGTCCACGTCGCCCTCGGTGGACGGGACGTTGCCGTCGCAGTCGTTGTCGATGCCGTCGCAGGCCTCGTTCGCGCCCGGGAAGACGTTGGAGGACGCGTCGTCGCAGTCGCCGTCGCAGACCCTCCAGTTGTCGAAGTCCGCGTCGTCCTCGTCGGCCGGGATCACGCCGTCGCAGTCGTTGTCGATCCCGTCGCAGAGCTCGGGCTGGCCCGGGAGGATCGAGGCGTCGGTGTCGTCGCAGTCTCCGGTGCACTCGTCGAGGCCGTCGCCGTCGTTGTCGATCTCCTCGATGCCGGCGGCGCCGTCGCAGTCCGTGTCCACGAAGTCGCAGCCCTCGGCGGTGGCGCCCGGGTTCACCGTGGAGTCGTTGTCGTCGCAGTCCTCACAGACGCCGTAGCCGTCGAAGTCGTTGTCGTCGTTCTCGTCGGACGTGAGCCCGTCGCAGTCGTTGTCGATCCCGTCGCACAGCTCGGGCGCGCCGGGGTAGCTGGCCGGATCGTTGTCGTCGCAGTCCCCGTTGCACGCCGCGTAGCCGTCACCGTCCGCGTCGCTCTCGCCAGCGACGTTGATGCGGAACCGGTACGCGTTGCCTCCGTCGCTGAAGGCGTAGGAGCTCGGCGGGGAGCTGGAGCTGTACGTCGCGCTGGCCACGACGCTCCCGAAGTCGCACGGCAGCGACGAGTAGTTGGCGCTGCCCGTCCAGTAGTACGTCCGGGAGCCCGACCAGCTGGCGAGGACCACGTAGTAGTTGCCGGCGGTGAGCGAGACGTTGAGCGGGTTCGAGATCCGCCAGGACCCGCTGCTCGAAGCCACGCCGGTGCTCTGGTGGATCCGCGTGTAGGTGCCGTTCTGGCTGCTGGACTCGTACACGTGGAACGTGATGGAGGAGGAGGAGGACAGGTAGATCTCCGCCGTCTCGAGCGTCACGTCCGACGTCACGTGCCACTTGAGGCCGCGGCCCAGCGAGCTCGACGTGCCCGAGCTGCTGGAGCTCGCGTTGCCGGACGTGCTGCCGGCCGCGAAGACACCGTCGCAGTCCGTGTCGAACCCGTCGCAGACGTCGGTCGTCTCGCTGGGGCTGACGCCGGCCTGGGTGTCTTCGCAGTCGAGGCCGCCGCACAGATCGCTGATCCAGCCGTCCCCATCCCAGTCGCCGCACTCGTGGAACGCCAGGGCCTGGCCGGGGAAGAGGACGTCGCTGTTGCAGCCCCACTCGACGGAGTCCCAGGTCACGCCGGCCGCGTCCTGCATGCCGATGGTCGCCGAGTCCCCGCCGTCGTAGCTGCTGCTGCCGAACTCCACGTCCGCGTAGTGGTACTCGACCTCGCCCGTGGGGTAGAGGTGCACCTGGAAGCTGACGCCGTTCGTGCCTCCGACCGACACGTGGGGCACGCCCTCCCAGCTGATGATGAAGCGGCCGTTCGCGGTGTCCTCCCAGGCGTAGACGGCGCCACCGTCGGCGGGCTGCACGTTGTCCCAGAAGGGGGCGAGATCGGGGGCGCCGTCGCTGCTGGACGTGCCGAACGCGGGCAGGCAGGAGTTCGTCCACCCGATCTCGGCCCCGGGCGTGAACGAGATGCCGCCGGCCGAGCCCACCGTCACGGTGGAGTAGGTGAGGCCGTGCCAGGGGAAGGCCCAGGGCAGCGCGACGGAGACCTCGGCGTCGTACGCGGTCGAGAGCGCCAGGTTGACCGTGTTGGGGATGCCGCTGACGAAGTCGTACGCCGTCGGGTGGCCGACGTAGCCGTACGCGTTGGGGCCGACGGTGGCGGCCGCCGCAGGCGCAGAGAGCGCCGCCAGGGCGAAGAAGGTCGCGCCCACGCGCGTGAGAATCCGAGTCCCAGTCATCGATTCCTCCGAGGCCCGGGACCGTAGCAGCCGGCGGCGCGCGAAGGATGGGCACACCGGGACCCCGCGGAGTGGTTGAATCCTGCGGATGCGCTCCCTGCTGATCACCCTCGCCTGCCTGACCGGCTGTCCGTCCGCGCCGCCCGATCCGGCGCCGCTGCGACACGACGACCGGCTGCACGCCTGGCTCGAGTTCACCAGCCCCGAGGAGGTGGAGGCCCAGATGGCCGCTGCGGCGGATCTCGCGCTGGACGTGCGGGTGGCCGTGATCGAGGGGCAGCACGATCTGGACTTCGTGGAGGCGGCCTGCGCGGCGGCGGAGGCGCACGACGTGGCCCTGATGCTGTGGCCGCTGCTCGACGTGGCGGACGGCTACTGGCCCAACCAGTCCAACGCCGTCGCCTTCGTGGAGTGGGCGACGACGCTGGCCGACGCCGTCCCCACGCGGTGTCCCCGGCTGGACGGGATCGTCGTGGACATGGAGATGCCCATCGACCGGTCGGAGATGCTCACCGGCGACGGGCTGTCGCTGACCGAGCGCCTGACGACGCTGGTGGATGGCGCCGATCCCGAGGCGTTCGAGGCAGCGCGGGGCGTCTATCGGGACTTCGTGGAGGCCATGCACGCCCGGGATCTGCGGGTGGTGGTGACCACGCTGCCGATGCTGATCGACGACGAGCTCGACGGGGACGAGGGCATCGCCTGGGCGCTCTGGACGCCGGTGCAGGACATCCCCTGGGACCGGGCGAGCTTCCAGGTCTACCGGACGCTGTTCGCCGAGTACGCGACGGCGTTCCTGGGCAGCGAGTCGACGTTCGGTCCCGGCCTGGTGACCTCCTACGGCGAGCACATCGCCGCGTTCTGGGATGGCGCCGCGTCCATCGACCTCGGCACCACGGGCCTGGGGATGGTCGAGCACGGAGGAATGACTCAGCCGCAGGAGCTGCAGGAGGACATCGCCGCCGCGCTGGCCGCCGGCATCCCCCTGGAGGCGATCAACGTGTACTCCCTCGAGGGACTGCTCCTCCACGACGATCCTCCCGCCTGGGTGGGGACCCCAAGCGCGACCGCCGGCCCCGAAGAGCCGGCGGTCGAACAGATCCGGGACATCGTCCAGGGGCTGGACGAGCTCCTGTAGCCCGGGAGCTACTTCTTCTTCCCGCCCCTCGGCTTGCGGCGCGGCTTGAGCTTGATGACGTCGCCGTCCTTCGTCTTCAGCGTGAACGAGAACCCCGCCGGGAACTGGCTCATCTGGCCCTTGAAGTGGCTCTCGTTCTTGATGCGGACTCCGTCCACCTTGGCGATGACCATGCCGGCCTGGACGCCCGCCTCGGCAGCGACGGAGCCCTCGACCACCTCGACGACCTGGATGAGCACGCCCTTCTTGGTGGGGATGGCCTCGATCTTCTTGAAGCCCAGATCCTCACGGTCGATGACGTACCAGCCGGGGATGCCGACGACGCACTCGGGCTCCTCGGTCGCCAGGTTCCGGCAGGCGTACAGGTTCACCGGGCCGGTGATCTTCACGCCCGCGGACATCCACATGTCGGCCTTGCTGGCGTCCTCGATGAGAGCCCCCGGACCGAGGGCGGGAGCGCCCCCACCCAGCGCGCCCATCATGCCGCCGCCGCCCGCGGCGGCCGGTCCTGCGTCGTAGGCCGGCCACTCGCGGTTGTAGTCCGGGACCGGCGGCTCGCTCGGGACCTTGACGCGGGCGCAGTCCGGTCGCTCCTCGGGGTCCTTGCAGGCCATGAGGGTGTCGCCCTGCAGCGGCGGCGTCACCTTGAGCCAGGCGTTCATCGACCCCTCGCTGACGTGCAGGAAGTTCAGCGCAGTGCCCGTGTTCCAGTCCGGCAGGGGGACGAGCTTGCAGGTCTTCGCGTCCATCACGTCCTTGCAGCCCCAGAGCTGATCGCCCTTGCCGGGGATGCGGTGGATGACCCAGCCGCCGCCGGACTCGTCGGAGCTGTAGATCTCGAAGGAGCCGGTCGGCAGCTTCGGCAGGGCGCTCGCGGTCAGAGGCAGGATCAAGGCGGACAGGAACGCCAGCAGGCGGATGTGGGACACGGTCGAACTCCATCGGTGAGGCGCGCCGGACGCGGCGCGACGGGACGGGGGCGACCCTACGCAATGACCGGCGGTCCGTCCGAGCCAGACGGGCAACAGGTTGTTACAGGATGACGCTGTTAGCGTGGTGGGATGAGAGTCCGGCTCCTCCTCCTCCTCGCGCTCCTGGTCCTCGTCGGTTGCCCCCAGGAGCCCCGGGATCGCTTCGCCTCCAGCGACGACGACGACGCCACCGCGGATGACGACGACGCCACCGGGGACGACGACGACGCCACCGGAGACGACGACGACTCCGGAGACGACGACGACGCCACCGGAGACGACGACGACGCCGCCGGAGACGACGACGACGCCACCACCGGGTTCGGCGACGACGACGACTCCGCCTTCATCCCGCCCGTGCGCAGCGGGTGCGACTGCGGCTCTGGCGGCGACGACACCGCGGCCGCGCTGCTCCTGCTCGCGCTGCCGCTGGGTCTGCTCCGCCGACGCGGATCGCGCCAGACGTTGCCCTGAGCGGCGCCACGCCCTAGCCTCCGCCATCCGCGCGTCCTGGCACTTGCCATGGGCACGCCGAGTGCATAGAGCACCCCGCGCAGCCCGCTGACGGGCCGCGCCACCCACATCCCCATTACGGAGCGACTGATGATCGAAGTCAGCGGTCTCACCAAGTACTACGGCGAGACACGCGCGATCTCCGACCTCAGCTTCACGATCGATCGAGGGGAGATCGCTGGATTCCTCGGCCTGAACGGCGCCGGGAAGTCCACCGCCCTCAAGATCCTCGCTGGGTTCCTCCTGCCCACCTCCGGCACCGTCAGCATCGACGGCGTGGACGTGGTCGCGGAGCCGGAGAAGGTGCGCAGGCAGATCGGCTTCCTCCCCGAGGAGCCGCCCCTCTACAAGGAGATGACCGTCTCCGGATTCCTGACCTACCTCGGCAAGCTCCGAGGGATGTCGGGGACGGACGTGGCGGCGCGGCTGCCCGACGTCCTCGGCAAGACGGGGCTGTCCGGCCGGTCGGACCAGGTGATCAGCACGCTGTCGCTGGGCTACCGCAAGCGCGTGGGCATCGCGCAGGCGATCATCCACGACCCGGCGCTCGTCATCCTCGACGAGCCCGTGTCTGGCCTGGACCCGCTCCAGCGCGTGGAGATGCGCAGCCTGGTCCGCAGCCTGGGCGGGGATCACACCGTCCTCATCAGCTCCCACAACCTGACCGAGGTCGAAGAGACCTGCGATCTCCTGCTCATGCTGGGTGACGGCGAGCTCGTCGCCCAGGGCAGCGAGGAGGAGATCAACGCCCAGGTGGGCAGCGGCGAGCGGGTGGAGATCGACGTGCACGGCGACGCCGCCGAGGCCATCGCCCTGCTCACCGAGCTCGAGGTCGTCGAGAAGGCCGCGCTGGCCGAAGCCGGCGAGGCGTTCAACACGCTCGACGTGACGCTGGTCGGCGAGGACCCGCACGGCGAGGCCGCCTGGGTCGTCAATACCCTCATCGGCGGCGGCTTCGGCCTGTCCCGCATCGCGCCCGCCAAGGGCGAGCTCGAAGACCTGTTCCTGAAGATCACTGGAAAGGGAGGTGCGGCGTGAGGGCCATCGCGCTCATCGTCGGGCGGGAGCTCGGCGCGTACTTCCGCGGCATGTCCGGCTGGATCATCGCCGCGGGCATCCTCCTGCTGCAGGGGGTGCTGTTCAACGTCTTCGCGCTCGGCGACGGCGACAAGCTCAGCAGCAAGGTCCTGCAGGACTACTTCTACTTCTCCATGGGCATGACCATCGTGGCGAGCGTCCTGCTCTCCATGCGGCTCATCGCCGAGGAGCGGCACGACGGCACCATGGTGCTGCTGCTGACGTCTCCCGCGTCCGACTGGCAGATCGCCGTCGGCAAGTGGATGTCGGCCTGGATCTTCGTGCTGATGATCCTCGCGGCGAGCTTCTACATGCCGCTCATGGTGGCCGTGAACGGCTCGGTGCACACCGGGCACGTCTTCGCGGGCTACCTCGGCCTCGTGCTCATCGGCGCGGCCACCACGGCGCTGGGCACCTTCACCTCGTCCCTCACGGGCTCGCAGGTGGTGGCCGTCATCCTCGGCGGAATCCTCGCGGCGCTGACCTGCGTCATGTGGCTCTTCAGCAAGGTAGCCTCGCCCCCGCTCGATGAGCTGTTCGCCTACCTGGACTTCTACTACCGGCACTTCCAGGACTTCCGGGAGGGCACCATCCACACCCGCTCGATCGTCTTCTACAGCTCGGTCACCTTCTTCTTCCTGCTCCTGACCCGTCAGGTGCTCGGCGCGCGGAGGTGGCGATGACCGGCAACGTCCCGCTGTTCTCCTGGCTCGCCGGCCTGGCGCTCATCTTCGTCGGCGAGCGGTTCTTCGGCCTCGGCCACGACCTGCGCGTGCCCACCGGCGCCTTCGGCGGCGCGCTCCTCCTCCTCGCGCTCGGACTGCGCGTCAAGCAGTGGCTCGGAGCCGCGGGGGAGACGAAGAAGGTCCTGGGCCGGCTGATCCCGGCCTACCTCGTGGGCTCCTTCGGCCTGGACCTGTACGGCCTCAAGCTGTGGGCCCCGGAGTTCGCCGCGGGGGACGACGCCCAGGTGATGCTGGGGGTGCTCTGGCCCATCTTCCTGCTCGCCGGCACGCTGCCGCTCATCGCGATGGAGTCCTCGCTCCGGTCGATGGTGGGCGCGAAGCGGCTCGAGGTCCGACGGGTGTTCGAGGCCGGCCAGGCCGGGCTCGCCATCGCGCTCGCCACGTCCTGGCTCTTCGCCCTGAACTGGGTCGCGTCTGAAAAGGACGAGCGCATCGACATGCGCACGGTGCGCAACCTCGAGCCCAGCGGCATGACGCTGGAGATGGTGCGCAACCTCAGCGAGC
>ENA-OWNT01001613-OWNT01001613.1-seawater-metagenome-genome-assembly--contig:-NODE-1613-length-27409-cov-5.365725_pt1 | contig 27409 bp, 20 predicted proteins | sample MGYA00238136_ERZ651165 | MGnify/ENA primary metagenome ERZ651165 (study PRJEB26861, sample SAMN08777766) | seawater metagenome | isolation source: coastal seawater | place: USA: Florida | collected...
CAGCAGTCCACCGTAGATGGCGCCCGCCAGACACATCATGGCCACCATCGTCGACGCCACCACCAGCAGCTGGCGTGGGTCGGTCTGCCGGCGCTGTGGCGGGTGGTTCGGGAGGAAAACGGCCGGTGGATGGCCGTTGTCGCTGTTGTGGGGACGGCGCTCGCCCTGCTCGCGGCGGCGGCGGTCTACCTGGGGGGACGCGGCTGGGTTGCCCTCGCACTGGTCGGGCTTGGGGTGGCGGCGGCAGGGCTGCTGGCGTGGCGGCGCAAGGCAGGGCACCTCGGCGAGCTGGCAGTCGTGGGCGGTACGGCGGTGTTGCTGGCAGGGCCCTGGTATGCACGCAGCGTGCTTCCGATTCTCGAGGGACTCCGGGTGACCCGGGCAGCCCATGCCGACGTGCCGGTGGGCCTGGCGGGGGTTTGGCGCACCCTCGGGATGACGCCGTTGTCCACCCACCACCTCGTGCCGGCGCCGTGGTCCATCGCGCTGCTGGCCGCCCTCGCGACCCTGCCCTGGCTGGTGCGGCGTCGCCCCTTGCTGGGACCGGCATTTGCGGCCTGGGTGGGGGGGCAGCTCCTCATCTCCAGCTTCCCGGACCTCCACGCCCGTCATTACGCCCCCCTCGTCGGACCCATCCTGGTGCTGGGAGTGGGGGCCCTCGACGGGCTCGGGGCGTTGCTGTCCCGAGCACGGCTGGGAGGGCTGGCCCGCAGCGGGGTGCTGGCTGCCCTGGTGCTGCACGCGGGCGTGATGGTCGCCTCAGCCTGGGGTGGTCCCCGATACCTGCCGGTGAAGGCCGCAGACCTGCGCATCCCGGCGGCCTTTCCACCAGCTGACCTCGCGGCCTTGGGCCAGCTGGTGTGGCAGCGCCCGGGGGTGTTCCGAGCGGCGGCGCCTCGGCCGGACCGGATTGTGCTGCCGCTGCACGACGCCTTGGTGCAGATCGATGCGGACCGGGCGGCGAGCGGGCATGGCCGCGCGGGGCTCGTGCTGGCGACGCACCGCATCGAGGTCACGGGTTTGGTGCTGGCGCGCGATGCCGTGGCGACCGGCGCGCTGTTCATCGTGGAGCCGCCCGGCCTGCATGGCGTGAAGCAGGCGATGCAGCGGGGCTTTCCGGTGTATACCCTGGAGGTTCGCCTCGACCGGAGCGCCGGGCGGCACGACCCTCAGACGGCCTGGATCGACCGAGAGGGGGCCGAGCCGGTGTTGGAGCTTCCCGCACAGCTCGCCGAGGAGGGCGGGGCTGCGGTGTTGCGGGTTCGGCGGTTTTGAGCGGACCCTGCTGTGGCCGCCAGCTGGAGTCCGCTGCCTACCCCTGAACGCTTCGCGAAAACACCCTGTACCGGCGGTAGACCTCCATCCCAGCCCCTTCCACCACCCCCCGCATCGGCCGGTTCCGCTCGTCGATCACCGACCCGTCCATCCGCTCGAAGCCCGCCCGCTGTGCCCCCTTCACCACCTCCGCAATCAGCGCCGCGTGCACGCCCGTCCCCCGAAGCTCGGGCACCACGCCAATCAGCTTGAAGGCGGCCGTCCGGATGCCGGACCAGTGCCGCAGCAACCGCAGCCATCCCAGCGGCCACAGCCGTCCCCTCAAGTGGCACAGCACCTCGTTCACCTCGGGTACGCACACCGCGAAGGCCACCGGCCGGTCTTTCACGTAGCCAAGCTGGATGAGCTCTGGATGCCCCAGCGCGAGCACCGCCCGACAGATCCCGAGGAACTGCGCACGGGGCATCGGATGGATGTCGGGCACCGTGGCATAGGCCGCGTTGAGAACGGTGTGGGCGTCGATGAGATCCCGGTCGCCCCGCCGTCGTCGCGCCCGCCGGAACGTCAGATCTGACACTGCGCAGGACGCCGCCTTTTCCGCCAGGCGGGGAGGCAGGGCCCGGGGGCGTCCGTCCGCCTCCACCAAAGGGGTGTGGTAGGCGAGGTGGTCATGGTGCGCGGTGTAGCCCGCCGCCTCCACCCAGCTTCGGGCCTCGGGTGGATGCTGCCCCTGGAGCATCGGCGGCAGGTGCTCGAAGCCGTCCACCGTGAGACCCACGAACTCGAAGCGGGACAGGTTCCGTGGCCCCTTCAGCGTGTCCGCGCCCCAGCCTCGGGCGGTCTCGCGCACCGCATCGAGCACCGCCGCCGCACTGTCCCCGTCGGGCGCTTCCAGGTGTCCCATCCAGACCAGCCCCGCCTCCTTCGGACCTCCGCGCTGGGCAGACGCCGTGGCCAGGACGCGCCCGCCATCCTCCAGGATGTGCATCACAAAGCTGTTCTGGTCGGACAGTGCCCGCTTCAGCGCCGGGCCGGCCCAGGCCCACAAGGGCGGCACCCACATCGGGTCGTCGGCATGCAGCGCCTCCCAGGCGCCGATGAGCCTCGACAGATCTGCCGGTCCAGCCACCCGCAGCATCAGCCCTACTCCGCCGTCGCCTCCCGCCGCATCAGCATGTCGATGGCGAGACGGGGCTCCAGCTTTCCGGCAGCGATGGCGGCGATGGCCCGCGTGAGGGGGAGGTCGACGCCGTGCCGCTCGGCGAGTCCGACCAGTGCGGCGGCTTCGGCGGCCATCGCTGGGTCGGCCCCCTGGGTGCGGGCGAGGCGCTGTCCCACGCTGTAGCCGGGGTGCTCGGGGTGGTTGCCGCAGGCCACGAGGTCGCCCACGCCCGCGAGTCCGGCGAAGGTGGTGTCGTGGGCGCCCAGGGCCTTTCCGAGCCTGCGGGCTTCCGCCAGACCGCGGGTGACCACCACGCCGTGCACGCCCACGCCGAGCTGCAGGCCGTCCGCCATGCCCACCGCAACCGCCAGCACCCGCACCATTGCAGCCGCCAGCTCCACGCCCCGGAGGTCGGAGGTGGTGTAGACCCGGCAGATGGGACTGTGCAGCGCCGACTGGGTCATGGTGGCCACCTCGTCGAAGGCGCTGGCCGCCACCATCGCCGACGGACGACGGGCAATGACCTCCGCGGCGAGTGCCGGACCGGTGAGCGCGCCCACCCGCACGCAGCGGCTCTCCTCGGTGATGACCGAGCTGAGCCAATTCCCGGTGCGTGGCTCGAGCCCACGGCACGCGATGACCACCCGGTTCCCCGGACCCGGACGTGCGGCCCGAATGCACTCGCGCACCTCCTTGGGGGGCACGGCGACGAGCATCAGCTCCACCTCGCGCGACAAGGCCCCGAGGTTGGGGGTGCCTCGAAATCCGCGGGGGGGCTTGCCCCGGTAGCCAATGCGCGGCTGGTTGCCCGCTTCCGCCGCGAGGGTGGCCAGGGCACGGCCCCAGGGACCACTTCCGATGACGCCGATGATCATGATGCGCTCCCCTTGGGAGTGTTGGTGGTGCCTCTCGCGGCCTGTTCGAAGCCGTAGTGCTCCAGCCTGTTCGCGTAGTAGAGGCACACGCGGGGTGAGATGGACACCGCGCGTGCACCCTGGTCGCGGGCGTCGGCGATGGCGGGCTCCCGGTGGAAGCGGGAGAAGCGGTCGATGGCGTGGTCGAGCACGGCTTCGGCCTTCGACGGACCATCGGGCAGCAGGGCGGGGCTGATGCGGCCCGCCTGTGCGGCTTCGTCGATGGCGGCGAGCAGGCGGTCGATGGCCGCGAGCACCTTCTTGCGGGGCACCAGCCGCTCGTTGTCCCGCAGGAAGACCACCTGCCAGGTGTCGAGCTCCCGACGCGCCTCCCGCAGCTGGTGCCAGGCCGCGAAGGCTGCGATGTGGGTGGACAGGGGCACGTTGTCGCTGTGCCAGGCCTGCACGATGCGGTCGGCGAGGCGCTGCGTGTAGATGCGGTCCCGCTGGGGGTCGGCGACCACCTTGCCCTGCCGGTCGCACACATACTCGCGTCGGTCGATGGCGGTGCCGTCCACATCGAGGGACCGGCCTTCGTCGTCGACCGGGTTGCCCAGCAGGTCGAGGGGCTGGCCGAAGCGCACCAGCACGCTGGCGTCGAGGTCGAGCACCCGGCGGGCGAAGCGGGCGATGGTGCGCGGCTCGGAGAATTCGTCGTCGGTGATGATGAAGCGGCTCTTTCCGCTGTCCTTGAGGGCATCCTCGATGAGGGTGTCGGCCTCGAGCACCAGCGCATACGACAGGGTGCAGGGCACCACGAGCACCTCAGGCCGTGGGCGCTCGTGCCGCAGGCCCTCCTGCCAGGCCGCGATGGCGGTGCCGAGCAATCCCTTCTTCACGCTGGGCTCCACCTCGCCCGAGCGCGACCGTGTGCCGCCGGGGAAGAACAGCGAGTGGCGTCCGCGGCCGATTGCGTCGACGGAGTAGTCCTTCAGCACGGTCTTGTAGAGCTTGTGCTTCTTGCGGCGGTCCACCGTGTAGGCCCCCAGCCGCGACATGAAGAAGGCCATGGCCGGGTTGGAGAACAGGTTGAGGCCCGCGCCGTAGATGAAGGGGGGCAGGCCCGCCTTGTAGATGCCGAAGCCGAGCAGCGGGCTGTCGAGGTTGGACAGGTGGGTGGGCGCCAGCACGAGGGTGTGGTTGCGCGCGAGCTGGTGGATGCGCTCGATGGGACCCTCGATGCGCAGCCGTGCGGTGGGGTCGAAGTCGCCGCTGAGCAGCTCCATCGGACCCGTGGCCGTGAGCAGGCGCGTGAGCATCCCCGGCAGCAGGCGCGTGGCGAAGCCGTAGGTGCGGTCGCTGAACTCGTTGTGGACCTCGTGGGTGTAGCGACGCACGAGACTGAAGATGGCGTCCTCGACGTCGTTTCGGTTGCCTCTGAGCGCCCGCGCGGCCCGCTCGACCGACTGCTGTTCAGCCTGGTCGGGGTCGGAGAACGGGCGCTTCATGGCCGCGAAGCGCTTGCGCTCCTGGTACACGCAGTCGGCGAGCAGGTCTCGGAGCTTGCCGTCGGACTGGGGGGCGACCCGATCCGCGGTGCGCCGCAGCATCGAGTCGGTGACCTCGGCGGTGGAGGCGCGGGGGGGAGCGAGCGACATCTGGACTCCTGCGGGGCCTCGGTCCGGGCGCAGCCTGCCGCCGACCGCCGGGGCGGGAAGGGGAGGCGTGCGCCGAGCCGCGCGAGTGTAGCGCAGGTGTCGGTCGGGTCAGCTCGCGGTGCGGCTCCGGCGGGCCAAGGTGGCGTGGGGCGCGGGGGCCTCGGTGGCGGCGTCTGCCATGAGGCTCACCCAGTCTTCCAGCTCGGCCGCCAGGGTGTCCCCGTCTTCCCAGCGCTCGGCGGGACTGATGGAGATGGCGCGGCAGATGATGTGGTGCAGGGTGCTGGCAGCGATGCCGGTGAGGCCCGCCTCGGCGAGGATCCGGCGCACGAGGGACGGCCGGAGCGCACCCACCGCGACCGGGCTGCGCGACAGCAGGACCGCCAGAGTGCAGCCGAGCGCGAAGGTGTCGACGTCGGGCGTGTAGGCGGGCACGATTCCGCGCAGCAGCTCGGGCGGCATGAAGCCGGGGGTGCCGGCGATGGCGAGCTGGGTCTGACCATCGCGCTGGATCGGACGAACCAGGCCCCAGTCGAGCACCGTTACGCGGCCGTCGGGGCCGATGGCGAGGTTGGAGGGCTTGAGGTCCCGGTGGATCCATCCCTTGCGGTGGGCGGCACCCGCGATGCGTGCGGCCTGGGCCACGGCCTGCACCACCGCCTTGACGGGGAGCGGATGGCAGCGGGCCCACCATGTCGAAAAGCTGCTACCCGGGGCCATTGTCATCACGAACCAGGGCCGTCCGTCCGCCAGCTCACCGCGGGCCACCACCTCGGGACAGCCCGCCACACCGTGCTTGCGCAGCCAGCGGGCCTCGTGACGGATGGCCGCACCGGAGTGGCTCGACGCGTTGACGCGCATCACCTTCACCACGGCCAGCTTGCGGCCCTTTCGCGCGAGGTGGACCGTGGCGGTGGAGCCCTGTCCAAGGCAGCCTTCCAGCCACCACCCGTCCACCTGCTCCGGCAGCCGCGGGGCAGTCCCCAGGACCGGCGAGACCCAGTCCACCTGGGTGGGCTCGGCGAGGTCGCAGGTGTGGGGGACGAGCGTGGCGGGGGCCATGGCCATGGAGATTCTCCTGCGCCCCCGGTCGCGGCGGCGTCTCAACCTCCCAACGAGCCCCGTCCTCCAGAGGTATCGATGACCCCGGTCGAAAAGGCCACTTTCCTCAGGATGGCCGCCTGGTGAGCACAATCGGGGTGCCGTGCTCGGGGCCGAGGGTCACGCTGGGCCGGCGACCGGGGTCGTGTCCGTCGGCCCGCCGCAGCTCGAAGCGCCGCAGGAGCTGTCCCAACACCACCGCCATCTCCGCCTCGGCGAAGCGGTCCCCGATGCACTTTCGGCTGCCCGCGGAAAAGGGCATGTAGCTTCCGGCAGGGCGGGCCTTCACCGTGTCTGCATCGGTGAAGCGGGAGGGGTCGAAGCGCTCGGGGTCGGGCCACACCGAGGGATCCCGGTGGAGCAGCCATGGGCTGAAGAACACCACGGTGTCGGCGGGCACCGAAAAGCCGCCGAGCTCACAGGACTCGACCGACCGGCGGGCCATGAGCCACACCGGTGGATACAGACGAAGCGTCTCCCGAATGGTGGCCTGAAGCAGCGGCAGCTCGCCAATCTCGGAGAGTCCCAGCGCACCCTCGGGGGTGTGGGCCCGCACCTCGGCGGCCACCGCATCGGCGACCTCGGGGTGTCCTGCGAGCAGCCACAGGGCCCAGGCGAGGCCGTTTGCCGTGGTCTCGTGGCCGGCCAGCAAGGTGGTCACCACCTCATCGCGCAGCTCCTTGTCGTTGAGGCGACTGCCGGTCTCCGTGTCTTCGAGGCCCATCAACATCGCGAGCAGGTCGGTGTGCTCGGAGGGCGTCCGCCGGCGTCCCTCGATGATGCCCTGCACCACCTTGTCGAGTCGCGCCACGGCCTCGTTCATCCGCCGGTTGGTGGGGGTGGGCAGCCAGGCGAGGAGCGGCAGAGAGCTGGCCACGAGGCTGTTGAAGGCGTCGAGCGCGGTGCGCACGGCCTGGGAGACCTCGTCGGAGTCCTCGGTGAGATCAACGTGGAACAGGGTGATTCCAGCAATCGTGAGCGTGAGCTTGACCATCTCGGGGTGCAGGTCGATGGGACCCTCGGGCAGCTCTGCGTCGATGCGGGCCAGCCAGTCTTCGGTGGAGGCGTTCATCGTGTCGACGAAGCCCGCGAGGCACCGCCGGTGGAAGGCCGGGTTGGCGATGCGGCGCTTGCGCTTCCAGTCATCGCCCATCGCAGTGACGAGTCCGTCTCCGAGAAGGCGCCGCAGCACGGTGTAGCCGGGGGTGCGCTTCACAAAGTTGCGCTGGTGTTCGAGCAGCAGCGCACGCGCGGCCCCGGGGTCGTTGATGGTGAGCACGGTGTTGGTCGCCAGCCGCATCGAGGCGACGGGACCATGCAGGCGGTGGGCCTCCGTGAACAGCTCGACCGGGTCGTCGAGGAACTTGGGGAGGTGGCCAAGGGGGTGCCAGGTCGACCAGACGGGGGGCACTGCGGCGGACATGGGGGCCTTCCTGGGCTCAGGGGGTCGGTGGCGGACGGCGGGGAGGGTCCTGCCAGCGCAAGGCGCGCCAGACATGGGGATGCAGCAGAGCGATGACGCTCAGGATCTCCAGGCGACCCACCCACATGGCCCCGAACAACAGCATCTTGGCGCTCGACGACAGACCCGCGAAGTTGCCCATCGGCCCGACCTCGTTGTAGCCGGGCCCGATGTTTCCGAGGCAGGCCAGCGAGGCGGTGAAGGCCGTGACCGGCTCGGAGCCGAGCCACACCAGCAGCACGCCGACAACGAAGTAGCCGCCCACGTAGATGACCGCGAGGGTGAACACAGCCCGCATCACCTGGTCGGGAATGCCCTGGCCCTTGTACTTGAGGGGGAGGACCGCGCGGGGGTGGATGACCTGTTTGATCTCTCGGAGGATGTGGCGCCCGACCAGGAGGTGGCGGATGGCTTTGGGACCGCCCGCCGCCGAGCCTGCGCAGCCGCCGACGATCATGACGAGCAGGAGCACCTGCTTGGCTGCATCTGTCCACAGGTTGTAGTCGGTGGACGCAAAGCCGGTGCTGGAGATGAGGCTGGCGGACTGGAACAGCCCGAGCCGCACCTGCTCCTCGCCCGGCAGCCCGCCTGCGAGCATGCCCGCGACCAGCAGTCCTCCACCCACCGTGACCGCGGTGTAGAACACGAACTCCTCGTCGCGGAAGAAGCCGAGGGGCTCCTTGCCGGTGAACACCCGGTATTGCAGCGGGAAGCTGGCCCCGGCGAGAAACATGAATGGTACGAGAATCCACTCCACCGCGGCATTCTCGTATCCTGCCACCGAGGAGCCGTTGGGACTGAAGCCCCCGGCTGCCAGGGTGGTGAAGGCATGGACCAGGCTCTCGTAGGCATCGAGTCCGGCCACGCGCAGCAGCACCGCGCAGATCAGCGTGAGCACGACGTAGAGCACCCACAAGCGGCTGGCGGAGTCGCGGATCTGGGGACTCACGCCCTCTCCTGGCGCCGACGACGACTCGGCGAAGAACAGCTGCCGGCCCGCGATGCCCAGCCGAGGGAGAACCACCACGAACAGGGCGATGACGCCGAGGCCGCCAAACCACTGGGTCATCGCGCGCCACAGGAAGAAGGCGCGTCCGTAGGCCGAGAAGTCGGTGAGGATGGTGGCCCCGGTGGTGGTGAGGCCCGACATCGACTCGAAGAGGGCATCCGGGACGCTCAGGCCGGCGAACAGGTAGGGGATGGCGGCCAGGCTCGCGACCACCAGCCAGGTTCCCGACACGATGCCCATGGCCTCGGCGCGGTGCAGCAGCCGCGGGGGCGTGTAGCCGAGCGAGGTGACGACCCCGAAGACGGCCCCCAGCACGGCAGAGACGACGAAGTGACCCGCCACCTCGGGCTCTCGGTCGTACAACGCCAGCAGGGCCGGCACGAGCAGTGCCGCGGAGAACAGGCCTGTGAGGCGGCCGATGATGGCGAGCACAAGGCGAAGGCGCACGGCGCTACCTCAGGCGTGCCGACCGTCGATGGGACGGGCGGGGGCGTCGAGGTCGAGGTCGTCGGTGGAGTGGCGGGCCTCGGGCAGCCGCTCGAAGGCGTCTCGCACCCCCTCCACGTCGGCCTGGGCGGTGAACACCATCAGGTGGTCGCCCGCCTGAATCACGGTGTTGCCGTCGGGAATGATGACCTGCGTGCCGCGCACCACGGTGGCGATGATGGCGAAGAAGTCCATCCTCAGGTCGCGCAGCAGTGTGCGCTTCCAGGCTGGGGGAAGCTCCAGCTCCACGACGTGTACATCGCCGTGCTCCAGCTCGAGGCGCACCGCCGAGCGGGTGTCGACGATGTCGCGCACCACCTTGCGAATGGCTGCACCGCGGGCAGACCGCACCACGTCGATGCCCACCTGCTCGAACAGCCGCTCATTGGACAGCCGCTCGGCCCGGGTGATGATGCGGGCGACGCCGAGCCGGCGGGCGATGAGGCTCACCAGGAGGTTCTTCTCGTCATTTGTGGTGACTGCGATGAACACGGGCGCCGCGGCCACCTGCTCCTCTTCGAGCAGGTCCATGTCGCTGCCGTCGCCGTGGAGCACCACCCCGTTGAGCTGGGGCGCGATCTCGGCACACCGCTCGGCCGAGATTTCGATGACCTTGACCTGCCAGCCGGCCTTTTCGAGTCCCTTCGCCACCGACAGCCCCACCGCGCCTCCCCCGACGATGGTGGCGGCCTTCGGTTCCCGCGAGCGCCCCGGGCCGGTCCCCTTCAAGAAGCGGTAGCGAAACTCGTGGATGCTGCGGGGTGTGCCCACCGCTGTGACCTTGTCACCGGGCTCGAAGACCGTCTGACCGCCGGGAATGGTGGTCTCGTCGCCGCTTCGCTTCATCACGAGCACGACGTCCTTCGGCAGCCGGGTGTCGGCGAGCTTGTGCCGCGTGATGGGGGCGCCTTCCACGATGAGGTGGCGCAGCAGGCGGACCCTTCCGTGGACGAGGTTTTCGAGATCGAGTGCCCCCGGCACGGTGACGATGCGCAGGATCTCCTGGGTGAGCTGGTCGCTGGGACGCACGACCGCGTCGATGCCCAGAGACTCTGCCAGCTCGTCGTCTCGGTCGGCCACGCTCACGAAGCCGGGACGGGTGAGCAGGCAGATGGTGCGCCGTGCGCCGAGCCTCTGGGCGGCGAGGCAGGCCACGAGGTTCTGCTCGTCGTTGTCGGTGGCGGCGACGAACACCCCGCAGCCATCCACATGGGCCGCCCGCAGCGTGCTGGCGGAGGTGGGCTCGCCATCGACCAGCTCCACGTCGAGGCGCTCCAGCCGGGGCAGGTTGTGGGCCTCTGCGCCGATGAGGACCACGGGATGGCGGTCCATCAGCAACTCGGCGATGTTGAAGGCGACCTCGTTGTCGCCGGCGATGAGGACGAACATGCACGCCACCGGACTCTGCGAAGGAGCCGCCTATCGTGTTCGGGCGCGGCCCTGGCAGCTGCGAAGCTGGCGTGGCGCAGCGGCCGAGGGGTCAGCCCACTGGCTTTCGGGCCAGCACCAGGTGTTCTGTGCGCACCCGCTCGCGGGCGTGGTCGGGACGGTCTGCGCTGGCTCGGGCGATGAGCTCCAGGCCGGCTTCTTCTGCTGCTTCGAGGGTGGGGGCGAGGGTGTCGACGGTGCGCCCGCCCACCAGGCCGTCTCCCACCACGATGCCGATGTGGCCGCCCCCGGCGAGGCCGTCTGCCTGCTTGTGGACCCAGGCCGCGGTGTCCTTGCGCCAGTGGGCCAGGGCCTCCTTGCGGCCCTTCGCCCGGAACTCCCGCCGGCTGCCCAGCTCTCCGGCCAGGCCGTCCCCCGGGTCGAGGTCGAGCCAGGCATAGCGGAGCTGCTGCATCGGCAGGTAGTCGTAGACGCCGGGGTAGGGCGGCGAGGTGAGCACGAGGCCGGTGCCCTTGGGCGGAGCGGTGCGGCGGGCGTCGCCTCGGCGAATGCGGACGGCGCCATCTGCGGGCATCTGCTCCAGCATTCGGCCCAGCTCTCGGGCCTTCTTGTGAAAGAGGACCGAGGTGGTGCCGTGGGGTCGATGATGGGGGCGTCGCCGGTTGGAGGTGTCGCTCTCCCGCCAGCTCGACTTCACGAGAATGCTCGACAGCACGACAAGAATGAGGCCTTGCAGCGCGCGGTCCTCGACGGTGTCGATCTCGGCCCGGAGGCGCCCGAGCTCCTCGGCCACATGGGGCTCGTACCATTCGTCAGCGAGTGCGGGAATCCACACAGGGCCGGCCTTCTGAGCCGCCGCAGCCATCTTTCGGGCGTGGCTCCGGAGCGCAGAGGCACGCTCGGGGCCGGCGGTGCGGGCTCGGCTGACCATCAAGGCGACGGGGCTGAGGTCGCAGCCGGAGGTCGGGTGCCCCGCGAGCAACGCCTCCACCAGCACCGTGCCGCCCCCGCAGAAGGGGTCGTGCACCCCGGGGGCACCCTCGGGAAAGGGCACCGCCTCGATGACCCGGGCCGCGCAGTCGGGGTGCATTCCGGCCGGGTAGGTGTGGAAGTGGTGCGTGGCCCGCTCGACCCGACCCGCCAGAGCGAGAGCCTCGCCGAGGACATCGGCGAGGACGGGGTCGCCGTGGGTGCGCACGGCGTCGGGGGGGGGCGGTCCGGGGGACCTGGACGGGGGATGCTGCATGGGGGACCTGGCGCGGGGAGCTCCCCCATATTGGGCGGGCTCAGTAGATGCTGTAGTCGCCGACCAGGAACCAGTAGTACTCGTAGGAACCGTAGGTGTAGGTCTCGGACACGCGGTACCAGTACAGCTCGCTCGAGGTCGAAGTGGCCACCCAGCCGTAGGGATACCACCGACCCCCGGACTCGACCGCGATAAGGTCGTAGCCGTGGTATTCGTAGGGCCAGCCCACGGTCCAGTCGAAGTCGCTGCTGCTGCCGCACTCCTCACTCGACACGCGGTGCTGCACATCGAAGGCGTAGTCGCAGCCCGGGCAGGGGGTGGTCTCGGTGCCGGACACCGACCACGAGTTGGTGCAGTAGGTGCTGCCCTCGAGGATGACGCCCTGGTAGGTGGCGCCGCTCACCCGCAGGCTGCCGCCGCCCGTGCCGCCGCCGTCGTCGGAGCCACCGTCGTCTCCGCCGTCGTCGCCCGAGCCGGAGCCGGAGCCCGAACCGGAGCCCGAACCGGAGCCCGAGCCCGAACCACCGTCGTCTCCGCCGTCGTCGCCGGAGCTGCCGTCATCGGAGCCGCCGTCGCCCGACCCGCCGTCGCCGGAGCCACCGTCACCGCTTCCGGCGTCGTCGCCGCCATCGTCGCCACCGATGACGAGGCCGTCCTCGCCGCCGCCGTCGTCGTCTGTCTTCAGCTCACCGCTCGCACATGCCATTGCGAAGATGCCGGTGGCGAGGAGCAGGAGGGCGCGGGCGGGCGCGGAGGAGGGGGATGCCATGGGGGTGCCTCCGGAGGCGGGGTGTGTCATTCACAGGTCGCATGACGGCAAGGCCGACAGTCGATCAGTTTTCTTTGCGGGAGGCGCGCCGGCGGACGGCACCAAAGCCCGCGAGGACGAGCGGCAGCCAGGCCACGGTGGCAGCGGCCGTGCTGCAGGTGGTCGCCTTGCCGCCTCCTCCGCCACCATCGCCACCCCCGCCCACATCGCCGCCTGCGCAGTCCGCGTCGGGGGTGAGGGTCGGGTTCACCCCGGGGTCGGTGTCGTCGCAGTCGTCGCCGCCGTGCTCGGCGGAGGCGTGGCCATCGGCGTCCTGGTCGAAGTCGTCGTCGCCCGCGCAGTCGCCGTCCACGCCGTCGTACCAGACCTCCTCCGCACCCGGGTGCGCCAGGGGCTCGTCGTCCTCGCAGTCGTCCCCCCCGAAGTCGGGGTGCAGGTGACCGTCGAGGTCGGCGTCCAGCGTCAGGATGGCCGCCCGCACATCGGGGAAGGCGCCGATGGGGTCGCCGGTGCCGGGAATGCCGGTGTCCACGAGCAGGGCACGGAGGTCCTCGGGGGACAGGGGCGTGCCGCGGTGGGCCACGACGTAGTCCTGCACGGCCACGGCGGCGGAGGCCACGATGGGACTGGCGCTGCTGGTGCCCGCGAAGTCGCTGGTGTAGGCCTGGTGGGGGTCGCCGCCGAGCAGCCTGAAGTCGCCGTAGCCGGTGCTGCAGACCCGCTCGCCCCAGCCCTGCAGATCGACGCGCTCGCCGAAGGTGCTGAAGTAGAGGGTGGCATGGCGGGTGTCTGCGGTGCCGGCGCCCACGATGATGGCACCCGAGTCGCCCCAGGTGCCGTAGTTGTCGGCATACCAGTCGTCGTCGAGGTCCTGCGCGCCATTGCCGGCCGCGCCCACCACGACGACACCGGCGTCCACGCCCGCCCGCACGACCGTCCACACGTCGGGGTCCAGCTCTGCCGGTCCATAGCAGGCCCCACAGATCACGCCGACCTGCATCTCCAGCAAGACAACGTCGCCGGCGTCGCTTTCGTCGATTGCACCCACGATGGCGGTGAGGCGTCGGCTCTCCTCCTCCACGCTGTACTCGGGCCAGGTGTAGGTGGCTGCATCGGGGACCGCGCCCGTGACGCCGTAGCCGTTGTCCACCGCGCTGGTCTGGCCGATGACGGCGGTGCCGTGGTCGTCGTAGCCGTAGTCCTCCACCCAGCCGGGCACGGTCTGGCCCGGCTCCAGGCGCAGGTCCCGGTCCATCAGGTCTTCGTGGTCCTGGTCCCAGCCGTACTCGCAGTCGCTCAGCCGAAGGTGGCTGCCGGTCGCCCCCACCTCCGCGGCGAAGTCGGCATCGATGCCGGGGTCGCTGCCGAGATAGCCCTGGCAGTCGGTGTAGTCACCAGTCTCGGGGGAGATGTCCCCCGGGGGAGGGGTGCCGATGGGACGGACGAAGGCGTACTCGACGAGCGGATGGGACTGAAGCCGCCGCGCCAGCTCTCCCAGGTCGGTGGCCGTGCGGTCGGTGGACGGGTGGACGTCGAGGATGCCCGCGAGGTCGGGCTGCTCCCGCTTGGAACGCTGGGCGGCTCGGGCCTCGAAGGCGGCCAGGCGCTGCGGGGACAGGTGAATGCGCTGGCTGAACCGAAGGTCGGCAGACAAGCGCGCAAAGGTGTCGATCTGCCCGGCGTCGGCGATGCCGGTCCAGGCCAGGGTGCCATCCGACTGTGCCCGGCCGCGGGCGCTGTCCACCAGCTTGATGCCCACCTGAAGGCGACCCACCACCGAGTCGGGCGCCTCGGGCACCACGATGTCGATGGGCGGCAGGGGCGACCGGGGCGCGGGCGTGCTCGCCTGGGCGGTGAGGGCGAGGGCAAGGGTGAGCATCGCGGGCCTCGGGGCGGGGTGGGGGCGAGCCAAGTCTAGCGGTGGCTCGGGCCAGCCTCCACTGCCTGCGTGTCAACGAACCATGAGTCGGAAGGCGGTGGCTGGTCGAAAGCCCGACCCCTCGTAGCAACGAACGGCGGGGAGGTTGTTCTCGTGGACGTGCAAGGTGACGTAAGGCACGCCTCTTTCGCCGAGCAGCATCGCGCAGATCGCCCGCATCGCCCGGGTGGCCACGCCCTGTCCGCGGTAGCCATCGGGCACGTAGGTGCCGCCCACCTGGGTGCCCCGCTGCGAGGGGTCGCCGATGTCGATGCAGAACTTCAAGGGGTCGAGGCTGTCTTCGCTGCGCACCACGAACATGCGTCCGACCGACACCACCCGCTGTAGCTGGGCCCACTGCGCGAGCGGGTCGATCTGGTCGCGGGGCACCTGCAGGTCCTCCTCGAGCATCCGGGCGTGCATGGGCACCAGGTCTGCGACGTCGGAGGGGCGGGCGGGCTCCACCTCCAGGCGGGGGCCCTCGGGGATGTCGGTACACACATAGAGGCGCTGGTCGTAGCTGATGCGGAACCACGGCTTGCCCATGCCGATCCAGGTGGCGTCGCAGGCCGCTCGGTCTCCCACCAACAGCCGGGAGCCACCCCGTCGCCGAAGCCGCTGGCCCAGGATGGTGCAGGCGGCAGGCTCCCCCACTGGCACGGCACTCAGGGCTGCCCCGCCATCGAGGGACCTGCGCATGTAGAGCACTGCGCGCAGCCGGCCCGACGCATGCCGCACGGCGGTCCAGGTGCCGCGGGCATCCTGGGAGAGGCTGCCTCGATCGACGAGGGCCAGCAGATGCAGGTTGGCGACCGGGTCCGCCTCCAGAAAGTCCACCAGCTCGTCGAGGTGCCTCTCCTGCAGAGGCACCACCGGGGGCGAGGGGGCGGTCACGCGCATCTGTGACTCCAGCTTTTCCGTGCTTTGGATAGTCTCTGCGGCCCACCCCGCCATCTGGGGCCTTGCCTGGCGGGCTTCATCGGAGGACAGCACCATGCAGATCTCGTCGACGGCGCGTATCGCCCACCCGCTGGACCGCGTCTACCTCGCCTACCGCGACGATCTACCGGCGCTCGCGCCCTACCTGCCCGATGTCTCCCACATCGTCGTCGACCGGCGCACCGAGCGAGATGGCGGCGTCGACCTGCTCAACATCTGGCACGCCTCCACCCGGATCCCGTCGGTGGCCAAGGCCTTTGTGCGCCCCGAGATGCTGCGCTGGGAGGACCACGCCAGCTGGGACGACGCCGCCACCCTCGCCCGCTGGAAGCTCATCGTTCCCGCCTTCCGAAACCAGGTGACCTGCACCGGTGAGACCCGCATCAAGGCCGATGGGGCGGGTGCGAGGGTGGAGCTGGTGGGCGACCTGCAGATCGATCTGTCCCGCCTGCCTGGCATGAACCGCTTTGTCGGCAAGCGCATGGCGCCACAGGTGGAGGCCTTCATCGTGAAGCTCATCTCGCCGAACCTCCAGCGTGTGAATGCCGCTCTGGAGAGCTATCTCGACGACAAGTACGGCAAGGCCTGAGCGCCCGTCCTGAACCTCGCCGCGTTGGGCCGAATAGGTCGGGCGCCCGTCCGTCGGGGCCCCCTGCCGACGCCGACCTCCCTGTCGAGGAGTCCCATGTCCCTGTCCCGCACCTTCGTCGCCACCAGTGTCCTCTTCGCATTCGGCACCGTCGCCACGCCGGCACTGGCCGGAAAGAAGCCGGCCTACCGCAACCACGTCTACGCACGGCCTGCGATGGGCGCCAACGTGTTCACCCCCGAAGAAGGGGAGTCGGTGACCGTGGTGAGCGTGGGTGGCGTCGCGGGAATCAACTATTGGGAGACCGGCCGGCAGTACCCCAAGATCCGCGGGAATGCCCGCGTGGCCGCTGACTACGTGATGGGTGCCTCCGACCTCAGCGGATACCAGGTGCGGGTCGGCAACTTCACCGGTCCGCTTTGGAAGACCGCCGGCTTCACGGTCGGACCCGACTTCTTCTACAGCCAGTACCAATTCGGCGAGACCGAGCTGCCGGCTGCCGGTGGTGTGGGCGTGCCGGTCACCGTCGATGCCTACCTCGATGGCATGTCGGTCTTCGCGGGCGTGGAGCCCGCCTGGTACCTCATCGGCGACCGGCCAGGGCGCGACTGGAACACCGCCGAGGGCGCACCCGGCTTCGGCCACGAGTTCGCCTACTTCGCCGGGGTGGGAATGAAGCTCGGCGGCTGGAACGTCGGTGCATCGTGGCGCCACACCATGACCGCCTACGGCGAGCAGAACTCCTTCGGCGCCAGCGCCAGCTTCGACGGCGAGCTGGGCGGCAAGAAGAAGAAGGGCAAGGGCAAGAAGAAGCGCCGCTGAGGCCCTGCTACCCGGCCGCCAGACGCCGCACGACCTTCTGCGCCGTCACTTCAGAGCCATCATCCGGTCGAGGGGGGCCTTGGCCGCGAGCCGCTGGTCCTCGGCCATCTCGATGCGGGGAGACAGGTCGCGCAGGGCGTCGCGAATCTTCTCGAGCGTGTTGCGACGCATGTGGGGACACTCGTTGCAGGCGCAGGTCTCGTCCATGCCGGGCAGCGGCAGGAAGGTGCGCTCGGGAGCGGCCTTCTCCATCTGGTGGAGGATGCCGGGCTCGGTGCCCACGATGAAGGTGTCGGTGTCGTCGGTGGTGGTCGCGTAGCGGAGCAGCGAAGAGGTCGACCCGATGTGGTCGGCGTGCTGCAGCAGGTTGGGCTCGCACTCGGGGTGGGCGATGACCTTGGCGTGGGGGTGCCGCACCTTGAGCTGGATGAGCTTCTGCTCGGAAAAGGTCTCGTGGACGATGCAGGTGCCCTGCCACAGCTCCATGTCGCGGCCGGTCTGCTTTTCGAGCCAGGCCCCGAGGTTGCGGTCGGGACAGAACAGGATGGGCTGGTCTTCGGGGATGCTCTGGATGACCTCGACGGCGTTGCTGCTGGTGCAGATGACGTCGGACAGGGCCTTCACGGCGGCAGTGCAGTTGATGTAGGACACCAGGGCCGCGCCGGGATTGTCGGCCTTCCACTTCGCGATGCGCCGGGCAGGGGCCGCATCTGCGAGCGAGCAGCCGGCCTCCATGTCGGGGATGAGCACGATGCGGTCGGGATTGAGGATCTTGGCGGTCTCGGCCATGAAGTGGACGCCGCAGAACAAGATGACGTCGGCGTCGGTGTCGCGCGCCGCCTTGGCGAGCTGGAGGCTGTCGCCGATGAAGTCGGCGAGGTCCTGCACGTCGGGCTCCTGGTAGTAGTGCGCCAGGATGACCGCGTTGCGTTGCTCGCGGAGCTGGTCGATCTCGTCGAAGATGTCCATCTCTGGCGCGGCGGGCGCGGCGGCGGGGGCGCGTGCGGGCTGGCTCATGGGGTCTCCACAAGGTCAATCGGGGGACGGGAGTGAATTCCCCGGTCCATACCTCGACCGCGCACCTCATGCAGCGCGACCGCCTCGGGACTCTCTGGGACGCAATCGAAGCTTGCCATTGCCGCGTCAAGTGAAATAGCATCCCCAGGTGACTCTGGAGCGCCCGATGTCCCCTGCCACCCGCTGGATGCCTGCCACCCGCTCGATGCTGGTGGGCCTCCTGTTCATCGCGGGCTGTGCCAGGGGGGGACTGCGCTACCCGGGCCCGGTTCGGCACATGGGTGCGGCGCCCGACGAGCCCTACGCCGAGCGGGTCCAGCCCCAGGACACGGCGCCAAAGCAGGCCGTGGCCGACAAGGATGCCGGTCCGCGCGCACGGCGTGGTGATGGAGCGGCGGTCGCCAAGGCTGCCGGTCAGCTCGTGGGACAGCGCCGCATGACCGGTGGTGGCGAGACCCACCGCTTCGACTGCTCGGGCATGGTCGAGGCCGCCTATGCACGGGCGGGCTGGACCTACCGCGGCAGCAGCAAGAACCTCTACGAGCTGGCGGATGAAGAGGGTGTGCTCCACAAAAAGAAGCGTCCGCATCCCGGCGATGTCGTCTTCTGGGACAACACCTACGACCGCAACAAGAACGGCCGGCGCGACGACCCGCTCACCCATGTTGGCGTGGTGGAGGCTGTTCTCGATGATGACACCGCCCGCATCGTCCACCTGGGCTCAAAGGGCGTCGTCCGAATCGCGATGAACCTGCGGCGTCCCCACGACCGCCACGACGAAGCCGGCGCCATTATCAACAGCTACGTGCGCGCCAGCCGCGATGCCCGCTCGGGGGGCGTGTTGGCTGGAGAGCTGTTCCGGGGCTTCGCGAGCCTGTGGAAGCTCCCGAAGGACGGCGGTGCCACCGCGGAGGCCATGGTCAAGTGCCTCGCGGAGCCCGGCCAGGACGCTTGAGGGCCGGGTGGACTACACCGACCTGAATGGTCCCCGGCACGACCTCGCCCCGGCCTCCGCTCCGTCCCGCACCGTGCTGGTCGCCTCCACCCGTCGATGTGGCAGCACCCTGCTGAGCGGCGCCCTGGCCGGCACCGGGCGCTGTGGGGTCCCCCACGAGTACTTCAACCTGGAGCACATGGTCCCCTTGCGGGCCCGCGGTGCCCCCGCCCACCTGCGCCACTACGTCCACTGGCTCAGGCAACGCAGAACGACGCCCAATGGGGTGTTCTCGGTCAAGGCCCACTACCGACAGCTCGAAGACACCTTCGTGCACGACAAGGTCGACCCCCGGCCACTGCTGGCCCCGCTGCGGGCGGTGTGGATTCGCCGACGCGACCGCGTGCGCCAGGCGGTGTCGGCCGCACGGGCTGCGCAGACCGAGCAGTGGTCGAAACAGCAGCGGAGCAAGGCGGAGCCGCACTACCAGTACCCGCTGATCGCCCTGCTCCTCCAGGACATCGTGCGCCAGGAGCAGGCGTGGCCGGTCTTCTTTCAGAGGATGGGCGTGACGCCGGTGGTGGTCCACTACGACGCCCTGTCGCAGGCCTATGCGCCCACGGTCCGCGGCGTGTGCGCGGCGCTCGGGCTCGGCGGGGATGTGACCGTGGTTCCTCCCGTGCGCACCCGGATGTCGGGGGGACAGTCAGCGGCCTGGGCCCGTCGCTTTCGGGTGGAGGCGGCGAAGCGGGGGATTCCGTCGGCCTGGTTCGGTCCTCAGGAGCCGGATGACGCCCCGAACCGCGGTCGAATCACCACGTAGGGGGCCATCCACAGCGCATCGAGCTTCGCCTGCACAAAGGCCCGCACGCCGTCGTCGGGGGTGCACACGATGGGCTCCTCGTGCAGGTTGAAGCTGGTGTTGATGAGGACGGGGACGCCGGTGAGCTCGCCCACGCGGGTGAGCAGGGCGTGCAGGTCGGGGTCCGAGCTTGCGGAGACGACCTGGGGACGCGCGGTGCCGTCGACGTGAACGGCGGCCGGGGCGAGCTTCTTGAAGGTGTCGGTGCAGTCGAAGCACACGGTCATGAAGCGGGCGGCGTCGTCGGCCTTGTCGAGTCCGACGAAGTAGCCGGGGGCATCTTCTGCGCGGACCACAGGCGCGAAGGGCATGAACTCGCTGCGGGACAGGCGCTCGTTGAGCCACTCGTTGACCGCCGGATCCGTGGCGGGCGCGAGCACGGAGCGATGACCCAGAGCACGCGGTCCCCACTCCATTGCCGCATGGAAGCGTCCGACCGCGCCGCCTCCCGCGATGACGGCGGCCACCCGTTCCACATCGCCCGGCACGCCGTCGAGAGTCTGGCGGGAGGCGACCTCCTCGCGGGGCAGCTGCGCACGCTCGAGGGCCTTGCTGCAGTCGCGTCGGCCAAAGGTGGGACCCAGGCAGGCGTGGGCGAGTCGGCGCGGAGTGGCCCCTGCACTGCCGAGGGCGGCACCGGCTGCCAGTCCGCCGTCGCCCATGTGGGGCATCACCCAGAGGCTGTCCACCTCGGGCAGCTCCGCGATGCGCTGGTTGAGCTTCACATTCGCGAAGATGCCCCCTGCCACGGCAAGATCGCGCAGTCCGGTCTGCTTGACATGGTAGCGGACGAAGGCGGTGACCATCTCCTCCAGCACCCGCTGCGCCGCCGACGCCACCTCCTCGCGGGTCCAGCGGAGGATGCCCCGATGGAAGGGGTCGTCGGGACGGTCGATGCGCGTAGGGTGCATGCGCAGAAAGCCGGGGCCCACGAAGCGGAAACGTTGGCGCAGGTGCTCCAGCAGCTCGGCGGGGGGCTCGGCGTAGGCGGCGAGCCCCGTGATCTTGCCCTCGTGCCGGTTGGGCTTGAAGCCGAGCAGCTCGGTGATGCGGCTGTAGTAGGTGTTCACGCAAGCCAGGCCGCTCTGCCGAAAGCGCAGCTCCAGCTCCCCGGCCTGTCCCACCCAGGCGGTGGCGCTGGTGCCGTCCCCCATCGCATCCACCGTGAGCACGAGGCAGGGGTCGCGGTGCTGGGTGCGGAAGGCGCCCTGGGCGTGGGCCTCGTGGTGGTCCATGAGGTGCAGCTCCGCCCCATCGAAGCGCCTCTCCTGCAGCCTCTTGCTGAGAATGCTCCTGCACGCGTCGATCTCAAGCTCATGGAGTCCAGAGCGACGCAGGGCGGACTGGTAGACGATGTAGGCGTGCAGCAGCGGGGAGAACTGGCCGTCGTCTTTTCGGGACTGGTGAAGGGCGGGCAGTGCGCGCAACGCGGCGGAGGGCGTGAAGGCGGTGCCGAAGACGATTCGGTCCACATCCCGTGGACGCAGTCCGGCCGCGTCGAGGGCCGCGTCGATGGCGCCCCACGGAAAGGCGCCGGAGTGCTTGATCCGGTCGATGCGTTCCTGGTTGACGGCGGAGATGAGCTCGCCGTCTGCGACAACGGCCGCCCCGGCGTCGTGATTGTCGGCGATGCCGAGGATGATCATGGCGTGCTCGGTGGGAGGACTGGACCGGGGGACAAGGGGTGGCGGGAGATATCCGGACAGGCCCCGGTGCTGGAAGGGGAGTGTGGGATTCTGATAGGAATGATTCGTGGGAAGAAAGCCGCGTCGAGGCTCACAAGCTGTCAGCGGTCAGTGGTCAGTGGTCAGTGGTCAGCGGTCAGCCATCGGTTGGTGTCGGCCCCTTCGGGGCACTCGGTGGCGAGAGTGGCTTCAAAGGCGGCGTTCTCGTTCAATCTGCTCCCGCTCCCCCACTGTGGCCGCTGGCCGCGATGACCGGGCGGACTGCTGACAGACTGACTGCCGAAAGCTGAAGCGCCCCTGCCGCACCTTTCTTCTCACGAGTCAGTAAAACAGGTCTGGACCCGAAGGCCGCCCCCGCTGTGGAGAGTCGCATGAAGAGCCCGTCCCACCTCCGGAACGCCCTTGCCGTCGCCGTGTTTGGGATTCCCCTCACCGTCGCTGCCGAGGACAGCAAGCTCCTCCAGCGGCTCGCCACACTCGGCACCCAACCCGACGTCGTGCTCGTCCCCCCCATCGGTGAGCCGAGCCCTGCGGCGGGCGCCTTCCTCATCCCCTACGCGCCAGACGGCGAGCCCGACCCCCGCAAGCTCGGCACCTACGGCGTGGGCGGCAGCTCCTGCTCCGACAAGCTCACCTTCAAGACGGTGACCGCCTCGGAGGTGCGCAAGGAGGTGTGGGTGGTGGATGCAGGTGTGGCGGCGAACGTCGGCCTGCCGTTCTTCAAGCTGGGCGGCGACTTCGGCCACAAGGGCATCGCGGGCCTCGACTACAAGGTCACCCACAAGCTCATCGTGTCGGGGGGCCACAAGGAGCTCGAGGAGTGCTGCCTGCGCACCCCCGAGGCCTGCACCGACGTCTACATCTCCGAGTACTGGCAGGGGACCGGCGCGCTGCACCGCGCAGCCTCGAGCGGCGGGGGACTCAAGGGCATCGTCAAGGGCCTGGAGAAGAACGGGGGCGTCGACTTCTCCTCCTCGTCGGGCTGGAACACCGCCAGCGAGTGGACGGAGCCCATGTACTTCGCCTATCGAACGGCCAGCTTCCAGACGCCGAGCTGCGAGTCCTACATGAACAACCTGCCCGACGACCCGGAGCGGGTGCTGTTCACCGGCGTGTCGGCGCGCGTGGCCAGCGAGCAGGCGGCCCGTCGGGATGCCCGTGACGACGCCCGTCGTCAGCTCGTGGAGTACCTCGGCACGGAGTACCAGCTCGTCGGCGACGAGGCCTTCACCCATGCCGAGGCCCTCATCAGTGGCGTGAAGGACTCCCTCACCTGTCTCGATGCCCCGCAGGCCTCCGCCGAGGGCCCCCGGCACCTGGCTCGGGTCCGGATGTATGTGGACAGCGCCAAGGTGGACGCCGCCATGGCCGAGCTGAAGGGCAAGACCCAGTGAGCTGGCTGCTGTGGGTCGGTCTCGCATTCGCTGGCCGCAACGACGCGGAGCAGTCCACTGCCAGCAGTGCCGCGCCAGCATGTCACCCGGCGCCACCCGAGGGCTACCGCAACTTCACTGGCTATGCCGTCGACAAAGACGCCGAGGCGGCCATTCAGGGCGCGCGGGCCGATGCCTGGTTCCAGGCCGAGCGCGCGGTCTGTGGCGAGGATGTGGAGTCCGACCTGTGCGTGCAGCGGCGCAGCCACATCCTCCAGTGGGAGGAACCCCAGTACGACAAAAGCAGCAAGCGGGCCTGCTTCACCTACCAGGTCAACCAGCGCTGGCTGGAGCCCGACACCGAGTACGCCCAGGTGCGCGAGTCGCTCGCAAAGCTGGCGCGGTCGGTGGTCTCGGCGAGTGAGGGCCAGCCGGTGCGCATCGCGGCCCCCACCTGGTCGACCTCTGGCTGTGTGGCCGGTGAGGCTGGCCGTGCGCTGCATGCCGGGCTGCTGGCCGCACTCGGCCGTCAAGGACTCGGGGTCACCCTGTCCGACGACGCCAGCCAGAGCATCGAGCTGACCGTGACGCCCGCGGGCCCCGTGCTCACCGTGGTGGCGCGCCTGCGAGACAGCTCTGGTAGTGTGCGCCCGCTGCCTGGCTTCGATGCCCCGGCCTTCTTGTACCCGGCCCCCACCAACAAGGGCGGCGGTGGGGACTGCCGATGGGATGCCGACCTCGGGCTGCAGGATGGCGGCCGGCCTGGCGTCGGCGGACTGCAGGTGGAGGTCGACCTTCGCAGTGACGGCGGTGTGCTCTGCGAGGGGACGGCCCGGAATCCCCGCTTTGCGGCCACCGCCACGGCAGACCTGCGGGTCATCTCGGTGGGACGGGACGGCACCGGCTACCTCCTCTGGCCTCCACCCGGGGAGCGCCTCACGGTCGACCCCCGCGGCCGGACGCTGTCGCCCTGGGAGGCCGTGCTTGCCCAGGATGGTGGGATGGAGCGGATCATCGTGGTCGGCACCCGCACGGGCTCCGACGCGGGGGAGCTGGGCCGGTGGAAGGCCCCGTGTCGGCTGCCCCAGCCTGCCAGCGCGGCCACCTGGCCAGATGGCGCTGCGGTGGGCACCGACGCCTACCTGGTGGTGCCGGCGGGCGAGCGTGGATGTGCGCACTCGCCGGGCATCCAGGCGCGCCGGGAAGCCAACCAGAGGGTGTTTGCCAGCCTGCCGGTGTGTCAGTAGGCATCTGCTCGACCGGGCACCGCCACGCCCAGGTCGGCCAGGATGCGGGCACCGAGCCGCTGAAAGTGGGCCTCGCCCTGGCGCATGCCCCAGGTCCAGGTCGCCAGTCCGTGCCACGCGCGCCAGGACCGCATCTCGTTGTCGGGCAGTGGAGGGCCGTAGCCGCTGTAGAAGGCCGCTCTAAGCTCGGGGCGTGCGACGAACAGCTCCGACTCCAGCTTCACGAGGTCGGCCGCGGGGGCATCGGGGCGCGCGTGTTCGAGGTCCAGCACCCACAATTTGCTGGAAATGGCCTGCCACAGCCAATTGTCGGGGGTGAAGTCCCGGTGGCAGAACACCCGCTTGCACTGACCCAGACGCGTCGGGGGGCCCACGAGCGCCGAGATGGTGTCGAGGGCTGCGGGGTCGATCACCCGACGGCTCCGGCGCACAAGTCCCCGCCAGCGACGGTGAAGCGCGGTGCCCAGGGGGAGGGGGTCGGGCGTGGTGCTGGGGGTCGCGTGCAGCCGGGCGAGCCAATGCCCCGCTGCTTCGAGCGTGGCCGGGGTGGGGAGGGCTGGGGAGGCCGGGATCCACTCCAAGAGCAACACCACTGCCCCACTTGGGTCAGTCGCGGTGTCTATGAGAGTGGGCGATGCCCCGAGCTGGCCCGCTGCTCCGGTGGGGGCGAGTGCGGCCTGCTCCCGGCTTGCGCGTGCGGGATCCAGGTGGGTCTTCTCCACCACCCGTCGGTCCTGCCACGTCCACAGGACCACGCGGGTGTGGGGTGTCTGGCGCGCGAACTCCGACCGTGCGCCGCCGGAGGGGGCCCCGAGCCAGCGTCGGGCGGCCTCGCTCGGAGGTGGGGGATGGACGGGGTTGTGGGGCATTTTCCCTTCTTGACACGACAATAGCCTGGCTTGGTGCCTCCCGTCCGGCCGAGCTGCGGTACTGTCGGAGTGCGAGACCCTGCCGTCCCTGCGCCCGAGGACTGATGGCCCATCTGTTTCCCGATTCCGAGCCGGTGTTCGCGCCCCCATTCGGGCTGCGGGCGGCTGGCGGTTCGGGACCGTCCACCCTGCCCACTCTCGAGCTGACCCCAGGCTCTGTGGGCGGGGTGCTCGCAGACCCGGCCGATCCCGCCGATCCCGCCGACCCCGGCAACCTGCTCGGTCGACCCCGGCTGCCGTTCGGACGGGGCTCGTCAGCCGACGACGAGACCATTCCCGAGCCGGCGCCCGGTCCGGATGCCACCACTGTCGACGACCCCGGTGAGCGGCGCAGCTCGGCTGTGGGCGGCACCGACCTTGGCAGTGTCACCGATGGCAAGGCCCTCAACGACGACTCGGGCCGCTTCGTGTTCCGGCGCAAGGTGGGCGTCGGAGGCTTCGGAGAGGTGTGGGAGGCCTGGGACAGTCGCCTCGACCGGCGGGTGGCGGTGAAGCTGCTGCGTCCGCGCTGGGGCACCGACGACCGCTTTGTCGATCTGCTTCGACAAGAAGCGCGGGTGGCCAGCCAGCTGCTGCATCCCGCCATCGTGGCCGTCCACGACCTCGGCCGCCTCACCGATGGTCCCCCCTTCATCGTGATGGAGTACGTCGACGGCCTGCCGTGGCACAAGGTCTTCCAGGCCACTGCCGGCTACGTGCCCGACCCCCGCACCGCCTTCGCCGCCATGCTCCAGCTGGTGGAAGGCGTGGCCTTCGGGCATGCCCGCGAGGTGGCCCACCGCGACATCAAGCCCGGCAATGTGCTGGTGTCTGCCGAGCGCCTCGCGGGCCGGGACACCTTCCGGGTGCGCATCGTGGACTGGGGCCTCGCCTGCCTCGTCGAAGCCCCCGACCCCGCCGGAGGCTCCTCCTTCGTGCGCACCCAGGTGGGCACACCGGCCTATCTCGCCCCCGAAATCACCAGAGGGGCCCCCGCTTCGCTCGCAGCCGACGTGTATGCCGTGGGGGTGATGATTCACGAGCTGCTCTGGGGCCGCCGTCCCGAGGCGCCGGGCGAGTGCGACCCCCCGTCTCGACTGCTGGTGGGCGACGAGGCCCTCGCCCACATCTGTGCCCGCTGCCTGGAGCGAGACCCCGACCTGCGCATCCAGCGCGCCGACATCCTCCTCCGGCTGCTGCGGGACTGGTGGCGGGCCTGGCAGCGCCGGGAAGAGGTGGCCGACGTCGTCGCGCGGGCCGATGCGCTGGAGCGGCGTGCCCACGAGGTGCGGGAGCGGGTGGAGCGGCTGCGGCAACAGGCCCACGTCCTCGAGCAGCGCATCCACCCCTCCGCCCCGGAAGGCGCCAAGCTCCCGTTGTGGAGCCTTGAAGACGACCTGCGGCGGTCTGTGGCGGAGCTGCACCGCGTGGAGTCGGACCGGATGGCGGCGCTGCTGGGCGCACTGGCCATCGACCCCCGAGCCCCCATCGTGCGCCGCCGGCTGGCCGACCTGCACCACGAGCTGCACCGCATCGCCGACGAGGCGGGAGACTCCGCTGCCGCCGCCCGACACTTTGCTGCCCTGGGCGCTTTCGACGACGGGCGCCACCGCGACTATCTGCGTGGCTCCGGGGTGGTCGAGGTGCAGGCCAGCGTGGCGGGGGCCCGTGTGGAGGTGCGTCACCTCGTGGGCGTGCGCCGGCGGCTCATGGTCGGCCGGGTCGCCTGGGAAGGACCGGCCGGCGAGGCCTCGGTGCCGCTGCCGCATGGCCGCTACCAGGTGTGTGTGGTCGCACCGGGTCACCACCGGGCCCGCGTGTGCGTACGACTCCGACGCAGCCAGCGGTGGAGCAATGCACACCCGGGCAGCGAGCGGGCCCGTCCCATCGAGCTGCTGCCCCAGGGCGTCCTGTCTGACGACGAAGTCTACGTTCCGGCAGGCCCGCACAGCATCGGCGCTCCCGACGGCGTGCTGGGCGCCGTCCCCCCTGCCGAGATCTGGACGCCGGGCTTCATCATCCGCCGCCGCTGCGTCACCGTCGCCGAATACATCGTCTACCTCGACGATCTGATGGCCCAGGGAAGGGGGGACGAGGCCCTCGACCGTGCTCCTCAACAGCGGGGCGCCGCCGACGATGTGCCGCTCTATCTGTTCGGACAGCGCGAGGATGGCACCTTCTACGCCCGCCCCGACGCCGACGGCGACCCGGTCTACGACGACCACCCCGTCACCCTCATCCGGCCCCGCGATGCCATGGCCTACGCCGAGTGGCTGGCCGACCGCACAGGCAAGGCCTGGCGCCTGCCCTTCGAGCTGGAGTGGGAGAAGGCGGCCCGGTCTGCGGATGGCCGGCGCTACCCCTTCGGCGACCACATCGACGCCTCCTGGGTGCGCTGCCTGGAGCACCATCCGCCCGACACGCGGCTCGCCATCGCTCGGGTGGTCGACCATCCCGAAGACCGGAGCGCCACCGGTGTGGAGCAGATGGCCGGCAATGTGTTCGAGATGACCGCATCGGTCCACCGCACCAACGGACCCACCATCGCAGCCGACGGCACCTGGAGTGAGCTCCCCGCCGAGCCTTCCGCCAAGCGCGTGCTTCGGGGCGGCGCCTGGGGACGCGACATCTCTCGTTGTGCCGCCACCCACCGCACCGTGCTGGGCGAGCACCGCACGCCGCTGGTGGGCTTTCGGCTGGTCCG
>ENA-OWNT01001614-OWNT01001614.1-seawater-metagenome-genome-assembly--contig:-NODE-1614-length-27397-cov-6.661164_pt1 | contig 27397 bp, 24 predicted proteins | sample MGYA00238136_ERZ651165 | MGnify/ENA primary metagenome ERZ651165 (study PRJEB26861, sample SAMN08777766) | seawater metagenome | isolation source: coastal seawater | place: USA: Florida | collected...
AACGGCTTCGATTGCCCAGGTTGAATAGCTGGTGATGATTGCGCCTAATAGATGCACCGGACTACGCAGACTGCCGAGACCTTCCAGCACACTCTCGCTGAGATTTAGCACGATATTTTTGAGCGATTCCGGCAAAAATCCAGCAACGATCACGATTAATTTTCGCAGGGTTTCCGGGAACATCGCCAGGCTGAAAAAGACAATCACCGCTATCACGAAAATCGGGGCAGCGACATTGATGACCAGTTGAATTTGTTCCGAGGTAACATCGACTAAAAGCAAGCCAATCATGATGAAAGATAACATGGCGATACCATCGAAAATGCGCTCAATGACAACGGTGGTTGCCGAGCTTGCCATCGGTAAGTCATGGTTGCGTTTGAGCAAAAAGAGGCGCAGTGCCTCCCCTGCCCGCAAAGGATAAACATTATTGCCCATGTAACCAATAGCCACAATTTGAGTCAATGGAATCAGGGGTACAGGTTTGACGGCTCTCAGCAAGAATTGCCAGCGCCATGCAATCACAGTCACAGCGAGGAAATAGGTCAACGCGCCGACGATTAACCAGAGCAGATTGATCTCACTCAGGCTATCGAGGAAAGCATCGGGCTGTAATCCACGAAAGGCGATGTACAGGAAAATCACGCTAATCACGATGCCTATCAGGACTACCGGTCGGTTAAATGGATTATTTTTTGGTTTTTCTTTGATTTTTTCAGTCATATTTTCCGGGTGCTGAGTTAAAGGTAATGAGTGGAAAGGATATAGGCAAAAGCTCAAAGGGAAAAGGTGAAAATACAAACAATGTATTTCAAGCGTTTTTGAGGGATGCCAGAGTAGAGTATCCGTTTCGGTTGATTTTTAAATCGTTCTATTATTTCTGCGGTCGAGATGTATCTCGACCCTACGCAACTCCTATAAAAATGGGCGTTCATGTAGGGATGACATCTATGTCATCCGGGCAAACAATACATATTTTTTGATTTCAATCATTTTCGATACAGTACCGATGCCAGCAGATAGCATTTGATTATTGAAAATATTTTATGATACAATACAAAAGAGTTTGACATTACACTCGCCATTACGTACTTCTTCACATCACGCAACGCCCTGCTCATTTTCAGCCAGATTATTTTTAAGGAGACTCATATGGTCGCCATTACAGTTTCCCGTCAATATGGCAGTGGTGGTCGCAAGATTGCAGAGCAGATCGCCAACGAACTTAATTACGGTTTTTTCGACAAGAGTCTGATGGTCGAAGTCGGTAAAGAGATCGGCATTTCCGAAACAGAACTGGTGGATTTCAGCGAAGAAGATTATGAGGCGCGGAGCTTTTTTGACATGCTATTCGGCGGGTCAAAAAGTGTGGCAACAGTGACAGCCCGAACCCGCGATGGCAGTGGCACAGAACAACGGACGACACGAAAAGTAGATGAACAGGAAGCGATTGACCTGGTTCGAGCAACCATCAATGCAGCTTATCGGCGTGGCAATGTTGTGCTGGTAGATCGTGGGGCACAGCATATTCTAAAGAATGAGATGGATGTATTCCATGTGCGGATTATTGCACCGGACAACGTTCGCAGACAACGGCTGGTGGACATTGTCGGTCATAAGGATTATGAAACCGCGCAAATTATCGCCGAGCGGGATAAAGCGAATAAGGAATATCACAGACGCTTTTATGAGGCTGATCTTGATAACCCGATGTTGTATGACCTGGTTATCAATACCGGAAAGTTTTCACCCGAACAGGCTGTCGAATTGATCGTAACAGCTTATAAAACCTTCTTGCAATCGCTGCAACCTGCACAGGCAACAGGATGATTAATCAAAACAACCCATAATTTTAGACCCCTATCCGATGATGGGGGTTTTGTTTTCTGCTGTTAATAACTTGTAATGATTTCAAACCTTAATCCATCGACAATTCAACCTCCATTATACTGAAATTGAATATCATTATATTACGCACTCATAATACAAAGAAACTGGTGGACGGCAAAAATGCTGTCCCTACAAAGAACGCAGGAAAGCTAGACGAGGAAATCACACATGGCAGAAGCCGATCTTTATAATATGTCCGATGTTTTCATCTCCTATTCGCGCAGGGATAGCGAGTTTGTACATCAACTATTCGAAGACATCAAAGCGACCGGAAAAGAAGTCTGGGCGGATTTTGAGGATATTCCCAAAGCAGCAGACTGGTGGGAAGAAATCAAAGCGGGTATTGATGCTGCTGACGCCTTCGTGTTTATCATCACGCCTGATAGTGTGATGAGCGATATTTGTCGTCAGGAAATTGACCATGCCGTTGAATCAAATAAACGCCTGTTGCCCATTCTGCATCGGGAAGTAACAGAAGAAGAACACAAAGATAAGATTCATTCATCCATTTCTTCTCATAACTGGATTTTCTTCCGTGAGCAGGATGATTATAGTGAATCATTTAAAATCTTGCTCGAAAGTCTGGAAACTGACCTCGACCACAATCGTACTCTGACACGTCTGCTGGTACGGGCGAAAGAATGGCTGGATAACGACAAAAAATCAAGCTATCTCTTGCAGGGCGATGACCTCAAACAGGCAGATGATTGGCTCTCGCATTCAATGGACAAAAATCCTGCCCCGACCAATCTTCATGCGGAATATATCAAAACCAGCCGCACAAAAGAAACAGACCGTCAACGTCGTTTGTTCATCTATACAGCAGTCGGCATGGTGATTTCACTGTTTCTGGCAGTCTTTGCGGTCTATCAGATGCTTGATGCCCGTCATGCCCGTGATGCTGCCCGTGATGCCCAGCAGGAAGCAGAAATGGCAGAGTCAGAAGCAGTAGAAAGCGAACGTGAAGCCCGTGCGATTGCGCTTGCAGCGCGTGCCAGTGAAGCTCTTGCCAACAATAATCCCGATTTAGCCCTGGTTCTTGCCGGGGAAGCCTATCAGATTGATCCGCATGTATCGTCAATTGCGACTTCCCTCGCTGATGCAGCGTATGCTCCGGGGACGATTGAGCGTATTGAGCTTACAGATGTTCCAACTACCGCCGTTTATGCCCCGGATAGCAGTTTATTCGCAACAGGATTCAGTTCGGGCGCGATTTGTCTCTATGATGGCACAACCTATCTACAAATGACCTGTTTAACAGGTGGTAATGAGCAGGCTCATGCTGATGAAACCCTGTGGATTCACATGAATGATGATGGCACACGTCTGCTGAGTTCGGGTTCAGACAATCGTCTGGTACTGTGGAATATCGACTCCGGTTCAGCAGATTTCGGCATGATTGTAAGCGAAGTGACTGTCGAGAACCTGAGCGCGAGTTCATTGGCGAGTGATGGTAGTTTTGCTGTTTTCGGCACAACAAACGGTCGCTTTGGCTACTGGGATTTGAGCGATAATGCACCTGACTACCTGAGCTATCATCATGGTGATGAAATTAACGTGATTGCGCTGAATGCTGATAATAATCGTGCTCTGGCAGGGACAGGAAATGGTGTCATGCTGGAATACAATATCAACAATCTGGAATTGATTAATAATTACCGCAACATCAATAATCTCGCACCGATTAGTTCGGTTGCTTATAACCCTGATTCAAGCATTGCTGTCAGTGGTGACGAAAACGCAACTCTGACATCCTGGAATGTCGATTCGCGCACGATAATCCGCACCTATCAGGGACATGATGAAAATGTGACAGCAATTGCATTCTCTGAAAATGGTCGAACGATGTTCACCGCAAGCTGGGATAACAGTATCCGTGAGTGGGATGTGGCTTCGGGACGTGTGGTACAGTCTTTTTACGGACACACCGGAGGTATCAACGCCTTATCATTGACGGCTGATAATTTCTACATGGTATCAGGTGGCTTTGATAGCAGTTTACGTGTCTGGCTGGTGCATCCTACGATTTTTGATAGCCAGTTTTTGAGCAGTGATGAGAATTTATACGCGGCTGATTGGAACGACGAGTATATGGTCGCGGCGAATAGTTCCAGCGAGATTTTCATCTATGACCGCAATAATGGTCAACTCACCCATGAAGTACCGCTCGAACCACAATTTGATGAACATGGACAGATTGTCGGCATCAACTTCGTCACAATCCGCGATAATGGTGCAAACTTTGCGCTTGTACGGGAAAATTGCGAGGTCACACTCTTCAGCAGAGACGGTATGGAACTGTGGGTCAATCAATTGCCTGAAGATAGTGAATGCCACCAGTTAGGCTTCCGTCCGGGTGTTGATGAATTGCTGGTACTGAGTAGCAACACACTCTATCAACTTGATGGACGCACAGGCGACATGATTGGCACTGTTCCATATGCCGGTGGTGTAACTGATTTTCGGAGTTTTGCCTTTACACCGGATGGTAATCAACTGGTAATCGGCATGAATTCCCGTACAGATAATTTGCGCTTGATTGACTTTGTTAGCGGCGAGATAATCCGCGACTTCAATGGTCATAGCGATGGCGTACTGGCGATTGATATTTCCGATGATGGCAGACAAATGGCATCCGGCTCGTTTGATAACGATGCGCGGGTCTGGGACTTAGCATCAGGCGATTTAGTCTGGTTACTGGAAGGACATAGCGACCGTTTGCAGGATGTTGATTTTGATCCGCAGGGAGCGTCCCTGGTGACATCATCCAACGATACGACCATGCGTCTCTGGGATTTATCGACAGGCGAAACCCGTTATACCTATCGCGGTCACACAGAACGGGTGGTTGTCGCCATGTTTTCCGAAGATGGTGAGCGTACCCGTATTCTAACAGCGTCGCATGATGGTACACTGATTATCTGGAAATTCCCGCAACAGGTCGGTGAAATGCGCGAATGGATTGAAGATCATCGCTATATTCGTGAGTTGAGTTGCGGTGAACGCAATAATTACCTGGGTGAAAATAACGAGTGTGATTAGCAGAATCGCTATATTCGTGAGTTGAGTTGCGGTGAACGCAATAATTACCCCGGTGAGAATAACGGGTGATTAGTAGCAGTACCCTCGCACCAATAAAATCGGGCATGACACGTCATGCCCCTACCTGCAAAATGGTTAGGAATGTAGGGGTTTGGCGCGCCAAACCCGGCATTATCCCATCCGATAATTTGTAATCCTTACGCCGTACCAAGTAAATCAAGCAGTTGTTCGCCCCGTTGATTGAGACGATAGTAAACAGCACGTCCGGCACGGTTGGCATCGACCAGTCCTGCCTGTTTGAGTTGACCTAGTTGCTGTGAAATTGCCCCCGGTGTGAGTTCCAATTTGATTGCCAGGTCTTTCGTGGATGTCGGCGCAGCAAGTGCATAGAGCAAACGTGAACGATTTTCCCCGAAGAGAATATTCATCGCCTCTGCTGGCTCATAGACATTTTTGTTTTTCCATAACCCTGCCCCGTAAGCACGATAGCTAATTACAGGCGGTTTATCGTCCAGTGTTTGTACCCATACCCCGCAGTTCGACACAATATTCGGCACAAGGACAATGCCCTGTCCTTTCGGGTCAATCGGGGCGAAGGTCTGTGCTTTTGTGCAAATCGAGAGTAAATCTGGTGAATCCAGCCAGATATAAGAATCAAGTCCGGCAAACATGGTATTTGCCCCGCCGACCATGTATTCACGGGAATGGTGCATCAAATCCCCTTCTAAGACGGATTGAATGGAATCCCAGTAAGGTTGAATAGCAATTTCCCATAAGCAAGCTAATTCATCAACGGTCTGTGCATGTAAAGATGCCAGATTTTTGAATTGTGATAAATCATCCACTGTGAGAACACCATTGCGAATCAGGTATTCCAGGTCATTTTCTATTGCAGCAAGAGGTGTCGTCGCAATTTGCTGGAGTTGGTCTTCAAATTTCGGTCGGGATTTTTCAGGAAATGGCAGCAAGAAATCCACCGAATAATGTCCATGTGGCTGGAATCGGCGTAAGGCAGGGAAATCCATGTCACGGGTATTCTGTTCCAGGGTTTCGAGCCAATCCCGCATCGGAGAAAGGTATTCGGGGTAAAACATGCTACGCGCACTCAAAACCGTTGTTATCATCGGGCTGATTGCAAAGCGGATGTTGGCAAAGTCTTCGGTCGAAATCGCAAATTGCATCATTGTCAGTTTCCCCTCGTTTACTATGCCTTCACTATAGCATGATTTTTATCAGCAGAGCGATAGATTTAGCACCCGCTAAATCAGTTCAGTTTCATGGAAATCAGGTCTATCATAAAGGTGACAAAGACAGAGGAGACACATCCATGAACGACTACGAACTACTCAAAAATATTGAACAACACGGCGTCGATTTACGCAAACAGGCAGACCGTCAACGACTGGCAAATGAAGCGCAACGACAGAATAAAAAGCGCAAACCGGGCATCGTGAAACAGGTGTTAACACTGGTCATGTGGAATTTGTGACCCTCCCTAAATCCCTTCCCATTGCACTCGCAAGCTCCCTGATGGAGAGGGACTTTCAGAAAACGCATGTGTTATCACGGCACAAATACGATTCCGGGCTAGAGCAGTATCCCGGAACAAAAGCTCCTGAATCCTCTTCTCAATTTCGTAGAGAAGAGGATTGTTTAATCTCAGGATGACATCAGGCAGTGATGACCTGATTTTTTGCCACATAGTCCGCGAGATTTTGAAGTTCTTTCTTGAAGATGCCGCCGATAATCATGGGATTGAATAGTTTTTCCATGATACGCTGGAATCCCTTGCTGAGGGCAACTTCGGATTCAATGTGTACCCGCGTCTGATTCTCTCCGACAGGTTCTAAAAAGAAAGTCGATGCCAGTCCGGTGTTGATGTCACGTTCAACCAATTGATGACCGGGAATCGGTTCGGTAACGCGTTGATGATAGGTGAATTCCTGTCCGAAGACTTCCATTTCGATGAAAATTTCTGTGCCTTCGCCCTGTCCACCTTTGAGCACCTCCATTGATTCGAAAAAGGGTTCGGGCAATATCGCACGATGACCGACTTCATAATCGCGAAGCACAGCATATACTATTTCTATCGGAGCGTTAATTACGGCGCTTTGCTTGACTATCATGTGTTCCATTGACGTTTTTCCTGTATATCTGGGAGTGTTTCTCCTATGATAGAGATATAAAATCTGTCATGTAAAATTGTCCGAAGTTATACAGTATGTCTACTAATCGACACGAAAAAGAACGTCAGCGCACCCGTCTTGCCTTCATGAATGCGGCATTGAATTTGATACTCGAAAAGGGATATGACCATATCACGGTGATGGATATTGTGCGTGCGGCTGATTATGGTCGCAGTACCTTTTATGAGCATTTTGCCGATAAAGAAGCGATTGCCTGGGCGATTCTCGAAAATCATGTGATGACACTGGATGCTGAAATCGCACAAGCTACAGAGGGCAAAGCATCACCGGAACAGGAGTGGATTGCCTGGGTGATGATTTGTGAAGACATCGCAATCCAGCGCAAAGTCTTTCTCAAGATGGATAGTGAAATCTCACGGCGATTGCGCTTTCGTCAGAAAGAGTTGCTGATAATGGGCTTTCAGATGAAATTTGAAGCGGGAGACGATTATCTATTAGGCGATGTTCCGCCGGCAATTCGTGCGCGATATGTTGTTGGCGCGGCGCTCGAAATTTTAGATTACTGGCTTGCAAATCCTGATGCAGGAACAGCACCGGAGATAGCAACTATCATCTTCAAGTTGATTTATAAGCTCGACCCACCGGAGGGAAATTCAGAATAATTTTCCTGTTTTCGGAACGGGTAGCTATCAAAAAGCATCGAATTTTTATCGAGGATTAAACACAAAGCTCATAACCTGTTGCAAGCACTCTTATCCTGTGATAACATCTTTTTAACGGTTCATATAAGTCCACAAAGGATAAGATTTGACATCTCAAATCACAACAACATCAGACTTCGCAGCACTCAACGGGACAAAAATTTTCTACACAAGCAGCAATCCACATCATGAAGAAACGATTGTCATGGTTCACGCCGGAATCTGTGACCATCGCATGTGGGATGCACAGGTCAAGCACTTCGCACAAAAATATCACGTCGTCACATTTGACATGCACAGTTTCGGGCAAAGTGGTATCCCGACAGCCTCTTTTGCTTTTCATGACGATATTATTGCTCTACTCGATTTTCTAAAAATAGACTCTGCCTGGTTTATGGCAGCATCTCTCGGTGGCGCAATCACATTCGATGTTGCTCTCATGCACCCCGGACGCGTCAAAGGTCTCATCATGGTTGCACCTGCTGTCGCCGGATACAAATACGAAGGTGAACCACATCCGCTTAAAGCAAAAATTGATGAAGCTGAAGAAGCCGATGATTTAGAAATGGTCAATGAACTGGAAATTCAAATGTGGGTCGATGGCAAAGGACGCACGCCGCAGGATTTAGACCCGGACATGCGGAATCTCGTCCTCGACATGAATCTGATTGCGCTCAAATCAGATGACTCTTTCTGGGAACTTGAAGTCGAAATTGATCCGCCTGCACTCGAACGCCTCTCAGAAATCGACATGCCAGTGATATTGATTTACGGTGATTTAGATGTTGCGGCAAGCCTCGAACGGGTAGACATCATCACAGAGAAAATCACAGGCGCGAAGAAAGTCCTCATCAAAGACACGGCTCATCTGCCCAACATGGAAAAACCCGCCGAATTCAATCAAATTGTGGATGATTTTTTGAACGCTTTATAAAAACATTTGTAGGGGCATATCGCTGATGTGCCCGAAAAATCATTAATAATAGGAATTAAGCGTGTTAAGAGGATAGGCAAATGGCAACTGAAAGACTGGAAAAATATTGACTGTCGAAGAATACCTCGCCTATGAGAAGGAAACAGGTATCAAACATGAATACATTGATGGCGAAATATTTGCTATGTCAGGCGGAACGGATAGACATAGCCAGATTAAAGCCAATTGCATTGTTGAAGTAGGATACCAGCTACGAAAAAATACCTGTATCCTGTATGACAGTGACATGAAAGTCAAAGTCTCTGAATCGAAATATGTCTATCCCGATTTTAGTATTGTCTGTGAAAAAGCAATATTTGCTGATGACGCACATACCATGCTGATCAACCCGACACTGGTTGCCGAAGTGACATCGGATAGTAGCAAATCTTATGACAAAATCCAGAAAGCCAATTCTACCGGGGCTTGCCCTCAGTACAGGCATATCTCATCATAGATCAGGATAGACCCCGGGCAGAATTATATACCCGTCAGAGCAATGGCTGGTTATTACAGGAATTTGACACCCTTGAGGCAGTCATTGCGCTGGATGTTGTAGGCTGCACCTTGCCAATGTCCGAAATTTACCGTGATATCGAATTTCCCGAAATAGAATCCGACGAATAGATTTTAGCTCCCTCCCTGGTGCTCCGGGGAGGGTTCGGGGTGGGGGTTTCAATCAGTAATTGCCTGATAGGTGAGCACCTGAAATTCATCCAGTAAGGGCAATTTGTTATCCATCATCTGTGTCATCAGAATGGCGATAAGCTGTTCCTGCGGGTCAATCACAAATAGAGTCGATCCCGCCCCGCCCCAGATATAGCTTCCCACCGAATTAAGCACCCGGCTTTGTGTAGTATCCAGCATCAGCCCGAATCCCAATCCAAAGCCATACCCTTGCATCGCCCATTTTTTGAGAATCATCGGCAACAATTCCGGCTTGAGATGATTCATCATCATATACTCGACAGTTTTACGTCCTAATAAGCGTGTCCCGTTGAATTCACCTTTGTTCAAAATCATCTGCGAAAATCGAAAATAATCTTCTGCGGTCGATACCAGACCATGCCCGCCATTCGGAGATTTTGTTGGCACGAGATAGTCACGGCTGAAAACGCCTTGATTATGATAGGGGATAAGCGATTTGTCGGCGTTATGACTATAGGGGGCAGCCAGTCGCCCGGCATTGTCGCTGTTTATATAAAATGATGTATCGCACATACCCAACGGCACAAAAATCTCTTTTTCCAGATACTCTGCGAAAGGCATCCCCGAAAACAACTCAACCAGATAAGAACAGACGACACTCGCATAACCATAAGTCCATTCTGTTCCTGGCTGACAGGCAACCGGTAATCCGGCAAGCCAGCGCACTTTATCCTCCAGGCTGATCGTCGGGTCAGCATAATAAGCCAGATTTGCCGCATCTTCCGGGGTGTTATCAAGCGAGTGATTGTAAAGCATCCCTGCTGTATGTGTCAGCAGATGATGAATCGTTATCGGCGTTTCTAATTTAGCTAAATCGCCATTTTCACTGACGACTTTTGTGTCAGCAAATTCAGCAATGTATTTGTGCAGAGGGTCATTGAGTTGAAATTTACCCTGCTCATATAGCATCATGAGCGCAACGGCAGTAATCGGTTTGGTCAGGGAGTAGAGCCGGAAAAGACTGTCTTTTTCCATCGGCAACTGATTTTCGAGGTCACGATTGCCAATTGCCTCAAAATGAACAGGTTGACCATTCCGCGCTATCAAACTGACGAACCCCGCCGCCGATTGCTCATCAATATAGCCCTGTAATTTTGATTGTAAACGTCCTAAGCGCTCTGATGACATGCCCTGTGATTCAGGTGAAACTGTTTCTATAGTCATGAAGTATCCTATGATGGCAGATGTAAATTAATCATGTGAGTATGACTCAGAGGCGTAATACTACAAGGGTGGAGATAAGTAAGAAATCAATTGTAAGGATGAGATACAGTTTGCCCGGATACCTGCCAATAAAGAAGTTGAAGCTCTTAGAGTGCGCTTTATCCCTGAATTTTGTAGCTGGATTATTGGTGAAAGGCGTATTTTTATAGCTCCGTCTGCCACACAGGTAAATCAAAGCCATTGCGGATGAATCCATAGCGTTCATACAATCGCTGTGAACGAATATTGCTCTGCTGTGTGTTGACCGTCATGCCTTTCACGCCCCGGTTAGCGAAACGCAATAGCAGGTGATTCAGCAAGACTTGCCCGACACGTTGCCCCTGAATTTCAGGACGAACGGCTAATCGCGCTAAGTGTCCGGCTGTGTGATGCCGGGTGGCAATCTCATAGCCAATAACCTTATCATTCACCAGAGCAAGCGTACAACTCGCCGCCTGTCGCTGTGAGAGACGAATATCGATGCCGCTCATCTGCCAGGGAGGGGTAAATGCAGCATGGTCTACTGCAACAATTTCATCTATATCTTCCAGATAACCATTCCGCAAAGTGATGCTATTTTCAGGCATAGGTGGTAGTTCCTGCGGCGCACGATGCAGGGTAATCACATCTTCCAGATAGGTGAATCCCAATGCGGGTAAATAAGGCGCTAACCAGGGATTGATAACCAGTACGGCTGCTTTTTGAACATTCTGCCGCATGAGTTCAACCCGTAAGTGTTCCCATAGAAAGCTCATGATGAGTGCCGGATCATACCCCTGCGCGATAATCACCATTCGCAACCATGCCGCATCGTTTAGCGGCTCGGAGACACCAATCATCCCGACAATCAAACCATCACTGATAGCGAGTAAAATTGTATTGCCCTCTAAATCAAGCCATTGCCCCGCTTTATACCAGTCGAGGTGGGTATGCGTATGGCGACTATAAAACATCAAAGACAATATATCGTCGCGGTATTTTCGCTCGTACTCAACAGCTTCCATTACAAGGTTCATCGTCTATTGCGTTTCATTCTCATCGCGTAAGATTGCACATCAATTTCAACCATCCGGCAGATACGCGGGTCAATCAAGCGACTCACCAGACGTTCATTGATATCATTCATATTTTTGGCGGTAGTAATCACGGTTGCCAGTCGTGCCACATAGCGATAATCCAGTAGCTGGAATAATTTCTCCTGTGCCCAGGGTTTGCTGGCTTCTGTACCCAAATCATCTAAGATCAGTAGCGGCACATCACGCAAACGGGTTAATAGTGTATCAAACGTGACATTGCTATCCGGTGCAAAGGTTGTCCGCAAATAATCGAGCAAATCCGGTGCGGTCAATAAGACCACTTCATCACCCTGATTGCGTCGATAATTGGCGATTGATGCTGCCAGATGGGTTTTCCCGCTCCCGAATTTTCCGGCGAGTAAGAGCCAGTTAATCGGTTTTTGTGCGTATTCATAAGCGAGACGTGCTGCGACCGTTAAGCGTTGATGCTCTTCAACTGTGACATTATCTTCAACATCAAAGCTGTCAAATGTCATGTGCTGATACATCGGCAGACGCGATAACAACTGATCGGATGTGTTCGGTTGCGCGTTGCGATAATCCGGTGCGTGAATGCTAATATGATGAATCACATTCACATCCAGCAAACGTGAGCGAATACGCGGGTCTAAGGTGTCGAGTTCTCTATTGGTGGTGATAATCGTCGGCTTGCGATGCGAATAGCGATGATTGAGCAACTGGAACATTTTCTCTTTTGCCCATTCACTGGGATTTTCCACGCCGAGGTCATCAATAATCAAAATGCCAGTTTCACGCAGACGCTCAAAGGTTTCGTCATAGCTGGATTCTGATTTTGGTGCGAAAGAGGCTCTCAGATGGTCGAGTAAATCCGGTGTGGTGATGAATAGCACCATATCCCCTTTTTCCAGCCGATGATTACCAACTGCCGCCGCGAGATGGGTTTTGCCGCAACCATATGCCCCTTCTAATAGTAGCCATCCATCAGGATTTTCTGCATAATTGCTTGCCGCGTTGAATGCCATTTGAAGCGATAGCCGCTCTTTTTCGGAATAGCCCGGAATATCAATATCAAAATTTTCCAGTGACTTATCCGCGAAAGCATCTAAATTACTGAGTTTCCGCATCCGTTCATGGCGTTGATGGTCAATTTCTACCGGATTATTCGGGCAACGGAACAACTTCCCGAAGCGTTTGTCATCGGGGTCAACCGCGTATTTAATCACGCCCATCCCGTGACAAATCGGACAGGGTTCACCGGGATTTTCGGGGTCAAAACAGGAAACATTAAGCGGAACAGGCGTTACAGGCTCATTCGCTTGCGAAGTCTGACCAGTTGAGCCCGGCGTATTCGTTTGTTCGTTGATTAGATCGCTTAGACTCTTCATTGACATCGCTACGTCCTTCCTGTTTCCAGCGTTCAAGAATAATGCGGACATATGTCCAGCGCTTGACATTATTTTCCAGTGCAATTTTCATCGCATCAATTATCCACTCATTATCGAACTTGCTCTGTGCTTCTTCGAGTTCTGCCCGCATGACTGTACCAATATTATAATCAAAATTCTCGCGATAGAATTGTAAAACCGGATCGGGTTCGTTTTCGCCACGACCATCCTCTTGCCAGTGTGCCAGAACAGATTTCACATACGTCCAGCGTTTGACATTATTCACAACAGCCAGTTTCATCGCATCAATGATCCAATCATGAGGATACATCTGCTGTGCTTCGTACAATTCACCGTCCATCACCGACCCTAGTTTGTAATCGAAATTATCCTGATACAATTGCTTCAGTTCAATATTAGCGGATGCGACGCGGGTTTTCCCTTCGGAATGCCATTTTTCCAGTATCTTTTTGATGTAATTCCATTTGCGGACATTGTTGCTAACAGCAAGTTCAATTGCTTCTACAATCCATTCATGAGGATAATCGACTTCTGCTTCTTTGATTTCCTCTGCGATCGTTGCCGTGAGAACGCCTATATTACTCTCATATAGCTGAAAGACATTGGCTCTATCCGGCAAAATCTCAAAACGTGGCAGTTCCGGTTGCCACCTCCCGAGCATCAACTCCGCTATCATTTGCCTGCTTTTAACCGTGTTCATGAAATACAGTTGTTCGTCCTGCCCGTCAACCTGCACCGATTTCGCCAGCAAAAAACCATGATTTACAGCATTGTTGAGCGCTTCATCCAGCAATAATTCCGGTTTATCCTCAATGAGAGCTAATCCCTGCATCAATTCACGATTACCCGTAAAGTCGGCACGGGTCAGATAACGATACTCGCCCTGTTTTTGTGCCAGCGCATAATAGCAAAACAAACACACCTTCAATTCTGCCAGGTCGTCTATCATCGGAACAACTTCGCTGATGAATTGGGCATGAACCATCGTGATATTGATTTTTCCGGGGGCAAAGCCTTTGAATTTCGTCATTGGTTGTTAGTTATCAGTTCTCAGTCGTTAGTTTTCAGTGGTTTATCTTGAGATTCAGCTTGCATCATTCCCATAACCTTTAAAGGGCAAGGCATGTCGACAGTTTTGCAAGTATATCCATTCCATGATTCAAGGAGCTTGAAATAATATTTACCAGCAGAGCTTCCTAATTCTTTATGATTTGATAATAGTTCTTCTATTGTGCAAGGTTGTTGAATATGCAGAGAACGAACTCGTAAATCAGGAAATAAACAAACTTCTACGGATGGTTCTTGTTTCCATTGTTCTGCAGTTTGTGTATCTGTTGGATGTATCAAGCGAATTGTGTATCCAAATTTAGGATAATAAATTGTCGAAAGCCTATCGAATTCATCAGTCCACCCATCAACATCAAAATCAAAGAGTACAAAAGCAGGATTACCAAGTTTTGATATTACCTGCTCCAATGTCATGTCAAACCCTGAATCAATAGCAATCTTATTGAAAAAGCTGAAACGTGTGCCTCCGGGATATTTTTGTTTAAGGTATTCCCAGCAGTTTTCACCACATCCATCTTCCCCGAATAGCATTGGAGGCATTATACGAATATTCGCCTCAGTATACTCATCGCCCATGATTTTTGCTCATTCAACAATTCACTCAATGTATTTTCACAGATGTGTGTTTTCAATAATCTCCGCGACCTGCACCAGTCGCTGCACACAATCCGGGATAATTGCCGGGTCAGCCTCTTGCCATCCCCATACAATAATCACAGACAACAGATTGTCGCGAACTTTCCAGATTTCCTGAAAATTGTGAGTCTTTTTCAATAAATCACTCTGTGGTACAGGTAAATTATCAAGCCATGTATAGAGATAGCCGGTCGCAATCTCCTTTAAAATGTGCTCATCCTGCACAGCCAGACGATGCCGGATTTCGATTGCGGGACCACCTTCTGCCTGTCCGGTCGGGTAAAAGCCGATATGCTTAAAAACAATCACTTTCCCGATATAGATTCCACGAAAAATCGGCTCACCCCATAATCCAAAACACCCATCCCGCGATTCTACCAGTTGATAGCGTTCATCCAGTTCCGGTGTCAAGTAGGGGCGCTTCATAGTCGATTACTCTAAATCACTCAAATCTACACGATGCACACTCGCATCCATGAACTTTGTCAGCGATTTCTCGAAATACAGTGAGACAACCCCTGTTGGACCATTACGATGTTTCGCCACAATCACATCCGCCTGATTCGGGAATTCCGTAGCTTCATTATAGACCTCATCACGATACAGGAACATCACAATATCGGCGTCCTGCTCTATGGAATTATGTACGTACATATAATTAGATATAAAATTGTGATTGGGTTCGACGGTCAAATCATAGACTGCTTCTTCACCATCCGCTTCGATTGAAGTGACTTTATCCCAGTAAACATCACTCTCTGAGAGTTTTTTCAGTTCATCAGATTGCACGACATCAGCAACTTTTGCAGCACGTTCCCGACTGACATTTTGCTTATACAATGTTGTGCCACAGTATGCTAATTCGATTTCTGCTTGCATTTTTCTGGCACTCATTCCGATTTCTTTCATTGCCGGAACAACAAGTCCTCGCCAGATATTTTTCGGAATAACGTCGCGATTTGTATTGCTTTCATGAGTAGCAACGTAATTAGCAACCCAATCCAATCCTTCTTGCTTGTATTGTCCGACTGCACCCATCTCTACAAAACGACTCAAATCAGGAATACCTGTGATGATGATGTGATGTTGGTCACGTCCTTTTGTTCCCTGGGAAACAATTTTCACACGTGCGTTAATGTCTAAGCGTAAAAGCAATGTTTGGACATCCCGCGCAAGGTCATAGCTACTGGTGGCATAGTAAACTGCTGGATAATAGCCATTCTTTGTTTTCTTTTTGCGGATACACCCATCTGTAGACCACAGATGCCGCAGGAATAGGGCAATTGCCTCATTCGGTTGTTCAAAGACTTTTTGCGGGATGCTTTTCTCATAAGAACGCAAGCCGAAAATACCTAAATCATCCATCCATTCTGATACTGGATTACGAACACCGTGTGTGATTTGTCGGGTGGTCGGGATAAAGACCTGATACCAGTTGCGTCCCGGTTCTTTTTTGATGCGTGGCGCAACTTCATCTCCAAAGACTTCTGATGCCAGGTTCGTGACAGTTTCCGCTAAATCTTTTTCGACAGTTGTATATTGAATCGCATGACGCGGAAGAACACAGCCATCATCAATTAAGTGACCGAGTAACGCCAGTTCTGCATTGCTCATGGTTTGAGTTTTCTGGTCAGGTAAAGAGCGTGGCACAGCAATATGGTCATCGGATGTCAATTCATCCAGACGTTTCCAGCCTTCGATGGTCAGGAATTTGTGATTGCCTGTCGCACGAATACTGCATCCGAGGGCAGTTGTCATCTTGAAGACGGGTTTTACACCTGTACAGAAGCTATTCGTAACCGTTGCGGGTTCGGCTTTCCATGTTTCGGTGTTGATGCTCATCACACGGAAACCTTTTTGTCCGATTAACTCTGCAATTGGAACGCTGTAACCACAATCTGGCAGATAAACCAGCGATTCACCTGTCAAACAACCGGATTCACGCAAATCGGAGAGTACAGGGCGCTTATCCTGACGTTGTTCAACCGCACGCGATAGCTGCGCCGCACTAATCAGAGGCACATTCAATTCACGGGCGAGTTCTTTCAGGTTACGCGAGATAAAACTAATTTCCTGCACACGGTTATTTTCGTAACTGCCGCCCGCATTCATCAACTGCATGTAATCGACAATCACCAAATCCAGTCCGAACTCATGCTTGAGCCGACGACACTTTGTTCGCATTTCCATCGGAGAAATTGCCGGAGAATCATCAATGAAGATACTATGATTACTAATGCGCCCGACTGCTTCGGTGAAACGTGCAGCTTCCTGTGGATTCAAACGTGCCAGACGGAGTTTCTGCACATTGATACCTGTCTCCATCGCCATCATACGCTGAACCATCTGCTCAACGCCCATTTCCATCGTGAAAATCGCCACCCGACCACCAAATCGAGCAACATTCATTGCCGTTGTCAGTAGCCATGATGTATTGTGACTGACAATACCATTTGCGATATAACTATGGGCATCCGGTACGACTAAATCATAGCATTGCTGAATACCATCATCTTCAATAGCTGTGATTTTGTCCCATACAAAACCGTCTGGTAACAAATCACTTGCGGTTAAAACTCTGGTTAAAGGATGATTGCCTGGGAACGATGAATCTCTGAGAAAATCATCAAGATAATAGAATGGGCTTCTATGAGGCGAATTTTGAAAGCCCGTTGGTCGAATTGCAATATAATCACCGACCTGCAAATCTTCAAAACGCTTCCAGGTCTTATTACCATCTTGCAGAGTCAAAACAGCATGGTTGTATGTTGCAGATAACGTTGCGCCCTTTGAAATTATACGCCGACACGGTTTTTCACCCGCATCGTAAAAATGTGAAGTCGTTTTCATACCATCGGGTGTCAGCACATCAATTTCAAGCGGATAGTAAATCCCGCCTTCATCGTCTTTTTCACCAGGAACATTTTGCGGTTTGAGTTCTTCTATGGCATACTCACCATGATTAGTTAAAATTTTTGTTCCAGAGACCACGCATTTTCCCATCCCAGGCCGCCCGGCAAAAATCAGCAAATCGGATTTCTGAAAGCCGCCAAGAAGCGCATCTAAATCACGGTAGCCTGTCGGGACACCTGCCGCGTCACTACTATTCTGGAGCATGTACTCCATACGGTCATAATATTCACTGAGCGCATCCCACATCGGCACAAAATCACGCTGAACCTGTGTTTCCGTGACAGCAAACAATTTACTCTCAGCATCGCCAATCACCGAATCAATGTTGAGCGCTTCATCCATCGCCAGCTTTTTGATTTCCTCGGCAGTAATCATTAGCTTGCGACGAATCGAGGTGCGTTCAACCAGGCGACCATACACCTCGGCATAGACTGATGTCCCGGTATTGTTCAGCAATTGAACCAGGTAGGCACGTCCGCCAATATTTTCCAGCACAGCCATATTTTCGAGTTCTTCGGCAAGCGTAATCAGGTCGATGGGGTCAGCCCGCTCATTCAGACGGGTAAATGCCTGCCAGATATATTGATGACGTAAGAGAAAAAAATCGTCCGGCTTCAAAAACGCGGCGATCGAAACATAGGCAGATGGGTCAATCAGTACCGACCCGATAACAGCTTCTTCGGCTTCCTGACTAAAAGGAGCACCGGGGTCGAGGTTGGTGTTTGGTGGCGTTGACATAGGTACAGCGTGTCTCTCTCTGTGGCTTAATTTTATTGTCGGCTATCCCGCACGGGTTTGCAAATGGGTATAAGGTCGTCAGTTTTTAGTGATTAGTTGTCAGTTGTTTGTATGGTTATCGCGGACGGGAAGAATCCCGTCCCTACATTTTGCCTGTTTTGAGGTGGCAAAATATTAAAATTACAGGCTGTAGGGACATGCTTCTGCATGTCCGAAAATTTAAACCGGAACTGCTAAACTTTATTTTCCATGATTATCACCGGAAATCAAAACGGTGCATACTGAGCACCGTTTCTGTCTGGCATATTATAACGCTTTAGAACGAAATTTCTAGTTTTCGTCTGAATCATCTAACTCGTCAAGGTCAAGTGAATTCACAAAATCAGCAAAAGCACTGAACTGGTCTTCGCTGACATCTTCAATTTCTTCACTGATTAACTCTTCCGGGACATCCCGTGCCGGCTCACTGCGGCTGAGAGGTAAGTGTTTTGTAGCATCCATCCCGAGTTCAATTTCTTCATCCGGTTCAACACCGCTACGATCCATCACCGCATCACTGACAAAAATAGGGGATTTTGTCCGTACTGCCAGCGCAATCGCATCGCTCGGACGCGCATCAATTTCACGTTGTTCGCCATCCACATCAATCACGATCCGTGCATAATAAATATCGCGGCGCATATCATTGATATAGATATGGACTACCTCGCCGTCCATGTGTTCAATCACATTTTTGAGCAAATCATGGGTCAGAGGGCGATTATGAGGGCGTTTATCCTGAAGCTCAATACTAATCGCATCGGCTTCATATTGACCAATAAAAATCGGGAGGTAACGGTCGGTGTTAATATCTTTGAGCAGTACCACCCGATGGGTACTCATCAGGCTAACGCGGATACTGTTTACTTCTACTTCTATCATAGTTTATCCACTTTGCAACACATTTGCATTCACATCTAAATTATACACCCTGTGACGCGCATAGCAACAACTGTATTGTCAAGTTCTCATATTTATCTTGTGTAACCTTTAGAAATGACCGTCCTTGTCAGTGTCACGGACGCCACAATAAATCGCTAATCTGAGTCGGATTGCTATCATAGCATTCTGTGTGAACAAAACGATTATTTTCAATTTGCGCCACACATAAGCGATGTACATCATTAACCACAGTTGTATAGGCAACCAGGACAGGCGTAATTGTCGGTGATAGAGCAGGTTGTTCTCCTGTGATGCAGTCGCGGCTATCATCTTCGACATCATGCACACAAACCTGATTGTCATCGGTAGGATAGACAATTGCTTCACTACCGGGCAACCATTCGGGCAGCATCATGGCATCAGGAATGGTGATTAAAGTTTCAGCCTCCACAGAATCGACCTCAACCACAATATAACCTGACGACTCCCATTCATCGGAAAGAATTTCTGTCACAATCCGTTGCCCGTTACCGGAACGATTAACTGCGGGAAAATCTCGATTGTAGCGGGTATAGGCGCGGGTGCCTGTTCCGTTCTGAACATTCAAATAAAAAGGATTGAGAACACTTCCCTGTGGACGATGTACAAAATCAAGGGTACGCGGTGAAGACCACCGGGTAGCATTGGTTTCGCCACCGCGTGTTAGCCGGGTTGTCTCGCCGGAATCCACATCCAGCAGATAAATATCTCCGGTGAAATTACCCGCATGATTGCTACTCAGTTTTGTATATGCCAGTTGATGATACGGATGCGATTGGGCGGGTACAGCATTTCCTGTAACAAAAGGAATCCAATTGAGCCACCACACAAACGCCAGTATGATAATTACTGGTAAAACAAGTAAAAACCCTATTCGTGATTTCTTGAGATTATGAAAAACCATGTTTTGAATCCTCCCTATATCTGTCCCGCATTAATTTTTTCTTGCCCACCATACAATTGCTAGCACGATTAGCGCCATGACAACCAGCAAAAATATCAATCGTGGTAGATCAACTCCCACAAAATACATCGCAAATCCTCCCTTGATTTGAACCTTATCAACTATATCCGGGAAAATTACCTTTATATGGAATTAGCAATACCGTAGGGCAATCGTTATTGATGAAGAGAAAGGATGGGTGAAGATTATAATGACAAAGCCCACAGGGAAGTACAACATAAGGGGGAGTGGGCTTCGTCTAGCACATGTTCAAAGTGGATGATAGCAGATTCTCAGCCTGATAAAAGAGAAAGCATTGACTGAATTAAATTAATCCTTTGAAATGCTCATAAGCAGATTTTGACATAATGCCATCAACTTCTGTTGTATTGCGACCTTGATGACGTATTGCTTTGAGCAAAACTTCATCACTATTACAATCCGTGAAGAAATACCCGGATACTTCTGTATCGCCACCCTGTGTATTGACCAGTTGAGCAGCATTTTCCAGACTTCCCGCCCGTAAATACTCAACGAATGTTCGACCATTTTCATTGAGAACATAGCCCAAAAACTCTGTATCAGCTTTGTCATACCATTTATTACAGGATTCGCTGAACGGTTTATTGCCATAAGTAAAGCTCATCAATCCGGTTAGAAGCACAACCGCTAATGCCTCGATACTCCAGTAAATCGCCGTTTGCTGAGGATTTAGATTAATTGACGAATCATCACCGGGTGAGGTGCCGCTTAGTTGCAATCCGCCTTCAATTGACCACAGCGCGTAACCGATTGTATGTGGATAACCGGTATCATCTAGTAAGCCTTCGTTGACTTCATTGAGTGCATCAAGACGGGTGTAGTCATCCTCACGGTATTCCTGATAAAAATCTTCTACCAGAAAGAGGTATTCACCTGTCCAGTAAGTGCCATAGATGACCATGCCCATCCAGAAACCTGCTAATGTGAGGACGGGGCGATTACGAATTTTTCCCGCTTTACCCGTTTGCCCGACAATAACTGTGCCGATGGTAATCATAAAAATAGGGAATGCCAGCACCAGATACACAAATTGAGCAACACCCGCAGCGATTAACCCGACGATGACACCTGCGATCGTGGTCATGATAATTAAGAGCAGAATGCCGGAAATAGGTGCTTTCCCGCCCGGTTTATATGTCTGATAAGGTTGATTGGTCATATGATCTCTTTGAAATTTAGTTGAATACACTCACATGTGTAACAGATGTAATGTGGAATGTAACTATAGGAGATATTCATACGATGTCAAGTTACTATTTAATATTCTCCGTAACAAACAATCAAATTAATCCAGTATCTACCCTTCCCCGCAATAAATCAGACTGTTATTGTCATCTGTACCACGCCAGCCAATGAAAACGCCGTAGTCTTCGCGGCTCATAAGATACTGCGTTTCGCGTGTATCAACATCCAGTAGAAACAGATTATTGCTCGTGCCATGTTCACTTGCAGCAAACATCATATAGCGCCCGTTAGCTGACCACACAGGTTGCATAAGCCCTTCTACCACCTCAACCTGAACCGGAATCTGTAAAATTTCAGCATTGGCGGCATCGTATACCAGAAAACGCCGTTCATCCTCAACCATAATCGTGACATATTCTCCATCGGGTGTCCAATAAGCTCCCTGTAGATAGTAAAGCCCCGGGATAACGATGTCTAATTCAGTAGAAATTTCTGTTTGCGGATGATAGATAACACCGCGACCTGTCCCCTCGGTATAATCCTGCGGCATGTAAATGATGACCATATCGTCTGATGATGGGGACGGAATAATCCGGCGAATATAGGGTAAACTGGCAATCGCAGTGCTTGTATTCCCGGTTTCGATCTCATAAAGTTGGAGCGATTGTAAGATAGGGAGCGAACTTCCTGAAATTTCTTGTGTAGACTCTTCTGACCGCGCTGTATAGGCAAGATAAGCACTATCTCCTGAAAATGACATGTTATAGAAAGTGATTGAATTATCTGTCACGAGGGTTTCAGTATTGTTAATCAGGTCACGAATATAAATCGTGTGTGATGCTTCACTAAAGTTTCGATCAACATACACAGCATAACGATTATCCGGCGAAAATTGACCGATAGTATCTCCCGATGTTTCGATTGTTTCGCCTGTCATCGTGTCATAGATATACAGGGTGGCATCTTCATTTCTGTTCCCTGAAAACATCAGAAAACGGTCATCTGACGACCACACCGACTGTCGATATTGATCTTCTAAAATCGCCAGAACCTCCCCCTGATTGTGATGAGCATCCCATAGCAAAATGTCATCGGTTTCCGGGAGTGGCACAATCAAAAAGCGTCCACCCAGTGACCAAAGCGGATAATAATAGCCTCTGTTGCGGTCTATTTCTCCGGCGATAGTGACCGTGCCATCTGATAAATCACGCACTGCCATGAAAGCCTCATCCCCGTCGAGATAGGCATAAGCGATAAAATCATCACTCCCGGAGAAAAATACAGGCGTACTACAGTCGTCATCCAGCAAAGCGTCGCTCAATAGCTCTGATGATTGCGCCTCAACATCGTACAGAGTCAAAAGACGATTGCCATTTTCATCGTAATTGATAATCGTGACATAGCGACCATCCGGCGACCAGGCGACATCACTCCCGAATTGGTTGACATGCCCGATAGCAAGCGGTTCAGCATCGCTTTCAATATCGCGAATATAGACGAACCTTGTTTCCTCATCATCAACTATTTCCCATCCTACGTAGAGAATACTACTCTCACCAGAAGTCGTTTGCGCCTGAATCTGAATAATGCCGATGAGCACCAGCAAACATAAGCCAAAATATCTCCGCATAAGCCACTCCACAAAATAATCTGTCGCCCACTATCGTATCCACAACTTATGCTGAATCTATGTGAATCGCTCTCAGCGTTAGGGAGTCAGTGTGTAATCGTCAGCTTATCTACCATGTCTATGTGATTCAGCCTGGAAAGGTGGTTATGCAAGCTGAACACAAAATATCTCATAAAGATATTAGTCACTTAGTGTTAATAGGGGCTAACTCAAACGAGGTAATGGAATCACTCTCTATTGAAGCTCATTAAGCCAGTTCAACGATAACCACGAATTGCCCACACCCTCGCAATCAGATGAATAGAACCATCCTCTTCTGTCGGGATGATGGATTTTAAGTGATTGTGCAGCGTAATCTGTTGTTTTTCATTTAAACCGGAAACATATTTCGGTGCGGGGAAATTCCCGACTGTAAAGGGCTGCCAGTAAGCCTCAAAATTATCAAATATAGTCGGGACATCAATTGCTTCCACCAGAATATTTTGCAAGCCAGCTTTCTGCCACACATTATGGAGTACATCGGGCTGGCAAATTGGAAAGCGTTTTCCTTCGTGAAATGTTATTGCCCCTGAATCCAATTCGAGAGTCGCATCCCAGAAGTAGCGAAGAAATTCCATCTTGTCAGCATAATCCCAGACATAAGCTGACACCACTCCATCAGGCTTCACAATCCGTCGCATTTCCGTTACTGCCTTTTCCGGTTGCGGGATGAAATTCAGGGCTAAGCCACCCACAATGGCATCGAATAACCTATCAGCAAATGGTAGCACACTGCCATCAGCATTCACAAAATAGCTTCTGGCATTTCCCCTGCTTGCATGTTGAACGAAATCCAGCGAGAAGTCGAGACCAATCACTTTATCCGGTTCTTGCTGATCTTTTATAGCTTGTGTTAGTGCGCCTGTGCCACAACCTACATCGAGCCACATTTGACCCGGCAGGATATCCAGCCACTTCAAAAATTCGACAGCTACTACCCGGCTCCAGCGTCCCATGAACTGTTCATAGATGTCTCCCGCAGCCCAATTTTCCTTTTTTTTATCCATCAGTTATCCTTAATCGAAATTTACTAACCTGATTGGTCGGGATAAGCCATACCACCTGATTGTGCTGTGGCAGGCGCAGATGAGTGGCGTTGTACCCAATACCAGCATCCATCACGTTGTTCAAATACAGCAGTAAATCAAATCGAAAAGTCTGATTGTTTGCCATTTACAGTCACTTTAACCCGTGCATCCGCAGCAAGCCATCCAACCTGTCCTTTAACCTGGATGTCAGTCCAGACCCATTCAAAGAGCAGTTCTTCAGCCTCTGCGAAATTCCGCGGAACTTGCTCCCGGATTGCCTGCCAGCCGATGCGTTTTTCATCTGCACCCGTGCCATAGAGCATAACAGTATCATCACGCGCCCAATCAAACATAATGCCGTCTAAATCATGATTGTGATAATCCCTGGCATATTTCTCCAGAAGTAATTGAATATCGTTTTTAACCTTCTCAACTGAATTCACTTAAACTCCCCGAATAAGATCTAAAATAAATCTAATTTTACTATTTGAGGACAGACTTTACCCCTCACTATCAACAAAGGCATCTACTTCGATTTCAACCAGCCAATCTGGATTAACGAAGGTATTGATTTGCATGATTGTATCGACAGGACGGACATGACCCACGTATTCAGCACGGACTTTTGCGACCACCTCCCAATCCTCAATCCGTTTGAGCAACAACCTTGTCCGAACAACATCATCCAGGCTTGCCCCGGCATCTTCTAATGCTTTTTTTGCGATTTCAAAGCAACGTCGCGTCTGTGCTTCGGGATCATCTATACCAACAGTCATACCATCCGTGTCAAGAGGCGCTGTACCTCCGACTACGATTAGCTGTCCAACTCGAACCGCACGCGAGAAACCGATGATTGGTTCATAGGGGCTACCACTTCTTGCCATAATAAATTCCCTTGCTTACTGCGAATAAGTTTATTTCCATACTCGAAATAATAGTTTGTTTCAGATGCTAACTGTACCGGATTGTTGTAAACTTGCGCCGATGAGTGCTTCTATCATCCCTAAATGGCGATTTGCATGAGCAAAATGGTAGCCAATATCATCTATCACCAATACATCCTGACCCTTTGCCCGGATCACCTGTCCATCAACATATCGCCACTTTGCAAAACTTTCACGTTGTGTATAAAGGTCTTCCAGGTCGAGATTGTTCAATACCTCTTCATTGGCTCGAAATACGTCTTCCATATATTCAATCAAATTCGTTTTGCCCAATAATTCCGGCACATTGGCAGCAGCATCATGCTCCATCGTCATGCCAGTTTGCATGGGACCCAATCTATCTGCCGGAATGGATAATTTATCCAGCCAATTTTGAGTCTCCCATAGTTGTTCTCTGTGCGGAAAACTCGCTTGAAACCAATCTGCCCACCGGGATATATGCCAGACATGCCATCCTATTGGAGGGGCAGTTGAAGCAGGGCGCAAACAGATTTCTTCCTCTGCTAATTTTGTAATTACTGAGGCGATATAGTTGTGAGTGCGAATAATGCGATTGGCGAGCATTTCAGCTATTTGGTCACGCATGGATACCTCCTGTGACACTAAGATTTTCTCAGAAAATTTGACCTTTTACACAAAACGATCTTGTGCCAGGTGATTAAACATATGTCTCTATCAAAAATGTCTCCTGTGGTATCGAAAACCCGGTCTCAGTCCTATAGACTGCAATAGCATCTTCAACCTGCCTGACGATACCATCCATCACAGCTTGCCCTTTCTCCATGACCGCAACACCAACAGGGTTTCCAGCGATTTCGCGGGGAAGGGATGACTGTGCGGGACCTATCTCTCGCTTGATTGTCAGAGTAGTTGTTTCAATATTTGAAAAACCTGCCTTGCCTATGAGGTCTGTGATGATTTGCTCATCACGAAAAGCAAAAGGAGCGAGGGATTGCACTGCAAGTTTCTGGCTAATCTTATCTTCAATTGCCTGTGCTAAGGCTTCAAATAACGGGCTGATACCGCTCCAAACTGTCAAGATTAATCTTCCATCAGGCATCAGCACCCGCTTAATCTCTTCCAGAGCTTTCGCTTTATCAGGGAAAAATTGAAGACCCTGCTGACAAAAGGCAATGCTGAATGAATTGTCATCGAAGGGCAAGTTTGTGACATTAGCACAATGCCATTCAAACATCTGCTTTTTATCTTTCGTAACGCTTCTGGCAATCTCAATCATGCCTTCATTAAGGTCTACGCCGACAATCGCTTTAACTGGCTGGACTTTCCTGGCAATACACCGACTGATAATCCCCGTTCCACACGCAATGTCCAGAACAATATCTGTTTCATGAAGCAAGACCTGTTCCAGAGTTGCTTCGGCTAATGGACGAAACATAGCATTTACTTTTTGTGATTCATAGACCTCTGCGGCATTCAGGTTAAGCTGGTAATTGTTCTTACTCACGGCTTCCTTCCCCTCCCGTGATAATAATTGCTTTATGAAAGTTAAGGCTGTTTTCTTCATCACATAGAACTTATGAAGCCATTTTGTATGATTGTATGATATTTTTACCCTGTGGGACAATGCTCTACTCTCAAAGATGTTCATCAAAAACACATACAAACCATTCAACATCTGTTGAAATTTATTCAATCAGATGGAAATTTTCTCTGTGTCTCTGCATCTCATATGCTCTGTGGCTCATCCTTTTTTAACCCTCTTTGCGACTTCGCGCCTTTGCAGCTTTGCGTTAAAAAACTGGCAGACTGCCACAAAAAATCGACCTCTGCCACCCGCTTGCCAACGCTTCCGGCACAAATGACATCGAAAATGAGCCTCTGCCACTCTCTGCCACATCAGACTGCCACTCATCTCACGCTCATACTAATCCCGTGCATATCAACGTGCATATGAACGACATCGCCCCGCCCTTTTATGCTACGATCACAATATAAAGAGGAAACCCGCAGAAATCGTAGGGTCATCGTGTAACACATTGACATTGAACAAAGGCAAAATTTGAATCTTCGGACAACAAAAGTCTCGACGGAAGCATTAAAGTCCTCCTCCCTGATGCTTCGGGGAGGGGGATTTAAGGCTTGTCCGCTACTAAAATACCCATTTGTGTAGGGACACGATGCATCGTGTCCGAAAAATGTCAAC
>ENA-OWNT01001615-OWNT01001615.1-seawater-metagenome-genome-assembly--contig:-NODE-1615-length-27386-cov-4.680069_pt1 | contig 27386 bp, 17 predicted proteins | sample MGYA00238136_ERZ651165 | MGnify/ENA primary metagenome ERZ651165 (study PRJEB26861, sample SAMN08777766) | seawater metagenome | isolation source: coastal seawater | place: USA: Florida | collected...
GGAAGATGTACTGTTGATGGCAACGACCGCAGGCGTGTACACGAAAGTGTTGAGTGTGCCAAATGCTGCGCTTCAAAAATTGGACTATTTAGGTGGTGTTGAAGAAAACCTCGATAACGCCAATGCGAAGTTTCTCTTACATGATGACAATAATCGAGTATGGGTTTCAACGGTCCAAGGCGCTTATGTTTCGAGTGCTAAAGCCTTTTTGGCGCAGGTAAAACAAGGGGCAGCTAGCCAGTTCAACGTTGCCATTGCCGATCGAAATGTGTGGACAATGGAACAGTTCAAGGAAGATGCATTCTGGGTCGGAACGAACAAAGGCCTATATATGCTAAGCGATAGTGCAACAGGCTGGACGCATGAACACATCCTGGAGCCGCATAACGGGTTTACTGAAGTCTCAGATAAAAAAATTACCGCAATAGAACGAGATGAAGCCAATAATTTGTGGCTAAGTTCTGTGTACGCTGGTGCACTGTATTTCGGCGTAAAAAGTGCGGACATTTACGCCATTCAAAATCAACGAAGTGGTAAGGAGCAGGCATTATCGAGCTCTGTGGTTTGGGCATTTGCTGAAACCGACCCAGGTAAAATGTGGATTGGTACTTCCAACGGTATCAATAACTATGATTTTGCAACCGGTGAGTCGGAAAAATTCCTCTACGCTGAGGGAGAAAACACTTTTGTGGGTGAAGGCACCGTTGAACGGATAATACCAATGCCTACCGGCGAACTATTACTCCAGACGTACGATGGCATCCGACTGTTCAACACCGCAACTGGTGAAACTAGAAGACCACCCGTTAAAAACGGCGCTGAAGATACGATATTTGACGCTTACAGTGCAGGCACAACCTTATCGAATGACGGCATACTGTATTTTATCGGTACCGAGCACTTTTATGCCTACGATATTGAGTCAGCATCAGTAGATACACTTTCTCTAGACCCTCGAATTTTTGATATCAATTTTTCAGTTGGTTTTCTTGGCGAATCGAAATATCACGATAACCGTTTGTTCTTTGCAACCGAGGGCGGGCTGTGGCTTATCGATCCTAAAACGTCAGAGCATGAACTTGTTTACCGCTTTTCAGAGCAGCAGCGGGGGCAGGGACGCAGCATTTCGTCGTGGGTAATTGATGATATTGGCGTGTTGTGGCTAGCCTATGACAGTGTGGGCCTTATTGGTGTAGATGCTGACACATTTGAGCCACTCTATAATTTGAACGATACCAATATTTTGCTCTCAAACCTTGTCTATGGTTTGCAAAAAGACGAAACCGGTAATATTTGGTTTAGTTCTCACAAAGGACTACACAAGTACGATCCATCAACAGGGCAAATTAAGAACTTCATTTACGGAAGAGAGCTTAGTGTTTCTGAATTTAATCAAGGGGCGCATATTAAGCTTAAAGATGGTCGGTTTGCCTATGGTTCCACGAGCGGCGCTGTGGTGTTTTCACCTTCGCAATTAGAAAACATAGAGCTATCCCGCAGCTTGTTAAGCAAGCAAACTGCTATTACTCAAATAACAGTAGACAATCGCTCGATAGCACAGCCAATTAAGAACCTGCACAATGAGCATTTCACCTTAGAGCATGAAGACTATGGTCTGACTATTCACTTTTCAGCATTGGCTATGTCAGGTATAGGCAAAGTAAAGTACTACTATAAATTGCTTGATAACGACCGCGTTGTCACCGAAGGGCTAACCGAAGACGCTAAGATTACTTTCGCCAATATTGAGCCTGGCGATTATGTGTTTTCCGTGGCGCCAACTCCAGGTAGCTTTGACTTTACCGTTCTCCCCGCAGAAATTACCTTATCTATGCCCTATGCGCCATTGCGTTCACCGGTGGCATTTAGTATTTACTCTGTGTTGTTAGTGGGTTTGCTCATTGCGTACTTATTGTCGAGACAGCGTCAGGTAATGCGTCTTCAAACCGCACAGCAACAGGTTACTTTGTTTAGTGATGCGTTTAGGCAAACACGCGACTGGGTACTTATTTTTGACCAAGATAAGCGCTTGGTTGCTGCTAACCCTGCGTTCGAACAAGTATTTGGCTTTAATAAACGAGAGCCACTACCCAAGCAGTTGGCTAAGTTATATGCGCGTTATCCAAATTTAAATCGTCAGCTATCAAGTAAATTACCTGACCTACAGGGCGGAGATTTCTATAAAGATGAAGCGGTTATTGATGGCGCTGATGGCAAACGCTATGACGTCCTTATCGATATAACCGCAGTGAGTGGTGAAAGCACAACGCCTGAACACTATCTAATTGTTATATCCGATATTACTGAGCAGAAGAATGCGGAACGAAAACTACTCAAAATAGCGACCTACGATAATCTGACCGGCCTTGTTAACCGCACCCTTCTGCTCGATAGACTAGAGCATGCGATTGGTCTTGCTCGCCACCATAATCACAGGGTTGCTGTAATGTTTGTTGACCTAGACAGATTCAAAGGAATTAACGATTCCCTTGGTCACGACTACGGCGACAAGTTGTTGCGCATTGTTGCTAACCGTATGAGAAACCTTGTGGCAGACTCGGGCACAGTAGCAAGATTAGGTGGTGATGAATTCGTTATCGTTATTGAAGAAGTGACGAATGATGACGACTTAAGTTCGTTTGTAGGGCAGATAATCGACTCGGTCGAAACGCCCATTTCACTTGCAGAAGAAGTGCTGAGAGTGTCTTGCAGTATTGGCGTCGCTTTTTATCCAGAGGATGCGTCAGAGCCGGCTGAACTTATTAAGCAAGCCGATGTGGCAATGTATACCGCGAAAAAAGATGCGCTTAGCGGGTTTACGTATTTTACAAGAGATATGAACGAGCGTGCCAAAACCCGTTTGCAGCTTGAAAACAAGGTGAAAAAAGCTTACTCAGAAGATGCTTTTTACAACCATTATCAACCCATTATTGATGCTCGTACTCAAAAAACGGTTGGGGTTGAATTGCTTCTTCGCGGCACGCTAGAAAATGAACCACTGTATCCAGACCAGTTTATTCCTGTGCTCGAAGAACTGAAGTACATTATTGAAGTGACAAGAAAAGCAATGCGTCGCTCAGCCGAAGATTTGGCTAGCTGGTACCAAGAGGGCTTTACTGGGTTTGTATCGATAAACCTCTCTGCGCTTCACTTTAAAACAGAATTTGATTTAAACGGTGTGTTTTCGCTTCTACAAGAGTATGACCTACCCAAAGAAGCCTTCAGGTTTGAGATCACTGAAGGTGTATTAATGGACGATAGTGATAATGCGTTGCGTCAAATACAGCGCTTTGTGGACGAAGGTTTTATCTTGGCATTGGACGACTTTGGTACCGGTTATTCGTCGCTGAGTTATTTAAAACGTTATCCGTTGTCGGTGCTTAAAATAGATAAAAGTTTCGTAAACGAAATGGCACCAGGAAACGCTAATGAAGCACTCGTTGCTACAACGATCACACTTGCAACAAGCTTGAACATGAGCTGCGTAGCAGAAGGTGTTGAAACGCAGGCACAGGTAGAGGAACTACTGCGAAAAGATTGTTATTTCCATCAAGGTTATTTCTATGCCAAACCATGTAACGCATCAGACGTTAAGCCGTTGTTGTTTAAATCTTGGTCAAATACGCAATAAAACGTAAATAAACAGCCACACCATTTGGCTGTCTTCTGACTTGCCACAACCGTACTCAGCATGCATTTCAAGGGCAGTTTTTGATTCTAGTTTTCGCCTACGAAAGTATTTGGGTGAGAACGCATGCGACAACCGTGAGGCAGAGTTCATGGCTGGACATCGTGTTGCATGCACCAGCAAATACAAAATGGACGAACCCAGCAAAATAAGCCTTTCCACCTGGATTGATGTACGATAAGAGACTGAGACCAAATTGCTCGTTCTTCCACATGAGAAGCGACAACATTGAGCCGATGAGGAATAAGGCTAAAGAGGCAAATTTAGTGGCGAAGTTCAACTCCCTGAAAAACTGACACGAGAACACAAGCACAGTGTGCACATCGCACGTACCAGAGCCGATCAAGTAAGGCATATCAACAAGGTACTTCACTAATTCAGCCTCCTCAACTCCACTAATACCAGCGGTTGCCGCGAAGAGGAAGAGGATACCGCCAACGGCATTGCAGAATCCCAGCCAGAAAATGCGAGTACGGCAGAGAAGTTCTTTCTTCCAAACTCTGTATCACAAGAGTGAAAGAGTCATTAAACACACCACCGTGGCATCGTTGCGCTGGTGGATCGCTTGCAATGCAAGGTATCACTATGAGAGACGAGAGAACACGAACTTGTTATGAACAACTTCGATGACGCCTCCGAGTACAAAGCAGACTGATCCTGCGACAGCCGAAACCCAGTTGACAACCAGGTCGACCCATGCCGCCCTGCAAGCACGTTGGAACCAAGACATGAGACAATCAATAACGAGAACAACATATATACAAATACGAAAAAGGGCACCCCATACTTGTTGCGAACGAGTCCTCCACCCACACTGAACTGGAAGAGTAACGCTCCAATGAAATAAATCAAGTACGCAGCAGCAGCACTTTTCCCAACTTCTTTCATTGAGTTCCTCCACCGACGACAACTTCCGCACCAAATAAGGCGCGGCGAGTCGTCGAATCCTTTGATGGACACATTCAAAACTTGCAGCACCCCACAGTAGGCACCCAAGCCGAAGCAAACGCCGCCAGCAAAGTAGGGACCGTCAACTAAACCCGTTTCCAATCGTTCGTCCATCCCAACAATCCAGGTCATGGAGAACGCACCCCCGATGACGAACAAAGTACTTCCTTCAAGGTAAAGGATTGCAATCCAATAGGACAACGTTCGCGAAAAATTCCAGCTCTTCCATGTTGGGACGTAGTAGTCCAACACGTCGTCGTCGTCGCCATCACTCGTGACGCTGGCGCGATCAGGCGCGCTCTGAATATTTCCAGTTGTGACTGTTCGGGTGGCAGGACGCGATATCAGGTCCTGCTCCATCGACGACATATGAACCGCGTAATCTTGCGCAGCGAATGTTTGAGATATAATAAAACCCCCGTCAAGCAAAGTCAGGTCAGGTAGGATAATCAAAACGATTTCGATTTCAATAAACTTTCAGAGTTTCGAAGCTCAAGTGTCGTCCATTTCTGCCCTGAACTAGCGTCCAAGATGGCCGTCCATCGCTGTGGTTGCATTGCGCGCCTTCCGTCATTGCCGTCATGTTCCATTTTCGTAATCGTTCGTTTGCATTCATCGCCGCCGCCGTCGTCATTGCCGCGTCTTTACCTTTGCTCGTTCGTCGTTGTCGTCGTTGCGTTGTCGTCGTTGCGTTGTCGTCGTTGCGTTGTCGTCGTTGCGTTGTCGTCGTTGCGTTGTCGTCGTCGTCGTCGTCGTCGTCGTCCGAATTTAATCACTGTGACAATAATGCGTTCCGGAAAGAACCTCAACAAATATCGTGTCATTGGCATTACTGTAGTAGTGACTTTGAATGCTTTTGTGTGAAGGCAGCAGTTGCAACGTTTCTTTCTCTGTTGGCCATCGATCGCAACGACGACGACGACGACGACGACGACGACGACGGCGGCGGCCTTTGCGGCCACACAATGTTGCGTTCGACGGCGTGATGGCGGTGAAGGAACAAAGCAGTTGGATTGTACGTTGCAGAACGCTCTGGAGACATGTGAAAAGCCAAGCGGTCGCGAAGGAGGACAAAGGATTTTGTAGGTGGAGTGGGGTTCATTTTATTGGCGAAGCGATGGGGTGATGATGAACGTAAAGGCAGCGACGAAGGTCACCTTTGGAACAAGTTCACACGAGATATGGGCTGCAGTGCGAGAGGCTACTCCCAATGGGCAAGGTGGAATAAGACGAGTGTACACCGCACCGGCACTGTTATCGTGCTAATGGAGGAACATTTACCGTTGTGCTTCGAGAAGTTTGCATTTTGTGCACGGATTTGGTCTTCCACCGAGAAAGCACGAAACGATGCTCGTTGCCGTCCTCGCAACCGTAATGACTTGATGTCGCGACAGCCCGCAAATATGGAGGATATCAACCAGTGCTGGAAGTGTCTAGGCACAGGAAAAGTTAAAAAGAAAAACAAGAACAAACGGAAAGGTGGTAGGAAACGGCAAACATCTGAGGCACAGAGTTCTTGCAGTGGCGTGGCCACGCTTGCCGGTTCCCAAGCAACCAAGGCTGCCGACGTGCCCCCGTCTGTCATTGAAGTTGCATGCCCAGTGTGCAAGGGTGAGACACGACTTGCTTCTCGCAAGCGCCGCCGTGCTCTTGCCGGCAAGGACAAAGCATGCGGCTCAGTTTCCGATCCTCGTGATCCACCAGGGTGGGTGCGCCCAGGTCCAGCGCCCACTGGCAGCGATTTGGCGAAGCCAGATCGTGACCAACAACTCTGCTGTTTGGTGGGAAAATGGAGGATATTCCAGCAGATAGGCGGATATCGGTATTCGACTGACGATGTCGTTACTGCTTGGGTTGCCAGTCGTGCTATTTCCACTTCCATTTTCAACGGCCGCTTTGACACAGATCCGCAGACATGTGATGGAACCGGCAGCACCAGGCCACTCCACTGCATCGATATTGGCTGCGGAATCGGGTCAGTGTTGATGATGGTTGCGTGGAAACTCAGAGGAGGTCGCGGACGTCCGGATGATGACGATACTCAAGTACAAGTACCCAAGGATCAAACTGCCTGTTCTCGCGCGCCGTGCGTCTCGATTGGCGTTGAAGCACAACCCTCACGCTTATGCCTGGCACAAAAGTCGATAGTTTTCAACGGTATCGGTGATAGAGTTGCTGCTTTACATGGGGACCTCCGAAGTTTCATTCCCACAGAGATCATGCGTCCAGCTAGCGACACCGTGAAAAGTCGTGGCGATCCTCGCGACAATGCTTCTACGTCCGAATCGGAGGCTGCGGTAACTACTATCGCCAGCGCTTCAGCGGAAGTACGCGCTGACCTTCTCCAGGGCGCCATTCCTTTTGGTGACGGAGGCGATAACGGATCAGGCGCGTACAAAATAATTCAAGATTTGCGTTCCACGGTGTCTCGTCTGCTTACCGAGCGCAATCGATCCCAGAAGCCGGTCCTTTGCGCAGGGAACTCTGTTTCTTTGTTTGATCTCGTCACTGGAACTCCGCCCTACTTCGATGTTCGGCAAGGTGGGCTCGGATCCCAGGTCCGTGACTACCGCAGGGCCTGCGATCACTTGGGCCAGTTTCACCACTGCTGCATCTGTACTCACTGCATAGGTTTCTTCTGCAAAATGTTTGTTTGAGTATCGCGGCGGTATTGAGGTTTGTAGCCCACGCACAATATTGTCCACCTTTGCTCTTGCAGTCTTCTCACAAAGATGCGGTTCAATATAATCTGCAGGCGTACTGTTTAGCTGCACGCGAGTTATTGAAACCCTGCCGTTCTGCGAGATTTACAGTCGTCGAAACTTCTACGGTGTGCGACAACTGCCACGTATGACTCCGCATATTCATTGAACTGCGTGTTCACTGTTTGCATTGGCACTGGGGCAGGTGCAAGGGATATTTGACAGGGTACACGAAGCTGCACAGGCGGCGAGACTGCGCATCGTCTCAAGAGGTTTGGTCACGGTGTCGATTCAAAAGGGCGACCAATTACCATACTCGAGTAGTGTTTCGAATTCCTCATTATTCACATATTCACGCAAATTCCCTGTACTTCTGTGATAGTTGACGTCATTCCAAAGCAAGGGAAGAACACCCTGTTCTCGGTGTACGTCATGGCGCATGAAAAGCCGCTCTGCGCATGCGTGTCTCACGAGACGCTCAAGCAGCCGGAAACGGGCGCAGCGAAAAACGAGTATCGCATAACTTCAGTGACAGTACGCGATACTGCGGGGAAGAGAACGAAGCAGTACCGCGAACTGTTGTGTTCAATGGGATTCCCCCCGCTCGAATGAGTCGTGCTAAACAGAGATGTGATGACTGTTATTATATTATGTTAGTTAGCAACCAACAGCAACCAACAAAAACATTGCACTATGAGCGAGGCTGCTGCAACTGTGTTTTGGTTTCTTCCCAATACGCAGTGTGGCGGTCCAGCAATTTTTGCTCCAAAAATCGCATCTTGGCGGCGATTTTCTCGATTCTATTTTGGGTTGAAATGCACAAACTCTCAACGCTCTCAATGGCAGATGACGGCGCGACGTTCTCAGAGACGTCTGCACTGGGCTTGTTCGCTTTGGTGATGGTTGCGCTGCCACCTGCCTCTGGCTGCGCCGTTTCAGCCGGCGCATCCGGCGACACCGTGCTCGCAGAGTTTGGTGTTTGCTGTGGCGAAGTTGCCAGTCGGTGCGTTGCATCGGTAATAGTGGCGCACATTTGGGCAAACTTTCTCTGTTGCTGCCACTGCGGCCTGAAAAGAGCAGGCAAAACGGGACAAGTGAGTGCACGGAACATGGAATCTGCGAACATCAATGTCAGTCGCGGGCCCTTACATCATAGCTGCATGCAGCCGGGTTGCAGCCGCATCGCACCGGCCCAAACTATCATCGAGCCTCCTGCGCTGCCAATAAAGTCGCTGGATTGCGGCTGTAGTTTTCATATTGAATCCAGCACCCAGGCGAAGTTCTCTGTTGTATTTGACGTTGCCGGTCTCGGCCGCGTTGACACCTGCCCCGGCCTGCCGAGCGCGCTGCTCGTTGGGGGTTGGCAAGAAAAGCTTGTTTGCAGCTGATGTGAACATTTGCCATGTTGTGGGCTTTTTACGGATGGCGGGTCTACGACTTGCATCAGGCTGCGTAGGATCATTTGCACTTTCAGCAGGCGAGGATTCGCTGGTTGTGGCCTTTTGTGCGTCCGAACGAGTGTGCGATTCCGTTGTCGTTGCGTCACCCCGGACCGTGTCGCCTGGTTTCGGCGCCTCTTTGCTTTTCGCTCCGTGCTCGCTTGCTGTAGCAGTTGTGCTGGCACACACGTGTTGGATCAAACCGGGGAGGCCCTGTTTCGCTTCATACTTGTCGACCACGGCATTTATTCCAGGAATTTTGGCTTCCTCGCTACGCCGTCGATAATACGCCTCGAGTTCGTGGCTGGCGATCGCTCTCAGCCGTGCACTCTTGGTACAGTTGAGCGTATCCAGGCCATATTTTCGATGCAATGTGTCCTGTAGGTTCACGAGGTCATGGCCGTACTTGCGTAAGAGAGTGGGCACACTGTCCACCTTTGTTGGGTTGTGTGTTTTGTAGAATTCACCAACATCATCGCGAGAGAACGTGTGGGCCGGATCCTTCCTACCGCGGAGAGTCACGCTCTTAATCTCCAACACAGTGTCTTGGATTTCACGACGGAAAGTTTGGTCGAGCTGACGTGCGAATTCGTCCATTATATGTGCAGTGCCGAACGCTTGCCGCGGCTTCGTCGGAACACGCGAGCACGTGCGTCGCGTCTGGTCAATGCAACTGCGTCATTTGATAAAGAAATGATTGTTTTACGAAGTGGTTGAAGTGGTAGCTTGAACAAAGCGGAAGCTTACGATATCCATCATTCAACGGGTTCAAGAGTGCACAGCGCGCAAGTTTGACACTTTTTAGGATAATCAGCGACCTCCTCGCTTGCCAACCAATTCATATTCATAGTAGGAACTTTCGCAATGCACGCTGCGAGCGACGTGTCTATGTTAGTCCGTCGTCATTGTCGCCACCGCCATCGTCTCGTGCCACACACACTGGTGTCCGTGACGGGGCGGGCACTCGACGTGTGTATGTCATATCACAAGCCTGATTGAACACGTTGTTTCGGTCGCTTTGCTGTGTGTTTTGTCTTCCCGTATGGCATAGCACTCGTTCGTCTTGCCCGAACGAAGCGAAGCGACGAACGAACGAAGCGACGAACGAACGAAGCGACGAAGCGACGAACGAACGAACGATCAAAGCGACGAACGAAGCGACGAACGAACGATCAAAGCGACGAACGAAGCGACGAAGTGACGAACGAAGCGACGACATCGAATGACATAGTAACGCTAACAAATTGGTGAACTTAGTATGACAACGTAGTACGCACTGTATACACTATGACTAAACATCAACGATCTTGCGCTTTCTGCTGTCGTTGTCGCCGTCGCTCTCGCCTTCGCTGTCGCCTTCGCTGTCGCCTTCGCTTCCGCCTTCGCTTCCGCCGTCGCTTCCGCCGTCGCTTCCGCCTTCGCTTCCACCTTCGATGTCGCCTCCGCTTCTGCTGTCGTTGTGGTTGCTGTCGCTGTTGGGTTTGAGCCATCGAGGCCGCCAGGCTTTGAGCGCATGCGTCACCTGCTTGAACGAGCAGTTGGCAATAGCGGCAAGGGCGTGTTGTGGCATCTTGGTGTGCAAGTACCTGCAGACAAGGACCAGGAAATTAGTCAGAAACTAAGGTGTACTCGCACTGAAGGCCGACTCCAGCAGAGCAAACGAACAGTGAGAGTCACAGCCAGCGACCCCAATTAACCGCGTGGGGCATAATGGTAGCACGTACGATTTAGCGAGCAAACACTGCTCAAATGGAGTCAGTGGCGCAGAACGATTGTCGACAGAGTGTTCCTCTTCCAAGTCTTCATGCAATGCCTGCACAAGTGCCACCGCGTCCTCGAAATTGTTGGGCAGGCCAAAGAAATATGTCATCGTACAGTGCTTCTTGTGTTTGTGGCGGTAACGTTGGCCACAGTGATAAGCTTCCGTGAAAAACGCTCTGTGAGGCTGGTTGTTCTGGACACTGTCATTACGCTGGGGTTCCACTCTGGGCTCAGGGACCTGCACAGTGTGCTTCATGAACTCAATTTCGTCCATCAATTTGCTGATCGCATTCGCTGCGATTGTCTCAGCCTCCTGCTGTGCACTATCAACGGGTGCGAAGGCATTTTCAAGGGCTGCGGCGTTGTCTCGGTACAAACTGGGCGGGTAGTTCAGTTTCGGTAGGCAACTACCACGAAAAAAATGGAAGTACTTGTGGTCTTCCGGCTTGACGGCAGCAATGACATTCGCTGAATGCAACACGAAAGAGCTGAATTTGAATTTTGGTTTCCCTCCAACCCGTTTTTCCTGTTGAAATTTCTTCAGTGCATACGGGTGCATGTGATGTTGGCCGATCCTCAGAACCATCGTCTGCTGTGGCGGGCTGAAACAGTTCCAATGAGCTTCCATGCGAGCCCGCTTCAGTTCCACCGCCGCCAAGTCCCTTTGTGCTCCAGACTGCAGTTGCCTCTCTGAAATTGTTTGTATGCTGATACTCACCCATCCTGGAATGCTATCGATTCCAGTCAGGCAGCGCTTGTCGCCACACTGGCAAACTCGGACAGACTTACGGGAGCGCAATTTTTGGGGCACAACTGGGACTTGAACGTCTCCAAACGTCGTATCATCAAACGGTAGTTGTACCCACTCAATGTGATGCTTTGGGTCAGTGAGGCGAAGGCTATTCCACAACACTGATTGTCGGCCCGATGTGTTGGGACCCACTTTCAAGACGTCGTAGGATCCGGGGCCGGCATCCAATTCGCCTCGTGCCCTTATCACAACACGTCCATTCGCCTTGCGTTGAATCCAAAATCGACCGGACTTGTCCCAAGCAAAGAGAATATTGGGTTTTGACGTTTCGAACACTCGAAGTTTGTCCCCTCTGGCCGCAAGGCCTTTGAGCGAAAACGGCAGGTTGCGGCGTTGCAATCGGTTCCCAGTTTCCGGATCCCGCACACCCCCCACTTCCCACAACCCAACCAAATCCTGCAAGCGTACATCTCGACTCATCTCCGCAGTCAGATGTCGGTGTGCTACTGCTCGTAAAAAATGCTTTCAAAGAGATTGTACATCATTTTAAAGGCTTAACTTCCGCATGACTCACACCGTCGATATGGTCGTTGAATATCCACCTGTGGTTGCACGTGTTCGCGAGCAGTGTCAAGAGTCACGCGTGCAGCCACTTATGCACGAGCGTGCGCTGCGTCAGTTGCGTCCCTTTCTTCTACTCATTGAATGAGTGACTCATTCTGCAACTATGATACGGCGGTGTTGCAGGTCGCAGGTGTTGCGTGACGGGCACACTCCGGATGACCGACCATGTCGTGTCATGTCGTGTCTGCTATGGGGACCGTGTGACGTGTGACCGTTGACAGCCAACAGCTGGACAAACCAACCAACAAACAAACAGACAACGCTGCGACGGTCGACGTCGACGATGAAAGAAACTGCGACCAACACAGAAACATTCAAACGAACGAACGAACGAACGAACGAAGGAATGTCGGTGACACCGTGAAGTTGCGTGTACAGGCTATTCCTACGCGCGAGCGGGGTCGTTGTTGTTGATGAAACGTTCGCTGCTTGATTGAACTGAAGTTATCATGCATGCTTGCATGCACCTATGCTGCGAGGGATGCAATGGCGATTGATCACGGATACACAGGACGGGTTTCTATGTTCGTGCCGAGTCGAGTCCGAACTACCTTAGTTAGTTAGGGTAACTAACGGACTTGAATGAATTGACTAAAAGCTTACTTTATGGGTTTTAAGTTGTTGTACAGCGAGGACAGTGCATCACGGTGCGTGCGTGTGGGAAACAACTTGACCTGCAGGAGTCGCCGTGTGATTTCCTCAGACGATTTTCCTGGAAGAACCGGGGCAACACACAACAGCGGATGAAGGGAATGAGTTCTGCGTAGAAAGAGTTTGCAACCAGCAAATATTCCAGTCACGAACCAATGAAGTCACATTTGTGTTGGATGTTCAAATTTCTGAAATAATTGTCATGCTCCAATGATCCAAATTCGCGCGACTCACACAATTGTTTGTTTGGCCTGCAAAATGCGACGACGTCAGCCCACAGCAATCCAAACAGTGACCCTTTGACATGTTACAACTACGCACTTCATCAGCCTGCTAGAAATTTCTTCTTTTTCTTTGTTGATACCAAGTTGGCGACGGGATGGAGAGGTGCGAGATTTGAGGATTTGGAGTGCCTTTGTATACCAAATGTTGCGGGCATGATTGATTGACAGGAACACTTCATTCTTCCTGGTCGGTCAACGAACCTTGGTGTAGATGGCTTGGTCATCCGCATTTTGTTTCGACAACGACGCCATTCCTGCAACATATTGCAGCCAGCACATGTGACACTCCGTTGTTACTCGGCGAAACATTGTCGCCGTAACATTACTCCCAACTTGGGAACGTACCAGCTTCCCCGACCAATGCCTTGTCCGCATCATTCAAGGCAGCACGGTTCCACTCGTCGGGATCCACGAATGAGGTGATAGAACCGGGATAGCACAGTGTCCGACGCAACATCTAACATTCAACATCACCAATGACTTCAAGACCCTCGATGGAGCCGCAACACTATTCCACACTTACGAGCAGAGATGGCACCAAATCCTCAGCGACCAGCAAGGTACCCACAGCAGTTGTCGATCCAAGACGACATGCCTGTTGACCGAACACCATTGTGAGGAAAGAGTTTGCTCGGAACACACTTTTGCATGCTGACACTGTACCTGTCGGTTGAAGAGCCGCTTTTCGCAGTCGTTACCGGCCAGCTTGTCTGACGCGCGTTTCATTGTTCCAGTTGTATCTGCAATCACCTCTTCGAGCGTAACGGCATCAGCTCGCCCCAGCGCTGCTGCCAACAGCTTTCCGTACGACAGTCCACGCCAAGCTTCTAAAAATTCTTTCACAGGATGCCGCACCACGGCCAATTTGTAAATGGCAGCGACGCCGGTTGTGCCCAGTAGTTTCTATTGCAAAGTGTTGACCCAGTCAAAACGTTGTCAAGGTCCGCGCTTGAAGACTACGACGCGTACCTGATATCTGGGTCCGTACACTGCACCTGGAACCGCGATGAAATCCGTCCTTCGGTCAGGAGTCGCGGTGAATATCGGTGCATCGTCACTGGAAGTCAATGCTGCCACTTCTGGGGTGGACCCACTCTAAAGAGGTAAACGAGATGTGACAAGCTGCAAATCAAACGGTGTTGGCTGCAGTGCACTGTCCAACTTGTCATGCTCTACTATACTACGAACCCCAGCTTCCACCGTCGCCTGACTTGGAAATGCAACGCCAAGACCGTATTCAATACTAGCCTGTGGACGAGAACAAACGTTGTGCGTGACGCGCCGCAACCATTTTCAGTTGGCGCAGCGGAACGAACCATCGCTAACACGCTATACAAGACAGTGTCTGCTTCGTGCATCATTCTTGTCATCCAAATTCGTCGTGCCAAACCTTGGCGATAACACTCGACATTTTCGGACGGCAATCCTGCGAGCGCGAGTGCACGAATAAGCATTGCTCGCTTGAGGAATGGACTGACTTGCTGCAACGGGCGATGCAGCTCACAACGCACCTCCTGTAATTTTTAAGTGCTTCGAAAACCCGGGCGAGTCCATGAAACCAATGTGGCACCTGTGCTGTGAGGAAGACACCAGGTGCTCAGGCATTTCCTCTAGAAAATATCGGTGCAACTCCTCGTCCATGTGTGAGGCATCTGGATGCTTGTGGCATTCGTCTTGGAAAGTCTGCGACGGAAATATCGTTATGAACATGAATAAAAGTGCGTCTAACACCGAGTCGCCCAATATCCACCAACCTTCAACTGCTTACGGAACAGCTCTAATTCTTCTTCGAATCCCTCCTCCTTGCTGATGGCTCTCCACAAACTCGCGTTGTAGTGATCAAAGAAGAGTCTGGACCATATCAGACATGGTTGATGAATTCACGGCAGTGTTTGTCGTCGCTCAGTTGAGTTGCGCTTACTTGTCCGCCCAGATGTGTTCATCAATAGCAGCTTGGATATTTTCCGGAACAGGTGCCTTTGCCTTCTTGGGACCGCTACCTTGCACTTTCAGCGCTGCATAAATGATGTCGTCCATGTCCCAACAAAACTTTCGCCGAAGCATTACGAGAGACTCATCCATGTGATCCTGCAAGGAGCATCGCAAAAACCGTATTGTCATGTATGCAATGTTAATCGGCCTCGTGTGGCGCGAGGAAAGACCCAAGGAACCGCACACGAGGATGGTGGCAGGGAACGGGACGCACCTGAATCAAAACGAAACTCAAATCCTTAGCCAAGTTGGAAATGGCGGCCAAAATATCTGCCTCCTGCTTTGCTCGCTCTGCAGCACTGGTTGGCCGGCGGACGGAGTCGAAATCCGTGTCACCCTGCGCAAGAGGAAATCGGGACCGAACCAACAAATCAACCACCCAACCAACGGACGCGTTGTACAGTTAGAATCACGCAGAATATGGCGGAACTAATCATGCAAAGGTGTATGCGGAGCGCACACGTACTTTGTAAAGGCCGAAGTCGAACAGCATGTTGTTCCAGATCAGGTCGATGTTGCCCGGTTTCAAGAACTTCCAATACTTCTCCGGGTCCAAAATGAACTCGTTCCAGCTGAGCATGGACGGTCCCCCGTTCGACCTAACGGCATTGGCGACTCCCCAGTAGGACCACGAGGACTTGAAATGGGATGCAGGGGAGCGCAAGACTGTGAACACGTTGTTGACTGCCTCCGGCACCAGGAGCTGGCGAAACGCCTCAGGCTGGTAGCGCACGTGTGCTGACCCCAAGAGGTCGAACGGGCCTTCCAGGGGCGACCGGCGCTCTGTGGCACGTACGATGTCGTGGGCCTTGAGCGAAGGCCACGCATAGAATTGGTTTGACCATGGAAGCGCGGCAGACAAGTTGTGCTTCATTGCGAAGCGGTGCACCATGTTGCAAAGTGTGCTACTGCCGGTTTTGTGCGTCTTGATGTACACGAAATGCTTCAGTGGCTCGCACGTCTTGTCGTCGAAGCTGGAGTCGTATCCAGTGAAGCCCCATCGCATGTCATTGTACCGAGCGGCATCTTTCGTCAAGTACTGCTTCGCCTCACCCGTGTACACTTGGCGGGGAATGCTCACTCCCGGCTTCGGCTTGGCCCGAACGCTGTCCCGGAACTGGCCCTCGTGGAAGACAGGGATGGCGCCACTGGCGCCTTTGAGGTTGCCGGGACCTCTGTTAGCATTTGCAGCAACGTTCAAACCTAGTGAGGATAAGAACAGCTTCCTTGCCTTCCCGTCTTCTTCGGCGTTTACCTCGGTCTCGGCCCCCGCGTCAATCACCAACCCACTCTCGTCCGCTACCACGTCGGCGTCGTACCACCGCAGGGAACGGCCGCTTTGCTCGGGCGCTGCCGTGCACCAAGCAAGCAAGCAAACACACAGGCAGACTGTGACCCATGTCGTCGTCGCCGTCATGTTGGGATGGCGATGGATCGGTCCTCTGCACTGCACTGCGCGTGGACGTAGGGAGCAGCCCGCACGCGACAACCCACAAAAAACGGTTTTGTGGTTAAAAACCGCCGACCAATAAGTCGCGAGGTGGTGGAGTGGCTTTGTGGACGGCAGTGTGACTTTAGCATTGGCGATGCTGTTCCGCTCTCGGCCACGAGCGCGTGGAATGCCGTCAATCCACGGATGCCGGCTTGCGTGGTTCGTCTCGCGCGCAGGGCCGTCCTCCCACTCGCTCAAACACCACAGCGCTGCACTGCTCGCAAAACTGCTCATGTACTAACGTACGTCACCCGTTTCGAAGTTCGAAGTAAGCGGTTTGAAGGACTTCGAAGCACTTCGACGTGGTTGCACTTCGTCGGCACGAGGCCTTTCATCTGCCATTGCCCACAGCATGGTGGGTCCGCCGCCACTGCTGCCACCCCGTCGCCGTCGTCACACCGTCGCCGTCGTCGCACCGTCGCCGTCGTCGCTTCGCTGCCGTTGTCGGCCATTGATCGCAACGACGGTGCAACGACAACGACGAACAAACAACGACAACGCAGAAGAAAGAAGCACCAAACGACGAATAACGGAGGCGGGAAGTGTTCGCGATTCATGTAATTACACGTTTATTACATGTAATTACATACATAAAGCAACTAATTACACGTATTGAGTGTGTAATTACATACTATAAATGTGTAATTACACGTGAGTGTTGATGAAGTCCGCCAACCACCAACGAACACTGTGAGTTCATAAACAGAACTGTATAGTATTGTATATGAAATAAAGGATTTAAGTGATGTGACGAATCAGGTAAATGTATACTTAGTAATAATATAGAATACAAGTGAATACACGCACAGAACCACCAAATAAGGAAAGCGTACAGTAGTACAAATAGTATATCAAGACTATTGATTAATGAAAGTACCCAAACAAACAGTACCCAACATTTCATTTCAAGTGAGTGAGTGAGTGGGTGAGTGAGTGACGGCAAAGGATTCAAACACTCACTCAGTGACGGAGGACGAACGCATGGATGCGTTGTCGAGGTGGTGCCATTTAAAATGTACACCGTACACTTTATGTACACACCTTCATTCACTCTCCATAACAACCACTAATCAATCACTGTGCACTACACCGTACACAATATGTACAGTATCCATACACCACGGCTTGCCAACACTGTTTCGGCGGTCACTCCCAATGGCAATCAATGAACGAACAACGAACGAATGAAGCGAACGAACGAAGCAAACGAACGAACGAAGCAAACGAACGAACGAACGAACGAACGAACGAACGAACGAACGAACGAACGATTGATGATGGCGTGACCGCGCGTGTCGGCGGCGTGTCGGTGTGTTGGCGGCGTGTCGGCGTGTTGGCGTGCACTGGCGTAGTGTTGTAGTGTCGTAGTGTCGTAGTGTCGTAGTGTTGTAGTGTCGTAGTGTCGTAGTGGTTTACGTGGTGGTGGCTGTGTCGTTGATTGTTGTTGGTTGTTGGTTGGTTGTTGGTTGTTGTGATTGTTGATGGTCTTCGTGTGATTTCATATTGAGATTCGAGATTCGAGATTCGAGGTTCGAGGTTCGAGATTCGTGATGCGGGAGGCTGGAAGGCTGGAAGGCTGGAAGGTGACGACGGCAGGCATGCACGTGCGTCGTTGGGCACTTTGAATGGAAGGCAACTCAGGAAGTTGGGTTGTGACGAAGCTGTTGAACCAGGCGAGGGAGATCGATCGTTCACGCATGCAGCGAAGCAGTTGGGATGTCTGTGGGATTCCGAGGCAGTGCGGTTGCGCTCCCGGGCGGCAAACGTGGAGCGCGAGTAAGAAGTGGGTCTGCTTGTTTTTCTGCGTCGGTTTTGTGCGGGTGTTTTCTCGTTTTGGGTGCGTGGTTGCGTGCGTGGTTGCGTGCGTGCGTGGGCGGTGGCGGCAACCTTTTAATTGCAGGGCGTGACTTCGTGTCCGTCGAGCGAAACTCTATTTCTCGTTCGAGCTTTCCCCCCTATCTGGCTGTGTGCCCAGAACGAGGATATTTCGCGGAGAAGGCCGTGCGCTCCTTCTTCGAAGCAGGTCGGCGGTGCCGCATAGGCCGGCGGCCGCCCGTCGTTGGCCGCACGTGGCTTGAACCCTTGTCGGTTGCTGCTCTCACGTAGCAGTCATGGAGGCTTTCATTGGGCGTGCCCTGAAGCAGATCCGCGACAAGACCAGCCGTTCCGACAAAGCTATTCGAGCTGCATGCGATGAGGTCTTCGCCGCATTTGAGAAGGCCGGGCTGCACCCAGGGAAAGCGGGACATGACCCGAGCGACGTCGGGGCGGCAGACAAGTATTGGCTGCCGTTCAAGCTCGCCTGCCAACACCGGAAGCAAGAGGTGCGCCAAATTTCACTGGACTGCATCGAGAAGCTCATAGCCCACGGGTTCTTGAAGGGGAACACCCCGATCGAGGGCCCCAACGGCGAAAGGCAGACGCTCATCGATGAGATCGTCCACACCATTTGCGAGTGCAAAGAGCAAGCCAACCCCGCAGTGGAGGTGCAGATCATCAAATCCCTCCTCACCGCCGTGTCTGCCCCGACATGTAAAGTCCACGGTATGAGCCTCGTCTATGCGGTCAGGGCGTGCTACCAGATATATCTCGTCACCAAGGACACCATGAACAACAAGGTCACAGCCAAAGGATGTCTCACACAGATGCTGCACGTCGTGTTCCAGTCAATGGAGGATTACGATCTGAAGCGTCGCGCCGACCTGGAACGCACCGGCCGGCGCAGTTGGGTCGACGGGCACCCCGACGAGAGCGTGCTAAGAACACTGATGACCAAGAAGTTCGCTGCGCCCCCGAACGCTGTACCATCGGAATACCTGTCAGAGCGAGAGCTGTCCTGGCTGGCGTCCCATCGTGATTCGACCCACTTCAAGACGATGCTGTCTGTGGTGAAGCCGAAGAAGAGCCGCGGCACGTCCGTGTCTGAGCCAACAGCGTCCGCGCCTGGCACACCTGCGCCACCAAACTCGAAGCCGAAATCTACGCCGGCAGCTCCAGTCGTACCAGAAACAATTTATCCTTCGGTCGCCGCGGTGCTGGGTTTTCAACATGTGCAGGGGGTCGCGTCCTCGGCACCAGGGACGCCAGCAGCGAAGGTGCAGCAAACACCCAGCAAGAAACGGCGATCAGGCGGTTCTGCCAAGCACCGTTCCATTCGCCACCAAGATGCTTTCTTGCTGTTCCGCGTGTTGTGCAACCTGTCGGTGAAGAGTCACACGGACAACGGAACTGGTCTCGTGAATCCGTACGGGCTACAGAGCAAAATTTTGTCGCTGCAGCTGCTTCAGTCAGTTCTGCGCCAGTTCACGCTGTCGTTTCGCATCAACGTCACACTCATTAACGGCATGAGGGAACACCTATGTGCCGCGCTGCTGGAAAACTGCCTGTCCTCCGAGGGCGAGGTCGTAGAATTGTCTCTTACCCTGTTCATGATGCTGGTGGACTCCTTCAAAGATTACCTCATGGTGGAGATCGAGGCTTTCATATGTGAAATATTCTTGCGCGTCCTCGAGTCACCCACGTCCCCGTTTGTGCAAAAGAGGCTTGTGTTGGAGACGTTCCGCAAGTTGTGCCACGACAAGAACACGTTGGTCGAAATATTTCTTAATTACGACGTCACACTCGATGCTTCCGGCCTGCCGAAGCTGCACGGCGTGTACGAGCAGATAGTGCAGGCGTTGGAGAAGGTGGTGACGACGACCGGCAAAACGCAGAAAAAGAAGGCGTTCGGCAGGAGCTCGGATCCCAAGCACGCCCAGGAGCGGCGGGAGAGCAAAGAACTCGCGATTCTCGGACTGCAAAGCCTGTCCGCTATCCTAGATTCACTGAGCAAATTTCTACCTTCGGGCAACTCAGGCGACGTGTCGCCGACTAGGCTGACCGTTGCAAAAGACGTGAGTTTGCCTTTTGGCTCCGAGGCTGATGCGGCAGACAAAAGTGCGGAAGCTGCAACCGAGGCGGCTGCTGTTCGTGAGGCAGAGCAGGAGCAGCGTGCCTCGGTCGGCCAGCGCTTCGACAAGCAGCAGCAGCTCAAAGTGCACCTCAAAGCAGCTTTCAAGCTGTTCAACAAGAAGCCGCGGTCAGGAGTGGAGTTCTTGCAGAAGAAGGGCATCATTGAGACGGGAGACAAGGCTCCTCAATCAATAGCAAACTGGCTCGCAACCTATCCCGATGACTTGGACAAGACCATGATTGGGGATTATCTCGGCGACGAGAGATACGTCGATATTATGCATGCGTACGTGAACCTCATGGACTTTACCGGTTTGATCGTTGACGACGGAATCCGCTTGTTCCTCGCCGGGTTCCGACTGCCGGGAGAAGCCCAAAAGATTGACCGCATGATGGAAGCTTTCGCTGCGAGGTACTGTGGGAACAATCCGAAAGCCTTCGAAAACTGTGACGCCTGCTTTGTGCTGTCGTACTCCATTATTATGCTGAACACGGATCTCCACAATGACAACATTGCGGACGAGAAAAAGATCACGTTTAAACAGTTTGTGAACATGACCAAGGGTATCAACAATGGCAAAGACTTTTCTGAGGAGTTTTTGCAAGGAATTTACACTCGAATTGGCAGCGATGCCATCTCACTGCGAGAGGACGACGAGGCGCGCGCTGCTGCTGCAGTGAAAAAAATCGAGAAGCACCACCATGCCGGCCGCGCCCAGGAACACGCTCTGCAGCAAATGGCCGTTGGAGCCAAAGTCAAGGCTGCGAAAGCAACCATGCTCAAAAACCAAAGAAAGTACGCGGGCACGCTGCACTACGCGAAAGCCGATGACACCGCACAGGAACACGTGAGGCCAATGTTCGAGGTGTCGTGCTATCCGATGCTGACGGTGTTTTGCATTATGCTCGACAACTTTTCAAGCGACAAGAGTGCCGTTGAGGCCTGCGTTCAGGGTATTCGACGCGCCGTTCATATCGCAGGCCTGTATGTCATGGAGAAACCATTGCAGGCGTTCATTGAATCCCTGTGCAAGTATTGTAATTTGGGTGAAGCCGCCACGTTTGCCAACAAGTCCCCGATGAGTTTGGAGTGTATTCGAGAGTTGTTGTCCATCGCGTTGGAGGAAGGAAATTTCCTCCACTCGTCATGGGAACATGTGCTGGCACAAGTATCGCAACTGGCCAGGCTACAAGCCTTCATCGAGGGAGAGGAAGACGCGGAAGCGAGTCTTCTGGATGCGCCGGTCAAGGAGCGCCACCACAATCACGGCACGCGGGAGCGAGCGGTCACACCTGCGGAGCGGGAGGCACGACTGCAGGGAATGATGGCAGTGGCCCGTTCTGTCACTCAGGCGCTTGACGCCAGCAAGAAGATTGACCGAATATTTTTGAGCAGCCCTCATCTGAACGAGCGAGCTGTGAAGCACTTCGTGACGTCTTTGACAAAAGTCTCGCGGGACGAGCTTGCACGAGGTGAAGGTGCCGGATCGTCGACGAAGCCACCGCGCAAATTCTCTCTGCAGAAGGTCGTCGAAGTTGCTGATTACAACATGGACTGTCGCGGCCGCTTTGTGTGGTCGCAAATCTGGTCTGTTTTGTCCGACCACTTCACGTTCTGTGGTTGTCATCAAGATTCTGCTGTGGCGATGTACGCCATTGACTCGCTCAAGCAACTCTCCATGAAATTCTTGTCGAAAGAAGAAATTCGGGGCTTCAAATTCCAGAAAGCCTTCTTAAAACCATTCGAAACCATCATCAAGCAGAGTGATGATTCCACAATTCGTGAGCTCATTCTTTGTGTCGTGCAGAACATGGTCCTGGGTCGTGTGGACAACATTCGATCTGGCTGGAAGAACATTTTGGTTGTTTTGGGTACGGCTGCCGGCGATACCAATGTATCACTGGTGGAGCTTGGCTTCGTCGTCGCTGAGTCCTTGGTGAAAGAACACTTTTCCAAGATAAGAGGGGACTTCATCGATTTGCTCAGTTGCCTATTGGCGTTTGCTAGAGGTCGAAGCTTGAAGGCTAGCTTGGCATCCCTGGAGCTCTTGCACCGTTGCGCAGTACACCTCGCGCTCGGCCACGTTCCCTTGACTCCGGAAGATCGATCTGCGCAGCTGGATCGGTCGTTGAACATGACAGGATTGACCGAGGACGAGTTTGAGAAAATCCTGGACTCAGCAAAGTCGGCCCATGCCACTCCTGTGAAATCACATGCAGACTCCGACCCTGCCAAGCATGCTGAGCCAGGCAACGAAGATCGAGGAGATTCTGCAGGCGGCAGTGGCGAGGAGGTACACGACTCGGAAGCGAAAACTGTGGACGAAGTTTTAGAGGCAGGGGGTACCGTCAATGGTGCCCAAGTCATGACCTACAGTGCGGACGACGAGACGCATGTGGCAGTTTGGTGGCCGCTCTTAATGGGTCTGGTAGATTTAGTTACTGACGTTCGGTTGGAAGTGCGGATGCAAGCTGTGACGTCTCTGTTGGGGTCGTTTTTCGTGGCAGGTGCTGGGTTCACGCCAGATATGTGGGAGCTTGTGTTTCAGGCAATTCTCTTTCCTTTGTTCGACGACCCAAGCCACGGAGGGCGTGAGCCAGTGCAACCCTCGACTCGCGAGGTGGAGTGGCTCCGCACCACAGGCCACGAAGCATTTGGAGCTCTCGTTGGGCTGTTTTCCAACTTCTTCGTGACGCCCAGTGGCAAGAACGAAATCCGCTTTTTGCTGCCGCAATTTTTGGCCCTGTTCGAACGGTGCGCTCACCATTCTCGTGGCCACGAATTTGCCAATCTTGCGATATCGTGTGAGAAAACCCTCTTGATAAATTGTGGCCACCTGTTTTCCATCGACGAATGGAGCCTTGTGGTGGAGTCCTTGCGCCGCTCACTGTCTCTATCCACTCCGGCGGCTTTGCTGCGAACGAAAACATGGACTTGGCCACCAACGGCATCCGTAGGTGGTGCGGGCGGCCTTGCGTCTGAGCTCAGTAACGTGTCTGCCATTGAGTCAGACAATGATAGTAGCCACGAAAGTGGCAAAGACGACGTGTCGACGCCCAGTGAGGTCATTGCAGGAACGATCCATGCTGAGGGCAAAGGTGCAGATGATGGTGGCGATGGTGACGACGATGGTGAGGCTGAACATCTGAGACGTGTCAATGGCCATGCGCCATTGGTATCTGCTGAGAGGACCAATCTGAGTAGTTTTTACAGTGATAAAGAGCTGGTTGAAATTCCTCCACCGTCAGTGTGGACTCAGTGCCGCATTCATCACGATCTTTTGGACGCCATTGCCGATATCGTGGCCAAAAACTTGTTGGCTGGTCCGGACAGCGATGCAATTGCCGCTGCGGCCGACGGTATCGACTCCGACGTTCTGCGGCGGCACCGGCTCACTTCTGATCAAGTAGATTTGATTTGTGATGCTGTAGAATCATCGTATGCAATGGCAGTGGAGTTCAATGCTGACGCAGCACACCGAGCTGCACTGGCGGACGCTGGGTTCACTGGAGGCCGTATCTCGTCAGCGCCGGCGGCGCACAGTGCCCTCACGAAAACGAAGCCGCACCATGGGTCTCACAATGTCAAGAATCTGTTGGCACAAGAAACCAGCGCGGCGAGGAAACTGCTGTTCATTCTGATGCCACTTCTCAAAGACGATCGTTTGAATGACAGCAACGATGGTTTTGCAAAGTTGGCTCAAGAGCGGCTGCCACAATTTGCAACGAATCTCATCAAGCGCTATGTCGAACTCGACACCTTTGTACTCGACCATCGATGCGAGGACCAACCAGATCGCTACGAGGAGGGTCGCATGCGGAACCAGTTGACGCCGATTGTGATGTCCGTGGTTTCTGAGCTGGACTCGATGGAACCGGAGCTCTTTTCGGCACAACTTCCATGGTGTTATGACCTGCTTGTGGATCTTACAACTTGCTCAAATCGTGATCTCAGGTTGGTTGTAGCAGAGGTTTTCCGTGGAGCGAAAATTTCCTCGTTGGTGGTCCCTGACCTTCGCTCTTGACACTTGCGAAAGGAATGCTTGCGGGTGCTTTACAATAAGTTATCCCAATCAATCCCCCATCTTTAAAAATTTTAAAAATACCGAATACGTTTTCTTTGGTAGGCTCGTGCGGCTTGCAGTGATTTTTTGTGTGTGTAGTCATGTCGTGGCGCCCACGTGCTTGTAAATTATACTCGTTGCCAATTTTACGCGCGCATTCGCGGTCATGAGACTTCACTGCTCTGGACGACGTTCTGGATTACGTTCATGGCTTCATCGAGCATGGTCACGTCCAGCGCGCAGCACAACCGCACGAGACACAAACTCGGCGGAACTCCAAAAGCTGAGAGAGGAACGACTGCGATGCCTGAAGCCGCAATAGGCTTGCGATCACCTCCATTAGGCGCACCACGGGGAAGATATGCATCTCGCAGGCACTCTCGCACCGCTGTATCGGTTGGCAAGCCGAGGCAGGAGAAGTCGGCAACGACATAAAACGCGCCTCGGGGCCTACACGTCAGCAACGAGGGCCGAATTTGGTGTAGGCGGTCGCAAACAAGGTCAGTACGGGCTCTGTAGTGCATGGACACCTCTCCAAGAATGTGATCAGGCCGGGACAAAATGTGCTTGAGCGATGCAGCCAAGATTTCCTGTCCAACCACAGAAGCGTTGGAGGTTGTGGCCATCTGCAACTTGGTCACATGTGTAATCAACGACTGATCCGCGCAAGCCAGGAATCCCGCTCGAGCGCCTGGAGCTCCACCAAGCCCTTTGCTGACGGACGCGATGAAAAAGCATATCCGCCGCAATGCTGGTGTGGCGTGTCGCAAAATTGACACATGTGACGACGATACAATGCCAGTGTACACCTCATCAAGGATAATGGAGAAAGAATCCGGGAATTGTTGTCTCTGCCTCTCTAAAGTGTCGGCTAGTGCCTTCGCCTCTTCGTCGGACAGTGTACACCCGGTTGGATTGCTCGGGGCGCTCAGAATAAGAACTCTTAGCCGCTCACCATACTGCAGAAACGCACTTTCCACATCATCCGGTTGGATGGCAAAGCCATCAGTCGCACTGCCACAATCTAGCGGAGCAAATGTGCCTCCGAGGAGATGCGTATCTGCTTCGTAAAGCCCGTACGTCGGCAACGGCGACACCACGACGTCGTTGGCGTTTTCAACTGACAAGGCGAGCGAGTTGAATATTGCCTGCAGACATATCAAACAGTACAGAACCTCTCGTGACATAGGGCTGCTACAGTTTACGCGGGTGGGAATCCGAACGGGTTATGCAACACCCCAGATAGTTACCTGCACAGCCCCATTGGTGACGCAGATGTGGTTGGCGGTGTACATGGGAGTTTCTTCACGTTGTTGACCGAGGATCACGGAGTTCATGAAGTCGGCACACACTTGTCGAGTTTCCAACATTCCGTTGACGGTGGTGTACGGTAGCTTCTTGCTTTTGATTCGCCGCGTGGCTGCGTCGACGGCAGCGTCAAACATGGGAAAATTTGGCGATCCCTGGCTCAGGTTCAAGATCGGGGCGCCAGACTGTAGCAAGCGACCTGTTTCGGCTGCAATCACTTTGATCAACTGGGGCGCGCAGCTCTCAACTCTATGCACAACCTTAACCATGGTGCCGAGTCACCTGGACAAAATAGTGTCTAGCACCGATTTCAAGTGCAGTTGCCACAGTGTCCTCGATCAATGCTTTCCCGATCACCGATTCGATGCGCCGTACAAGTGCCGTCGAACTGTGAGAATACCCCTTGCCACGACTGGACAACCTCGCTCATGTTCTCATATTCACGGTATGAACATTGAAGCAAGTTTGTTCATCGTGGATTTTCCTGGCGGGTGCGAGTACCTTCACACCGCTGCACCAGTGACGATGTCCGCGCGATGAACGCAAATGCAAGCGCGGAATGCAAAACCCACAACGCAACCGCAAACCGCAAACCGCAAACCGCAAACCGCGAACCGCAAACCGCAAACCGCGAACCGCGAACCGCAAACCACAAACTCAACTTAATCAAGGCAAACGCAAGCGCAACAATCCACTGAATCCGTGCACGGCAACGCATCCATCCATGCAGCAACAGCGCAGCAACGCAGCGAGGCAAAAACGAAGCAGCAACGCAAACAAACCACAAACCACGAACTACGCACCACAAACCACAAAGCGAAACAACTAAGTCGAGCATCATTGATGCCCCACCCTGGTAAGAAATTAAGTAAGTCAGCAAGCAAGCAAGTGAGTGAGTAAGCAAGTGAGTAAGCAAGTAATGAAGGAAGGACGCAAGTAGTAAGTGCGCCAGTGCGCCAACGCGTGAGTGCGCCAGTGCGTGAGTGCGCCAATGCATCGTCGTCCGCCGCCGTCCGCCGCCGCCGCCGCCGTCCGTCCGTCCCCCACAAACAAACAAACAAACAAACAAACAAACAAACAAACAACCAAGGCAGCCCAGCCCAACCCAACCCAACCCATCCATTCCATCCCATCCCATCTTATCCTGCTGCAATGAACGAACGAACGAATGAATGGATGAATGGATGGATGTACAATGAGCAGGAGCGCCTTGCTGAAAAAAAATGCGACTGACTGAAACCGTTCGTTCGTTCGTTCGTTCGTTCGTTCGTTGTTGGAAAGTCAGCCAGTGCAGCAGCGAGCGCAGTGCAGTGCAGTGAGTGAGTGAGGGAGTGAGAGTGAGGGGAAGAAAAGACGCCCAAAATGACCAAAGTGAACAAGCGGGTCTCATGGAAAATGCATACTCGAAAACCATGGAAAATACTTGGAAAATACATGGAAAATACATCATCATCATCATCAACGAATGAATGAATGAATGAATGGAAGGAATCAACGCACTCACTCACTCACTCACATCACTCTCGGACTCACTCATTCACTCTCTTTCGTTCGTTCGGCGGTTTGTTTGTTCGTTCGTTCGTTCGTTCGCTGCATCAACCAACGTTGGAACGTTGGAGCGTTGGAACGAACGTTGGGAAGTTTGAATTAAGTTGTCGTCGCCGTCGTGCGTCGTCGTCGTCGTCGTTCGTCGTCGTTCGTCGTCGTTCGTCGTTGTTCGTCGTCGTGAGT